>Ga0209324_10000193_pt1 | contig 41078 bp, 63 predicted proteins | sample Rifsed19ft3_FD_184015 | JGI IMG/M metagenome (GOLD analysis project Ga0209324, IMG submission 184015) | Soil microbial communities from Rifle, Colorado, USA - sediment 19ft 3 (version 2) | ecosystem: Environmental > Terrestrial > Deep subsurface > Rock core/Sediment | place: Rifle, Colorado...
GTTTTAATACTTTTATTATGAGAGACATTGCCTTTGAAGCGGCTGCGGGAGATCTATTTACAATTTCCCCGACTGCTGGAGCAATTGCACTTATAGCTGCGCAAGACTGTGGATTAACAGCTCTGGGTGGCCAGGGTATAGTTTGCAATCCAGCATTGGGCACATTTGCACAATTTTCGACTGATTACTCTGATTGCCAAACAAGTTCCAACTGCTTTTCATGTATTGGAGCTGGTTCTAGTACGATAATTTTAACTGGCGGCACTTTTAATTCTTCTACAGCAAATGTATTTATTTCTGCCGGAGCGGGGACTTCCAATTTTACAAGTAACGAATCAGAGCTTTCTGGAACTATTTTTGCAGTTGAATTTGGAAGCACCACAGATGGAGCTACTTGTACAAATACAAGCATTTTTTCATTTGATGAAGCCTTTAATTTTATTAATCCTGCTTCTTCTGCCGATCTTTATCACTGTACGATAAACTCATCCGCAGTTTCTACAAATTTTATTACCGGAACAGGAAATCTTACACATATTGATACTGCTTTAATTGGGTCTGCAATAAACATTCCTGTGACTATTACAGAAATTCTTAGAGACTGGAAACCATATTGCCGCGCTGGAGTTGCCCCGGGAGCTGGTGTTTTTAGAGGAACAGCGGCTTTTGATAGCGCTCAATTTACAGCCGTGAGTGGATTCGTCCAATTAATCAATCCTCCTCCTACCACTCTTTCTTTCTCTTTAACCACCATAGGCGCTGTCATAGCAGAAACCGCCGATATCGCCATCCCCGCAAGCCAAGCGACGATCGTACAGGCCAATTTCGCCGTCATCAATGCCACAGCTACGCTAGGAGCTGGCAATCTTGGCTGCGGCGCTGCACGAGATCTAGCTGGCGTAGTCACGATCATCAACACCTTCGATGATATTGCCCTCAATGAAGATCCAGCGCTTGCAGCTTCAGATTACGATCTCATTACGGGAGCCGGAGCTTCCACAGTCCGAGTAAGAGTTTTAGGAGTCGCTGGTGAGACCCTGAACTGGAAAGTTCTTGTAACCCTTGTTTCGACGCCATAACGGAGAATTATCATGGCCGGATTTATCAATGATGTAATGAATGCTGACAATGTGAACTTCGGTACAGCTCTCAATGGAGCTGCGGAGGTTACGGCAGATGCTCAATTGCTTATCGGAAATGCTATTTTCCCGAATATCCGAACGGGGACTCTCACATCTACAGGGGGCACCGTAACGATCAGTTATGTCGCCCCTAACATCAATCTCGAGACAGGTGCCGCAATCGCTTCGTCTTATCCTGTAGACAATGGAGGGCCTGGAATTCCTGCCGCTGGAATGTTAAGTCTTTTAGGAGCAACTTCCACTGATTTCCCAAATCCTTCCGGCATTGAAACACATGTTGGGGCTACCACCAATGAAATCTATTTTGAGAACAGAAGGTTTGTTTCTTCTTTAATCGTCGACCCTTCCGCAACCGTTGGTTTACGCGGAACGTTCCAGACGATTACAGCAGCATTAGCTGCTGCTGTTGCTGGACAAACCGTCTTCGTGCGTCCCGGAACGTATACAGAGAACGTCGTTCTTGTCGATAGCGTTCCTGTCGTTGGTCTTACGACCTCTGGATCAGCTGGCGTACCAAGTGCAGGAGGAACGGCGGGTCAAGTTTTTGTAGATGGTCTGATGACCGTCCCTGCTGCTGGCGGTAGCACCAGCATCCAAAACCTTCAGCTAACCGATGGCGGTAACGTAACGACCCTATTAGCCGATGGAATGGGTGGCACATTAACTGTCTTTAATTGTTCTATCACTAATGCTGGCGGCTTTGCTATCCGTCTTGTGGACAGCAACGTAACAATCAACCAGTGTACAATCAGCTCACCTGGCGGTAGCGCAATCCAATTTGATACGGGTGCAGGCGTTTGCCGCATCTTCGATACCAGAATAGATTCTTCTAGTTACTGCGTAGAACTGAACTCATCTGCTTCTTTCTTTGCAGATACATGTATCTTAGTTTCAAGTGGCGCAGGAACTTTGATTGACAATGTTGGCGGAAATATTGAGATTTCCAGGTCTCAACTTATCTCTACCGCAGCCCCGTCAATAGATATGCAAGTGGGAGGAACATGTGTTCTTTCCTATAACGTTCTCAGTTCACCAAATCAATGCATCAGTTTCAATGCTGCTGGCCCTCTTGTACGTTCTTACCAGAATTCCTACATTGTAGGGGCGGGTTCAGAATATGTCGTAGGCCCAGGGACATATGAATACGGAAGCGACGTCGTAAACCCCCTATCTGCTTCCGGAATCGACGGCGCAGCGACTCAAGTAAAATTTGGTTGGAGACCATGGGCTGAAGCTGGAGTGGGTCCTGCTCCTTCAGCTACTACGATTCGTGGCACAGCAGCATTTGACAGCGCGCAATTTACTGTAACAGATGGTTGGGTACAGGCAACTGGGAATATGATGACCTGGACCGATCAGGGAGCGCCAACAACTGTATTACCTCAATCGGGATCTTTTGCAACGGCTGCTATTGCTCTGACGATGCCAGCATTTCCAGTCCAAGGGGATGAAGTTTGCTTTAAAACAACTAGCGCAGCTGCATTAGCAGTGACTGCTAATGCCGGACAAACCCTCCAATTAGGAAATCAAATATCTGCTGTAGCAGGGACATGCACTTCTACAGATACGGGAGACGCAATTTGTTTTACCTATAGAGCGGCAAGTGCTCGCTGGATCGCAAATTCGTCGATAGGAAGTTGGGTAGTAGTCTAGTAAAATATTTTAAAGTTTGATATGAGTAAAAAAAGTAAATCTCAGCAAAAGATAAAAAAGGTTATGAAGGAATATAAGAGTGGCCAACTTCATTCTGGATCAAAATCTGGACCACTTGTGAAAAAAAGATCCCAGGCAATTGCGATAGCCATGTCAGAAAGTCGCAAAAGAGGTAAAAAGTGACTACGACCAATAGCTTAAATAATGAAACGTATAATGCGAATTTTACTGTAAATGCTCAAGGAGCTTCTGCCGTCGGCGTTACTCGCTCTGATAGCGTCGTGCATGCCGATAATACTAATGCCGCTTCTAGTGCTAGACAATTGTTGCAGGTGGGAGGGGCTGTTGGGGGAGACCCATACGTCGAAATGCTCATCAATGGAGTTAGAGGGTGGGCTATGGGGCCTGATAATTCTGGCGGGGATAGTCTGCTTATTAATACCGCTGCTGGAACAGTTTCTCCGTCTTCTGGAACAAATATTTGGTTCTATAATTCATCTGGCGATCTAATTGGCACTAGCACTTCAAATATTGGAGTTAGAAAAGTTCTTTTTCATCAAAATATTGATGCTACTAGTGGTTTAAGTGATTCTGAGCTTCAACTTGCGAATGGCGGCGTTGCAGGCGGGGATGTTTATACAAGGACTCTGACGGTAGGGACTGGCACAAGTTTTATTGAAGGAATAGACAATTCTGCGAATACTTATAAGCTAGAATATAATCCTGCTATTACTCAGTTTGGGACAGGCACCCTGTGTACTCAAAGCACGACTGCTGGTGCAGTGACGATGCCGAATACTCCAGCTTTTTTTGCCTATCGATCGGCTACACTGGCGAATGTAACTGGAACCGGAGGAACTTTTGGCCCAATCATTTTCGACACAGAAACAGTTGACCAAGGTGCTGGATATTATGATAATGCCACTGGAATTTTTACTGCTCCCGTTACAGGTGTTTATCTAATTTCCTGCGCAATTTTATTAGGAGGAGTGGGAGCAACACATACAGCTTGTAGTTTCGTTGTTGTAACTCCAAATCAAACTGATGGAGTTAGACTTTCCCCAGCCTCTATTAGAGATACCGCTAATAATTGCACCCTTGAAACACATGTAATAACAAATCTCGCAGCTGGTGCTACGGCTTCTGCGTTCATTAATGTCAGCGGAGCAGCTTTAACAGTTGATATTATGGGTCAAGCGGGATTGGCTAGACAAAGCTGGTTCGCAGCTCAATTACTTTGCTAAAGGAATAAATATATGTCATCACCAACACTTTCAATGGCTTCTAGCAGAATCTGGATCGGCACGGCCAACCCCGTTGCGTCAGAAACGAATATCGAACAAGGCAATCTCTTCTTCAACTCTACCACCAATAACCTCTGGACGTGCTCAGACGCTACAGAAGGCGCTTTGGTATGGCAACGGTTTGTCCGAGGGTCGCAGACACAATATGCTCTAAAGGGGATTGATGGCAAAACTGTAGCCTCCTCCTTGATTCTGACTACCGACCCAGGTAGCGCGAGATTTTATGTAACCTATGCGCATGTTGGCTTGGTAAGCGTGGCGGACTTTGTCTCCCCTCCAACGATCTCTTTAGGCTCAAATGCCGCTAGCTACGACAACATAGCAACAACCCAGGCCATGACTGGCCTAAATTTGCAATATGAATATCACGGCATAAACATTCTCGCAGCTCCCGCGTCCGTAGCTGCTAGCACGGGGATTTATTTGAACCTCTCCGTAGGAGCCGTTGCAACGACCTATACCGTGGACGTCTATATAGTAGGATTTTACCTGTGAAATGGATTCTTCCTTGGGCTTTTCTTCTCTCTTGCACTTATATGAAAACTCTTGAAGATAAGCACATCGAGATCCCTCCCACAAAAGTTTACGAAACTGACTTTTAGGAGGTTCTGTGAAAAAGCTCTATGACGGCGGTCTTCTTATCATTATAGGATTCATCGTTACAGCCATTGGCGTGACGCTTCTCAGCATTGGCATAGACCATACCAACGAAGACTACAAAGAACGCCAGAAGAAAGAAGAAGCTGAAGACATGAAGATTTCGTGGGTGCAGCCGGTGATCATCAAATCGCATGAGTGCCCTCCTCCTCCGGCTGCGTCTACGATCCCTCCAGAAGAGGCGCCTAAAGGTTATATCATCTTCCCTGATATCCCCCCTCAACAGCCTTCTGAACCTTTAGGCCCTCCTGAACCTACACCGGAGCCTGGAAAAGAGCCTAAAAAATGGTGGTGGCCTTTTGACTGATTTGCTATCCTCTTAAATGGAGGTAGCCTATGGAAGATGTTCCTGCAAATATTTCGAATCTTGCTTTCCCAGATCTTAAACCACTTGTCTACATTGAGAAGTTTGTTGATGCTCCATATGTTGACGGTGAAATTTACAACCTTCTTCATGAAGGCCAAAATTTTAAGGTCTGGATTCACAAAGATCTTGAATTGGATGAGGAAGGGCCTCCAGGGATTATCGTTGAGGAGAAAGAAGATGGAACCATGTGGATTCGAGAAGCCCGTTGATCTTTCGCGGGTAATCAAAGCCTTGGTACAAAAGGGCGATGAGGTGACAGCAATGGCTTTATTGACCGAAAAAGAAGGCTTGAGCTATCATGAAGCCCGTCGAGCCATCCAAGATGCAAAAACAACGACAAACTTTCATTTTGGCCCTGGCCCGACTGATGGGCAGTTCTAATAGGCGCAGAGGTTCCAAATGTACTCTGCGCGCCTCTCAAAAATAATAACGCCCTATGGATGCAGAAAAAGAGGAAAAAATCCTTGCATGTCTCGAGTCTAGAATGGTTAGGACAATTCGTAGATTGGTAGAATATTTTGGCATTTCTTATGACGAAGCGTGCGCCTGTTTAACAAAATATAATCACAGAAAAAAAAGACACTCTCCCGCTCCTCATTTTCCTCCTGGATACACAGGACTGCCTCCAGAAAAAATACAACAACTTGAACAATCCTGGATTGATTTAGTAAATAAAAAATATATAAATGGATCTGATGAGATAAATCGCAAAAATTGGAAAAGAAACAATGCTTTAAATAGAAGTGGCAGAGTTTCAAAAGAAGAAACTTCTGAATTGACCGACGACGAAAAAAATGACATTCGAGAGTTTTATGTTGAATGTCCTCAAGGAATGTCTGTTGATCATATCATTCCCCTGTCTCGTGGTGGTCGGCACCATCTCTCCAACCTTCAATATTTACGGCCTTCTGAAAACAAGTCCAAAGGCAGTAAAATCTTAACAAATAAAGATTTACCACCACATTGTTTAGTCGGGTGAAATGGCCAACCCAACTTAAGATACACTATCAGACCTATAGAAATAATTATATCCAAACACTTTATCAACTTCGTATTTTAATAAAACAACTTCTTGCTACCCGTCCAACTTAACCTTCGTTTCACAATAGACATTAAATAATTTACTTGATACAATTAAGAATGGAGGTGAATCATGTACACTGCAAAAGCTATGCTTGCCCTTGTTCTGACTATTCTGGCTCAGGTCGTTCTTCTTTATGGGTGTTATTGCAAGTCCGCGGACGAGGAAGTGATCGAAGATGATAGCGATCAAAAAAAGATCGAGTTACAGAATGTTAGGGAGATTGCTCTTTGGCCTACAGACGCCGCGGCCGAGGGATTAACCCGGTGATACGGCTTTTCGCTTTCTTCCTTTGGTCGATCTTTTTTGCCGTCGGAGGGTTTTCGGCGGGGCTTTTTTATAGAGATCACTCTCATAAAGAGTAATCCTCTCTTTCTCTGGAGGAGCCGGCAGCCACCCTATTACAGCCTGTTCTGGCACATCTTTAGCCGAGGGGGTGTTGTCATAGGTCGAAATCAGAAATCGGCTGTTTATGAAGTCATAGAACGCGAAATTGAGCAGATGCCGCACTCTGATGATGCAGAACTGGCCGTTCTTGGGTTTGTAGCGAGAGATGATGTAGAAATTCACGGTTCCCTTGAAATGATATTTTCTCCCTCGGCCAGAGCTACCACCATGTGCAGACAAAGAGCCAGGTGGTCGATGGTCACGGATTTGGTGTCTTCTTTGAGGTCGTGGAAAAACAGCTTGGCCAACCCAAGTTCTGAAAGATAGCACATGAAGAGATGCGTGCAGAACAGGGAGTTGTTGATGAATTCGATTGGGGGGATTTCCTGGGCTTTGAGGATTTCCTCGATCATCTCATACTGGAGGGATAGACGATGTTCTGCTTCTTTGTCCATCCCCTGAAAATTGAGGATGGGAGGATTTTAGTCAACTGTCTTACTTTCTGGGGGTTTTTCGGGAGCACGCAGATCATGGTTTTTTGAACTGATAATCGTAGTACCCTTTTCAAACATCCTACTATGGAATCGAGATCCATAATTTATTTTTATTTCTTCTTCTGTAAAATTACTTGTAATGATAGTAGGAAGTTGCGATGCATATCTTTGGTCCAAAAACTCAAACATAACTTCCTTGCGCCATTCATTGACGCCGCTCGAGCCCAAATCATCTAAAAGTACATAGTGATCATCGATGCAGAGGGAGAGAACTTGAAGATATTCATGGTCTGTATCGATGGCTTCTCGGAGTTTCGTCAAGAGCTGTCGCTCATTCCAGTATCGGAAGGTTTTCATGCGCTTGGTGTCTTTTAAAAAGTTATAAAATGCAGCACAAAAATAGGTTTTCCCGATGCCTGGATTTCCTGTATAGATCAAAAAATTAGTGTCTTTTTTGATCCAATCGGAAATCTTTGTTGAGTTTTTTTCATCTAAGAGGAGATCCCGAAAAGACGCATCAGCGTATCTTTGTCCAAAGGTTTCGGCGGCGGGAGGATAGTAGTCGGCGTAGTATTGCATGGCTTTTCTTCTTCTTTGTGTTTTTTGGGATTGATTTTCTCGAACTTTTTTTTGTTCCTGAGCTTGTCTATGGTTCCGGCTATGAAATGATAGCAGTCGTTCACCTTTCCGTCATATTCAAATAATATTTTCCACGCTTCGAATATTTCTTTAGGTGCCCAATCGCGCCTTTCTTGAATGGCGCTCCGAAATACATCGTCCTGATCGATGACGGTCTTTTGCCCATCCATCCGGATTTTTGTGATTTTTTGAGGCCGAAGCCCCTCAACAGAGGGTGCTTTGGACAGAACAACTTCTTCAGCTGTGTTAATCCTTGTATTAATATGGTGGACATTTTCGTCTGGGAGGGATGGCATTTTCGTTGGGGGGGGTGGACAATTTTGTCTACCGTTATAAATTTCTTTAATCCAGATTTTTCTTTCGGTTTGGAACCCCCCAGTTTTTATTTCAATTTCTATAAATCCAGAATCCTTGAGACTTTTCAACCAGCGTCCTACCGTACGAATGTCTTGGTCGTAAATGTCGGCGAAATATTTGTTCGTTGCCCAGCAGTAGCCTTCCTTACTGCACAAGGCTGTTATTTCTCCGTAAAGAAGTTTTGCGTTAGGCTCTAGCTCTTTGCAATATCGAACATGAGCTGGAATGATGGCGTAAAAGTTTGGAAGATTTTCTGTTGATTGGGACATGTGGTCTCCTTTTTTTTGGAGGCCACCCTTTTCTCGACAGAATTTAAGTTTACTACTTGCTTAAATCCACAGACCTGATACAATGTCGAGCATCGCTGGTTAAACGATGTTGGGCTGCTTGAAAGGGTGGCCCTTCTCTTTTTTAGCTTTACTCATCTTATGCTAGTCAAAGGAATTCCTCAAAATCAATTTCCGATGAAGATTCTCTCGCAACCATTTCCCCTCTATGATACACTCTATGCAGTTGGGAAACTTTAGGTTAGGTTAGGTAGGGTGCGGTTGGGTTAGGTGCGGTATGGTTGGGTAGGGTGAGGTAAGGTTTAACAAAAAAAAGGAAAAAAATGAGAATTCGAGCAAAAGTTTCAATCCAAGGCACAAAGCCGCTTCTTTTTCACACGTTTCCCATAGACACGCTGTCTGAAGGGAAAAGTAAATCAGGCAGGGCGGGAAATTCCGAAGAAGAATGGAAATCTACCGTCCTCATGGACGAACATCGCCACCTATATATTCTGGGAACATACCCCCTTCGCTCAATCATATCAGGAGGGAAAGAAATCAAAGTGGGTAAAGGTTCGCTCATGAAAAAAGTGCAAGCTACCCTCGAAGTCGAGGAGACGAAAATCTTCCTCAATGGACTCACAGTTCCCGACGAAGATCAACTGCTGAAGCTCGACACGGAAGCTGTCTATCTAGACGTGCGTTCTGTAGTCAATCCTGCAACGAAAGGCCGCAACCTCCGCTATCGCATAGCTGCTAAAGCCGGCTGGACATGTAATTTTCATATCACATGGGACGATTCTTTCGTCTCGCGGGAAAATATTAAAACCTGTCTGGAAAATTCTGGGGTCCTCAGTGGCCTTGGAGATGGGAGGACTATCGGCTTTGGCAAATACAAGATCATCGCTTTTGAGATGACAAAGTAGAAAAATCCTTTTCAAAAAAATCTCTTCTCTCGTATATTTCCTTTCCTATCCTGGCATAAATGGATAGCTCATGATCCCCTGGGGGGCAACGTAAAGCCGTCAAAAGAGCCTCAGGGGAGACGTGGGAAATAAAAAACCCCGCCAGGAGTCTAGCGGGGAACAAAAAGGAGCGTTATGAATAGAGCTTTCGCCCTCTCCTATCTATATCCTATTTATCCTGCGATGTCAACTGGATTTCTCTCGGGAGAGAATAGCAATACATGTAGGAGTCTTTCGATATTGAGAAAGATCGACGACTTCTTCGAGCTTTTTCGTGTCCAACGCCCCCTGCCTGTCTTGGTAAGATACCCTCACTCCAAATCCTCTCGAGGGTTTTCCGTTAGAAAGAGGAAGGAGCATTTCTCGCAGAATCTTCTTTTGATTGGTAGCTGCTTTTTCGATATCGTCGTATTCCTTCCATTCCTGGGCCAAAAGCTGCCATTCTATGCTATCAATCAGCTTATAAGCATCTTCTGGTAGGGGAGGAGGGTCAAAATCGACTACACGCTGCCAGAAATCTCTTTCTCGCAAGACAAGATCGCTGACGTAGCTCTCGTCGCGTGGAACCTCTACGATCACACCGTTTTCTCCATCGAAGGAGAAATAATCCATTTTCTCCAAATCACACACCTTCATTTGGTGCTGAAGCTGGGGAAAATAGTGGTCGGGAACTTTGCCTTCGAGAGCAATACCATGATCGCTTCGGGACGGGCATTTGATTTCAACGGCAGTCCCTTTCTTGAGGTTAAGGCCGTCCATCGAGGCACCCATCCAACTGTATTCCGCATTCTCGAGGCACATGGGTTCGACAAAAACCCCGCGGAGTTTGATATATGCGTCGCGGGCATCATTCTCAAGCGCTCTGCCGCGATTCATATTGGGAGTCATATTTGCCTCGGCGCCGTCTATCTTCTCCTTCCAGAGACCATAGAGGTTCTGCCACGGGCTTACTCCCATGATCACGGGGGCATCTGAGGCGCCGATTTTCCCGCGGCGCCAGGCAAGCCATTCCTGGCTGCCTTGTTCTAAGTCGATGATTTTGTAGGCTGCGCTCATTTTTTTGCTCCTTTCAAGAGGTTTGATTTAGCTGCTTCACATTGCTGCGAAGAAAGAGAATTTATGGAATTCACCCCATAGTGCTTACACATCTTGATTTCTCTCTCTGCATTTCCATCGAGGAGCTCATAAAGCTCATTGATCTCATCATCCGAGGCTGCCACTTCTTCGCCTGTAAACTCGGGAGCAGTGAGCTGCGCAGGTTTAACCGTAATCTTGTTGATCACAGGTATCGACGGCATAGACGAATTCCCTCTGTAGGCCTTTTGCCCCGTCTCTGCGTCGTCATCCTCCTGATAGATGCTCAGGATAGCTGCGAGCGCATATCGCCGCATATACGTGATGCAAGACCCTAATTCCTGCGGTCCTGGCTTATGAGGGGAAACCAATGCAGTTGACCGCATCCATTGCCCAGAGATATGACAGAGCATAGTTATCAAAACCATGGTGCCATTCTCCAGTACGTCCATGAGCTGACTTACGGCCAAGCCGTTTGTAGCAAGTGGTTCTCTGGCTGCGTCCCACACGGATTCCAAATTGGCATATTTGGATTTGAAGAATGGATTGCTGGAATCCTTTTTGGCTCCTCCCATGACAGCTTGAGCTTTGCTCAACGCCGTGACTAAGAGGTCAATTTTCTCTGAATGCAACATATATAATTTCCTTTGGTTGACTTTTTTTTCGTGTCTGCTAGAATACTAGCCTAAGACATAGTGATATCTTACCAAAACCTGTCTAAATTATGCAAGAGGAAAAATGGATCTCTCCGAATGGCTCTTAAAAAATATGATCACTCGCTCACAGTTTGCAAAAATGTTGGGGGTCAGTAAATTCACAGTTTATAGCTATCTCCGCGGAAATGGGGCGGATTTTCGCAACGCCCTTAAAATTGAGAAAATAACGGATGGACAAATAAAAGCAAAAGATTTAGTTGATAAGAATGCACGCTATAAGAATTGTCATCCCTCTACCTCCAACGCCATGGAAAAGGACGGGGTACAATAGACGTACTAGGTGCTTTTATGATACCCAAGCAGAGATAAAGAACGCCTATCGTTGGCACATCAAGTCCAAAGCTGCGGGAATATTCTGGACAGAACCACTCGAGCTTTCGGCCATTTTTATATTTGGCATGCCAGAATCTTGGTCTCAAGAAAAAAAAGAAAAAGCCCTTTCTCAAGAAATCTACGTAACTCGGCGCCCTGATACGGATAATCTCCTAAAATTCATCAAAGACTGCCTGACTAAAGTCCTTATCGAAGATGACAAGCAGATAGTAAAAATCTCCGAAGTAAAAAAAATATATGGCGCAAAACCTTCCACCATTTTATATATCAAAACTATGGACCAAAATAACTTAACCCCCATTCATTAAGGAAAAAAATGTCAAGCCATACCCCTCTTCCTGATTTAGTTCATCCTTTAGCTACTGTACGCTCATTTGACGGCGCAACTGTAACAACCATTTACCAAGACCTCGGGCTTCCCATCCCTTTCGCTTCCCTTTTCCTCGATCTTTTCAATGGGACTGACGTTTTTGTAGCCATTTCCTTTGATCTGGTAACTGACCATATCTTATTAGCTCCTGGACAACGAACGCATTATGGTTTGGGAGCGGGAGGGGTCATCTGGCAAAAAGGACAAACATTCATTAGAAGCTTAGTAAATGGTACGACTGGCTTATATATCGCTAATTTCATGGGACGCTAATGTCTGCCATTCGATCAGACGTTGGAGATTTTGAGGTTACTAGACATGGGGCTTTTGTAAAAAACAACATTTATCTAATCCCCTATCGGCACTATAAAGAGAAAAACATTTGGGAAGTTAAGGCTACCTATAAATGTATGTCTCCACAAGCTTTCCGCATCTTTTCCCCTTCCCTACAATTGGCCGTAGCAGACGCTTACCGCCAAATGAAACCTAAAATAGATAAATATCAGCAACAAGAAGAAAGTTATCTGAATTCTCTAAAAAATTACCGCGACTCTCACCAAAAGGAAAAAAATGAAGCATGAAGTTAAATTCTTCTTTGCTCCCGAAAAAGCCGTGCAATGGTTTTATAAAACAGCCGAAGAAGCTGATGCAATGGTAACCAAAAGCTCTTTCAGAGAACCGATATTATTGCAAGCGGATGAGCTAAATCCTATCTCTTTTTGTCTCAACCCCTATCATATTATTTTCACGGTGAAAGTTGATTCGCAAGAAAAAGACGTGGTTTGATCCTATACAGGATAAACCAAAGGAAGGCATTACAATCATCGCTTATGTAGATGCCTTCAACGAATCTTTCTACATCCCTCGCGCTATCATTTACGATAATGGCCAATGGCATTGCGCTTGCGAGCTATGCGATGAGCCTATTCCGGAAGAACTTATTCTTTGTTGGCAAGAGATAGCTAAATATCCAAAGAAAAAGTCAAAAAATAGGTTATTTTAACGGGAGCCGATAATCAAGCTCAGCATTTGATAAAAGAAGTGCGCTTTCTCCATCTAAAATAAAAGACCCTTTTAAGGTTCCAAAATATCCTTTTACCATATGTGAAAGATAAATATGTGCTACTTGATATCCTTCGGAATCTAATAACCTCAGATAAATCATTCCATCTTCTTCGGACAAAGGAGAAAAAATATGAATTTGATATGAAAAACCGAGAGTAACTCTGTCTTCACTTGTCCAATCATCATATCTTTTACATTTTAGATAAATAGCATAACGCGCGCTTCTATCATAATACTTTAAATCACTAAATGCGCCGATTTCAAAAAGCGGACGACAAGTATCAATAATAGGGGTACAACTGTAAAAGAAAAGAAAGCAAATTAAAAATAGTCTTTTCATTTTATATTTTCCTTTGTGTTATTTGCTAGGAAAAAATCGCATTAAAAAATAAATCCCCAAAACCCCAAGGTACTGTAAAACACAAAAATATAAATCAATCATATATGTGGAATATCCCGCACGTATAGTTATTAAAACAAATCCTAATACGCCTATCGTTGTTGCCCAGGCGTTTCTTGAAAAATTCCTCGCTCTTACTTCTTTGCTCATAAAATTCCTTTTTTGATACTTAGCCTTTTCAAACTCTCCAATTTCATTTTTTCAAAAGAATCAGAAGTGTCTTTTAAAAAATGCATTGCTGTTTGTGCATAGAATAAAAAATCTCTATAGTGGTTAAGCTCTTCTCTATAAATTTCTATATTTAAATCACTACCGTTTAGGTAAAGTTGATCTAAATTTACTTTAGCAAGACACATATCAATTTCAAGTTTCAAAAACCCGTCAATTGCCTCGTTTAAAACTAATTCCATAACTTTCCTTTTGTTTTCCATAAATCTCCTATTTGTAAACTTCAATAGCAATAGCTTGCAAAACCTCGTCGAGAAAGACAAGTTGCCCGCAAGTTGTTCTTCCCCAAAAATCCCCGAAATCAGTATACATAACCACTTCCCCCTTGGCCTCGAGCTTTTTGGTCAACCATTCAGTTAACTGATACCATTCGAATATTTCTTTTGAACATTCATTTTCATCATATTCGTTTATTACGTCATCGCAGATGATTGCTCCTGCCCGAAATAAATAGTCCACAAGAAAAGAAGCATTTTGAATCACTTCACGTTCCCATAGTTTTTTTGCGAAATCTTGTCGCTCTTGTTCTGTAAATTCTTTGTGCATAAAATTCCCTTTTTGTTTTGTTTCGATGGTTAATCCATCCCTCCCCCCTCGATAGCTCGAGGGAGGAAAGAGAACTAAACGGTCCTTTCAAAAATTCCCCAAGAACACTTTGGCAATCCAGGAAACCTCTCGATTTTCCCATTCTTAGCAATCCGGAAATGCCCCATCTTTCTGGCGGGGACTCTCGTATTGCCGTCCGAATCTACAAAACGGGAGCCTGTAATCAGCCATACTTCACCAGTCATGGCCCCGTCTGTATTTTCACGCCCAATTTCAGCAAAATATTTATAATCAATATGATCTATTTGGAACAAGGTTTGCTCCATGATTTTATCCCATACGATTCGTGCGGATTGTGTACAACTATATCCCATAACTTTCCTTTTGTTTTGTTTTTGATGGTTAATCCATCCCTCCGCCCTTGATAAGCTCAAAAGCGGAAAGGGGACTATTCTAAATTTGCAATATATAATTCACAGTCTTCGAGCGAATATTCGCACTGCTCAGGATAGACACAATCAATTAATATTTGTAATAAATGGGACGGACTGTCGCTTTTTTTAGTCAAACCATCTGGATCCCATCCAGCAATAGACTGGTAATGAAATTTATAATCATTTAAGTTACCAGCTTCTTTTTTATAAGGCTTCATTTGTTTTCTCCTTTTGTTTTGTTTTTGATGGTTAACCCATCCCTCCGCCCATGAGTCTCATGGACGGAAAGAGGACTAAACGTTTTCTGTCTTTCGCATCGGCACGATTATAAACATGCCATTAAGTCCGATAAAAGCGTTATTTAAGTCGTTTCCCTGTAACTCTGTTATTCCAAAAAATTGTATAGCTGCTTCGCTAAACAAAACCTCTTGTTCTCCGCTTGCAAATATACGCACAAATTGTGGACGTAGCTTTTTAGAACTTTTTCTACAGAAATTTAGATCAAACAATTTACCTGTGATATTGTAAGTGCGCAAATCTTGCGCTCCCTCAAATCTCTTAAATAGGCGATTTACGTCATATCTTTTTTCTTTATTTGGCGGACAATATTGATATGAGTCTTTAATTAAACACCTCTCTATTGCCCAAGCGCCATTGCTAATGTATTTATCGCAAAATACATAACAACCAAAACTGGTATCTTTCAAAAAAGTGGACGGTAGTTTTTTCGTAATTAACATAAGTTTTCTCCTTTTTGTTTTTTCCTCCAGGACAATCCCAGATATCCCATATCTTACCAAAACCTCACCTTATCCACAATACCTAATCTTTCTTTTAATTTCTTTTTTTGCTATTGCTCAAGTCATAACCAAAGTATTTACTATGCCAAGAATGTATAAGCCCAAAAGAGGACGACAACGTAAACGGACCGATAACCTTCCGCCCGTTAGGCCTCGAGGACGCCCAACTACATATAAACCCGAGTGCTGTGAGATAGTAAAACTTACTTTGGGCTTTGGGGGAAACAACAAAGATTGTATGGAAAGGTTGGGGATTTCGGAGGAGACTTTTTATCAATGGGTTCAAAAATACCCTCCTTTTGCTGAGTCTGTCAGAGACGGCCGCAACAGCCTACATTATGCTGTTAATAAAAGTGCAATTAAAAAGGCAACTGGTTATCACGAATATGATGAGAAAGAACTAATAGACGAACAAGGTAGAATTAAACGTGTCAAATATAAAAGGTATTACGAACCCGACACGCAGATCATCATAAATCACCTTAATAAGACAGCTCCTATCTATAAGCAAAGCCAAGAGAGTCAACTAAAGTCTTTACTACTGCTTGAGTTTGACAAGCTACGCGATGGCGTGCCATTAGATGGCTCATCTCAGCCATCAGGGGGTGAGGGTAGCCTAAACGACGATAGTCGATTAGACGGGCAGCTAGATGGCAACGACGAGGTTGACAACTAAACCCTTTGGTTGTCCGTGTTGCGGGAGCAGGACTGAGGATAATCAATCAAAGATTGAGTTGGTACGTACGGAATTCTTGATAGGTCGATCGGGGAAGGGGGGGTGGGGGGTGAGATAGTAATAAGGACCTCCTATCCCCCTCCCACACACGACCCCTCTCCGTTAAGATCCCGCCAAGAACTCTCCCAAATCCCCGCCTTTAGACTTATTTCCCCGTACCGGTCTTATTTCCTAGTAAGTAGTCTAGTAAAATCCGAAAGCCTGCTTCGAGGTTGGCAATTCTGGTGTCTAGTCCTTTTAATTGAGTGTCTATTTTTTCAAACTCTGGTTTGATTTGAGTTTTCAGGGCGGCGACTTCTTTGCTGGCCGCTCTTTTTAGGGCATAGTATACGGCTAGGGCTGAGCCGAGAGTGGCTAGGATGTTTAGGTTTTCTGATATCCAGTGCATGTTTCTCCTTTCCCTAAAATTATACCCTTTCCAGGATTAATCTCAAGTGTAAAGATCTGCGAAAGATGGTTAGACTTACAGCTCCTCTTCTTTTTTAGGGGGGCAGGATTGTTTAAATTCATAGGTTTGTTTGCCGCAGAGGATGCCTGCGTCGATAATGTTCTGTGCCTCTTCGGGATTTGATGTTTTCTCGAGGATTTTGGTTACTGCGGAGGCGATGATGCTCCAGAGGGTGTATTCTGTTCCGACGAGGGGGATTTGTTCTTCTATGAGTTCGTCTATCTTGCGAAAAAGTATAAAACGTGTGGTGGCGTTTTCGGTGGTTGGTCTAATTGGTTTCATGTAAAAAATTTAACAGACATTGAAATTAATCTCAAGTGTAAAGGTTTGTTAAAAAAGTGCTCCAAAACACGGGGTTAGACCTCAATTTCGTGGGTTTGGGTGGAATATTTCTTTTTATAGTCCTCTTCCCAAAGCTCTCTCATTCTTTTGTATTGTTCAGGGTTAATCTTGAGTTGGAGTAAAAGGCTATGGTAAATAGATCCCAAGGCAAAGAGGGTGTCATCAATAGGGAGGTTTTCTTTGCGCAAGAGATCTACTATTTTTTCCAATAGATTTTGAGATTTAAGGAATTCTTTTTCCATGATGGTTGTTTGTGGATCTGTGGTCATAAAATAGACATTTGAGTTATTTAGAGGTTTATGGTTCCAATGGAGTCTGCATCTCAGTCTTATTTTCTTCAGAAGCTCAGCAAAAAGCAAGCCCTTTCCTTCAAAGAGTCAAATCATAGGCTCAACATCTGGCATGGGGCTGTCAGGTCGGGAAAGTCGCATGCTTCGATGATTAGGTGGATAGAATATATCTTGAAGGGGCCTCCTGGGGATTTCATGATGATAGGCAAGACCAACACCTCCCTTTACCGCAACATCGTCAAGCTCATGTGCGATTATATTGGGGCGGAGGCAGAATATTATGCAGGGAAACAGGAACTGCACCTCTGGGGAAGGACGATTTATCTGGTAGGAGCAAACGATGAGAGGGCGCAGGGGAAGATTCAGGGGAGTACTCTTTCCGGGGCGTATGTGGATGAAGCTACCCTCATCCCTGAAAACTTCTTCAATATGCTGCTTTCTAGGCTCTCTGTGCCAGGATCGCAGCTCTTCATGACTACGAACCCAGACTCGCCCTTCCATTGGCTTAAAACGAACTTCTTGGACAGGGAAGAGGAGTTGAACAAGGGAAATTCCAAGCACATCAAGTCTTGGAAGTTTTTGATGGATGACAATCCAAGCCTAGAGGTCACCTACAAGGATAGGCTCAGAAAGGAATACAAGGGACTTTGGTACAAGAGATACATAGAGGGGATGTGGGTTCTGGCCGAGGGAACTATCTATGATTTCTTCGATATGGAGCACCATACCCTGGTTTTACCCCCTAGCGTCGCAGAATATTATATCGTTGGAGCTGATTATGGGACGACGAATCCTACGGCTTTTGCCCTGATAGGATATAATAGTTCGACCTTCCCAAACATTTGGATGGAAGGGGAGTATTATTGGGATTCTAGGAAGACAAATAGGCAGAAGACAGATGCGGAATTCGCTCAGGATCTAAAAAAATTCATTGCGGGAAAAAATGTACAAGCGATATACCTTGATCCAAGCGCAGCGAGTTTCCGCGCTGAACTCAGAAGCCAAAAAGTTGAGAGGTTATATGATGCAGAAAATGATGTCTTGGATGGTATCAGGTATCAGTCAAAACTCCTATCTTTGGGGACATATAAAGTTAGCCGCGCCTGCAAAAACGCTATCGCAGAATATTCCACTTATCGCTGGGATGACAAAAGCATTACAAGAGGGGAGGATAGACCCCTTAAGGAAAATGATCACCTTTGCGATGCGCAGCGATATGCCCTGTATACCCACTTCTTCAAAAAGCCAGCGAGTAGGTCAACAGCTGATGACGTCGATCGCAGATGGAATGAGGTGGCATACGGGAAGAGGTTTGGAGGGCCGTTCGATAAGAATACTCACCGGTGAAATTTAATCTCCTGAGCAATCGTCAGCATACGAGTCTTCTGTAGGATTCTCGCGCTCTCTTTTATATATTTTAGCATAATGTTTAGAAAGTATTTTCATATTCTTTTCAAATTCCGTAGGCGTCATGTCTGCCATATCGCAAACAGAACAAATACACTGTGTTAAAGCGTCGAGATTTAGAAGATGGTGGCGATGCGGACGACCATTTAGAAGATCTATGAGGCTATCAGTAAGGTGTAACACTTCTTTTTCGTAAGTTATTCCGAATTTTTCTTTAAATTCTTCAACTTCTTTGTCTATATCCATGATGTCCTCTATTGAGATGCGATAGCTGCATATGCCGCCATCAAAATGAATGAAATAAGCATTCCAAGTCCCATTACAAGAATATATTTTAACTTCATCTTGCCCTCCTTGAATAAAATAAAGTTTTGATGTATAGCTGATTTTTTAACAAGATAGGCATAATGTCAGCATTTCCTCGCCTTGATCCTAAATATTACATCGATACTGATTATTCTCTACAGAAAATGTTGAACGATGCATACGCAGAGATGATTTCTGTAAACATCTCCTTCTGGTCAGAAGCAGACATTGATTCCAGGTTTAGAGCAGGCGATCAAACCCTCTGGAATGACATCTACGGAAACCTCCCAGCCTACCGCCGCCGAGACTTCAACTTCAACATCATCAACACTCCGTGCAATATGATCACGGGATACCAGCGCCAGCACCGAAAGCAGCCCATTGCGACGCCTATCGAGGGTGCAGATGAGTCAGCAGCCCAGCAGTACTCCAAATGCCTTGTATGGGCAAATAACTATGCAAATCTGGGGAATGTCTTCTCAGAAGCCTGCGATGGTGCAGTGACGACAGGGATGAACCTTTTGCACTGCTACATGGACTTCCGGTCCGATCCCATCAATGGGGACATAAAATTCGACAATCTCTCCTACAATTCCTTTCTCATCGATCCTTACATGCGCAAGCAGGATCTCTCCGACTGCTCGAAGATCTGGATCAGGAAATATCTTACTCACAATGAGGCCATTTCCCTTATGCCAGATAGGAAGAAAGAAATCATGGCCATGTCTGGCTCCTACAACAAAGATGGGAAATTCCAGTTCCTCCCTGAGAGCTATAACTACTCCCAGAGAAACCTCCTGATCTACGACGAATTTTACTATCGGGATATGCGCACGAGACAACTCCTCGTCGACACCACGAATGGAGAAGTGATGGAGTGGAAGGGAAGCGAAGAGAGGGTAGAGTCATTTGTCAATGACTTTCCCCATGTGCGCCTCATCAACCAAGAAGTGCCGACGGTGAAGTTAGCTATCTTGCTCAATGGCCAGACGATGTACCACGGCCTAAATCCTATGGGCATCGACCGATACCCATTTGTAATGGTGCCTTTTTATTATGACCCACAAATTGCTTATTATCCTTGGCGGATTCGTGGCCTTGTCCGCGATATGCGCGATTCTCAGTACCTATTTAACCGTAGAATGATCATCAACCTCGACATTGCGGAATCTACCGTGGCCTCGGGATGGATTTACAAGGAAAATGCCCTCGTAAATCCCAACGACGTCTTCCTCACGGGACAGGGCAAAGGTCTTGCCATCAAAGAGGAATATCAAATTGGGGAAGCGGTTCAGCAGATCCAGCCCCCAGCTCCGAGGCCTGAGCTTATGCAGTTAGCAGATCAGCTCCAGGCGCTGATCCCAAGGGTTACAGGCATCAACGAAGAACTGCTAGGGCAGGCTCAAGATGACAAGGCCGGGATTCTTTCTATGCTGCGTCAGGGAGCGGGGTTGGTAACTCTCCAGAAGGTTTTCGATCAATGGGATCTCGCTCTGAAACTAGTAGGGGAGCTTGAAATAGAACTCATCCAGAGCAACTGGACGCCCGGCAAGATCATGAGAATCCTAAATGAGTCTCCCGCTGAGGAGTTCTACACCAAGAACTTTGGGAAATACGACTGCGTCGTGGAAGAAGGCGTCAATACGTCTACTCAGAGACAGCTTGCCTTCCAGCAAACCATCTATCTCCGAGAGCTGGGAATGCCCATTCCAGATGAGTACATCCTGCGTCTTTCCACCCTCCAAGACAAAGACAAACTCCTTGAAACGCTCCAACAGCAAGCAGAGCAAGCGGCGCAGATACAACAGCAGAGACAGCAGGCAGAGCTGCAAGAGATCCAGGCAAGATCAGAGGAGATGCATGCTAGAGCCATCGCCAATCAGGGTCTTGGTATGGAGAGAGCATCGAGAGTTCATGAGAATCAGGCTCTCGCCGTCGAGAGAAGAGCCGCTGCCATCAAAGATATTCAATCAGGGAATCTGGATCAGATCAGAGCCGCAAAAGAGCTTCAGACAATGGATCTGGATCAGTTGCAGAAAATGGTGGACATCTTGAAGGCTCTTCAGGAGGATTCCGCAGAGGCTGCCGGCGTTGATATTTCAGATTCTCCTAGCGTGACTTAAACCTTACCTTACCACACCTTACCCGACCTGGCCTCACCATACCGCACCATTCCCTGCCTTAGTTATACTCGAAATCATGTATAACCTAGTATAACTAGGTATAAGTTGCTTTGAACTACTCTCTCGTAAAGGCGGAAGATTTCTGTTTCATGGCTAAAGTTACCCATTCGTCATTCGTAATTATCGTATCGTAAAAATATGGGGGTTCTGGAAGATACGCCCACCAAACGATATCATATAGTTCCTGGCAATTGTCATCGTAAAATCCATATTCATCTCGAACTCCAATATAGATATGTTTGTTTATGCAACATAAAAGCACTCTTAATTCATCTACCAGAGGTTCTCGATCAATTCTTCTCCAAATCATTTTCTCCTGAACGTTCTCCATTTCACCCATATTTTGTAGATCTATCAACTCGCCGACTTCCGATTGGATGGTTTTTTTCATCGGCTTTTCTTATACATTCGTGGCAGATGTTTTTGTGGCCGTCTTTCATTTTGAAGTGTATGGCAAAATCCTGAATAGATTTCATCTGCCAGCAATGTTTGCAGGGTTTTTCTTTGACTTCCATGACTAAAAATCTTTTTCTTCTCCAGTTATATTAATCCCTTGGCATAGTTTAATATTTTCCGTATATTTTCCAGGCTTGATGTGTATGTGTTTATCAAAATAATAACATTTTGTTTCATATTCTTTAATATCACCCTTAATTCTTAGCAAAGCGTCTCTTGCTTGTGCAGGAGTTAAAATATTTGAATGTCTTAGAAATTTTACCGATTTGAAAAGCTCTTCTGTTAATTCTTTTGCAGCTTTTTCAATATTTTTAGAAATTGATTTTTGTTCCATTTTGTTAAACCATCCTCCCCCAATCTTTTGGCAATCCCGCAGGTTCACACCCAGAGGTGTTCATGACTCCTTCAGGCACATACGCCCAATAGAGTGGCTGTGTTCCTGGCTCCTCGTCGCTCGTAAATGTCCAATGAGTAAGAGAATCTCTTTCGCCAGTTTCAAACTCCAAAGTCCCGAACCATATCCATCTATTTATGTCCTGCACAAGCACCCGCATATTTAGAGGAGGGGGATCATCGTCAATGAGATACCATTCGATTGTGTCTACGATGATTCTGCCGCGTGTTTTTTCTTTTTTCCCTTTCTTAGCCATTTTTCTCCTTGCGTTTTGACTGCCAACAGCCTACCATATTTCGGCATTGGAGGTAAACATGGACATTGACGCAATAGGTGGATGCACAGAGACGGTAACGCTAGACATGGACGATGCCGATATTGACGGTGAAACGGCAGAGATGATTCGTAGAATTGAGGGTTTGGGAATATGTGTCATTATCAAAAATTCCTTTAGTGATATCGCTCAAGGGAAGATTCAGACTGGATTCGGGCCATTTGGGTGGGTAGGGCATTTGATCCATATCCATTTAGAACCTCCTCCCCCTGCAAATCCCCCTGATCCATTTCACCACATATCTTAGCAAAATCCTATGGGCATTTTTGTGGGGAAAAACCTTCCCTCCAAATACATCCCCAGGAAAGCTAACGAAAAGAATATGACAAACGTGATGATGAGGGGTTTTAGGTGATAATAGGCTGTTTTCACTTTTCGGTTCCTGTTTTCCTTGCTTCCCAACGTCCTCTTTCCTCAAAGGCTCCTTCTAAGCGAGAGAGTCTTTGATCTATAGTTTTTGTGTCTAATTTAATATCTCTGAGGTTTTCTTTGATTCCTTTTATATCTTCTTTCAGAGATGAATGTAAATATAAAATAAGGGACGCTAAGAGTCCTATTGTACCTACCGCAGATCCGATTGCTGTCCAAAATATTCCCCAGTCCATAAATTTCTCCCTATATCGCTACATTTTACCATTTTCTCTCTTTCAAGTCTTGTCTAATTATCTCTAATCTGTTAACTAAAAAATTGTCTACATATTGCTGTCCATGAAGGGCAAGCAGTAACCAAAGGAGGTTAGATATGGCAAGACACTATAATGATTCAGATACCTCTCCACGTCGGGGCGGTTCGTATTATGTCAATCCTGGGTATTTTTCAGGCTCTTCTGAGTTTGCAAATATGCCTCAAGGCGAAACCATGAAATATTATCCAAAATATCCCCATGGCATGCGCGGACAGCTAGATGACACGATTCGTGGCATTGACGCTGCTTCAGAGGAAATGACTCGCGAGACGTCTAAACATTTGTCCAACAGCAAAGTTTAGTATGGCTATGGTACGGCCAAAAGGCGAATTCACTAAGATCGCAAAGAAGGTGATGGCACAACTAGGCCGTACTTTGTCTGAGAATTCAGTAGCCTCCGAAGCTACGAAGAAATTTCAGGATATGAAAGACCTACAGAAACGCAGGATACAGTCAGGATATTGATGGCTAAGAAATGGATTCAAAAGGCGATAAAGCATCCCGGGGCTTTAAGAAGGTCTTTAGGCGCCAAAAAAGGACAGCCCATTCCTGCTAAGAAACTCGCTGCCGCAGCCAAGAAAGGCGGCAAAATGGGCCAGCGCGCCCGACTCGCTGAGACCTTAAAAAAAATGCACTAAGATGACACATGCTAAGATTATTAAGGGATGCCTACATAAGCTGGAGAAAGATAAAAAGCACTACTCCAAAGAAAAAAAAGAAACCGAGCGTGCGATTTCCGGTCTTAAAAAAGCGCGTAAAAAATAAGAAACGCGATCGTTTTGGACGGTTTGCCTGAAAGAAATTCGATCTGATTTAATCCAAAAACTTCATGACGATGAGACGAAAGCCCCTGAAGTAGGGGAGATCATCGACGATCAGCATAAGGCTTTTGAGCAGATGATGAATAGCATCATCGCCAAACATAGAGACTATGCTACAGTTTATTTTATCACTGTTTTTACAAAGAAAGATCCTACGCATATCAATTTTATTCGTAGGAAATACATCGTACGCCAGACATGTCCAGAACCCGATTGGGATCAAGAAATTTATTCGTATGACAATCGGAAAAGCCAATTAAAACTTGAATGGGTTCTGCCTACAGAACAAGATTCGAAGACTATATTAAAGAACAAAGATGTTTATGATCCTATCTTAGTCAAGTGCATCCAGGATTTCAAGAAGAGCAAATTGAAAATTCCTTCTTATTCCCCGTAACTGTCTTGCCAAATAATAAAGATTTTAATATACAGAACTCAGGCGACGCGTGCCTAAGTGCGTAGGGTGTATTGAGAGTTTCCCCTCTCTCGAAGGAAAGAACATGACTAATGCGGAAAATCCGGTCGTTGAGGAAGAAGTTTCTCAGGCTGTCGACGAGCCACAAGCGGAAGAAATTGTTCAGCAAAAGGCTGAGCCTCCAAAAGAAGACCCTAACCAGGTCAACTGGCGAGAGACTCGGCAGACTCTGAAAGAACAGAAGCGGATGATCCAAGAACTGCAAGATCGTCTCTCTGCTCAGACAGCCATTAAAGCTCCTGTGCAAGAGGATGAATATGCAGATCTTCGAGGTCTAGCGAAAGATGATCTACTGACCATGCATCAAGCCGAAAGGCTTGCTGAGATGAAAGCCAGAAAGATCGTCCAAGAAGCCTTGAGTAAAAAAGATCCCGCTGAAGTCGAAGAACGCATGCGCATGAAGTATTCGGATTTCGACGAAGTTCTTACAGAGGAAAACGTAGAACATTTAATGAAAACCGAACCTACTCTAGTGAAATCTATTCGTTCGATTTCTGATCCTGTTCAACAAGCCGAAGCAGCTTATAGGCTAGCTAAACGTCTATGCCCTCAAAAGAACGCAGAAGCCGAGGAGAACATGAAAAAAATCGATGAGAATCAGAAGAAGCCCCTTTCCTCAAGTGCAGTGAAAAAATCGTCTGCCCTAGATCAAGCACATTCCTATACAAGAGATAGGGTGCTGACCAAAGAAGGACGAGATCATTACTATCAAGAGATGCAAGAGGCTCGCAAGCTAGGTAGGTAATAAACCTAGGAAATAAATGACAATCACAACTACAAGCGTGATTGCAGCGCCGGTTCAGCAAAGTTTTTCTTATAAACTTTTGAGCGTGCCAGTTCCCTATTTTATTCACAACGTCCCTGCCGATTTGAAGCTTATGCCTCGAAATGGCGGTACGACATTGCGGATGAGACGCTACAATCCGCTTCCAACGGCTCCCGTGCCTCTTGGAAACTCAGGCATTCCGCCTGCCCCTGTGACTACAACTGTTATTGACATAGATGCGACAATTCAATTCTATGGACAATATCTTATCTTGAACGAACAAGTTACTTTGCAAAATCAAGATCCAGTATTAAATGAGCTCACAGATAGATTAGGAATTAGTTTAAGACAAACAGAAGATCAACTAACTCGAGACATGTTAACGTCCACCGCATCGTTCATCAATTGTACGGCGGGTGGTAACGGTGGGATCGCCGTTGTAAAATCAGACCTAATTGACTTGGAACTCGCAGCGTGAAAGACGGCGATGACAAGGCGGAACCCATAAGGGACCGTGACAGACTAAAGCGGTCAGAAACTCGAAAGAGTTAAGCGATAGTCGGGCCTCATGTGAAAGCATGAGAGGTAGCAGAAATGCCTACCCACTTAAATAGTTAGATAGCTTTTAAGTCATTAAAAGTAACAGAAATGGATAACCCGACGGAGATGACAGGACCAGACATCTTGGATGTCGTCCGTGCTCTTCGTGGTTCAAATGCATATAGCTTCCTCTCAGGAATTTCTGGACAAGATAAGTTCGGAACAGCTCCTGTTCGGGATGCGTTCTTTGCGCTCGGTCATACCGATCTAATCGGTCAGCTCGATAGCATTGGTGCATTCATACAAAAGTGGAATTATCCCAATCAAAACTCAGTCCTCGAAGCCGAGTATGGCGCCGTGTTCAATACACGATTCCTACTCTCTTCTGTAGGATCGATCACGCCTTCCGCTTCTGCCCTCGGCGCGAACGTTTACAACACGTTCATCGTCGGTAGAGAAGCCTATGCGTGCATTGAGCAAGATGGGTATTCCGCTCAGTTCGTCTACCGTCCACCTATGTATTCAGGGCCTCTGGCTTTGAACTCAGAGATTGGTTGGAAGATGGCGCAGGTCCCTCGCATCACTAATGATGCATGGGTCATCAATCTACGAAGCACACTGGCATAAGGAGAAAATATATGAGTTTTTCAACATCATCGATTCTCCGAGGAAGTTTTACTTCCACTGGTGCGCCTTTCACCTTGTCGGTGCCGGGTGTTACAAACTTCGGGCTCTACAATATTTCTAATATCTCTGCCAACGCACCTAATGCCGTTTGGTGGGCGAATTGGAATTTTGGGATGCCGCAAGGTTCTGCTTTGGTAGGAACCTCAAATGGAGGCCCTACAGATGTCCTTGAGACGTTTTCCGCCGCTAATGGCGTAGCTCTCGTTGATTCGTCTGTTCAGGCCCTAGGACCAGCGCAAGCTGCTACGGCTGTAAGCCAAGCAGCCGCTGCTGTAGTAACTTCTGCCGGCCATACCTTCTTGAATGGAGATGTGGTTCGTCTTGTAGGAACTACGGGGATGTTCCAAATTGCTAGCATGGATTTCACTGTCGGCGGCGTTGTCGCTGGGGTGTCTTATGAGCTTAGTAATATGGATACATCTGGTTTTGCTGCTCCTGCAACCGCAGGCTCAGCTAGATTGGTTCCCTTCGATCCGATCTATTATCCAAGACGCAGATTAGTAACCAAGATCTCTCAAGCCGCCGTTGCACGCGTAACGCTCGCGGTGACCCACGGGTTCACTGTAGGCCAGAAAGTGCGCATGGTTGTGCCTGTAGGTTTTGGGATGCCGCAGATGAACGGAATTCTTGCGAGCATTACAGCCGTAGGAAATGCCGACGCTGCCGGATCTACTAACACCATTGACTTAGCTGTCAATAGTGCGGCATTTGCCGCTTTTGCCTTCCCGGGTTCTTTTGCAAGCTACTTCGGTCAGTTTGCTCAAGTTGTTCCGGTGGGTGATGATACCCCAACACTTGCGGGTGCAACGAACAACCAAGCCCTTATTGGCGTAAGGTTGGGAACTGCAATCGTAGGAGCTGCTGGTAATCTCATTCAATGGCATGCAGAACGCGGGCTTACTGTTTAAGCCCTGTGGGGTGGGGAGTTATAGCTCCCCATTCCCATTAATTAACCAAACGCAAATTCAGGTTTAAAAATGTCAGTAAAAGTTCAAACCTCCAAAGAAGAAACACCAGCAGTCCATACGAAACCTTATCGCTGGGAAAAGGAACGTGAAAGAGAATCCCGAATGGTAAAAGGGGTCTTTCAGTGCCATGAGCCCAGAGGCGGTAGCGTAGAGTTCGTCTTCAAAAAGTTTAAAGGCGATCCAGTCACACGCTATACCTTAGTTGATGGGAAAGTATACGATTTGCCTCTTGCTGTTGTCAATCATTTAAATAATAACTGTAATTATCCTGTTTACAGTGAAACTTTAGCTCCCGATGGGTTAAGACAAACAGAAATTGGTAAGAGGGTTCAGAGATACAACTTCGTGGTTTATCCGGAGTAATTTATGGCTGTACCTACGAATTTAGCTGCGATTAGGACAAAGACGCGGAGGATAATTGCGCAGAATTCTCCTTTGCAGATTTCAGATGCAGAACTAGATAATTATATCAATACTTTCTATGTCTACGATCTGCCAATGCATTTGCCTCTTTTCAATATGAAGGAGCCGTTTACGTTCTATACGTCGCCGAACGTAGACACCTATGATTTTCCGAGAAATACATATGCCTTCGTGCAACCTCCAATGTATATCGCCGGGTATCAGGCGTTCTACAGTCAGAGCCGGGAGCAATTTTATCGATCTTTTCCTAAGATCAACTATTTTCAGCAAATAGGAACGGGAACAGGAGGAGTTGGACCATTTAGTTTTCAGACGACTGCGTTCCCGTTTTTGCGGGGGCATTTCAATGAGAATGGAAGTCTTGAATCAGACTTCCTTTTGAGTGCAGTTGATGCCATCGGCAATGCTATAAATCTCATCGATGACAGCATCGGTGGTTTAGTCGTTGCAGATACTTTGCTAGCGGTTCCAGGAGCTATAAATTATGTGACAGGGGCAATCACCGGAGTTGTTTTCCCAGTTGCACCCGCAGTAGGCACAAACATTAATGCTCAATATGTGCCCTATGTCGCGGCACGTCCATTGGCATGTCTTTTCTTCCAGGATCAATTCATCCTACGTCCCGTGCCTGATACTTCCTATCAGGTTCAAGTGGATGCCTGGAGGGTTCCTGTGCAGTTTGATGGGGCAAATCCTCTTGCAAATCCACAAGTGAATGAATGGTGGCAATTGATCGCCTATGGAGCGGCAGATAAATTCTTTGCAGACAATGCAGACTTCGAGAATCTTCAGAAGTTTAGATTTTTGCTCAACGAGCAGATAAAATTAGTTAATCGTAGAACGATTAAACAGCAAACTAATCAGAGATCGAGTACGATCTATTCTGATAGTATTCAATTCCCATATAATAATCAAGCATATCGGAGCTTTTAATGTCATTTTCATCTAATATTCCAGCCCCAAATAATTTCATCAGCGCAGATCAGCCTAAAATCACTGATAACTTCACAAAAGAAAACAATGATATGGGGGTAGATCATATTCCTTTTACTACCCCTAGCAGTTCTGGAAGTGGTCAGCATAGAAAAGTAACTTTCAATAATACTCAACTTGATCCTGCTCATAATTTTCCCATCACACAACTATATACGAAAACTTCTGCTGGGCCTAATACCTTTAATGATCTTTATTATTATGAAAAAGGATCTGCTTCAGGAACCAATGTTTTAAGGTTGACGGGGGGTGGCATTACGGCTGCAGCTTATGGTTCATTTAACGGTGCGAGTGGAGCTTTGATTTCTGGCTATAATATAACTTCTGGTGCACATCCTGGACTTGGAGGATATTCTTGTGTTTTTACTAGAGAATTTGCAAACGTAAATTATACTGCAGTGATAACGCCTGACATGTCGCCTGGGGGTGGGTTTGCGATTAAGATAATCACAATATCTAAGGGATTTGCTGGATTTTCTTTCCAAATTCAAAATCAAACTAATGCTAATTCTAACTGTATAACATATAATCTGATCATATTTGGTGATCTAAAATGACAGACCCTTCTCAACCTTACGCTATTGTCAATCTCCGAGAAGGGGCAGAAAGAGATGTCGAGCCTTTTCTTCTCAATAATGACGCCTTTCCTAATCTCGAAAATATGTATCTTTTCCGAGGAAGAATCGAGAGAAAATCTGCCTACATGAATGTTGGGAAATTTGGGAGATTGACGAAATTTTTCTCCGAGACTTCTCCTACAGCAGGATTGCCGAACGTACCCGCTGGAGCAGGTCCTTATGCCGGAACTCTTGCAAATTTACAACTTGTGGCTGGAAGTCTACAGATTTCGATTGCCACTGCGCCTCCTACGGTCCTTAAAGACAAAGGCGACGGGACTATTCTTCAAATCGCCCCCACTTTTCCTATTACAGGCATTACTCAAGCAAACCCAGGCGAAGTCACTTCAGTTGGCCATGGGCTTGCAAATGGCGATGTGATTTTCATTTCTGGCGTGACAGGAATGACCGAAGTTAACGATCAATACTTCACAATAACAGTTACCGGGGTAAATACATTTACTATAGGGATTGATACTACAGGATTTAATCCTTATGGTGGAGGAGGAATATTCCAATATCGATGCGGGACAATCAATTATTTAACTAGCGTTTTCACTGTTAATTTTAAACCGTCTTTGGCTGGCCCTGGACCTTATACCTTGACGGCGACTTATTCCACAGCCAATTGCCAGCCTTGTATGGGTCTTAGAGTCAAGGAAAAGACCTTCATCAATGATGAAGCTCTCTATGGATTCGATCCTCAGTTTTCATATATCTTTGCTCAAGGAACAAGCCAATTCCAGGAAAATACCCGCTACAAAGTGACTGGAATTCCTTTCACATGGACAGGGACTAATTCAGATTTCTTCTGGACGACGAATTGGCGTAATGCGATGTGGACGACGAATAATATTCCTGGGTTCAAATGGGTGCAGGTTACCATTCCAATTGCAGCAAATGCCGTCATCCCGCTTGCTGGGCATCCATTTGTAGTTGGAGATAAGGTCTATTTTACTATTTTTTCTCCTGTTCCCCCTCCAGCGTTTTTTATCACTCCTGTTCCTCCAGAGACACGACGATCTCCTGTTTTCAATGTCACGGCAATCGTTGCAGGAGTTTCATTTACTATTGATAATCCTGCTCCTCCTGTAATGATTACTACAGCATTTGTGATGATTCCTACAACGACTCTTGCAGGCATGACAGGAGATGGAATTCGATGGACAGATGAAGCTTCTCCCAATAATCCGACGGATGGCTGGGTTAATTTCAATCCTCCTTTGAGTTCTTCTTTTTCTCAGAATAGCTATCTTGAAGGAGCAAAATTGATCGTTGCCTATAAAGATAGGCTTTTGGCCTTCAATACCTTCGAATCTACTCAGACAACCACAGGAGGTCCTCTTATTGCTCCTGTAAATTTTCCTCAGCGTGTGCGTTGGTCGCAAAATGGAACGCCTTTTTATGCTTCTCCTATTCCCACAAATCAAGGGCAAACTTTTGATGCATGGTATTCTGATCCTAATAGCATTGGAAGAGGAGGTTTTTTAGATGCGCCTACTAATGAACAGATCGTCTCTGCAGCATTCATCAAAGATACCCTGATTGTTTATTTTGAAAGGTCTACATGGCAAATTGTCTATACAGGAAATGAGATTCTGCCTTTCATTTTCCAGAAAATCAATACGGAACTTGGCTGCGAATCTACTTTCTCTACCATTCAATTCGATCAAGGAGTTTTAGCAGTCGGCAACATAGGGATAACCTCTTGCAATAGCGTCAATGTAGAGCGAATCGATCAGAAGATTCCTGATGAAGTTTTTAATTTCAATAATCTCTTCAGTGGCGTCCAAAGGATTCATGGAATCAGAGATTTCGGATGGCAGTTCGTCTATTGGAACTTTCTCCAAGCAGGAGATACTAGGGAATTTCCCAATCAAGTTTTATTCTTCAACTACATGGATCAATCTTGGGCTTTCTTCGATGATTCCTGGACATGTTTCGGATATTTCCAAAATGACAATGATCTTACCTGGGCTGAAGCTACATTTCCATGGAATACAGCCAATTTTGCATGGTCAGCAAACGCATCTTTTGCAAAATATCCTATTGTCATCGCAGGAAATCAGCAGGGATTTGTCATGCAGATCAGCCAATCTCTTCAAGTCGGCCTGAATGACCCCGTTCTCTGTATTGACGCCGTTGCAGTAGCGGCGACGACGACAGTCACTTCTCCCAATCATAATCTCATCCCTGGACAATATGTCCAACTCATGAATCTCACAGGCATGACGCCTTCGACGAGCGCTATTTTCCCAGTCATCAGTAATGATACCAATACTTTCCAGATTGACACGACATTTGCTGGGCCATATTTAGGAGGAGGTTTAGTCAGAATTGTTCCCAATTTCAATATCACCACGAAGCTTTATAATCCCTTTTATCAAGAAGGAAAAGGTGTGCGCATGTCTCGGCTAGAGATTTTGGCGGATTATACATGCGAAGGACAGATCCATTTCGATTATTTCGATGGTTTTGCCTATACGACGCCCATCAAATCCCAGCAGATGAACACATCTCCGGACAATCCGGTTCCAGCTCCAGTCGATCCTATCTTCGAAAATCAGGAATACATCCTCTGGCATAGGCTCTTCCCGAATATGAGCGGTTCCTTCATCCAGATCCAGATTGCTTTGAATGATCTTCAGATCAGGAATCAAACTATCACTTCTTCAGATGTTACGATACAAGGGATGGTCATGTACTTACAGCCAACTGGGAGATTGATCTGATGACATCGAATTTTCAACCAGCAAATGCTTTAGCCCCCTATCTCAAGACTTCTCAATATTTTCCTAATGACTTCAATGAATTCCAAGTTATCATCACAACTCTTTACCGAGATATCGCTAACAGCGTAAATGCCCGAGAAATAGGCATATATCAGCTACAAGAGCAATTGACGGGTCAGCAGTACTTTGACCCTACCTCAGCCCAGAAGACGCGCCAGACGTTCCGCAAAGTGGTTCCTTTTTCAGCAGTCTTGGTCGCAGGCCTAAATACCCAGGATCATGGAATAAGTATTACATCCTCCGCTCAGTTCACTCAGATCTATGGGGCTGGAAAGAATGCTGCCGGGACTCGATGGGTTCCTTTCCCACAAGGAGGAGCAAATACGTCCATGCTTGAAGTCACTGCGACGACTATTGAATTGACTATTCCTGCGGCGTATGCGGGGTTTCGGGCGCAGGTGGTTTTGGAATATTTAAAGAATTGATCAATCTTGATTGATTTTTTCTTTCCTATCCGCATGAAAGACCCCAAACATCCATTCACTATAGCGCATACCAGTTTCAATTACAGTTAGGCGCGTTGCATGATCGTCTAATTTTTTATTAACTTTCGAAAACTCTTCTTTCATTTCTTGTCTTAGAGATTTTATTTCTAATGAATTTCCATTTATGTCTGATTTAATCCCTTTTAAAATAAAAAGAGTCAAAGCCCCCACTATTCCGAACAGGATTTCAATAATTAATTCATGACTCATAAAAACATCTCCATCTGTTGTTCTATTGGTTTAGCGTTAACTTCTCTCTTTTGATTCATCCTCAAATCATGTACGGTCTTGAGGAAATACAGTTGCTTTTCAAGCCTAGACAGCCACCTCTGCATTGAGAAAATCTTTTCTTCTAGCGTTTTATCAAAAAGCTCGTATTGGGTCAATTGTGTCACAAATTCCTCCTATATGAAGAAGACATTATGCCAGAAAGCTCTTTTTCGTCAGGCATATTCTTTTTTTTAAACCACGAAGATGATATAGGGATGATTAAATATGCCTCTGCCCAATTTAAATACCCTCAACTATCAGGGACTTAAGGAAAGTAATCCTCCCGATATTTATTTTCGGGCAAGAGACCCTCTTCCTACTGATTACAAGCTTTATGACCTTTTGGACTTATGGCAGAACACGATCACTCTTAGAGTTTTCATCTTGCTGAGCAAGACAGGGAATGTAGCTCTATGGGTGCTTCTTGCTCCTGGCGCCGCTGGGGCACTTGCTACGCTCAATGGCGTCGCACCGGTGGCCAACAACATCAACCTCGTGAATACCGGAGCGATAGATATCACTACAGGCGTAGGGATCGTTGGCCTGGGAGTCAAGGTCGATGGAATTACGATCGGTATCGTAGGAGATCAGCTTACAGTCTTGGGATCGTCTGGATTCACGTGGATAGAGACGGCGGTAGGGCTGACGATGGCTGTCAATACTGGCTATGTAGCCAATGGCGGAGTTCTAGTGAATTTGACGCTTCCTGCAGTCGCTTCTTTTGGGAGCGAGATCCGCATTGCCGGGAAAGGTGCAGGTCTATGGCAGATGACTGCTAATGCTGGCCAGATGATTCATTTCGGGAATCAAACTACGGCGATTGGCGGAAATATTCTATCGACTCAGCAGAGAGATACGATCCATGTGGTCTGTATCACAGCAAATACTGAATGGGAAGTTTTAGATGATTTGGGTAACTTTTTTGTAACGTGAGGAATATATGGCATGGTGGGGACCTGTTATTGGTGGCGTCGCATCGTTATTGACTGGAGGAACATTGAGTTCCAAGGCAAAGCCACAGAAATATAAAACTAAGCAATTCCCAATTTTCACACCTCAGCAGCAAGGATATCAGAATCAAATCTTGCAGGGGTTGTCAGGTGCTTTGCCTTCCGGTTTCCAGTATCTGCAAAACATTCTCTCAGGTTCTCCTGAATCTCAACAAGCCATGGCAGCTCCATACTTGAGGCATTTCCAAGAAAGTACGATCCCAGGAATCTCCGAGAGGTTTTCAGGAGTAGGAGGACAGTCGTCCTCCGCATTTCAACAAGTCTTAGGTCGTGCCGGTACTGGTCTTGAAGAAAATCTTGCCGCTCTTGGAGAAGGTCAAAAAATGAGCGCATTGCAAGCTCTTATGGGATTTGGAGAACAAGGAATGCAGCCATCCTTCAATACAGGATTCATGCCTGGGCGACGATCGGCGATGGATATATTTGGTTCCTTGTTTGGAAATATTGGAAGTAGTCTATTTAGTGGTGGAATGAATCGTTGGATGGGAGGATAATATGGGTGGTGTATTTCAAATGCCTTATCTGCCAAGTCCGATGGAGAACTTTGCTCAGGCAATAGGACCGCAGATTCAAGGGGGTATCCAAGAAATGTTCAAAGTTCAAGAGCGACGGCAAGCATTAAAGGGTCTTTCTCCTTTTTTAAAACAGAGTGGATTTTCAGACGACGAAGTGAATCAAATAGTGAAAAGTGGCCTTCCTGCTGAACATTTGGTGCCTTTGATTAAAGCTAGAGCTTCTCAAAAAGAATCAGAAGCCATTTCTTCTCAGGAATATTCTAATATATTGGACGATTTAGAATCTCAATTAGAAACAGGGGATGTTGGATTTCTTGCTAATTTACAAAAACCTTTTTCCGCTGAAAAAAGAGAAGCATTATCCAAATTTCAATCACAAAGCACCGCTTTATTAGGACTTGCACAAAAAGTTGCTCTGAAACAGGGAATAAGAAATCAAAGAGAATTCCAAACTTTTTTAGACAGGACAGTTCCTAATGCATCCGATACGATTGCAACTGCAAAGGGAAAGATTGAGGCTTTGAGAAGTTATATCCATGGTGGTGAATTTAAACAATCTAAACCAAAATCTGAAAAAGGTTCTGTTTTAATGCGTGACCCAGCAGGTAAATTAAGAAAAGTCTCTCACGCTGAAGCTCAACAAGCGCAACAAGCAGGATATAAATTAGAACAATGAGCTTTCCTTCTTTTGGTGAAATCATTGAAGAGGAACCAAAATTTCAAGAATTTGGAGAAATTGTTTCCGAACCAGCAACAGGGAAATCACTCGCTTTTGCTGGCACGCGTGGACTGATTAAAGGTCTTTCCAAATTACCTATTCCCGGATTAACTGCTCCTGGTCCCGTACCTCAAGAATTAGGAGAAAGAATCCTTCGAGAAGTAATGCCTTCCAAAGGGACGAAAGCCGAAAGAATAGTCGAACGCGGCTCTGAATTAGCTCCTTTAGTTGCATTAGGACCCGAAGGAATCAGTGCTAAACTTCTTCAACTTGGTTTGGGAACCGCTGCCGGACAATTGGCAGAAGAAGGGGGTCTTGGCGAGACAGGACAATCGATAGCTGAAGCAGTTGGAATGGCTGGAAAGGATATCGCTCAGCTTCCAAAAACTCTTTTACGCCGTGGAGAGAAAGTCAAATTACCAAGCGGTATCACTGCATTAAAGGCGACAGAAGCAAAATATCCAAAACTTGCACGCATCACTCCTCACCAGCAAGAGCAGGCGCTGAAAAAACTTAATGTTGAAGCTGTTGATTTAACCAAGAAAACTGTAGAGAAAAGAGTTCCTCTTTCAAAGGCTATTCAAGAAGGATTTGATTTTGGGAAAAAACATGAAATAGAATTCGGGAAAATCCAACATTTAGCTGAAAAAGCAAATCCAGAGATTGATATCAAGCCTATTTCTAATCTTTTTATGGATGAAAAGAAAAAAATTTCAGGAATTCCTAAACTTCACCCAGAGGCGAAAAAGATACAAGATGAAATGAAAGCTTTTTATAAGAAAGTTCCTGGCGACTTATCTTCTTTGATTCGCACTTATAGATCAAATAATCAAAAAATAAAAAACATTTCTGAAACTGAAATGTTAAAGGGAAGGCAAAAAGATTATAGAAACTTCCTGTCCGATTACAATAAAAAAATTGCCGAGTCAATTAAAAAAACCCTTCCAGAAGATTCTGCTTTTGTAAAAATGTTTGAGGAAGCAAACGCTGGTTATCGAAAATATATTCAAGCAAAACAAACCGTTGATCAATTAAAAAAGATTCTTCACGAGGATTCTCCACGTGCAACTTTCGCAAAATTAGCAAGAGACCCAAATGCCGAAAGGAAATTATCTTTCGCAATGGGAAAAGAGGGAGCCGCAGAAGTTGTTCAGATAGCCAAAGATGTACAAAAAACCAGAGAAGCTATTAAAAATATTCCTGTTAGAGAATTGTCAAAATATGAATCTTTGGGACTATTAGGAATATTTGTTCCGGGCGTTGGAAAAGTTTTTGGGGCAGCTTTAACGGCGCAAAAATTGGGGAAGGGTGCTGGGGCTTTATATGGAATGTTTTTAGCGACCCCACAACGGCGTGGATATTACAGAAAGGTTCTTGAATCTCTTCGAAATCAAGATTATTCTTCTTATATCAAGTATGCTAAAAAACTGATGGACGACATTGATATTTCTGAGAATGAAGAAGATTAGACTGCTTTTTTCTTTTTCTGTTTTTTAGCAATAGTTTTTAGTTCTTTTTCTATTATTTTTTCCTCTTCTTCTGTTATAGAAGAATAATGTGTGCTCTCATCACAGGGGTCATAACTATTTCCAAATATATCATCTAATCTTTCGTCTAGTTTGTCTTGCTGTCTTTCGCGCCATTCTTGTTGTTCTTCTAACAATTCTAGCCTTTTTTCCGTTGCATGCGCATTGCTTGAATCTATTATGAAAAATAGCATAACTATCACTATGATGGTAGTTGTTATCATTTTATTTTTCCTCATTTAATGTTGCATCAGGATAATCAATACACCAATCGTCAGCGAGCATGTCTTCTATATTCATGCATATGCCAGTAGATATTTTATCTTCTTCGCCTTTAAAATAATTCCCATATCTTATTTTAACCTTTCCTTCAACTTTTGTTGAAATTTTTGTATATCTCCACTGTCTATCAGCTCGATAAATTGTAGCTCCGTTTTTTAGAGCTTCCAATGCTTCGCAAAATGTATATTTTTGTTTAGTGATATTCATTATTTTTTCCCAATTTTTAGCGGTTTGGTAAGTTCCTATCATTAAAGCTGGCATCACAAGAGCAAGCCAAAAATGCTTTAAATATTCGATCATATTTCTTCTTTCCTGCACTTCAATAGATCGGAAAGCATATAAATCGCATCTTCATACGAAGTTCCTTGAGTCATGGCATCATTTGTTTGATCATAAATCAACCAGAAGTTACCGTCTTTCCATATAGTTATGGATTTTGGGCCATCTTCAAGATTGAACGTGCTAAATTTTCTGGGACTTCCCGATGCCTCGGTATTTCCGTTTTTTGTTTTCCTTTTGTCCATATATCGTGATTTCCTCCATGTCTAAAGAATCTCCATCCTAGCTCGATTAGCCTTTTTTCGAGATCCCTTTTCTTCATTCAGTAGCATTTTACCAAACCTTGACTATTCTCTCCAATCCCTAATCTTTTCTTTCTTTTCTTGACTCTGCTTGGCTCTAATGTTAAGTAATTAATTTAAGTCAGCAGAGGCTCGGCAGCCCGCGCTGCAATATATCAATAGCTGGAGAGACCTGTGGTGACGCCAACAAACAATCCACTAGGCTACCTCGGCATAGACAGTCCGAATCCTCGGAACACCTTCTATCGTCGTCGTGCCCCAACCCCAAATGATTTTCGTGCATATTCTCTTGGCGATCGCTGGATCGATACTGTTTCTGATGACGCCTATATTCTAGTGGACAAATCCAACAATATTGCCACTTGGGCTTCTATGGCTGGCGTTCCGGGCACGATCTCTCAATTTACCACTCAAGGTGGGGGTCCTGTTTTACCAGTTGCCGGAAATATCAATATTGTTGGTAATTCAGGAATATTCACAAGCTTTTCTCCGGGGACAATAAGTATAGATAATCGTCGTGATTTAACACCATTTGTTGTTGCGACTTCTGGGTCTGAATATTCAACAATTCAAGCCGCTATTAACGCAGCCAATATAGTTGGCGGTGGCAATGTAATGATTCAGCCAGGAACGTATTTCGAAAATCTAATCTTGCAGCCTTTTGTGAATCTCATTGGGCTAGGCTCTGCACCCTCTAGCTATTTTGTCAATGTTATCGGAAGCCATATTGTTGCATTTGCTGGGAATAGCAACATCATTGGAGTCAATTTTTCATCCGGAGGAGATTGCTTTACTTTCGGAGCTGGAAATCCAAACGTAAACTTTTTTTATTCTAGCGTAAGTGGGAATCGAGCCTTGGTTATGTTAAATGCTGGTGGAGGGAGTGTAGATAGCGAATATTCATCCTTTAATGGCACTTTATCCGCTGCTGATATTGGAGACAATAATAGAATTGATGCATCAACTTGTGGCTTTGTTTCTGGTATAAATACGTTTCGAATGTCTCTTACTGGCATTCTTAGATTAAATTATTGTTTTATTCAGGGACAAGTATTAATGAATGATACCTCCAGTCTTGTTGCAAGATGGGCGCGATTTGCTTCCGTTAATGAAAACCTCGATCTTGTTGATGCTGGAACAAGCGCGCAGTGCATTTCTTGTGAAATGCGCTCCACAGCTGCTTCTACTAATTTTGCTACAGGATTAGGAGGATTATCCTATGCAGACCTTTATCTAAGTGGAACTGCAACCAATATTGCAGGAACTGTTGTACAAACTTTAATACCGGTAATATGACAACACCAAATAATATTCCATTAGCTTACACAGGAATCGATTCGATAAATCCTCGTGATACTTTCTATCGCCGTCGCGCTCCTACCCCAAATGATTTTAGATCTTATTCGCTTGGAGATAGATGGATAGACACTTTAAACAATGACGCTTTCATTCTAGTCGATAAATCCAATAATAACGCTATCTGGGTAATGACAGGGGTATTTCCAGGAAATATTGCTCAAGTAACTACGGATGCTGGTATCGCTCTGCCAGCTGCCGGAAATATTGACTTGTTAGGTCAACCAGATATGTTCTTTTCCGCGGCTGGAAATACTATTTCTGGAATAGATAGGACTAAACTTTCAAACTATGTAGTCGGTCCTGGATTAAATTACACAACAATACAATCAGCTCTCAATGCAGCAGGGGCAGCTGGTATTCCGGCTATCGTATATGTTTGGCCTGGTACATATGCAGAAAATTTAGTTCTTCCAGACAATTCTATCAGATTACAGGGGATTTCTAATGATAATCTTATTCAAGCTGTTACTTTAAATGGAACGATAACGGGAACTGCTATAGGCGTAAACTTTTTTAGTGTTCAAAATTTTAATCTTGTTTCTGCTGGAGATGGAATCACTTTTTCAGGTGTAGCCCCATTAAGGGCTGAACTTATTAATTGCAGTATTTCTACCGGGATAGGATTTTCTGGATTAGTTGTAAATTGCCTTTCAGGAACAAATGGGTTTGTAGTTATTGATAAATGCAATTTTAATGCCGACATAAGCGCTATTTTAGCGACACAAAGAAATATTCTTTTGTGTTTTGATTCAGCTTTTACCTCAGGTTCTGGACCTGCAATTAGTTTAGGTCAAACTTGTAGAGTATTCCTAAGAACCTGTTCAGTTAATTCAGCATCATCTCATGGAATTGACATGTTAAATACAAATACTGCGATTGTTAGAAATTCAGATTTCCTTGTTGGTGGTTTATTTATGAATATTGCAGCTACCTCAGTTGGAAGTGTATTTTTTAATGAGATTAATTCTTCTGATGCTTCTGGTTTTTTTGTGGGAGGAGCTGGAGCATTTAATAATGCAGAGAGTGTTCTTAGTGGACCATCTGTAGGAATTGATCCTGGACTTGTAACAACAATATATCCGACGGTGTAATTATGACAATGACTCCAACATCTCAAAATAATAACATCCCATACATGGGAATCGAGGAAAGGAATCCTCGAGAAACCTATGTGCGTCGTCGTCCTCCTACCCCTCAAGATTTCAGAGGTTATAAACTCGGCGATCGTTGGGTAGACAAATCAGCAGGCTCCGCTTATATTCTGACTTCTAAACAGGGAGGAGTTGCTTTCTGGGTGCCAATGGGAGGCGGCGCTGGAGCTGTCTCTACGATCAATGGCGTCCCTCCTGTTGCAGGGAATATCAACCTTACCAATGCAGGGGCTATTAATATCGTTCCTGGTCCTCCAGGCATCGTTAATCTAAATGTCAAAGTCGATGGCATCACCATTCAAATCATCGGTGATCAGCTTGTGGCCGCTGCGGCAGCTTCAATCTTCGATGTCGATAATGGTGCGAATATAGTGCCCGTTGCTGGTGTCGTACAAATTTTGGGTTCTACAGCAACATTTCCTGCATCTGGAATTGAATCCCATAATGGTGGCGTCAATCAAATTTATTTGGAAGATCGAAGATATTTAACTCCTTTCGTAGTTGATTCATCTGCTGCTATTGGAACAAGAGGGGAATATTCAACAATTCAAGCTGCTATTAATGCAGCCAATTTAGCTGGAGGCGGCGTCGTTGCCATTCGTCCAGGGACTTATATTGAAAATTTAACATTGCTTACTGATGTTGAGATCTATGGTGTTGCTGTAGATGGACGTCTACCTGCAGGTCTTTCTCAAGTTTTGGTTCAAGGAAATCACACCTTTTCTCCTGCGGGCGGTTTTAATACTTTTATTATGAGAGACATTGCCTTTGAAGCGGCTGCGGGAGATCTATTTACAATTTCCCCGACTGCTGGAGCAATTGCACTTATAGCTGCGCAAGACTGTGGATTAACAGCTCCCGGCGGCCAGGGTATAGTATGCAATCCAGCTCTTGGCACATTTGCGCAATTTTCGACTGATGCTTGTGATTTTCAAACAAGTTCTAATTGCTTTTCCTGTATTGGAGCTGGTTCCAGCGGTATAATTTTAACTGACGGTTCTTATAATTCTTCTACAGCAAATGTATTTATTTCTGCCGGAGTAGGAACTTCCAATTTTACATGTAATGAAGCAACTCTTTCAGGAACTACTTTCGCAGTTGAATTTGGAAGCACCGGAGATGGTGCTACCTTTACAAATACAAGCATTTTTTCATTTGATGAAGCCTTTAATTTTATTAATCCTGCTTCTTCTGCCGATCTTTATCACTGTACGATAAACTCATCCGCAGTTTCTACAA
>Ga0209324_10000194_pt1 | contig 40958 bp, 115 predicted proteins | sample Rifsed19ft3_FD_184015 | JGI IMG/M metagenome (GOLD analysis project Ga0209324, IMG submission 184015) | Soil microbial communities from Rifle, Colorado, USA - sediment 19ft 3 (version 2) | ecosystem: Environmental > Terrestrial > Deep subsurface > Rock core/Sediment | place: Rifle, Colorado...
ACTTCAGATAAAAATGTAAAATCTGGAGTTAATGGTACGGTATAATTATAATGTTCCCTAAATTGCCAAGTTGCACTAATAGTTACTAATACTGCATCTACCAAAACTGTTATTGAACTTGCTGGTGTAGGTACACAAGAATCACCATAAATACCATGTGCAGATCCAGAATTATATAATGTACTTATTTCAGCATCAGTTAATTCTCTACTCCAAATTGAATATTCATCAAGTTTTCCATCTAAAGCACTGGTAATTGATGGAAAAGTAATTCTATTTAAAATAGTTACTCTAGCATCGCTTGTAGTAGATCCAACTGCGGTTCCTATATTAGCTTCATAAAGTTTAGCAGAACCATCTACTGATGACCATAATTGATTAGTTGATGTTTTATAACCAAATGATATCATGTGCCATAGATTATCTAATGGAATTGTATTTAAAAATGCAAATCCTGAATTAGGGTTAGTTGGAGCAAATTTATAAACTTCTCCGCTTCCAGAATTATATTGTCTTACTCTTGGTATGATAAATCCACTAGATGTAGTCATTTCCAATCCTATGTTAGAGCCAGAACTATTTGCACTATTTAATAACCACATAAATCCATAATCATCACTTTGCATCCAAATATTTATTGACCAATCATGTACCTTATCAGTAATAAATGAACCTAATGTTAAAGACGTATCTGTTGCATAAAGAGCACTATTTATTCCTGTTCCCTCTACTGCAAAATTTTGACATGGGACTATTGAAGACACACCACGAGTTAATGACTGAACAACTAAATCCCAACTGCTTCCCCCTGAAGCCAAAGCTTCTGAATTATTTAAATAAGCACCGCTTGTTTCTTCAAATTTCCAATATGCTACTAAACCCATATCATCTACATTGGCTAAGTCATTAAATTCAAAGTCATCGAAAGTACCATCTATTGCTCCTGTACCTGAAAACGTAACATCATTCATTAATTTTAAATATCGTAATCCTAATGTTCCCGATAATGCCGAAGTTGATTCTGTTTCTGTAGGTGTAGTAAATGTATCATCTGGATATAAGCTAACAGTTCCTGTATTACTGTCACGTTTCATTTCTACGTAATAAGTTGTTACAGATGGTATTGTTGAAAATGTAGCATCGTTTGAAGCTAATTTAGGTTGCTCACCATTTGGAGTTTTTACAAGGAAAAACTTATTAGTTTGATCTATAGCCAAATAAAAGAAAAATCCATCTTGTGGATTATCTGCCCCACTTATAGCATCTTCATCAAAGAGTCCTATGTAAAGTCTTTTATCTATTGCACCACTTGTTCCGCCATCCAAATTAGTTATATCTAATTTATATCTTATTCTCCAGTGATTTGAAGTGATTGCTGGTACTGTGGTTCCATTCCAAAACTGAACATCGTCTATAGTTCCTTGGAAATTTCCCGTTTGTGTAATTGTCGACTGATTCATTACTTTGATATATCTTAAACCAGTAACTCCAACTGGACAAGTTCCTGTTGCAGTCAATATAGATGCTGTATAATTTGAATCACTGAATAGTCCAATAGCATAAGAATTAGAAGCAGTTCTTTTAATCTCTACATAATATTTTACTCCCGTTGACAATGCATAATCTGTAAAGTTATCAAATGAAGCACTAGCTGGCAATGAAGCATCAGTATCCATTGAACCAACTCTATGAAATAACACAGTGTGTTGAAGACCAAGCCATAATCCATCTTGTGCAGATCCCGATCCTGTAGTTTGATTAGAATCAGAAATTCCTATGAATAATACATTACTTAATGATTCTACTAATGTAGTAAATTCTACAGAAAATCTTAAAACCCATGCCGTATTATTTATAGTTCCTCCAATATCATGTACTATTGAATCTACCGTTGAATCTAATACTGCATTAAAGTCTAATACCTCCGTTCCTATGTTTGCCCTCATTTTTGCTGAATCATTTGGAACCCATGCTACATCGGCTAATACTTGGCTTGCATAAACAAACCTATCACGAAATAGTTCAGATACTCCGAATTGATCTGCCAATGGAATTGATATAGCATCATTAGTTAAGTCCGATACCACTCCAAATGTAATCTTCTGAGTTTCGGGATCTAGTGTAAATGTCATTTATCCAATCACCAAATATTTATTATCTTTATCTGTTCCCCTTACAGTTCTATATACTTTTAGATTTCTTAAGAATCCAGTTAATGTTCTTAATACACTTCCTTGACTAGCATTTCCACTACGTAAATATCTCAAATTAGCAATAGTTGAAAGTGTTGTTAAAAATATTGGAGAACTAGTAACATGTTTAGTAAAATCTGGATCAGAAAATACACTTAATTTAAGTATTGTATTTTTAATTCTTTCTAATCTTACATAGTATCTAGTATTAAATGATATTGGTATAACATCAGTAGAAAGTATATTACCTCCTGAACCGTCTTTGTAACTTATTACTAATTGATCAATACTAGTACCATGAAATATTCCTATAGCATCAACAGTGGGTGCAGGACTAAACCAAACATCTAAATTCACATCTGAAATTGTGAATATTCCATGAGCTGGAAGACTTGACGCACTAAATTCATATTCAAATTCTATTGTCCAATTTTGTTCACTTAATATACCACTTGATCCCATATCAAATGTTACTCTTCTATCACTTCCGTCATTAGCCCATCCTTCAATTCTTTGATCAACAGTATCTACAACTACTCCAGTTGATGTTTGAACCCATCCTATTGAATCTGAAAAGTCAAATTCTAAATCAGGTATTGATCTTTTAACTGTATTTGCTACTGATACTCCGTTAAAGAATTCTATATTATCTATTGTTCCTGTATGATTTCCTGTATCTATTGATGAAGATACATTTCCTATCTTAATATAGCGTAGTAAACTTACCCCTGATCCTATTGTTATATTATTTAATGAACCTATTAATTCTGTAAAATTAGAATTAGAATAAATATGTAATGTTGCCTTTGTGTTCTCTGTTCTAATCAATTCTACATAATAGTCTGTTCCTGTTGTATAATCTAATGATATGCTTCCTGCACTTATTCTTCCTACTCCTGCATTGTAAAATAAATGAATTGTATTTGCTCCCGTCAAAGCTGAAAATTCTACTTGAAGTGAATCCTGTGCTCCAGTTCCAAAATTAACTGTTTGATCAGTACTTGACAATCCTATTATAGCTTGAGCTTGGTCAGTAATAGAAGAAAAGTTTATTTTAAATCTTAAAAGCCATTTTATAGCATCAACAAAACTAGTATTTAAATCTCTTGCTATTGTTGCATTTGAAGCATTTTGTGTTAGATTGAAGTTTATTACACCTGAACCAACATTTATGTTTGGTGCATTTGATGTAATCCAGTTTATTCCAGAACTAAAGTCTTCTTGAATTGTGTCTATTGAACTTGATAATAACGGTCTTGGTGGTATTGCCCCATTCCAGAATTGAACATCGTCTATAGTTCCATTCCATGCTCCACCTACAACAACTCCATTATCCCATGTTTTAGCTAATACATATCTTAAATCTGTTGTTAATGTAGCAGGAACTGGAAATATTCTTTTTTCGACAAGGTTTGTATAACTAGAATCACTATAAATACTACATTCCGCAGTAATTAAGCTTGTTCTTTTTATTTCATACCAATATGTTTGCAGAACAGAACCTGTAGTAAATACACCGAATGTCGCTGGAACATTAATTGCTGTTCCATTAGTTGCACCAATATATACATCTTCTAAAGGATTTGTAACACCAAAAGTAAGATAAATTCCATGCCAACCAGTAGTTGGTACATCGGCTTTCTTAGTGTGATCTTCTCCAAACATTCCTATGAAAAAGAACATAGAATTTGATGTTTGAAATACGAATGTATCTACAGTAAATTTAAATCTCAAAGTCCAACTTTTACTATCAACAAATCCTGCACCAAAGTCATGAGATGCCCCTTGTGCCAATGTATCTGTTGCTTTTGCATCCCAAGTTATCTTATCTGTTGTAGTATTAACTAAAACCTTTGTTCCTGTTGAAGTCCATGGTGGTGATACCGCACTAAAGTCATCTTGGAATGTTATCCCTTGTCCATTAAAGAATTCTATATTGTCCATAGTTCCTGTGTAAGAACCTGTTGTACTAACCATGTCTCTGTTTGTAACTTTAATGTATCTTAAACTGGTTAAATTATCTGTATTGACTAAACTGGCTTGTCCTAATATTTGTGTGAATCCCGAATCACTGTATATTACACTAGTATAAATATTTCCATTTCGTTTTAACTCACAATAAAATGTACTTCCTGTACCTATTAAATTGGTTCCTAACGAAGCTGAATCACCAGTATAAATTTGTGATCCTGCATCTACAAAAAGACTTGCTACTCTATCTCCATTTGTACTTAATTGAATTGCAAATGTTACATGATCTTGTGATGATTCACTACCTAAAGTACCACTATTAGACAATAAAACTGTATATTGACTAGCTGTTGCCCCGGCTGTTGCTGTTAAAATGGTGCATTTCCATCTTAATATCCATTTATCTGGAATAATTGTTATTAAATCAAAAGATGTGTGTTGATCAGTTCCATCTCTTCTACAATCCCAGTCTATTACATCAGTTGTTGTATTTACTGCTACTTTTGTACCAACATCTACCCAATTATCTGCTCCAGAAAAATCATCTTGAAATGTTACACCTAATTGTCCATTAACAAATAATAAATTATCTATTGTTCCTGCGATGCTTCCTCCTCCTATACCAGTATCAATAACATTTTGTAATTTTATATATCGCAAATCTTTTATGTCTTTGTTAATTAATGCTCCCCCTCCAGTTGTAGTAAATACTCTTGATTCAACTATTACTGTATAAGCAGAATCAGAAAATATGGTCATTCTTGCACTGTTCTTTGATTCTCGTTTTATCTCTATGAAATAATTGTCACTTGTTGTAGGTACTGTTGTAAATATGCTACTATCGACTCCACTAATTGGCAGTCCGTTGCTTGTAGATAATGCTCTATATGATCCTATTCCAACCGAATTTCTAACTATCATCATTCCAATAAAATTCTCATTTCCTGTTGTAGTTTTATTAGATATGCCTATAATTCCAAAACTAGTTCCAATACTTGGATTAGTCAATGTATTAACTATTAAGTTAAATCTTAGTATCCATCTATTATCTGATACAAATTTCAAGTCTCGCGTGGATGTATCGGTACTTCCGTCTTTTATAAAATTAAAGTTTAAAACTCCTCCACTTACCCCTATTTTGGCTGAATCATTATCTACCCAATTATCAACACTAAAATCATCCTTTGTTATAGGTAACTTGGGTACAGCATATTCACTAAAATCCTCTTCATAAGGTACTAAATGAACCATATATATGAGATAGATTACTCAACTTTTAAACATATTTTATAGTTTATATCCACAAACAACTATCTACTAATGACTTATACAAATTTTCTTGCAGATGTTAATCTCCAGCCATCTATACCCATAGATTTTTGAAAAGCATCAGTATTATAAATAATTGAAAAAATGTTCATTTCAAATGTTGGAATACTTGTGTTAATTGTTGCAACTTGAACCCCATCAATAAAAAAAGTTGCTGTATCATTCACGGCTGTATAACTAAAACTCAATGCTTGCCTTGTAGTTTTAACAGCAACTCCAGTATCCACTTCTGTTATATCTCCAGCTCCATTTTGAGAAAAAGCGTGCCAGTTAGCATCTGCATTAGAATCATAGTAAAATCCTATAGCTCTTCGACCATCAGCAAACCACGCATCTTTATCAGTAACTCCACTTACAGTATTATTAGATAAACAAAGAAATATCATAACATCGTCTAAGTCTAAAAACTGAGTAATTTGTAGAAAATTGGTATCTTGACTAAATACTCCTCCCTTCAGTTGGACTGAAAAACCACTACTTCCAGTACCACTCTTTAAATTACCAGCATTTCCAGCCAATGCCCCACTAGTTTGAATAACAACATTTCCATATTGATCATCTCCTCCGCTAAATGAAAAAATATTTCCTTCTTCAGATTGATATTTCTGAAGAATTAAACCGTCATCACTATGTATAAATTCTTCTTCCAATATTGCAGTAGTAGCAAAATCAAATACTCCTCCACCACCTTCAATTATTGCTTGATAAGCTGGATCGATATCCTCTTGTTTAATAGTTCCTTGTTTAATGTCATCGCTTGTAACGGTGTTATCATTTAATCCTCCTTCCTTCCATGGTCTTCCTCGTCCCGGCATAAGATAAATTAGTCTGAAAAGTATTTAAGTATATAAAAAAAGGAAAGCTTCTAATTTAGAAGCCGATTGGAATTCCTGCTATCTTAGTATAGGTAACTGCTAATGCCCCAAAAAGGACAATAAGTGTAATACCTATTCCAAGTCTATCTGCTCTTGGTCTTGCCATATCAAACCTTGTTATTTGGGTAATATAAATGAACTAATATGATAGTGCACTTAAAGCATTTAGTGTGGTTGTGTTACTTGTTTGAATTGATCTCAATCCAGATTTTATGGTTTTATACTCACTGTCGTCCATTGTTATTGTTGGTTCAATATGTGCGTTCAACATCTCTATTGCACCTTTAAAATCTTCTTTTTTAGAACTTGGTGGATATGGCGGTGATTTGATATTCTCAAAACTTCCACTTTGTACTAATTTCTCCACATATTTCGAATATTCTGCCAGTTTCTTTCTGTAGATTTCTTTGGATTTCTGATATTTTTCTTCATATTCTTTTAGTTCTGTTTCCACTTCTTTTATCATTTTGACTCTATCTACGATTATATCCATGAAAACCTATACTAATGAGGGTAATATAAATGATAAGAAAAAGTGGGAAGGTTTTAACCTACAAGGTTATCTAACCAATCTGCTAACTCATTGAAGGATTTGTTACTATAATCATTCATATACCAAACTGCGTTTTCTAATCCCATTTGTCTTTCTGAAAACTCATGATTTGGTGTCACTTTGATTAAAGTCTGTCTTTCCTCTTTTGTTAGTCCATATTTATCAAAGACTAAATCATATGGTTGTTTCTCTAATATATCTATTGGTATTCCTGCTCTATACCCAAGAGCCCCCATTGCACAAAATGTTATATTTCCATTAACATGTTTTCTATAAAACCCGTATTGTCCTTGTTTTAGATCTGTGCAATTTCTAAGAGTTTCTGCCATTAGATGAAGCTTATCTTTTAGAGTTATTTGTTTCTCTATTAATTGCCCCTTCATGTAATTGGTAAAGGTTATTAGCTAATATAAACCTAAACATGAACATTATTCCAATGTCTTACAAATGAATTTACTAGTGTTTTTCTATTTGATGGTTCTTCCAATAATATACTTGAAAAATTCATAGAATGAGCATGACAGCCTCTACAAAATGATTCTTTATTCATACAATTCATATAATCCCCATTAAATTTATGTGCTTCTCCGACTATACAAAACTTTGGATTAGATATATCCAATACTGTTCCATCCCTATAAAATTCCTGTTCTTCCGTCTTTGGAATAATAGGTAAAAGTCTAGCCCATTGTGGACTAATCTCATGGATAGTTAATCGCTTTATTCTACCTTTCCTTTGTTGTACGAGTATTTGGCTCATAGCTTAACAATGGGGTGCGTAGGATATAAACATAATCAATTATGGTATATATTCTTGCCTATTACGGTTTCAGTACCATATTCCCGTAAGCTTTTACGTGGCTTTTCTAAAGGCGTTGTTGGTTTCTCTGGATCTAAAGTTACTTCACGAGCATTACACTGTTTACATTCGAACCAGTGCTCTTTTTCCTTAAGTCCTAAATATTCCATTTCTTCATTACAATGATAACGAGGTTCCACGCCAAATAGATGATTAAGACCTATATAAAGCTAATTATGCCAGTTACACATACATCTAACGTGTTTTAACTCATGCCAAAGCACTGTATTATCATAAGAGTCATATGAATTAATCCACCGTTTTGCTATTAAAACTATATTCACATCAAAGTATGTACAACCCACAAATTTTTTATTATCTTTTGCACATGGAACACTATCAACATCTATTATATGCATTTTCCACATTGTATCACAATCATAATACGGCGATTGTGTAATAAGTGCACAAAATACTATTGTATTAACTAGCCCTTCCACTAATCCCAGTTGTTTATTCGCCCATATAAACTATTAAACAATTCTTTAGCCTCATCAGCCTGAGACTGTTTATAATTCTCAAAAGCATATGTTCCACGCTGGAAGTAACCAAAACTAGTAACCCCTTTTAACTTATCTTCATCTATCTTTACAGGTGCTGGCTCTTCTATTACGACTTTGTTATCCTTTATATTAATTCCATCATTAAAATAGTTTTGCCATGAGTTTAATCTATTATCCCAAATATAAGTTCCTACAACTCCACTGACATCTTCTGTAAATGTGTGATAAAGGGTAAACTCCAAACAATCTGCCTTAACTATTCCACATGGTACTATATTGGTTGCATATGTAACATTTTGTACTGCACCAAATGTCTTCATTGTTATACTACCTCTAAAATCTCTATTAACTTCTATGTAAGCCTTACTTTCAGAAAACCATTTATCTTTATCTAATCCAAATCCAACTGCTATATGTCTAATGTTATTGATTCCAGAATCCTCATAAATCTTCAAAATTAATGTATTGTTTACTCCAACTTCAGTACCTATTGCTGGAAATGGTGTTCTAAAGTAGTCTACGTTTACAGTTTGACTAATAAAGTCTCTACCAATAGGTATGAAAAAATCTTCTGCAGAAAACCCATTCTTATACGTAAATCCACCACTTACTCTTTCTTTACCTTCTTCATCTATACCCAATGTTGGTGCTATACAATTATTACATGAATCCCCCGATGTTGTTGTAGAATTTGTACTTGGTGAAGGTAGAGGAGGAACAACAATACTAACCACATCTACTGTTCTATTTGCAGTTGAATTATTTCCAGCCAAGTCCTCAATAAAGTAATTTACTATGTAAGTACCTAATGCCGTTATATTTACCCCATTTGTTACAATTATGTTTGCTGTAATATCACCATCAATATTATCAATCGCTGTAGCCCCCGCGTCTACGTATGCTGTATTTATTGTATGATTAAGTGGGTTAGATCCCAATATTGTTAAAACTGGTGGAGTTGTATCAGGTGGCGGAGGTATAGTATCTGTTGTAACACTCACCATGTTTGAATATACACTATCTCCTATGACATTAGTAGCCTTTACCCTGAATTGATAAGAAGTATTATCCAACAACCCCGTATTATCATAAGAATTTGTTCCGAATGGTATTACAAACGATTGATCTGTTGAACCAAAGTTGTTTGTTGATCTTTCCAAGGTATATGATGTGATAATAGAACCGCCGTTGTTTGGAATAGTCCAACTTGTAGCCACAGATGTTGTAGTATGACTAACTTCTGATAAAACTGGTGTATCTGGAGCATTTAGTGTATAAGTCACTGTTACTGTAAAATGATCTAATCTTATATCATCATTTGTTGTACTACAAAGTATTGTTATCATTACCCATAAGTTACTTAGTTGTGTTGAAGTATAAGATAATCCCCACATATCAGATGAGCTACCTAATGTTCTTATTGAATCACCAGCTACCAAATTAGTAGTTGTTTGTGTGGTGCTTGTAAATGAACCTAAACCAGTTGGATCTCCGACCAGTGTTGGATCAGATAATTGTACTCTAAATCTTGGATTACTAGCAGTTGGACATTCATCTCGGTCTCCTTCTAAATTAATTGTAATTCCGTTTATTGTTGCATATGTTGGAATAGAAATACCAAAGCCTCCATATGCTTGATCATCATTACCTTGTCCTCGTGCATCTGAGTTATTACTTGTAAAGGCATTGTTTCTATTTGTAAAGTCATTGATAGAAGAAACTAAACTGTTTGCAGTTGTAGGACTTAATGCCCCAGTTGAATCACTATAAATATTTTGCATAAAACTAGATAACACTAATACTATAAGTATAGAAACCAATACTTTGGATTTCATATATACCTTACTCTATACTTACTATTAATAAATGTTTGGCTCATAATTTACGTTCCATAATTTTCTTCAAAAGTATAAAAACTGGTTCTTTATCTGTTCCCACATTTATTGATACTTGTTCATACATTAACTCCGATTCAAATTTACATTTTTCACATAGTTTATAATTTACGTTCTTTCCAGCAATGTCTTTACATATTGGACATAGGTTTTCCAAATGGACTTCCTCCTATTTCTATCAAATCTTCTATATTAGATAGATGTTTATCAAATATTCGCTTTCTTTTTTTTGTTGACATAGGTTATATCCTTTGTATCTCTAATCTCAAACCCTTCTTTTGCTAATTCCTCTTCTATTGATTTAGCTTTTGATTCATCTCCTTTTGCCAAAGCTTTTTCTCTTTTTACTATTGCTTTATTAATTCTTTCTATTTCATCTTCAATCAATTTCTTTCCCCTCTACTAAATCTGTACTACTCCATCTTCTTAATACTTCTTCAAACATACAATCTACACATCCCCAATCATCTATATAATGGTTTTCATTCTTTTTACATTTTCTATTCGTCTTCTTCCACCTTTTGTAAGTCCCCATTTGGTGTTCTCCACTCATCTAGCTTATGATCTTTACTCTTTTTTCTAAGTTCTTTTATCATTTCTTTGTATTCTTTCTCATTAAATTCTTTTTCACACAATACACATCTATATGTTGATTGTTCTTGTCCTCTTCTATTATTAACTACTATCTGCAGATTATCAAAATCAATATGATGACAAATTCCCATTATAATAATCCCTCTATTATATCGCCAGCTTCTTGCTGGCTAAACTCTCCTTTACAAATCCTACATGTAAAAACTGGTGATTTTCCTTCCTCATGTTTAATCTCAAATTGTAATATTCCTTGATCATCTATATGCTCACACATAATAATACCTCTTTATCTTACCATTCTCAACACGGCTAATGTATTTAACTATTCCCTTTTCCACCATTTCCGCTAGGAGTCTTTTGAACAGAATCTCTTCGTTTACCCCCAAATTTTCTTGTTCTTCCATTTTTATGGTCATATTGATGATATAGCCAATCCCTTATATTCTTATAGTACCAACCACATCTTCTACATCGAGTCATATATATAATAAGATGAAATAGAATAAATCTTTTTAGTGGCATTTTTCAGCCACCCCGAAACATCTACGAAAGTCATAGACCGCCCAAAGTCTCCAACGTCCGAGGGCTCACGGCTAAATTTTTTTAACGAGGGCTTTTTACCCTGCTTGTCCGATTTTGCTGGGCTCCACCCACATTATGATAGTTGACTATATAAACCCTTGTTTGTTCAAAATGAAATATTACTCTTCTTCATCTTTGTATTCTGCTTCATTTGGATTTATTTCATTTAACCTGATTTCGCTTTCCTCATTATCCAAGTTTCTTGGTTCTATTTGATACATGGTTCCTTCGTCATCCCTAATCCAAACATCTATACAATCCTTATGATTTATACCAAAATATACCGCAAAATCCTTATTCTTTACTGCATCACTCATCATGTGTTTTACCTGTGATAGAAACTCATCTGCTTCATACAAATGTACTTTTCCCTCTGGATAAAAAAAATCGTGATCCTGTTCTATTTTCTTTTTTCTCTTAGCCATGAAATGACTTGTAATTCGTTACTTATTATCATTTTTTTCTATGTGTGTTTTTTACATGTTTAAATAGTGCTTCAACATTTGCATTACTGAAATCCATTCCACAATAAGGGCAAGTTTTAATATCATCTATTGGCATCGCACCTGTACTTATCATTGTATTTTGTTCTTTATCTGGAAGAACAAAATCTCTCAAATACATTTCCTCTATCTCTGGCATGTAATCTTTATTTACTTCAGAATATCCTTTTTCTGGAAGTACCGTCATTACAAACTGATTCATATAGTCAAAATCTGGATTATATGTCGTCATTGTTTGATTATATATTTTTACCAAATCCGTTGTCTTTTTCTCACTTCCCTCTAACACACAAACATCACTTAGTAAAAATCCTAACATTAGAATGTCTTCACGCTTTAATATTTCGCCTTTTTTCCATTGTTGATATAATTCTTCACATTTTTCTATTCCTTTTTGTGTTAATCTTCGTTCTTTTCCAAATGAATAAACAATTTTCATATACTTATAAAAGTAATCATCTGTGCTTTTATCTTCTATTGATTCAAGTTCTACAAATAGGTCTTTTAGTTCTTTTCTATCATGATACATTACTTCTCCCTCATAATGTGTATATCTATTGTAAAGAATATTGCTTTTAACGCTGGTCTTTCATTTGTATAGTTTTTTACGGTTTTGTTTAAATCTTCTGTATAGTTAGGGTTTCCCTGCATATATCCTTCTGGAAATATTATTTCATATATATATGACTGTAAGTATTCAACATCTGGCTTGTACTTTTCATATATTTCTTTCCATGTATTTGCTAACAATTCATAAGTTCCTTTTCCACCAGTAATAAGATTAGCTTCTGTTCCTATCAAATACAAATCAAACAATTCTGTTCTATTTAGTTTTAATCCACTTCTATGTTTATTTATTAGTTCAAGACCATGTTCTATTCCCTTATTGGTTAATATTAGTTGTTTACAATATGATGCAATTATCTTAAGTCCTTGGTTTTTGTACTCTTCACTATTCTGAATATATTTGTCTAACAGTTTTATTTGATCTATCAACTCGCCTTTAGAAAAATAATATTTACTCATATCTTCCATATCATTATCTCCTATTTAATTATTAAATCTTCTCGTATGTAATTTCGCCAAATTCCTTAAGTGGTACATAGATCCTCACTTCTTTTTTGCAGTTCTTACATTTAAACGTGAAGCTTACATTAGTGAATATAACCTCTATCATTAGGTCTGGAGCATTATAATAATGGCAATACGGGCATGAGATGTTAATTTTTTGTTTTTTCATGCTGGGCACTTTCTATAATGTTTTTCAGGTCTTGGCAAATAATTCTCTGGATGTAATCTTATATTTATAGAACGATTTGTTAAGCATTGGCATAATCTTATTGCATGGTATTCTTCATCACCATCAAATCTTGACATTACTTTATCACATTGAATACATCTATTTTCCCACATTTTCCTCATACCCCATTATCTGTCCATCTGGACAACATCCAGAAAGTTGTACTTCATTATTACCTATCTTATACTTATGCCCGCCTTTATGTCCTCGTTCTAATATACACTGATATTCGTATTTTGAACTTGCTTTATGTTCACATCTCAAAATGCATCAGTCTCTAAGTTAATGCAATCAACACAAACTTGTTTCCACGCGTGATATTTGTGTGCTTTTTTGTCATATATAAGATTCGATTTTCTATAAAATCTAAATTTTTTTCCACATCTTTCACATACGGAACTAGAATAACGTACACTTCCTGCACTTTCAATAATAAAGTCTAATGGATTGCCTTGATCTCCCCAAATCGCCAATGCTTCTTTTTCTAATTCTTCATCAGTTTTAAACATGTGAATGTCCTCTTCGTTTATCCCTAGTAATAAATCATCTGCTACTTTAGTCGTTTTTCCAATAGTCATATCCATTCGTCTTCAGATAAAACTGGTATCATTGGTAACTCCTTAAAAATATAAAACATAGCTTCAATATAAGGTTCTGCACTTATAATACAAATCATTTTTTCTGCCATTATAGTGTCCCCAATTCTTTACTACAAAATCCAAGTGTTGCGTTATATTTACCAATAGCCTCAATACATGTGTGCTTAACTTGTGGTATTTCTAAAAATTTTGGATCATATCCTTTTGTTGAATAGTTCTTCCATAGATCAAAGCACATATCAGAACACTTTACAACTGGTAGTTTGACTGGTGGTTTTATAATTGGAGGAGTTTGTATATTTGGTTTTGGAAGTCCAACTATTGCTACAAGTGTTATTAATGAGATTATCGCTATTATACCAATTATTATTATTAAGTTATTCAATAAACCCACCCTTGAATAGGCTTTTCTGTGTTTTGTTTCTGCATTCTTCGCTACACCAAATCCCTTTAATTTTTGGTTCTGCTGGACATTCTATACAACTTGCCATTATTTATACATCTCCTTCTTCTTAGTTGGGTTAAGTCGGTCATATAAATGATCTATTAGGTTCTCAACACATTCTATCCTGTATTCAACGGCTTCTCTTTCCCTACCTTCCGTGGTTTTTAACTCTTCAAAAATCTTTCTCTTTGACTCTTCATATTGTTCTATTCTTTCTTTAATCTCAATTTCATCCATTATCACTCAACCTCTTTTTGCTTCCCTCCTCTCTATCTATCTCATTTAATAACCCAATAGCTTCTATATTTAGTTTGTAAAGTTCATGTCCTATCTCCGCCTTTCGAAGTGCTTCTTCCTTATTCAACATTAGTTTATTATTATAAATTTTGTATTCTGGCTTTATTTCATCTATTTTATTTTGTATTCTTCCTAATTTTTCTCTAAGTTCACTCATATCCCTTATTTACAAATAGCTTACTTATGAACTTATTCTTCGTTTGTGTTCAAGCATATAAACGTAACATGTATTACACCATGGATTATATCTTAAATGACCGCAGTTTTTTCTCATTTATTATCCTCCTTAAACATTTCATCGTAATAACACTCTTGCCTAACTACTATAGAGTGAGTTTTTTTACAATGATTACAAACATATTCAATTATTTGGTTTGGATGATTATCTTCTTCATTCATATTCTTTGTACCCCTTCTCTCCTTTCATAAATCCACGTTTATCCATATTCCTTCCATATCTTAACCACCAAAATGGGTATGTTACTATTACAAGAATTATTGTTGTTGCATTACCTATCTTAGAACACCAATACCAATCATTGAACAAACATTTTTGACATGCTTTATTCCCTGTTTTATTCCGTCTATTATGTTCACACCCCCAACCTCTTTCCTTAAATAACTTCATTTTAGTTCCCTGCATAGTCATATCTAGTTGGAAATTGCTTAAGATATGATAGTTCTGTATGCTCTTCATCTTCTAAACCATCATGTTTAACAGTTCCAATTAATGAAATAATGCCTTCGTATTTCTTAATTTTTGCGTTATAATATGCAATTCTTTCTTTTGTTAATTTCTCTATCTCTTTGATATCATTTTGATGTATTTCATCAGCATTTTCTCTTACAAATGATTCTGGATCATATATCATTACTCTTATTTTCTTATCTGAAAATTCATCAGTTTGTAATTTTATAATTTCCCCATCTTCCATTTTACCGAAACAATAACAACATAAGTGTCTTACATCTTCATCATTACCAAATAATGCTTGAACCTCTTTTGGAAGTTCCTTGTATGCATTTGGAATATGTAATTTCATATCACATTTATAACAATGAAATCTATCATGTTTTAATGCTTCTGGATTATTAGGTTCTGTCAATCCATATTTTCTAGCCAAATGATTAGTTTTTTCTTTTGCTTCTTTTACTTGACGTTCAATTTTATTTTCTTTATCATTCTCTAATTGTTTAAGTCTATCAGTTTCATCTCTTTTAGTTAATTTTATTTGTTCTTGTGAATCCTCTGTTATTGATTTTCTATTGGCATCTCTATATTCCATTCGTGTTTCTCTTTCAGCCCTTTTTGCCTCAGAATGTTTTCTAAGTGCTTCACGATCTTTTTGTGCTTGAGTTTTATCTGCATCTGATACAATATCGGATTCTGGATTTGTAACATATTTTCTTTGTAGTCCATTGCCAAATTTAATCATTTTGCTCATGCCTGTATTACAATACCACAGTATATAAATCATTGTTTGTAAAAAATGAACAACAAAAATAGGGATTTATCCCCCTTTCTGAGCAGGGATAAGTTTAACAATTTGACCCACTTTAACTATGGTATCAAGAGTTCTAGTTAAAACATTATCAACACTAAATATTACATGATTTACAGCGGTGTCGAATAGATCCAAAGGTATTCCTCTGTTGATCATTGTTTCCTGTAGAACTGCTTTCAGGGTCTTTGGTTCTTGAATTAGAACCGTTTCCATTTTTCCGAAAACAAGTTTTTGTTTCATGTATTGGTATAGAATGATAGACTATATAAACGCTTGTTTGTTAATTATTACAAACATTCATTCATTTACTTTCACTTGACCTTCACATTCCAAACAAACGAAAACACCGTTTGGGTGATCTACCATTAATCTTTTGCATCTTTCACACCATACTTCCATATTGTTTAAATAACACTCCTACCGTATTAACTTTTCTCATATGTTTTTTTTTACCCATTTGGTTATTTTGGGGCCAAACCTGATGGACATCTTTGCTATTGGATAAGTAAAGACCATTTCGTAAGCCGTTCCTTCTAATAACCAATGGATTAATTGAGCATCAGTTAATCCTACTCTATAATACTGGAATGGAATTAACCATATTAAATACATTCCCCATACAAATCCAGTAATAATGAGATATTCAACTATCCTTTGTTTTGGAGTCATCTATTAGACCACTTTAGTCTCTTTCCTATAAATGTTAGCGAACATCCTATTTGTTTATTGTTTGCTTTCAACACTTCAAATGCCTTCTCTAATGTTATCTTATAAGTTTTTGGACTATCTAATAAATTAATAGTATCCAAATCTCCTACTGGATGCATTATTACTCCACATTTCATTCTTTTAATCATTCGTCTTATCTTTACATATCGCGTATAATCAATGTTGTCGAATATCATTTCTACATTTGATTTTAACTTACACCCGTGTAATTCATACTCAGAATATTGTTTGATTAGTTGTTCTAGAATATATCCGTCTTTACTCAATATTTTTCATCTAGCCTTTTTTGAGGATTATTTGTTGGTATTGTTTTATTTGTTATAAAAAATTCATCTGTATATGATTTCATTTCGTTTATGTGTGGAATATCATCAAAGTTCTTATATATAATAAGTCCTAATTTCTTAGCTAGTTTCTCTTCTGCATCTGCTCCCTTTGATTCCCCATCCTTACTGAATTTGAATATGGCATCACATTTTGGAATAATCAGGTTATCAAATGCGTACCAAAACTCGTTCTCACGCGGGGGCATACCAAGATAATCCATTCGCTCTTCTATCCAATGTGTAGTATGAGGAATTAATGGATAATGACCTTTTTCGTTGTAAATCTTAATTCCCCAGTCTATTGCCTTATGTGTATTACTTAATCGTTCTCCTACACTTGGAGCATAATATTTACCAGCTACATAAATTATTATTTCCGAAACACCTTCTTCTTTTCTTCGGGTCTTTTCATAGCATCGTTATTTTCAAAACAGTGTTTTACTGCATGTTCAGGTTGACAGTCTTCACATACTGAATATTCACATACTGAACAATTTATACAATCACTATACTCATCAAAGTCTGTACCACATTCATCACATGTGCATTCGATATTAATCTCACCCATTATTCTAACTCCCCATTATCCATAATATAAATGAATTCATGGATAATAAAACATCTCTTCAGATACTTCATATACTATTTCTTCTAGTCTTTTAAAATACCTATCTATATGGTTAAAATCAACCAATACACCAAATTGCCTCCATGCTATCTTATCTTGTGGTTCCATGGGCTTTAATAACCATGATGGTATTTTTAAATTAGCCAATGGTATATTAGGTAAATTCATTTTAGTCATCAAACATCAAATCTATTGTTTTATAAACTTCCCCACAATTAATGCATTTTAGATTATGTAAGAATAATCCGCCGTCTTTTTGTTTAGCAAATTGTTTTAGAGGAATTTGTACATAAATTTTGCATAATTCACAACTTAGATTAATTTTCATTTCTTTTTACCTACCATATCGCATCCACATTTTTCGTTCTTCATGAGCCAATTCATTACTGGATATGAAGCAAAAAATCCTACTGCCAACATCATTCCAAAGCCAATCCAAAATATTGAATCAAATATGAAGGAAGCCATAAAACCCGGAATGAGAAGTGCTAAAGTATTTTCGGCAAATTCCATTGATGCAATACTCATTGTATCTCCACCTAATGTTATTTTCACTGCACTCCTAAGCGACATTATTTTTAAAAGCGGAATTATTGTAGCTAGATATCCTACTGTAAATGCTAACCCAACAGCGATAATTATTGTTGACATTATATCTAAACCATATAAACGACCAATTAAAAGACCACTTGCCTCACCAATATTACATCCAATTAAACATCTTAATGTTGCTTTGACTACTTCTTTTCTCATTTCTTTTTCCTATTCCCTATCCTCATCTTTTGCCATATCTCTAAATCCAAGTCTTTTGTTGTCATTCCTTTGGCTTTTGCCAACTCCTTAAAGTATTTCTCTTTCTCTTCATAGGTCTTAGGTGCTTTTATCTTTCCCCTATATGTTTTCATTAAGTTAGCCATTAGCCATCTTTCAGTGTGAACATCTATTACAGCATAGTCCTTCCCGCGTGTGTTACGCAAGAACATTGATGCAAGTTTCATTCCAATACCAGTAATATCATCAACCAATTCTTTTCTAGTTGCTGTTCGAAGATCTATAGAACTATAACCAAATTTCTTTATTCTACTCGCATGTTGCTTAGGAAATCTATATCCTGCCTTTTTTAACGTTTTTTCTATCATATCTTCCCTCCAATGCATTATTCCTTTCCTTGTAGTCATTCCGCTTTCTCTAAGTGCATCAAACACCTTGCATACCATTTCATAAGGACATGCTGTGTCCAATATACAAAAGACCATAAATTCATCTAATTCCAAATCATTATATTTACTTCCTTCAAGCGGTCTATCTATATTGTGAAGTTCTTCGTTAACACTCATCTTAATCCCAATACCTTTTCCAGTTCTTCTATCCTATATTCAATGATATGTGTATCCATCCATGGGTATTTCTTTTCAATCATTTCTAATTCCCATAAGAGAAGATCATATCTATTTTTTAACTGTCTTACAATTTCTTGATTCTTTAAAAGTTCACGTATCACTAAATATCGTGGTGCTTTTTTACATGTGTTCTTATTTATCATTTCTGTTAATTCAGATTTGGTAAATTTCATATTCCAATCGCCCACAAAAACATTAAACCAGCTAATATTCCTAAAAGTGTTGCATTAAGGTCTAACCAACACCAACCTTTTCCATAAAAGTGATCATATAGTTCCTTTCCAAATGCAAATATAAATCCACACCATACTAATATAGGATCGATTATTGCAAATAATGAAAATACAAATCCAAATGCCCAATGCTCTATTTTATCTTGCTGTATTACCATAATGAATCCCTCTCTAAATCTTCTCTTGTTAAAATTTTCCAACATTGGGAACATACGTCTTTTGATGGTATATAGCTATTACCATAAGAACCATGACCACATTTTGATTGTGATTCACTTCCTTGAACTTCTTCTATTGCTTCTGTCAGTTTATCCTGTAATTCTCTTATAGATTGATTTGCTTTGTATAAAGCTCTCAATCTTCTTATTATTTTTAATCTAGTCATTTTTTACCCTCAAATGTTATTATTAATGTCCATGCAATTATACCTAATGAATCAATTATGAGCCAAAAATTAGTCCAAAATTCATCTATACGAGGAAATGTAATTATATGATGAACTGACATAATAATAATCAAACATCCTATTAATCGCCAAAGTTTACCCATTATTTATCATCCTTCTTGTCTATTACAACAAACATGTCATATAAATGTTCCAAAATGTCCTCCATCTTCTCAGGCTTGTCTGTGTGTTTAATTCCCCCTCTTACATCACTAAAGAATATCCTATTATAGATACCCCTATCCCTTCCATGTTCTTTGACTAGGTAATCAACATCTTGTTCAATATCTGGAGACTTTATAATTCCACTAAAGAATATTTCGTGCATCTTTTGTACACCCTTATGACCAAATGAGTATCTTCTATTAATTTCCTTTATATTTCTTGTATATTTTCTATAAAGTACTCTAGTATCCATATCATGAAGTTCTATTCCTATATTTACGTGCTCGCCCGCGGTGATATCTGGCAGGAAACTAACTACACTATATTTGTATGCCATTTATTCCACCACAAAAAAATACTCCTTTTCATCTATTGTTGTATTTGGAAACATCTTTAAACCAAATATTTCTGTTGTTACAGTTGGTGGCATATATGTCAAACCTCTAGTCTCCTCACCGTATAACATAATAAGTGCTCTACATGTTTTTGGATGCATGGTTATACCTTTTACAACATATGATTCCTCTTCTAATCCCTCTACTCTTTTAACAATTTGTTCCTCAAATTTTTTATAATCAATAGGAAGATCAACATCCTTAAGTGGTATTTCAGTCATCGGTTTCACCTTTTGTTGTATATATTCTAACCTCATCGCCGGGTTCAAAGTCACCATAAAATGTTATTCGATTCTCACTTTGTTGTGAATGAAATATCTTTGACTTTACATTATATACCATTACTACATACTTGGGAAACTTCATGATCTTTGAACTCATACTAGTAGTATAACATACTGATTCTATCTTATCTAATAACTTCAAGTGTTCCATCATTTTTTATTCACCGCGTTAGAATTAACTTTGAACACTTTGTATGCACCAGTTTTGTTTCCTTGCCAATCGCATGTATCATTCCATTCTGGAATTATATATCCTGCTCTTTCTAATGCTTTTAAATGTTGAAATAAACTTGTTTTAGAATTGAATGATATTGTTTCGTGCTCTCTATAGTATTTATCGGCTTCTTTTGCTGACTTTATTTCTTCTTCTGTTGGTTCCCTATCAATATCTTCTGCAGAAATTATTGGTGTGTTCTCCATTATCCTAAGTGCTAACTCTATATCTCCCTTAAGAGTTTCGGCTTCTTCCTTGGTAGCAAAATCATTATTAATAGAACAATGCCATCTTGTTGGATGTCCAAGTCCTATTACGTTTAGTTTAAGATTCATTCCTCATCCTTTACCATATCCCATAATTCGTGTAATGCCTTCCAATAGTCTTCATGTGTATAAAAATCACGAACTTCTAATGGACACCAATAAGCAAATTGTTTTATATTCATTTCTTAAGTACCCCTGCGTTTATTAATATTGATCTAATTGCCAATGTTCGTCTCATTTTAGCTATTTGGTATATTTTCTTCGGGTGTTTTAAAGTAGAACACTCTATAGGAGCGTATCCTTTAGAACGAACATATGATCTCCAATATTCCCCCATAGCATCATAAAGAGATTTTGTTTTTGGTTCTGAACTTAAAGTATGATGAGTTTCATCACATCTTGCATATAATTTATTTGCTATATTCACAATAGTGAAATTCATTTCACATGAAAAACCACTTGGTGTTTCATCTAATGCACAACCCTCTCTAATTGTTAAATGTGCTGTATTCATGATTCCCACTCTATTGATATATTAGGTTCAATACCCCTATCCGTAATAATAACCTTATTACATGCCTTACATTTTCTTATTCCTTCGGCTAATTTATCGCAATTCTCATGTGAACATTCGTATTTATAAACACCCATTATATTCGCCTAATCCCATTAAATTCAATATATTCTTCTTTAAGTTCCTTATAACACTCTTCACAATATTGCTCTATGCCGTCATTGTCCTCATATGCTATATCTTCATCTCCACAAAATTCACAAACTTTCATATTTTTCCCTCTTTTAGATACTTTAATTCGTCTTTCATTATTGATAACAAAATGTTCATCTCATTTGATCTTTGATTACTTTTCATATCCCATATCTTTATTTGACTATCTAATCTATCTACTACTTCCAAAGCGTTGTTTACTTCCTTTAATAACTTAGTTCTTCTCATCCTTGGTGTAAATGCATTAAGGTCTTTATCCGCGAGTCGCATTTTTAATTTCCTCTAATAATGAGATTATCTTTTCATTTTGTAATAATATTATACTTGCTCTTTCACATGAACCATGACTATACATAAACCCTTCACAATCTTTAGTTGCATCTATTGTATGACCATCCCATTTGAATATGCCATCTTTGTGAATATAATAATCTTTAGGTAAAGCATCAGCATCACCAAATGTACGAACCAATGAAAAAGTTACCAATACACCTAATAAGAACATTAATACTGCTACTATTCTAATATCTGCATCCATTATTTTTTCCACCCTTCTTTCTTTTTTATTTCTTCTAATTCATGATGTCTTCTGTATATTCCTACTAATTTAGTTGCTGTTAGTACTGGATCTTTCATCCATTTATAAGGTTGAGCACCACCCGTTACAAGTTGTTTTGAAAACGTTTCTACAAAGTCATTCATTACATCAATAGGATCGATACATGGAGCTTTGAATTCAATTACTGGTATAGGTTTGTCTTTCATGTAATCATACCAAAGCATTTGTGATATCGACAAAAACTCTGGATAATAGTTTTTACTAATGTAATCAAGAAATGGTTTATATTTCTCTATGTTTCCTTTCTTCATGCTGAAACTAAAACTATACCATTTTACTTTAGATTTCATCTTTACTCTTCCTCTTATAAAGTCTAGCATCATATTCTCTTTTTCTTTTGTATGTGTAATAAAAAGTATAACATATAGCTATTACTATAATTACAGTAAACCCATTTATTTCAATCATTTCTTATTATAACACCTTTTACCCTATATTAACCTAACCAAAGTAAGAATCCAAAGATACCTGTGCTGGTTTGCCCATCATTCTATCAAAGTTCAGATTCATTGGTTCTATGATTTGTTCTAACATTGTTTCCATAAAGTTCCTGTATTTTTTTACATCTATTTCATGTACCATGGCTAATTCTACTGGTTTTACTCCTTCCCGCGTGTCCGTCTTTACATATGCAATAACTTCTCCCTTCTTGACCTTTCTTATTGCTTCCAACATTTTAACTGCTCTTATGTGTTGAGGCATTACTTTTGTGTATTCTTCAGTATCCTTACTTAACATTATCTTAAAACATAATTGATCTAGTGGTATCTGCCTATTCTCCAGTTTATTTCCACATTCTCCCACCTTCTTACTAATATCGCCTTTTGCAACTTCGAATTGTTCGGGCGTTTCTACCTTACCTAATATTTCCTTCATTTCCTTGAATAGGATTTTTAAGAACTCAGGTGTATGGGATTTCTTTCCTGTTAATCCTTTTACATCTATCTTGCCGTTTTTAAGAACACCAAAGTAATTTTTCTTTCTATCACTGAGCACAACATATTTGTATTCCTTATCTACCTCTAACTCTACTGCATATTTCTTTTTTGCTTTATCTACAACTGCTTTTAATTGTTCGTCCGTTGGTTGTTTGGCGAATAATGAATCAGTATCCCCGTAAAGTACATTAATTCCCTCTGCTTTACAATCATTTGCTGTCTCTGAAATAATGTGTCTTGCTATTGACGTAATTGATTCTGCAGTCGGTAAGTAATAGAGGGGAAAACTATCTGCACCAGTTACACCATAAGAAGCGTTAAGAAATACCTTCAATACTTCTCTAATTGTCTTGTATTGATTTTTATCCTTCTCTGGCAATGTCTTATCTAATGAAAGTACCCTGTAATAATTAACTCTTAAATCCCTTAATGAGCCTATTATAAGAGAAAGCATTCCGTTTTTCTTAGTACAACTCCAATGCTCAGTTCCTTGTAATATGTTTGTCTTACATTCCTCGTGCAAACATCTTACACTTTCATACGAGATGTTTCTTACCTTAATAATAGTAGGATATAAGCTAGCAAAGTCCATTACCTTAACACCAAAGTGTACGCCCGCCTGTGGCTCCATTACTACTGCTCCTCTGTATTTCTTGCCTTCTATAATGGCTTTTGTGCTATTCCCCTTTTCCCTAGCATCGAATTCCACTAATTTAGGTATTAAATGGTTCTTTCTCTTGTGCTCGTAATAAAGCAAATTCTTAATCCATTGCGATATTCGTACACGACTCAGTTCATCTATGGTCATTCTCGATATTCTGCAGATAAGTATAAGTAAATTCATTACTACATCATTATCGTAAGTAGTCAACTTAAGGGTAAGTCTTGCATCATTCCAACAATAGTTAGCTATTTCATAATGATTAAGAGAATTAATTTCCTTTCCATGATCTATCTTAGTTTCGCCTAAAAGTGCGGTTGATATTGCATTCAACCCATATTCAGAATATTTGGCTGAAAAGGCGTAAATCTGTAATGATGGATTTTTAAACACAGTAAACAAATCAATGTGCAACCCGTCTTTAAGCGTTGCCGATTCCTTTAAAGGTTTAAGCGGATTATCCTTATCATCTATCCCTAATTTTTTAGCCCTGTTGTAGAGGTAAGGCATATCAAATGAATCGCCGTTAAAGGTTAAAACAAATGGGTATTCCTTCATTAACTTGAATGCTTGTTCAAGCATTGCCTTCTCATCATCAAAGAAAACAACTTTGACCATTTCAGGCAATACGTTCTCACCATCTTCTACATTTCTTTTAAGAACATAGATTTCATGATCTTCCGTTCCATCCAATCCTATTGCTGTTATTCTTTCCTCTGCTTTACTTGAATCGGGAAGTGCACCAAATGATTCAACCTCAATATCTACTGCCAATCTCTTTATTTTTGGTATTGGTTGATTAAGTAAGTTAGCCCATTTCTTTACATGTTCTTTAAACTCTTCTTTATCTACCATATCTTTATCAGTTGTTTTGCTCCACATCTTATCCAGCTCCGCTTTTACTTTTTCTGAGATTTCCATTTCATATGGAATAACTTTGTTGTCTTCAATAATGTAATAAGAACCCATAACCAACTGTTTATCAAAAAGATATACCTGTTGATATCTTATGTCTGATTCCCATGTATTAACTCTATCACGAATTGCATTGCTAGAGCTACCTATTGCCAGTGGATTTGTTACTATTACCTTATTAACATCTATTTCCTTGTCTAATATTATATCAAATTTTTTTTCTTTCTTTACTTCCAACACATCATCGCGTAATAATAACTCATCCAAGTCTGCAGTTTTTGAATAACAATAAGGCATGTGGTTTGTATTATCAATCCAATCTACTATCTTATGATTCTCAATATCATAAAACTTTAGAACTATCTTATTCTCAAGTCCATCATATCTTGCCGATAATAACATAAGAGGCGTAGTCATCATTGATTAGTGTATTGAGACCAATATAAACTATTTTGTAAGAGTAAGTTTTCCATTAAGAGCAACATAGTTAACGAATTCTCTGAATATCCACCAATCTCTATCATGTGTGTTTGTTTTACCATATCCGTGAGCAAAGCATCCATGTTCTATTATTTGTCTTGTTCTATCGTATTCCAATATAGAATCATTTCTTGGTTTTATTTCTTCTAGTGCATTTTTTATCTTCTGTATCATTAAATGAAGCTCTCTAGACTCTTCCTTGAATTTCTTTCCGTCAAATATAACCCTACCTTTCTCGTCTTTACATGTCCCATCTCCCATTTCATCTAAACGATTTTCATATTCATTACATTCGTCACAAAAGGTAATACTCATTACGTCTAATTCAAATAGATCATGCATTAATACATCTACTGGTTTTTTACATTTGTGGCATGTTCTAATATCCCCAATCTTTTTATAGGCATTGTCTTCCCTTGCATACTCACAAGTGCCTTCTTCTCTAATAATGGCTTCTTTAATACCTTCTTCTATAGTCCACTCTTTTCCCAATTTGTCCATATCAATAAGTATAAGTTCCAGTTATATAAACTAAGCTTGTTTCAAAAGAGATTTAGCTTTATCAAGTTCCATTTTTGCAAGTAATAAAGGATAGTGAGCGGAAAAACCTAATTTCTTTACTTTAAAAAACCTGTTATAATCTTTTAATGCTCTTTTATAGTGTTTTCCTGCGTCTTTAATCAGATCTTTTTTATCTCTAAGTGAAACTTTTATCACCATTAATCTTCCATCTTTATTGCCAAAATCAACTTCTTTCCAATCATCAAGTGTTCCGCCTTGTCCTTGTTGTATCTCAACATTTAAGGTCTTTCTCATTTTACTTAATAATGCACTTACAGCATCTATAACTTCCATTTCTTTATCATATGATTTGTTTGGTACTCTTATCTTAATCGTTTTCATACTATTTTAACACCTGCTTGTTTTAATTTATCCCCAAGTTCTTTCATGTATTCCATTGCTTCATCAAGAGTATCAAATGCCAATGTATTAACTATTACTTTCCATTTTGGGTATTCACTGACTGGATGAACCAAAAAATCAGTAAATAAATTAATTTCTGTTTTCATTGGATTCGCTCCCTAAATGTTATTTCATGATCGTCACAATAATTGAACTGAATCCCATGACATTTTTCAAATGTCTCTAATACTTTTCCACTTGTTTCCCAACAATCATTATATTTTTTATTTCTTCTATAATATTGTTCCCATGTATCATCTCCCTTGACAATAAGACAAATTTGATCGCTTGCGTTTAACCTAATGCTTCCTTCTGGAGTAAAATGTGGTGGTGCATGAAATCTTTCATAATGTTCTGTTATTTTCTTTCTATTTTTATCATATTTGAATACTTCTTTACATTCATAACATTTATTTACTGTCATTTTTTATCACCATTCTGTTGGACAAAAACTTTCAAAGTGTCCACATGAATATTCAACCCAACCAAATCCAAAGTTTGTTTTCCTTCCTTTACTACATTTTGGACATTCAGTCATTCTCCTTTAACCTCTTTTTTCCATTTTGTATCCATCTTTCTAATATCCATTTTATAACAAGTTCATCATGGTCTCTTCCACATCCAGAACATTTTTCAATGTTTTCTCTAATTTGTTTTCTAGATAACAGTTCTAGTTTTACTCCTTCCCCACATCCAGCCGAGAATGAGTTATATAATACTGAACCACTTGTCCACAAATCAACGTCAGGTAATAGATCATTTATCATACTTACGTAAGTATCTAACAAATCATCTGCCAATTCTACTTGTTGTTTTAGTGTTAGTTTATTACCATATACTAATTGTTTGAGACTATTCATTCTGCAATGACCTCATAATTATCTTCGTCTTCTGTGATTTCCATCCAGTGTTTTCTGTAGTTATATTTTTCGCTTTTACCCATAGGTATTGCATATTCTTCAACATCTCCCCAATCCATATTATTCCAAAGCCAATCTGTTAGTTCATAATCATCTTCCATTGCTATAGTAATCTCATCATTATACACTTTATCCCATTCCGCGGGATAACTATCTTGACTTCCAGCATCATGGTTAGCATAATAAGTAGCTCTTGATTCTGCTATTACGTTAGCTGGAATTTTAAATTCATCTCCGTTTGGAAACTTTACTTTAACGTATTTTGTCATCTTGCATCCTCTTTTGAAAACTTCTTTCTGCTAATACAAATGCTGTTATTATTACTACTGTTCCAATAAGAGCACCAGTAAGTGCTCCCCATTCAACTATACCATTAATTAATTGATCAAGAAAGATTACACTACCAATCACTATTAATGGAAAAGCAATCATTACACCAATTATCAAAATCATTGCTTCACTTGGTAATCCTATTCCTATTGGCACTATCAATTCTTTTCCTCCGAAACTAACAAAGTTACTTCAATTCCATCATCATGACCAATCATATCAAATGGATAAAATCTACGAGTTACACTAATATCAGTAATCTTTCCAGATAATCCTAATTTATCAATTAGATCTTTCTTAGTGAATATTATTGTTTGAGTACAGGTTGTTTTAGCTTTCATGGCTTATCTTACCTTTAGACATGTAAGGCTTTATTAATGTATCTATTAGTGTGTAAATACCCTCAATTCTTCCTTCCTTATCAAGTGGATATATTTTGAGTTGTGGATTAATATACATGTAATCCTGTCTACAATATCCACACATGGGTACAGGAGCTTTTCCCTCAGTAGCCAATACTATTGCTATTGGACGTGTAAAACCATGTAGAATAGCATGAAACAAAGCCATTCTTTCTCCATGAATTACTGTACTTGTTGATAATTCTATATTACATCCTTCAAAGATAGATAAAACTCCTTCATGATTCATTGCTAATAATGCAGTTGCGTTTCTATATCCACTTATTCCAACCTGAGCCCGCTTTAGAGTTCTTTGGGCTATTTCTTTCATTTCATTCAATCGATCATGAATATCTCTTTCTATCTGAGTCATTATATTTCCTCGTATAGTTTTTTCATGTCTGCTAATGTTTTCGTTTTTATTTGTCTTGCAGTCAACATTGGTTCTAATAGAGAATCATAAAAATTCATATATTCGGTAGCATCTCCTCCAAATCGACTTTTTAATTGAATTTTATCGTATTGTAATTTCCAATACTTTTCTATATCTTTTTCTACATCTTCTTCTAATTCCATCATCTTTAATCTTATGTCAACTAGTCTTTTTAATAGATTTACATCGCGTTTATTCATGTTTCCTCACGTACATTTAATACTTGTAAATTATATCTTACATCTCTTACCGTGTTACATCCATCTACATCACATTCTTCTGTTCTATCGAAATAGGTTCCTTCTTCATTCCAATCTTCCCCTGCTTCATAACAAACCCATTTATGTTCATGATTATTCATTAAAATCCATCTCCCTTATGTTGTTCACTTTCGTAATATATTGAATCAGCATCTCGGTTCCCACAACTCCAACATTTATAGAATCGTCTATGATGTTCTTGGTAATGGAGTTGCATATCTTTACCACATTCACACTTTATTGTTTTAATTGGTTCTTTAGATATCTTCTCAACTGTATAATAACTTGCTATTGTACCTCCCAATATAGGATCAAATTCTTGATATCCACAATGTTTACATGGTTCTGTTTGTAATTTATTCATAATAACCACCATTATTATACCATGATTTTACCCATGCTGGATTTTTCTTTCTTCTAATTCTATTCATTCTACTTTAGCATCCCCGTTATCTTGATATCCTATTTTCTTAAATATATCTTTTAACTCTTCTTCAGTAAATGGTCTATTAGAATAAGAATCTCTTAATGGATATTTATACCAGTTTATTTCCAAGTTTGCTGGTTTGTATAAGAAATTAGGTTGTATTACTTCACAATTTTCTCTATGATACCCACCCCGTGATTCAAGAAAAGATTGCCATCTTTTGTCATATGAACAATCACAATGAACTGCACAACCTTGCTTTGGCAGATTATGTTTTTTTAATAAATCAGTAACTACTTGGGTTTCGTAAAAACCATAAACAATAGAATTTTTTCCATCATAATCCTTTTTTAATTTGCTTAGTTCTGTTTGGTAACATGTTTCCTCATGATCATTTTTATCACACCATTCTTCATCAGCCTTTTCGCCATCACATGTACAATCTCCCCAATAATATGGTCTTAATTCAAAGTCTTTTGTTATAATGGTTCTAGGATTATCATATTCATTACACATTCCGTATCTTTCCATTAAATTACAAAACAAGTCTCCAAATCTATCTCTATCTATCTCATAGTTCCCACGCGAATTACCAAATACGGCATTACCTAACTCCATTATTCTAATCTCCCCTGATCATCTTTTATTGGATCTATTACATCATGACCATATACTCTACGCCATAACGCATTAGTAACCATTACTAATTCACTTGGTGAATAAGCATCTAAAGTGGCAAGTTCATTTAATCCTTCTTCACCTATTCCACTATAATCCCGATCCATTTAGTTAATCTCCTTGTATTCTATTATTTGTTTGAGCACTTTTCTTACGTCATCTATCTTTCCTTCTACCTTTATCTTAACATATAGATTATTGTTTTCAATAGCTTTTGTCTTTACTTGTAGTTTAACATCGGTTATCATAGTTCAATCAACTCCGCAAATGTAACTGGTTTGTAATGTTTGCAATTATAACATTGATTAGTTTCCCATTGTTCCAATAAACCATTACATTTCTCACATAATCTTATTCTTATTACTGGTATTCCTTCAGTTATGAATTCCACTAGTTACCACCCGAACAAACTTTCCATAACCATTCTGCTATCCAATGAAATATGTTCCAAGGATCACAAAACCACATTTAAAGTTCCCTCGTACAATATTTACACTGAAATTTTTTATAGTTAAAATTAATATCCTTTACCCATCTACTACAATCCTCACAAAATACTTTATCGTTAATAGATATCACCGTTTTTGTTTTTATCATTTAAAATACATCCCCATTTTTTGACATCTTTATGTTCTCATATGGTGCTATCTTTCGCCTATATAATTCTTGCTTTGCCCCTTCAAGTGCTCCTATAATGTCGTTATAAATCTGATATGATTCGCCTTTATCAAGGATATATTGTATTATCCAGTATGTGAACAAATAATTTAGTTCGCCCGCGTTTGTAGCACCATTTACTAAAACGTCATTTTTTCTTTCTTCTTTAATATATGGCATTAAAAAGCCTCCGATATAGAAAGAGATAGTATTACACGTTCTCGACATGAGTTTATGGCATTACGAACTTCATCTATTTCTTCTTTTGTAAATACTTTCCCTTCTAATATCATTGATGCTTTTCGTAAATGTTCTCTAAACTTATTAATGACTTCTATGTGTTCTCCCATTAATTAATCACCATTGTATACAATCACACTATCATCCATATCCATAAGATTTTGATTTACTTTATTAAAATCACTTCTAAACGGATGTTCGGGTGTTACATAGAATAATTGTTTGTATTCCTTAGCTATTTTCTTTAGGCTTTTCTTATCTGCAGTTATATCTATATCTCCCCACCAAATTTGTTTTAGTTTCTCATTAAATATACATGCATTAAAATAAACTATGTTATTAGGATGTGCATCTCTATATCTTGATTTGGATAATCCTATTAGTCTTCCTTGTGATCCCAAATTTGTGGTTATTAGTTCCTCTAAAGTCATTTTACCCTTATCCATCTATATTCTAGATTAAGAAATATAAACGTACCTATGGAACCAAAAATGTATAAGAATAGTGTTACAACCCATGCCTTCTGCGATACAACTAAAAGAGCAGTTCCCACCCCCCATGTAATAGTTAAAATAACTCCAACTAATAGAAAGAAGATTGTTTTTTCTCTAATTTCCATTATACCTTCTTACTCCCATTTCTTACATTCCACGCATATATTGGTATTGATATTATTCCACCAATAAGCATTAATGTCCCATATGGATAATTATGATATGTGTATATTGCACCAATGATTATTCCAGATGGCATTGTTATTGATGTTATAAAATGTATTAATTCTATTCTAACTTTTCGCCAATTCATCTTATTCCCCTATGCCAATTCATAGTTATATCACATACTTTTCCTATTGTTGGTATGAGAAATATACCGCCGATTATCATAGGAATTCCTATGTACCAGTATGTTTCACAACATAAATTAAAATAACTAAGAAGCAATATTATAATTCCACCAAATATTACCATACCAACAATAAATAATCCATAACTAGCAAATATCATGAACCCAAATACTTCTACCATATCTTTTTTATAGGTCAAGGTTTATACACTCCTGTATAATCAAGTGGAAGACCACAATGTTTTTCTGCAGTGTATCGTGAACTTAATCCACTTTGATAAAATGTAACGCAATCCATATGATCCAATAATGCAGTTTGTTTCTTTTCTTCTTGTAGTATCTGTTCTAATAGTTCACAAAAATAAACCCCACATGATACTTGAGCATCAGCTTTTGGTGTGGATGCTTGTATTATAAGAATCATAGATATTCCCAAAAGAACTCCTAATCCACTATAAACAAAAAAGGTTTTCATTTCTCAAGTTCCTCCAAAATCTCGTGTAACTCCTCAATTACTGATGATCTACAACTATCACCATAAGGGACACTTTTTGCTATATTTGAATTGATGTGATTGTTTATTAGTTCCATTAATCTACGATATCTTTTTGCCTCATATATTACGTTAGCTAAATCTACTTCACCAAAATTTTGTCGTAATTCGTCTTGCCAAAATATAAGATCATCGAAATGACGTAGAATATCTTTCTTAATTTCCTTGGCTTGTCGCTCACTCTTTAGTGGAGTTATTGCAAGTGTAACTTCATTACACCCATTTACATCATACCAAATGCTGAACTTTTTTGGATCTATTGGTTTTACCTTTAGATAGTTTCCCTTCTCAACTTTTATTGGCTTACTAGATATGTAAGCCTTATCCTTTCCTATATTAAGTGGTGGTGCGTCAATAACTCCCATTACTTTATCCTCTCTATGATAATTATAGACCGTTTATATTTGTTTACTTTTACCTTATCCCCGACTATTAGATTACACGTTTGGCTTGTATTGTACCTTTCGCCATCAATGTCTATAATACATATGGTTCGCGAAGACCAACCACTTGCTTCTATATATGTGCCTATAACCTTGCCTTCTACTTTTACTGGCAAATCATTTATGTATTGATAATAACCCAATAACCCTAATGCACCAAACACACCGATAACTACAAACACTAATTTTATGGCATCTTTCTTATCTTGATTCATTTTAATTTTTTATCAGCCTCTCTTTTAATAGATTTTAGTTCTTTTAGTGCTGTTGGATGTGTTATATCTTTCCCAATATTTTCTATCATCATTTTTATCATTTCTATATATTTTGGTTTTATAGCATCCCTACGTAATAGAGTCTCAAGTGCATCTTTTTGACCAGCATACATGAATTGGTGATTCAATGATATTTTCATGTTATATAACACTCCACGCCATATTTTTTTAATGCTTTGGTTTCTGCTTTGGTGTGTTTTGCTTGTAGTTTATAGAATGCTTTTTGATCTTTCATAGATTTGAATGTGGCTTGACGTGTTTTGCCTATATGTATGTAAAACCATAAAAAATGAAATGCCACATATCTATTTTTAAAATCAGCATGAAGTCCTAAACTACAACAATAAGGATGTGATGTTACTTTATGAATATCAAAGTATTTTCCTTTCATTTTCTATACTTCTTTCCTTGTTCTCTTTCGTAAGGTTCCTTTCTCTTTATCTCAATTATCTTCGAAATTTGTGTAAAGTATCCAAGTGCTTTATTGTTCCATTCTATTAGTTCTTTCTGCCTTTCCTTAGCTTCCTTTAATGTTTTGAATTCAATAATAATGTCACTATAATCACCTAACTCACAGAATTGTAACAAATACGGTTTATTCTCAAACTTCATCATTTCTTTATCTCCTTATGAATATCAAAATACTGTTGCCATAAAAGGGCAATAACATGATTGCTTAATACTTTTAATCTTGAATCTAATACCCATATATCAGTCAATATGTTACCATCCCGATCATAATATTTAAAGTAACTCATTTTTTTTCTCCATATGAAGTCCGATTGCAAATTCAGGCGACTCAACAAGTTTAACTGGTAACTTGTCAAATTGTTCTGCCTTGTATTTCCATTCTAATATAATGTTAACTAACTCAGTCATCTCATCTCTATTACCATAACTTATAAAATGAACCCCCCAATCATCAGTTCCTATGCTAAGGTGAACATCATCCTTACATCTTGGCAAAGGTATCTTCAATTTTCGAAATGTTCTATTATCACATTCTTCTAATTGTTTTTTTGAGAAATATGGTGCCTTCATTTCCTACTTACCTCTAAAAGTTTTTTTAATTCTTTTCTAGAATATCTATCAAACTCTAACCATTCAACTGTGTCTATATTAGGATCAACCGAATCAAGTCGTTCTTCTATTAACTCTTTTAGTTTAAGTGCTTGTATCATTTCATTTTGTTCTTCTTCTGTAAAACAATCATAACCACTAAGGTCTTCAAGAAACCGCTTTTTAGTTAATTTCATTTTAACTTGTCAATCTCCTCTTGTTGCATATCATTTAACATTTTAATCAATTTTGGATTTGTTACTTCTTTTGTCCATATATTTAGAAGATTTTCCACGGCTTTTACATAAGATGGTTTAAAAAATCCTTCCCTTAGAAATGTTTGTGTTGCGTTTATTGATGCTACAAGAGCTAATTGTGTATCATATGGATATGGTGCAGTCATTTTTTAAATATCCTTTTGACTTACGTTCAATCGACCCGGCGTTATTACCGCCAATCCACCACTTCTCGGAATGTAAATATGGAAGTTGTGATCCAAGTCGTTTAATGAGTTTCTATCCAGAAATCCTCTTAGAATATATCCATTAGTTGGATTTTCTTTCTTTATGAATTGAACTCCTTTTGCGTGTATTCCAAGTACATCTCTAATATTTCTTAATGTTGCCTTCATTAGTTTCCCCATCCCAAAACTTTATACATTTCTGTAATGATAAAAGTTATCATAATAACTGTGAATGAACCTATTCCCATCAATGTTATATCTGATCTTTCAGTCATTGAAATCCCTCAAAGTCCTTTCTTATTAGTTTTGCTATTGTTTGTTTAGACTTTTTATTGATGTTTGCCTTGTTAATTCTATCAAATACCATCTCAACATATCTAGAAGGAACCTTGTATGTTTGTTCTAAAATATTAGATATGGTATAACTTCTTGCCTCTTTTGGTTTACCTTTTGCTCTTAGGAATAATTCACCTAATGCACAGCAACTTCTTATGTTATTAGTACGATAATTAACATCAACCCAACAATATGATGTATTCTTATATTTGGGGTTTTCCAAAACAGTACATATCTTATCTAACCATGTTTTCATTATTAATACCTCTATACCTTACCTAATATAAACCTACTAATTTCCTTTCTTCCTTTGTGTATGTCATTGTAAGCATGTTCTTGACAATACATAAAATATTCTATTGTAGTTTTAAACTTTAGTATCATTTATTTAATCCCGCCATTTTTATAAAGTATTCGTTTATACCTATGACTTCAAATACATGCCAAACAAGATTTCCACTTTCCATTATGGCTGTTCCAATATATTCCAAGTTTTCTCTATCTATTGGATGCCCTGTTCCGTATATCCTTATTCCTCTTTTTACTTTTGGAAGCATTGGTTCTACAATAACCCATAAACAAACTTGATTATTTTGTGTTTGCACTGATATGATTTTTGCTCCTTCAGGCATTTCTACTACCTGTTCATCTGTAATCTCCAATGGATATTTAAATATCTTTTTAGGCATTTCTTATCTTCTCCATACATTTTCTACAATATGCAATCAATTTGTAACCTTTGAATCTTTTTTTACATTTGAAACAAGTATACATATTGTAGCCTTTTTCTTTGTTAGTCATATCTTTATTTTCGTTACCATCCCGAATATACGTTTTACGGTTTTGATATCAATATCATAATGTTTGGCTACAGCTTTTCTTGCATCTTTCATATTAGTAGAACCTAATTGTATCTCTGCTTTAAAATCATAAATCATTCTCGCATTACCCCCATTTGCCCTGTAGCAATTTTTGATAAGAATCCATGAACCCTGTATACTAATTCCTTATGGATCTCATATGTAACTCCTTGTACCTTAATAGTGAAAAAGTCTTTAGTCATCTCGTTTTTTTAACCTCTTCATCCTTATTGTTTTAAGGTGTTTTGCTATTTGTACAAATGTAAGTCTATGTGAATCATTAAGATGTGTAATTATTGAACTAATTTCGCGACCTAATGAAGTAGAACATACTGGACATTCTGGAAAATCATGCCCACCAAGACTGTTTTCTAATCCATATGCCTCAATAATATCACCAAATGCTGGTTCTGCTATATCGCGAGGACTTCCATCTACCCAATTTTGTTGTTTGAATAGTTTCTTTTCACATGCGAGTGCTCCTAATGCACAATAACCATTAATCTCTTCTATTTTTGCATGGGTAAAACTGATTAAATTACCAACTATCTGCCTTCTTGTTTCTTGAGACTTTACTAATACTTTGATTAATTCTGCTTTAGTCATTTAGTCTCCACTCCATTTTCCTTTAGGATGTGCTTTTGCTTCTTCAAGTATCCTCTTTGCAAAATAATAAGCATTACCCACGGTAGGTCTCCATCCATCTCCACCTTCTGGATAATTATCAAAATTATTATAATAACCGTCCAAGTGTTCCAAACATTCTAGCATTGTTTCTAATCTCCTTACAGTTCCTCTTCCAGTTTTATCGTAAAGCCATCTTAATCCATGTTTTTTATCCAAGTATTCATAAAAAGCCCAACCATGATTATATGTTGTATAAAGTTCTTTTCTATCTCCTGCAAGTCCACAGCATTTACATTTGGTTTGTATTTCGTAATCGTATCCCATTACTTATCCCATCCGTTATCTTGATCTGGATCTACAAAGTCTTCCCAAGTCATATTAGGAAAACATTTATCACATGGTAAATCTTCACTATCTTCGCCTCGTGCATAAGAACAATAACCTTCTCCACCACATTCATCACAATCTGGCTTTGCCATATCTGCAAGTTGATTCATATCATAGGTATATACTAAGGGGTATATAAATCCTTGTTTGTTCATTTAAATAAACACTTCCTTCCACACACTTTCTCTTACATGGCAAAACCTACATACAGTTTCAAAAGATGTAATTGATTTTTGTGGTTCTCTTTCTACATCGGCTTCAAGTGGAATTGAAGCATCTACACTAAGTACATATGCTTTTAGATTAAACTCATGATCACATTCTAGCCACTTATCTACGTCCTTTTTATTATAACCCCTCTTTTCAAACTTTCTATATATATCAAAATTATTCAATTTCAAACCTCGCGAATTTTGTATTATCTAATTCTTCGAAGGTAACTCCAAAGTCTTCCGCAATTTCCTTCATTATAACATCAAAATCATAATTCTTCATTCCAAAGGTTTGTCTAAATAAATCGGTTAGGTGCTTTTCATGAATGGCAAACATTTTTAATATCCTAAGAAAGTCCTTTTTCTTTAGTGTAATAGTTTCGTCTTCATTCATATTGTTGCCCCCGCGTGTTCATCACAATCGACAAAATATACTGTTACCCCTTGTTTTTTACCTTCTCTTAACATTTCCTTCTCATCAAAGTTCTTATAGGTTTTTCTTAAGCACTTTAAACATGTACCAAATTCCGTATCATTGCCTCCCCTTTTTGCTGACTTGTATTTTAAATCCTCGAATGTAGTAGCCCAGTCTAATGTAAATTCATCTTTAGTCATATTTTGTCACCGTTATTACCAATATTGATTTTTTATCTCTTACTGCGTGTGGATCTTGTATTACGCTTATTTCTGTTGGGCTTGCTTTATAGAATAAATATTCTGCTTTGCCTTTTATAAGATCCTCTAGATAATCAATTAGTTTTTCTTCGTCATTCATAATATCCCACCACCGTATCTCTATACCAAAATAATCCACTCCATTCCCAATCTCCTTTCTTATACTTTATTTTCGACATGTTAACTCCTTTATTTGTAATTTTATTAGTGCCGTTGCCTCTTTGTTTAAAGCTTCCATAATCTCTTTACTATTAATTGCCTGTATAATATTCATTGGTGAGTTTTCTATTTCTTCCATTTCTTTTGGGTGTTTTTTGTATAAGTGTTTATTATACCATTTTGTGTATATGTACTTCTTTCCACAAACATGACAAGCTATATGATTTCTCATTTGGTACAAACCTCATCGTGCCACATTTTTGCAATTTTTTTATAGTCTCCCATAGTTAGGTTTTTAGTTCTATACCAAAAATCTTCTCTTTCTACCGCTTTATTAATCTGTTTTAGTGTGCATTCACAACTATAAACCCAATCACAACCACAATTAGGACAATTACTCATTTTAATCTTACCCTCTTTATACCACATCTTTCACATAATATAATCGTTCCTTCTAGATCATTTTCATATACTTTGCCCATTATTTTAGTGCAATCATCACATCTTAATTCCTTTAGTTGGGTGTATCTAAAATCTTTATTCATTCCATTACCTCTGTATCCTTTAATGTAATTTTAACATAGTCATCTTCAGAGTCTCCTATATCATTCTTATTACCTTTTACATACTCCACTTTCTCTATAATGTGTTTAATATCTAATTTCTTTCCAAATGAACATATAGGTATTTTTAATTCACTCATTTCTCCACGCCTCTAGTTCATATGTTTGTTCACTTGTGTTTGCTTCATTAAATAATTCTGGCTTTATTTCAAAGTTATTAAATCCATGTCTTTGACATAACTCCACTACATGAGCTAACATTGATTCATCTACTTGATGATATTTCCAACCCACTTTATTAATTCTTATACTACTCATTTTTCTTCACCTGTTTATAACATTTAGGACATAATGATTTATTGTTATAGAACTTTATATTACAATATCTTATCATGGCTTCATTTCTCCTCGTTTTCCATAATACGCGTTTACAATACTCACATTCGTTCCATCTATCACGTCTACATATAACTGTTAGCCCGCCGTTTTTATCATGTGATGATACACTAAGAAACTCATATTCCTTGTCTATATCCTCAATCATCGTTCCATTTAATACGGCATGTTCGGGTCTTATTTCAGTTCCCATTTTTTGAACAACACAAAACTCAAAGTACTCGCTTCCTTTATTTGATCTAAACCATGAAAACGTTTGTTTGGGATCATATTTTCCTTTTCTTTTGTTAAGGCGACTATAATTCAAGCATTTTAAAATGTATCTTTTATCTACTGGTTTATGCCTTATTGTCATATTTGTCTAACTCATTTAATATTTCCTTGATTTTTCCGTTTACCTTTAGAAGAGCTTTATATGCCTGTACTGGTTCATTAGCATCTAACCATAGTTCTATAGCATGATTATTTGTAAGTATCTCTTCTATGTGTGTTCTTATTATAAGTAAATCTCTATCCACTTTTCTCACCTAATTTTCTATTGATACACTCAAATAATCCTTCGTTTTCTCCATTTTCTCCACAATATTTTATAAATATTTTCTCTACTTCCTGTAAAGATTCTAATGATTTCTCTATTTTTCCTTTGAGATAATTATATTCTTTTTGTAATTCTTCATTCCAAGTTCCTGCATCTTCTTGCCATGAGAGATGACACAATCGTTCTAAATCTTTATTCATGTTTTTCACCTTCAGTTTTTCTTATGTGTTGAACTAATTGTGCCACAAAATCTATATCAAATACTTCATGTAGTTTTGTAAATGCCATTTTGATTTCATGTCCGTCAGATTTCCTTTTTACAGTCAAAATAAATTCATATTCCTTTTGTATGTCTTCATTTATTTCTTGTATTGTAACCATTATCTAATCTCCCTGATAAAGTATTGCACGTAGTATTCTTTCTTGGTATCATAATATATATGTTCTTTTCTATCTATGTAATACTTGTGGAGGTTCCCCTTTTTGTTCATCATTTTGAAGAAGCTACCAACTATTAGATCTGAGATATGATCTACAGTTAGATTTTTATAATAAATATATTGCCCTTTATGTCTTCCACATTTCCTTAATTTCCAAAATTCCGCTGTGTAACTCATATCCTATTACCTATCCTCGTAATATACATTAAATGCTGTTTGCATAATGATAAATCAGTTTCCTTATCTCTTGGTGCTATTACCATAGTAAATTCATCATCACAAAATCTACACTTCATTTAGATATCACACATTTGTATAATTGTTCCCAAGTCCAAAAGACTGTATCTTTAATATGATTATCTTTTATGTATATCCATGTTAGTCCTTCTTTTGATTCTATTGTTTCTATTACATCACAGTATAAATCCATACCATATTATACAAAAAGGAAGTATTTAACCTATTAGTAAGAGTGCCAACGGCAACTGATTTACAGTCAACGCCTACGATTATTTTACCCTGTGCCGAAGCATAACAGGGATTTGTTTTTCAATCACTCAGATATCAGCAATCTCCCAGCTTCGGAAGGAGTTCTGTCTGTGAAGCGACTAAGCTTACCGTCAGCAAATATATTGTGTATTAAGGGGTATATAAATTCTTGTATGTTTAAAAAAAAATATGATTATACTCTTAAAGTATTTACTTTATTTGTAGCATTACTTATTAGAGCCATAACCTGATTTGTATCTACAGCGATTTTTTTAACAGCTATACGATGACTTGTACAAACTGCTATTCTAGTACCACTTATCACAGTAGATGTAGAAAATTTTGCAATGGTAACTTTATCCTCAATGAGACAAAGATCACATAATGCGGTTTTGGTCATATTATACCTATATACTAAAGAGTATATAAATGCTTGTTTGTAAAAAATTACAAACTAAAGTTTATTTAATTAGTTGTTTATATGTAATATACGAGCCGAGGGCTTACCAGTTTCAAAGCGTGATGTCTTTGATTCGCCCCTCATCATTCGGCTCATTATGCCGATCCACAAGCTTTCTTAAAGTCTTCGAATGATTTCCAATCAGGTATTGTTATTGGCTGTCTGTGTTTTCTTGGTCTTGTTGGTTCTTCCTTTTTCTTATCACAGTTAGATTCTCCCGTCATGCTTTCCCATGCTCCATGTGCCAATGTTCCACATTCAAAAGGATTAGTCAATGCTTTCTCCTCCACAAGAATCACTTATTCTTTTTCTGACATCAAAATCACATCCGTCTACACTATTACAATTAACTCCCCATTCTGCAGTATCTCTTCCACATTTCTTACATGGGGGATAGCAATACTCGCAAGAATAAGTTCCTTCCATTATTTGATTTAAACA
>Ga0209324_10000197_pt1 | contig 40764 bp, 42 predicted proteins | sample Rifsed19ft3_FD_184015 | JGI IMG/M metagenome (GOLD analysis project Ga0209324, IMG submission 184015) | Soil microbial communities from Rifle, Colorado, USA - sediment 19ft 3 (version 2) | ecosystem: Environmental > Terrestrial > Deep subsurface > Rock core/Sediment | place: Rifle, Colorado...
CGCTGGCGGCGTAGGAGGCGCTGGCGGGGGTGTAGGTACAGCAGACGGAGTACCTAATGTATCAAGGGTTGGCTTCATTTCGTTATTTTCGGGCATGGGCGCAGGGCCCATGGGCGCATCTCCATTCATAATCATAATGATACCACACTGACCTAATTCAGATTACAGCGTCTATGTGGATACCAGGGGGCTATTGCTTGCCGGCTTGTTTTAAAGACAACGATGTTTTGCCGTTCTCAACTTTCAGAACCTTAACTTTTACGATATCGCCCTCTTTGACAACGCTTCTTACATCCTTTACAAAACCCTCCCCTAGTTCGGAGACGTGAATCATGCCAGATTTCCCGCCAGGGAATTCAACTATTGCTCCGAAGTCCAATATCTTAGCGACTGTTCCTTCTATTGTCTCCCCGATTTCTAAATCGCTTACGATAGCTTTCACTTCCGCGATCGCTTTCTCTGCTGAGTCTTTATCTTTTGATGTTACAAAAACCGTTCCGTCATCATCTATATCGATAGACTCGACGCCAGTTGCCTCTATTATCCCATTTATTACCTTTCCGCCTGGGCCGATTACTTCTCCGATTCTTGCCGGGTCAATTGTGATAGAAAGAATTCTCGGCGCGTAAGCCGATAAGTCCTCCCTCGCCTTAGCAAGAGTTTTGTCTGTTGTATCCAATATATGAAGCCTGGCTTTCTTTGCAGCATCGAGCGCTTCACTAAATATTTCAAAAGTAATTCCTTGGATTTTTACATCCATTTGCATCGCCGTTATGCCGTTTTTTGTCCCAGCCACCTTCATATCCATATCTCCGTAATGGTCTTCCGGTCCCTGGATATCCGTAAGAACTTTATATTTGTCGTTATCTCCGGTAACTAGTCCAATTGCAATGCCAGCCGCGGGCGCTTTAATTGGCACGCCTGCATCCATAAGGCTAAGGGACGAAGCAGAAACTGTAGCCATTGATGAAGACCCGTTTGAAGAAAGAATTTCTGAAACGACTCTCACCGTGTATGGAAACTCTTCTTTGCTGGGCATAAGCGACCTTAGAGCTTTTTCTGCCAGTGCGCCGTGTCCGATGTCACGCCTCCCAGGACCGCGGAAAGAACGAGCTTCACCAACAGAGAACGGAGGGAAATTATAGTGGAGCATAAAACGCTTTTTTCCTGAGAATTCGATTGTGTCCTGTAATTGAGAATCGCCTGGCGCGCCCAATGTTGTGAGAGCAAGAGCTTGGGTGTTGCCTCTCACAAAGAGGCCTGAGCCGTGCGTTCTCTGAAGTAGGCCGACTTCTGAATAAAGATCGCGAACTTCATCTAAACCTCTTCCATCAGGACGTTTGTCAGAGTCTAAAATATTTTTATGAACTAACTTATCGAGTTCGTCCTCAAAAAACATGTCGAAGTATTTCATATCATTTTCGAATTTCACTTCGAGCTGTGTCTTTAATTCTTTCTTAAGAGCGCCAATTTTATCAGACCTGTCTTTTTTATCTTTTACATAAACTGCGTCCTCTAAGTTCTTTTCCAGATAGTCTTTCGCTTCTTTCACAAATTCTGCCGATGGTTCGTCGAATTTAATCTCCGCTTTTTCTTTACCGATTTTTTTAATTACCTCATTCTGAAAATTTATGAGTTCGCCTACAGCCTGCATCGCTTCTTTACCAGCCGCTATAACATCCGTTTCGCTCACCCCGTTTCCTCCGAGCTCGATCATGTTTATATGCTTGTCAGTTCCTGCAAAAAACGCCCGAAGTGCAGTATTCTCATCCGTCATCGCACTGTTCTTTGGATTCACTACAAACTTATCGTCTATTTTTGAAATGCTAACGCCCGCGACAGGCCCTCCCCAAGGTATGTCAGAAACTGCAAGCGCAGTTGAAGCAGCCATTAAAGCCACAAAGTCGGGGTCATTTTCTCCGTCATAAGAAAGGACTGTCGCCACAACCTGAGTTGGGCGTCGAACTCTCCTATCAAACAACGGCCTAACCGTCCTATCCACCAACCTCCCCGACAGAACCGCCTCTTCGGATGGTTTCCCTTCGCGTCTCACAAAACGGCTACCCAAAATTTTCCCAGCTGCATAGAATTTTTCCTCGTAATCAACCGTTAGTGGCATGTAATCCGTTTCGCTGTCACGATCTTCCATTACGACAGTCGCAAGAACTGTCGTTCCGCCGTACGTCGCAGTCACAGCCGCGTTGGTTTGCTCTGCAAGATTAGATGTTTCGATTATCAAATTCTCTCCGCCAATCTCCTTGGCAAATTTCTGTCTATTTAAATCCATTTTATTTATTCTTTTTTCTTGCTGACGATTTGGCAGATTTGAAAACCATTCGCGGAGTTGTATCTAAATCTATAAAGTTGTCTGCTACCTCTTTGAGTCCCGATGATGCAGTCTTTCCAAACGCGGCCACTTCGACTCCCTTTCCCAAACCAATCTGTAAGTACTTTACGAGCGGTATGAAGTCTCCGTCACCCGAAACGAGAATTGCGACATCGAGGGAGTCAGCCATTCGGATTACGTCAACCGCGAGACCCACATCCCAATCGGCTTTCTTAACACCGCTTGGAAAAATTTGGATGTCTTTCATGCGAAGCTCGATGCCAGCCTTTTGTAACGCCTCGAAAAAACTCTCCTCTCCGGTCTCCGGGTCACTTCTCACGACATATCCAAGGGCCCTCACAAGCTTTCTTTCGCCTGTTAGCTTCTTAATAAGCTCCCCATAATTAACACGACCCCCGTAGAGGTTTTTTGCAGAGTGGTACAAGTTTTGGACATCTATAAAGATGCCGATTCTGTGTTCTTTGTTCGGTATTATCATCTCTATCGCTTAAGCCCCAGTTTTTTAACGAGATTTTTGTAGCTCGTTGGAGAATCTTTTGCGAGGAAATTCAGAAGTTTTCTCCTCTGGTTTACCATAGACAAAAGACCCCTTCTTGAGTGCCTGTCTTTGGGGTGTTTCTTTAAATGAGTCGAAAGTTCCTTGATCCTGCTTGTAGTTACTGCGATTTGTACTTCTGCTGAACCGGTGTCTTTTTCGTGTGTTTGATTCTCTTTGATAATCTTCTCTTTCTTCCGGGGTGTTCTCATAACCCGCTGATGTTACCAGCTTCAGCCGATTCTGTAAAGGGCGAGTTGTCGCGCAATCACGTTTGTTGCAACATATCCATTGAATATGTCGCAAAAACATTGCCCAAACATTGTGCGGACATACCCCCGTTGTCGCACAATATTTTGGCGCATGTGCTACAATTCATACAATGTCACAGATAGAAGACCTTGTAAAAGAATACTTAGACTACCTCGAAATCGAGAAAAACCGCTCTCCGTCTACGAGCGAGAATTATAAGAGATATCTAGATAAATTTATCGAGTTCTCGGGCGTTAAGGGAGTTAACGATATCACAGAGGAAAATATCAGAGCCTTCCGCGTACACTTGGCTCGTCCGGAGGCAAATTTAAAAAAGCGCACCCAGGCGTACCACGTAATTGCGCTTCGAAATCTTTTAAAGTATCTCACGGTGCATGACTATAGCGTTGTCTCGCCGGACAAAGTTGAGCTTCCGAAGGTACCAACGAGGCAGATTGATATCATTCGATATGACGATCTAGAGCGACTACTCTCCGCGCCAAAGGGAGACTCGCTTCATGCGTTACGCGACCGTGCAATTCTAGAAACCCTGTTTTCAACAGGTCTTCGAGTGTCGGAATTATGCAAACTCGACCGATTTATGAATATCGACACGGGCGAGTTGCCTATTCGAGGTAAGGGAGAGAAGCTTCGCGTCGTTTTTTTGTCCGACCGCGCGAAAACAAATCTTAAAGAGTATTTGAAGAAGCGCTCTGATGCAGATGAGGCGATGTTTATCAGTTTATCGCACGCGAAGAAACCAAAAGTTTTGGGGAGAATTGGTCCGAGAACAGTCGAGAGGCTTGTTTCGAAATACGCGCGCTCTGCAGGAATCACGGGTAAGGTAACTCCGCATCAACTGCGTCATCAGTTTGCGACAGATCTTTTATCAAACGGCGCGGATATTCGCTCTGTACAAGAACTATTAGGACATTCATCCATTACAACCACACAAATTTACACGCATGTAACAAACCGCGAACTCCGCGAGATTCACAAAGCATTTCACGGAAAGCGAAGGGGATAGTATTGAGTATCTAGTATTTAGTATTTAGTATGTAGCTATCGGATTTATATTGGGCGAGTGGTGAAATGGCATACACGCTAGGTTTAGGACCTAGTGCCGCAAGGCGTGAGAGTTCGACTCTCTCCTCGCCCACATAAAACATGGACGCTAACAGTGAGCGTCCTTGTTTTATTTAGGGAGTCGAACGAGGGGTGGGTCGGAGGGGAAGCTACTGGGTCCCCTCCGTGTAGGAAATTATTCAAAACCGCCTGCCTGTGCGTTGCACGCAGACAGGTGGGTTTTGAAAGCGCAGTCCGAGCTTGTCGAGGACGAGCAGTGAGATTCTCTCTCCTCGCCAACAACAAGTAAAAGCCATATATATATTGACAAACTCTATAAATTGTGTTAGGAATAGGGCACCGAAAGGTGCGTCACGCACCTTAACAGCTGTATGACGGATTTGAAACGATAAGGTCTAGAGTCATAAGGAGGACTCATGGCTGACAGGAACAGATCTAACCCAGATCGATCTGCCAAGACGTACCTCCGTGTAACAACGGAGGAGCCCTCGAATGAGGGCGGCGTCTGGCGGATCACAACAACGGCTCTGGCCTCGAAGTCCGGAAGGACGCTCGATGGCCAGGAAATCCAGTTTTTCCTCGATGGATCCCGCTATGGCTCGGCTGTCCGCACGGATGCGGACGGCAGAGCTCAGCAGACCATCGAAGTTCCACTTGGGGCGCGGCGCGCAAGCGTCGAAGCCCAGGTGGCAGGTCAGCCGTGGGTCGCCCGAAGCGACGTGGTCTTCCCAGCCGAATCTCCCGCGAGGCCTAGCGCGTTGAGCGTGAGCCTCGTTGGCGGTGCCGATGGGAACTATCGGATTATCGGAATGGTCCGCGACATTGGTGAACAACCCGTCAAAGGCGTGAAGGTGGATATCTTCAACGCCAAGGATGGGAAGATCATCCGGACGCTCCGCACCAACGCCGATGGAAACTTCATGCTCACAAAGCGTGTTGACCCCGGTGAGGTGCTGGAACTCAAGTTCTGGGTGCGTGGTCTCCACGCAAAGAACGGTCCAGTTGTCCGTCAACTCGTCGGAGCCGGTCGCGGGCCGAGTACTGAGCCAATCCCGCAAAGGGAAAGGCCCAGGCTTGACCTCACCGGAGCCTTCGAGCGCGGACTCAACAGAAGGAGGGACCATGTCCGCTAAGACCTGGTTCGCAAAACTGAGGGCGCTTGGCAAGCCCGCCTTCGAGGTGGGCAAGGAGCTCGGAACGGAAACGTTCGCTGAGTGGGTATTCGGCGGCAGGAAGCGCGCCGAGACAATCGGCGAGGCGAACAAGGTCCATCTCGTGGCCGCCCTCGGGACCGAGAACAAGCGCGCGGCCCTTCTCGACGACATCAGGAGGATGAACGACGAGAAACGGTCAGTGCTCCGCCGGCGGATCAGCGAGGCGAGGGATAGGACGATTCCCCGCGAGTATGGCAACGTCGCCAAGCTCATGGAGAACGATCTCATCGCGATCCTCGCGACGATCCAGTCCGATGATGACGGCTCGAGGACCGACAAGCTCGACTGGCTTGCCGGAGTCCCGGACGATGAGTTCTGGGACTACATCGACATCCTGTGGCACAATCCGGTGCAACAGGAGATCGATCGGTCGGTCGAGATCATCATCGATCGCGTGAGTACGGCAGTCGAGGGAATCGGCGCGGCGCTTACCAGCCTCGGCGTGACCTCGGTTCACCTGAGGGAAGTGCGCGAGCGGCGCACGACCCGGAGCGGACGACTGAAGTTGACCCCGTTCCGGCTACCGAGCCGGAGGAGGAGCTGACATGACCACCGAACCGACAACTAGGCCGATTGATGCGGCGGAGATGCGTCACGAGATCTGGGAGTGGATCCCTGCCCTCTGGCGGACGGGTAATTTCCTGCTCAGGCTGATTGTGCTGGAGACCGCTCTCTGGCCGATCATCATGGCGCGGATTGCCCTCTCGACATCGGATGACGTAGTCGGGACTCTGTCCTTCTACGTCCCGCTTGCCGAACTCCTGCTCGTCGCGATCGTCTACCCCTTGGTGACCGGCTCGTCGCTCTTGAGCGAGGCGGGTCGCAAGACCTTCGGCATCCTATTGGCTGTGACCGGAGCGAAGATGGTAGTAGGGGTGTACCTCGTGCTTGTTCCCGTCCGGAACTCGCCCGGATCGCTCACACTGCTTGCTCTCTCTGTCTACGGCCTCATCTTCCTTGCACCGACGGTGCTTGCGAAGTTGAGGGGGCTCGGAGTCGGCGTTATGGCACTCGTTGCAGTTCTCGTCACTATCTCGTTCATCCCCGCGTTCCGCGCGGAGCTGAAGGAGTGGTGGGAGAACGTGACGAATGGCACCCCGGCGGCGAGTGGAACACCTGCGGTAGCGATTGACCCGATGTCTGTTTGTGTCCAGTCCTTCGTCTACGACGTTGGACCTGGACAAGACGCGACGTTCGAGGCCGACCGTGTGCTCTCCGAACTACCCGGTCGTCAGGAGTTCAGATCGCACAAGTCGAGCGGAACAACGTACGTTCGCTCCGAAGACAGCATCACTTTCAGCCATCCAACTGGCGGGAAGGTAGCTATCTGCGTGGGCAATTCGGGGAATGAGGCCCTACTCCAACCCGCAGCGAAGGCGCTGTGGGAGGAGGCGGTCTACGGCGCTACGACGGCCTGAACAGGTCCGCGTGTACCTTGAACACGCAAGAGGCTCGGGGGCTCTGCGCACTGTGCGCAGAGCCATCCCGAGCCTTCTGCTTTTTATAATCTACGTTTATCTACGACACCCCCCCTCTCAGAATATTCTCGACTAGGGTGGTCAGGCCTCCTGCAAGAAGCGCGACTGCTATACCGACGATAGAGTATATCAGGGCTGTCTTCGCTTTCGTAACTTTCGTCCCGTCACCAGCAGCAGTTAGATAAAGAAACGCTGACCAGATCAGGAATATTATCGCGACGAGAAGGAAGATGGTGAAGAACCAGTTGCCCACGGTCGCAAGAAGATCCTCCAAATCAGTTCCGCTGGTTACTATATCGCTTGGAGGACGTGCCACCGCAAGCGCTGATGCCGGCATCATCGCCGTCATCGCCATTCCTATTTTTAGTGCTAGTTTTCTCATTTCTTAGGTAAAAAGGAATCGACCTTTTCTATGCTGTTAAGATTATCATGTGAATTCGCAAAAATCTACTAGGTTCGACAGTCTTCTACGTTCGGGTTGCAAGACGGATCGTTCCAGCTTCCAGGGGGATCACTTGGATCAATATCTCCACCGCCACCACTGGTACTACTCTCAAGAAGATTTTGCAGAAGAACGGGCATGCTCCCTGCAAGAAGTGCAATGACTATCGCGACTATCGCGAATGTAAGAGATGATCTAGCTTTTGTTATTTTCTTCGGGTCTCCTACCGCAGTGAGGTATATAAACGCCGTATAAATAAGGGCGATAACCGCTACTATTAGAAATAGAGTGAAAAACCAACCAGCGACATTGTTGAATAGTGATTCAACTTTTTCTGGTGAGTCTATTATGTTAGTGGGATGATCAACTATTTCCGCCAACGCAATTCCGGGCAAATAATAAATGCCCATGCCCAACCTCGGTGTAAGTTTCTTTATGAATGAAATGCTCATGACTTACTCTGTAAGTAAATTTCTAATTAGACTTGCTATGCTCCCAGCTATAAGAATCACGACGAAGCCGATTATCGCCCACGTAATTATTTTCTTGCCGGTACTAATTTTGTCTGGACTGCCGCCAGCTGTAAGCAAATAGAACGCACCTATTATTATCATTATTACTAGGAGCGGTATGGAATACGTGAAAAGAATATCGGCTATTTTGTCGAGGAGGTCTTCTATGCTCTCGAAGCTTAGTCGGTTCACGAGGCCGATGGGCTCGCCACCCCCCGGGTCCTCCGTGCCCGGATCCTCTCCCCCGCCGGGGTCATCTAAATCACCGGACCCAGCCCCAGGCAAGTTTCTGCAGTACTGTATCTGACTATTGTTACACCCGCCAGCGACCTGACCGCCACACGCTGCGATACAATCACTATATTCGTTCGCCCTAACCTCATTTGAGAAAATAAGAGTGGCTCCGGCTATAACAAACAAGGAAAGGGTCGCGACGCTTAGGTTTCTATAAAATCGATGTTTGCTCATGTAAATAAATTATACCAAAAAATCTTTCCCAAAACTCTTAACATACGAGCGCGTTGCCAAAATCCCACCAATGGAATTCGCAATCGGTAAGAAGTTCGATGAATACACTGATAAGGAATGCCGAGACGGTTACTATTATTATTCCGATAACTGCGGCAGTTATTGCCTTTTTCCCGTTCGAAATTCTTGTACTGTTACCGCCGGATGTAAGCATGAGAAAGCCTCCCCACATTATAGATATGACTGCGACTATGAGCGCTATGTCTATTAGAAATTGAATGATATTGACAATAAGCTGCGTGAGGGCGTTCGCGTCGCAAACTGGTGTGGTGGATGTAGGGAAACCAGTCGGATCGCAGTCAGGCACTATGGGCTTTATCGCAGCGAGATATCTTTTGGCAAACTCGGGCATTATCCTCTGATTAATTCCGTGAGCGCCGACCGGGCGCTACTAATCGCGGTCTCGACGGTTACTCCGTCGCTTATTACATTTCTAATCATATCATTAAATATAATGTCCACTTGGTCGTCATCCGCTTGGGGCCAACTTCTTGCCGTTAGCGCCTGTCCCGCGAAAACTCCAATGTCGGGGTTATCAAGATAGTTGTTTATCGAGAACCGGAGCGCCGGTGCGTGACCTGTTTCTATTATATAGTTTTCAGCGCTTGCCTTGTCCGTTGAGGCAAAAATCGTAAAATCCCAAGCTGCGCTTAAATTAGACGAGCCAGACCTAACGGCAAGCCCCCAATAATTCGCAAAGTTCACCGGGTTTGATTTATCTAGTTGCGGCATCTTGCTCACCTCAAAATCGAGAAATGGATTTGAGTCTTTAATTTCTCTCACATCGCTTGGATAGGCGAACGCCATGGCCACTTCCCCATTGGCGAAGACTTCGTTGGATAAACCAAGCGAATCGTCCCACGTATAAAGAGGGCTTTGCGGATCAGCAAATTTTGTATATTGCAGAAGTCCCGCTTCGCCTTCTCGTCCAAAGTCGGCTCTCGTAAAACTTTCGTTTACGATCGTGGATCCATTTTGCAACATAAGAAGCCCAACTAAATCTACAGCGTTTGAGACACTCGCCGACGTTCCGCCAATTGCGGCCGCTTTATCTCCCATCTTCCCATTTTCAAAAGTTCTTAGCTTCGCAACTGCTTCCTCAAATTCTTTCCAAGTCCCTGGGGCAAATACTACTCCTTTCGCATCAAAAATATCGCGGTTGTAGAGAAGCGCCAGCGTGTCGACGAAAAGCGGCATGGCGTAAATTCTTCCTTCGCTCACAAAATCCTGCTCTGCTACCTGTGGAAAGAATCCCGAGAAAGTTTCTGCCGTCATTTTATTGGAGGGCGCGGGGGCAATTTTGTCGCCGTGCTCGATTAGCCACTTGCTGTTAAACATAAATACGTCTGGACCCCTTCCAGCCGCAAGTGCATTGAGTAGCTCGTTCTCGTAGTTCCCAGGGGCTATTTCTTCGAGCGTCGCATTTATATCTGGATAAGAATTCTCGAAGCGAATAAGAATGGGGTCCCAGATTTTTGTGTCTTCGTCGAGAACCCATACAGAGATATTTATTTTCTCTTCACCCCTTTTTCCTCCAGGCAATACGCCTATGAAAACCAGAATAAGAGTTACAACGAGCGCCGCGCCAGCGGCAAGAAATATCGTTTGTTCCTTACTAAATTCTTTGGAGCCTATTTTTAGAGACATACAGTTCCCACAAGCTCGTCACCTTTATCGAGCTTCATGATGCGTACTCCCTGAGTGGCTCTTCCGGCCTTACGAATACTTTTTATCGTAGTCTTCAAAATCTGACCGCGCCCCGAGATTGCAAGAAGCTCTGTTTGGTCAATTATAGCATGGGAAGACACGAGCTTTCCTGTCTTATCCGTTACTTTGGCCGTAAGAATACCGGACCCGCCTCGTCTTTGAACTTTATATTCCTTAAGTGGGGTCTGTTTTGCATAACCGTTCGTCATAACAACGAGCAGGTTCGTCTCTGCCTGAGGACCCAAAACTTCGAAAGAGCTCACTTCGTCGTTCTTCTTTAAAGTAATTCCCTTGACGCCCCCAGCCGTTCTTCCCATCGAACGGACATCGGACTCCTTAAATCTGATTGCCCGGCCGGATTCTGTGCTTAAAATAATTTCGTCTCCTTTGCGAGCGAGCTTCGCCCATTTTAGCTGATCTTCTTTTGCAAGGTTTATGGCTATAATTCCGCTTCGGCGGACGTTTTTAAATTTCTCTATTTCTACTTTCTTAACGACTCCCCTCGAAGTTGCCATAACCAAATAGGTGTCTGACTCTATTTTATCGCTGTATGTAATTACCGCCGTAACTTTAACGTCATTCGGAATTTCCAGGAAATTATGTATCGCCTTTCCTTTACTTGTGCGCTTGCCCTCGGGTATTTCATACGCTTTTGTCTGGAATACTTTTCCTCTGTCGGTGAAAAATAACATATTGTCGTGGGTGTGAGCGCCCAAAAAGTGAGCGAGCACATCCTCGTCTCTCAAATCGCTACCCTTCAGCCCCTTTCCGCCCCTCCTTTGTCTTCTAAACGTGCTCGGCGGGATTCTCTTTATATACCCGTCGTCTGACATTGTTATAACGACTTCCTCTTGTGGAACCATGTCCTCGACGCTAAGCTCTCCGAGTTTCCCTTCGTCAATTTTTGTCCTTCTTTCGTCCCCGAAGTCTTTTTTGAGATCTTGAAGCTCGCTTTTGATAAGATCTTGGATTTTTTTGGGATCCTTAAGAAGTTCAGTTAGCTCCTTAATAATTTTTTTCTTCTCTTTCAGTTCGTCTTCTATCTTCTGACGCTCGAGAGCCGCCAAAGACTGTAAGCGCATTTCTAAAATGGCAATTGCCTGACGACTTGTAAGTTTGAAATTGGCGATAAGATTTTTCTCAGCATCCTCACGATTCTTAGATTTTTTAATCGTAGAAATTATTTTATCGATGTTCGATAGCGCTATAACGAGTCCTTCGAGTATGTGCTCGCGCTCTTTTGCTTTAGCTAGCTCAAATTTTGTGCGGCGTGTGACAACCTCCTCCCTGTGCGCTAGAAAGCCGACGAGCACGTCTTTAATCGACATTGTCTGCGGTTGTAGGCCGCCTTCGGCGAGCGCTACCATATTAAGATGAAAGTCTTTTTGAAGGTCTGTAAATCTCCAGAGCTGGTTCAATGTTTTTTGAGGGACTGCGTCGCTCTTTAACTCTATTACGATTCGTACTTGGTCGTTCCGGTCCGATTCATCGCGTATGTCACGAATCCCGACAAGCCGCTTTGTTTGCACGAGCTCTGCCATCTTTATAATGAGGTCGGCTTTATTAACCTGATATGGAATCTCCGATATTACTATTCTTTTATCTTCTATCTCGGCCTTCCCGCGGACTGTTATTCCCCCACGGCCCGAGACGTATGACTCTACGATTCCCTTAGAATCATATATGATTCCGCCGGTCGGAAAATCCGGTCCTTTGATAAATACCATTAATTCTTCGGCTGTGGCCTTTGGTTTATCAACTAGATGTGAGATCGCATCGACGACTTCACCTAGATTGTGCGGAGGAATTTTGGTGGCCATGCCGACCGCAATTCCATCTGAGCCATTTATTAAAAGATTCGGGAGTTTTGCCGGGAGAACTGTTGGTTCTTTTTTTGTATCGTCGTAATTCGGTATGAAATCTACCGTATCTTTATCTATATCAATAAGAAGTGCGCTTGCTATTGCCGAAAGGCGACACTCTGTGTACCTCATTGCGGCAGGTGGGTCGCCGTCGAGGTCGCCCCAGTTTCCCTGACCGTCTATGAGCGGATACCTCAACGAGAAATCCTGCGCCATTCTGGCGAGAGAATCATATACGGGAATGTCTCCATGCGGATGGTATGAACCAAGAACGGACCCGACAATGTTTGCTGATTTTCGATATTTAGCTTGGTGTGTTAGGCCTCCCTCCCACATTGCCCAGAGAATTCTTCTGTGAACTGGCTTTAATCCGTCGCGAACGTCCGGCAACGCACGACCGACTATAACAGACATCGCGTAATCCAAATATGACTCACGCAGTTCAGTCGTTATTTCGCGTTTTTCTATTTTGTCGTGAGCCATACTAACTTGTTAGCCATATCTTCTTTAATCAGATCTCCCTTTTTCACGGTCAGTTTTTCTTCTGCCTTGACCCTTTGTCCCATTTCTTCCATTAAAATCTTCGCCGCGCTATCTTCGGCTGGAATAATAATGCTCGGGTCAATTTGTTTTATTAGGGACACCATTTGCTTTGGTTTTATTTTCTTCGCATCAGCAGAAAAAAACAGAATATCTACTTCCCCGAGTCCGTCTATCATGTCTTCGGAAAGTTCTGACGAAACGTTAATTAGAAACGCGATGCGCATACCATCGAATTCAATTGCGTATATGCTTCTCACTGTCTTTGCGGTGGACTCGCTAGGGAGAGCGATGCCGTGAACTCTTACTCCCGACACCTCGTACTCACCGGACCCCCAGATAATATTCTCTGACGAGAAAGAATCAATCGGTAGTTCCGTGCGTGTCTTTAGAATTAGATTGCCCTTCCTTTGGGAGGGCGGATCTACAAGCAAACTAAACTCTCCGGCCTGGCATTTTATGCCGGCGCCATCGGCGACCGTGATAACCATATCTATGTATTTTAGTTGATTTTCGCCGATTTTCAATCGCTTTTTTGACCTCTTTTTCTTTTCCGGGGTTGACCCCCCACACCTAACGAGAAGGGGATTATATTGTCGCGTTTCGACAACTCATCGTTAGGTGTGGGGATTGACAAAGCCTCTCTCGACCTGTTTAATCACTACGCTTATGCAACAAGCAGCACAAAGAAAAAGCTTGAGTCCCGAGCTTCACATATTGAAGGGCAACCCATCACTTATGCCCATTTTAAAAGACGGTGATTTGGTGGAGGTCACTTTAATGCAAAACGGGAACAAGTCTGTCTTTTTTGATATTCCGAAGGTGGGAACCGGTGTAATTTATGGAGTTGAACTAATTAGCGCAAAAAGTATTCTTAAAAAATTAAAGATTGGCGATTCTGTAACCGCGAAAGTCGTCGAGCCAGAGAATGAGGATGGCTACGTTGAGTTGTCCTTAGCCGAGGCCGACAAACAAAAAGCGTGGCAGGAGCTAAAAGATCTCAAAGACAACGACGAACCTATCGAAGTAACCGTAACGGGAGCGAACGCCGGTGGTTTAATCACGGAGTTGGCCGGACTCCAGGCCTTTCTGCCTGCGTCACAGCTTTCAAACGAAAATTACCCCAAAGACGTAGATGGAAATCGAGCTAAAGTGATTGAGGAACTTGGGAAGTTCGTAGGACAGAAGCTTTTTGTCAAAGTTTTGAGCGTAAATCCTCGAACAAACAAACTAATAGTATCTGAGAGAGAGGTTATCGCAGAGGACGTTAAAAAACTTCTCGAGAAATACAGCGCAGGCGATATTGTCCCTGGCATTGTCTCTGGTGTCGCAAACTTCGGAGTATTTGTGAAGTTCGCCGACGAACCGAAAATCGAGGGACTTATCCATATTTCAGAGCTTTCTCATAATGTAATTGATCATCCTAAAGAGGTTGTGGGGGTTGGGGATATGATCAAGGCGCAGGTTGTCGAAATCAAAGACGGGCGAGTCTCTCTTTCGCTTAAAGCCTTACAGCCCAACCCGTGGGATAAGGTAGGTGAGAAATTTAAGGAAGGGTCTGTTATTGATGGAGTCGTATTTAAGCTCAATCCGTTCGGCGCTTTTGTAAAGTTAGACGAGAATATCACGGGACTTATACACGTTTCCGAATTTGGTTCCGTTGAGGTTTTAAAAAACGAACTCGAGCCAGGAAAAACTTATCCGTTCTTAATTGAAAGCATAAAAGCCGATGAGAAACGAGTGATTCTAAAACTCACAGGCGATATGAAGAAAAAAGCGCAAGGGGTCTCTTTACAAAAAGACCCACAAGAACAAAATAAAGGGAATGAAGGAGATACCGAAGCTCGCGAAGGGGAAAAAACAAGTACGGGGGCCTAAGAAAAATTCAATATATCAGAGCTTTTTAAGAGCTGTTGTTATAATTTTTTCTCTTACGCTTATTTTCGCTTTTCTGTACCAAGGGCAGGAAAAACCTCAGCGTATAGGCATCGCCGATCTCGCAGCTAAGATTGAGGCCCGTGAAGTATCGAGCGTCGTTGTTAACGGAAACGTGCTTGAGGTCACGCTAAAAGATGGACAAGCGCTGGTGTCGCAGAAGGAGAGCGAAATCGGAGTTACACAAACATTAAATAACTATGGCGTGTCTCCGGAAGCCCTGTCTTCAATCTCGCTTGAAGTTCGAGATGAATCCGGCTTCGCTTTTTGGGCAAGAATTTTAATCCCGACGCTCTTGCCACTTTTAATAATCGGATTCTTGTTTTGGATCTTGATGAAGCAGGCCCGCGGCGGAGTGAATCAAGCGTTCACGTTCGGTCGCGCCAATATGCACCTTTTCACAAACTTTAAAGATAAAGTCACATTCAAAGATGTCGCCGGGCTCAAAGAAGCGAAGAAAGAACTTGAAGAAGTAGTAGATTTTCTTAAATCGCCAAAGAAATACGCGGACATGGGAGCGAAAGTTCCACGCGGAGTACTTCTTATGGGCCCTCCAGGAACTGGAAAGACCCTTTTAGCCCGCGCTGTGGCTGGCGAAGCTGGCGTTCCCTTCTTCCATATTTCAGCATCAGAGTTTGTCGAGATGTTTGTCGGAGTGGGCGCCTCAAGGACTCGCGATGCATTTAACACTGCTAAAAAAGCTGCACCTTCAATAATTTTTATTGATGAGATCGACGCCGTTGGCCGTGAGCGTGGGACTGGACTCGGTGGTGGACATGACGAACGCGAACAAACATTAAACCAAATCCTCGTTGAAATGGACGGATTTAACAAAGACACGCGAGTTATAGTCCTCGCCGCGACAAATAGGCCAGACGTGTTGGATACGGCGCTTCTCCGTCCAGGAAGATTCGACAGAAGAGTCCTTCTCGACTTGCCGGACATAAAAGAGCGCGAGGATATTCTAAAAATTCACTCGAGGGGCAAAAAGATAAACGATAAAGTTGACTATAGAAGGGTCGCCTCTCTTACTCCAGGATTTTCAGGCGCGGATCTTGAGAGCATTGTAAACGAGGCCGCAATTCTCGCGGTTCAGCACAGCAAGAAAGAAGTTGAACAACAGGATGTTTTAGATTCTATAGAGAAAGTTCTTCTTGGCCCTGCAAGAAAAAGTCTGCTAATCTCCGACAAAGAAAGAAAAATCACGGCTTATCATGAGGCTGGACACGCACTTGTTGCGGCAGGACTCAAAGATTCTGATCCCGTGAGCAAGGTTTCAATTGTTGCACGCGGACAGGCGGGAGGATATACGCTAAATCTTCCGCTCGAAGATAGGCGACTCAAATCAAGATCGCAATTCTTAGCGGACCTTGCAATGATGATGGGCGGATATGTCTCAGAGAAAATAATATTCAATGATATAACGACCGGCGCCTCAAGTGATTTGAAAAAGGCGTCGGACTTATCAAGATTGCTTGTCATGCGTTATGGCATGAGCGAAAAATTTGGTCCGCTCGCATTTGGCAAGAGTAGCGAGATGATTTTCTTGGGTAAAGATATGATTACCGAGAAAGATTATTCCGAAGGAGTGGCAGCGGAGATTGATGAAGAGATAAAGAAATTTGTAAACGATGCATACAAGAAAGCTTTTTCGATTATTAAATCGAACAAAAACGTGCTGAAGGCTATAGCCGAGGCGTTAATGGAAAAAGAAGTCCTCGAGCACGACGAATTCTATAAGATAATAAAGCCATTTGGGTTGAAGCCGATTAGCGCTTAAGATACAATTTCTGTGCCTTGATCGGGGTTTGATCCAAGTACGCAGAGGGATTCACCCCCAGTGGCATCGAGGGGCCCATAGCTCAGCGGTTAGAGCAATCGTCTTATAAGCGATAGGTCGATGGTTCGAATCCATCTGGGCCCACTTCGACTCGCTTCGCTCGCTCAGTGCAAGCACCCGCGTCGATTTACCCACTCAGGGCAAGCCATAGGAGTTTTACCCAGAGTAACATCGAGGGGCGATTAGCTCAGTTGGTTAGAGCGCTTCGTTTACACCGAAGAGGTCGGGGGTTCGAGCCCTCCATCGCCCACACATATTGATTTCATCACACAGCCCATATGAGAAAAACACAAAATAAGTTGTTTGATAGGCTTGCAGGGATTTATGACGAGAAAACCGCTTCGGGACTTAACAAAAAGCTTGCTAGGGACGATAATATTTTTCTTAATCATAGCGGAATCGTGTTGTCTCCCCGCGACATTAGCCGCGTTAAAGGGGGCGGCTTGGGAGAGGATGGCGAGTTGGACCTTATACATAAGCTAGAAAAAAACCTGGTCTCTTTCGGGATGAAATATTTAGGCAGTTCATCCAGCAAGAAACGAGTGCTTGACGCAGGAAGTGGCGCGGGGGGGTCTGCAATTCTCATTAATAGAAAGTTGGGATATCGCATCGACGGATACACCATTTCGAAAAAGCAAGTTTTGTTTGCAAATCACGCCGCTAAAGAATATGGCGTTTCTGATGAAGTTAAGTTTCACTGCGGAAATATCTTGGACCTCGCTCACGTACGCAATAACATATTTGATACGATCTGGGCATGTGAGAGCACAGAACACATTCCGGCCATGGACCTTGGGCCGATGTTTAGTGAGTTTAGCAGGGTTACAAAACCTAGCGCGCGAATGGTTGTAATCGCCTGGACAAGTCGAAGCGGACTCCACAAAGACGGGGAACGAATTAAATACGCAATAGACAAGCACTATATCACTGATATTCATTCCAAGAATGACTATACTCGCGCAGCAATGACTGCTGGGTGGCAGCTAAAGAGAGCTATTGATCTGACCAAGAAATCGCTTCCGTACTGGGAATTTAGACATAAATCTAGAAACGCAACTAGTTCCGAAAAATACTTCATTAAGGGATACAAAAACAACTCATTGAGCTACACACTCTTTGTATTTGATAAGATTCCCGCGGAACACTAGAATATCTCTATGAACGAAGAATCTCTTCTTTTGCCGCGCCATGTCGCGATGATCCTTGACGGCAATCGCAGATGGGCGCGCAAGCGGAGCCTTAGGCCATGGGAGGGTCACTTTGCTGGTATTGGTAAAAACGCCGAGGATGTAATGCAGACAGCAGTCGATGCGGGGGTTAAATATGTCACGCTCTGGGTTGGTTCATATGACAACTTAACTAAGCGATCGAAGACTGAGATCACAATGCTCAATAAGGCGTATAGACAGCTTATAGAAAAAACCTTGAATGACGATCGCACGTATAAAAACGGGATCCGCATACAGTTCCTTGGTGAGTGGAAGAAACTACTCGAACCAAAAACGATCGAGTTAATTAATCGGGCGCATAAAAAGACGGCAAAACACAGGAGGCACGTTCTCACTGCGCTTGCCGGATACAATGGGGATCGTGAGATGCTCGCCGCTATAACGAGCCTTAAGAAAGAGAAAAAAGGCGGGGTGTCTGATGCTGCCCTTCATAAACACCTCTGGACCGCGAACCTCCCGCCCGTAGACTTACTGATACGCACCGGCGTCGAGGAAGATCCGCACAATAGCACTGGCTTTATGATGTGGCACACACGCTACAGCCAGTACTATTTTACAAATACGCTCTGGCCAGACTTCGGTAGAAAAGAGTTTCTTGCGGCTCTCAAAGATTATTCCAAAAGAGAGCGCAGGTTGGGAAAATAACCTTTTTGCACAAGTAATTAGGATAGTTGTCAACAGCTTATCAACACGTTCTTGACATAATATCAAGAAGGTTGTCCACATCTGGATGATTCCGCCTAATTTTCGGACTTCGATCAAAAAGTTTCACAATTTACAAGGTAAGCCAAAAAATTCACAAATTGTGCTACTTTTCGGGACAAAAGTTTCACAATTTACAAACTAGTCGAATTTGGGATTTTTGGCATAATATCCATTCTCATGGAGTCGATACAGTATATCGTAGGTTTTTGGAACCATTGGATCGTCCCTGATATTTTCTAGCCACTCCCTAAATTGGGTAGCTTTGTGGCCTGCTAATTTGTTATAAAAGAATGGGATTATGGTGTTTTTAAGATTCCCGATCTCTCTAACTATAAGCATGGCGTATGGTCCTCTATTTGCTCCATCCTTACCAGGGTGATGATATGTATATACCTTACTTTTCAAGCCCAAATGGTCCCTCACGCCTTCGACTAGATCCAGGTCTCTTATGTGCATTCTCAGCTGAAACGCGGGAACTTTTATCTTTATCCCAGCGTAATTTCTGCTTGTCGTAAATGTAAACGTGCCTTCTCCGTCTATTAGCCCTCTTATATAGTCATTTGTTAGTTTTCTTTCAAGCATTGTTTCACAATTTACAGAGCCACTCCAGAATGTTTCACAATTTACAATGATAAAGTGTTACGCGGTGAAACACTTTTATTGTAGAACACCGGAGGCTCATTCGTCCACATCTTTTAAACACCAGCAGAAGGGCTACAATTGCCATATGACCCGGCAATCGGAAACCGGAAAACTTGGGGAGGATATTGCCGTAAGGTTTTTGAAGAAGAATCGGTATAGGATCGTTGAGCGCAATTACCGCGAGAAGTGGGGCGAAATTGATATTATCGCAGTTTCTCCACAGAAAGTGCTTGTTTTTGTCGAGGTCAAGGCCATAACGGGACCCGACCCATATGTAGAACCGGAGGAACATCTAACAAGATCGAAGTTGGCACGTCTGCAAAGAACCGCTGAGCTATACGCCAATAGCCAGGAGGGTAAGCTAATCAAAAGAGGGTGGCGGATAGATCTACTCGCCATAACTATTAGCGGAGAGAATGCGGAAGTGAAGCATTACGAGAATATTTGATGGATTGCCCCATAACTAATCGAGGATGTGCTCTTCGAGCTTTGGCTTATATCCTCAATTGGTTATGGGGTTGACTTCAGTCTATCTCGCCTCCATACTGAACTCCTGAAATATGCCCAGAACAACATCGGCGAAGAAAGCTCTCCGCCAGAGCGAGGCGCGAAGAGTGAGAAACCTTTCCGTAAGAAGAAGTATAAGGAAAACTATTAAGCAGTTCGAGACTTCTGTCGCTAGTGGTAATTTGGAAGATACGAAGAGTCAACTTCAGGCGGTTTTTAAGGTGTTAGACAAAGCGGCGAAGACCGGAGTTATCAAAAAAAATAAATCGAGCCGTTTAAAGTCACGGTTGTCCTTGAGGCTTAAGAAAGCTTCTGTATCAGGAGCCGAGAGCCAAGTCTAATAAAATTTCTTCGTATTCTAGTTTTCCAGACTTAATAGCTACGTCGTAGTCGGCGAATCGATTTGCCTCCTTGTTATTCGATAGGCGATAGGCGAGGCTGTTAAATACCCTAGCTGGCTCATCTTTTCTTTCGCTTAGAATTAGCTCGAGTGCTATAACGCGCTCTCTCGCGCTGTAGCCGCGTTTTAGCGTACTTATAAGCTGAAAGTAGTCAGCGGCTGGGCGCGCTTCGATGTCTTGCGCTTTTCCCAGAGAAAATTGTTCGATCTCAGTTGCCAATCCCCATGTATTGCTTCCGAAAAGATCTATAAGCACACCCCTTGTCCGTGTATCAATTTTCACTCCGTATTCATCTGCGAGTTGTTTTATGAGTGTGTTTAGGCCTTCTCCTTTCAGAGCCGGAAACTCCTGGGCCGAAGCGGGTTTCTCATATAAAAATTTATAAGTTGCCGGCGGTTTTTGTAGCGAGTTTATTACAATAGTGAGCTCTTTGTTCTCTGTGTTCGATTTTAAGATGGCCCTTAGCTCTTTTTGGTCTTCGGCCTCAAGGGGGCTATCGACAACAATAAGCCGTACTGGATCGAACATTGAGCGAGTGCTCGCAATATTCTTTAGGCTTTTGAGCGAGCCGTCGAGCGATACATCGATTCGCTCATATGAGAGGCCGGTATATTTGTCTCGATAAATCCCTATAATCTCGTCTAGCTTCTTTATACGCCTGTAGGAGTCTGGCCCGTAGAGAGTAATCAACATGCACTAATTATAAAGGCAGCCTATGCGGCTGCCTAGTATTGCCCCCTGCCCACTAAAGCCCGATTTCTTCCGCTACCAATTTCCACACCTTCTCATGAATTACCTCCTTGTCCATAAGGGACCCTTTGTCCATACAACTTATGATGGTAAATCGCTCGGGAAATAACTCGGTTATTTCCAGATATGTTTTCTCTGAATTTTTAAGATGATCGAGGCTCTCTTCGTGTAGGTCCCTTTTCGCTCCACCAACGTAATTTCTGGGTCCCTTTTCATCGACTAAGTGCTGTGCGATGTCTGCGGGAATGTGGAGAACTATACTCAAGTCTGGCCTTGGAATCCCTAGTATCTCAAATTCAATTTTATCCACCCACATAAAATATTCTTTTCTTTCCTCGCTCGAGCTAATCTTCCCTCCCTGATGTCCCATATTTGAACCGACGTACCTGTTGCTAACAACTATTTTTCCATCGTTCAATTCCTTGCGTATTTTGTGAGATGCTTCGAATCTATCCAGCGCAAAAAACAGCGATGCCTTATATGGCCCGAGTTCTTCGAGCGTTCCATAGCTACCCCTTAGATACTCCTCGACAAAATGCGCCGACGGATTACCGTATTGAGGGAAGTCGAATTCCGCTATATCTTGTCCTTCTTTCCTTAGCCGGTCCCTTAGTAATGTAAACTGCGTTGTTTTCCCTGTGCCGTCCGAGCCTTCGATAACGATGAATTTTCCTCTTTTCATATTGATGGTTTTTATATTCCGAGTCCGACTTCTTTCGGTGGTATAAGTCTTGAGTCGGTTGGAAGCGTAAAGTAGAACGTTGTGCCCCGGTCGATAACTGATTCTGCGCGAATTGTCCCGCCGTGACGATTTATAATATTTTTTGTGATAAAAAGCCCGAGGCCGGAGCCTTCGGTCTCTCTTTTTATAACATTCTCGGCCCGGAAGAACTTTGTAAACACTTTTTCCATATTCTCAGGCGGGATGCCTATCCCTGTATCTGCGATGGCTACTTCCACAAACGGCTTGTCCGTAAGCAGTTTTACACTAACTGTCACTGACCCATTTTTGACGTTGTAGCGAATGGCATTATCTAGTAGGTTCGAGATGGCGAGCCCCAATCTATTTGGATCTATCGTTACCATGAGCTGTTGTTGTGCTCCCTTGTCGAAGTAGAGTTTGATGTCGTACTCTTTCGCAACCGCCTGTGCATTTTTCAAAATCTCCGATAGGAAGATTACGAGATTTGTCTGTTCAAAGTTATATCCAAATCTACCTTCTTCTATTTTTGATACGTCGAGGAGGTCATTAACGATCTTTAAGAGCTTCCTCGCCGCGGCTAGTCCGTTTCCAGCGAGCTCACGATCGTCGCTGGGGAGCACCTCGCTTTTTGCGAAACCCTCGAATATCCAGTTTATCGCAGTGAGTGGCGTCCTTAGTTGATGAGCCGCTATGGTTATGAACTCCGACTTAGAGCGCAGAAGCCCTACCTCTCTGGTTCTATCCTGTACGAGCCTTACAAAACCGAGTACTGCGCCTTTCTCGTCCATGAGCCTGTCTGTCGAAACTCTTAGTTCTTGGTCGGGGAATGAGATATCTACTACCTGAGGATACGTTCCCGCCTCTGATTGCCTCAACACGCTCGGGGCAAGAGAGGGGAACATTGCTTGCGTGAGAGTTTTGTATTTTGCCTCTACCGCACGCTCAGGCCCGAGTCTTTGCCCGATTGCTTCTTCTTTTTTGATTTTAAATATTTTCTCGGCGGCGTTGTTAAAAACAAGTATTTTAAAATTGTTGTCATAGGCCATAACTCCGTCGCTTAAATTCGCGACTATACCCTCGAGTCTACTAGAGGACCCCTTTCTTGCGAGGTTGGCTTTGGCAAGATGGTAGCCGCTCCAGAATATTACCGACCCCAACACCATAAGTGCCACGAGGTGAAATGTCGCCCACAGAGGAGATAGGTAATTAAAATCTGCTATGAGAAGAACCGCCGCGATTACCAAGAAAACCCAAAAGAACCGTAGCTCTGCCGATTTTAAATATGTCGCTGTGTTCTCTTGGGGCATCTCTGGTTTATGTTAAGCATTATATCTCTGGGGTAGGTCGTTCTCAATTCGGCTTTCCAGTGTATTTGAACCCAGCTTCTTGGCATAAAGAATAGCTTTCTCTTTTAGGAAAGACTTTGTGATGTCTATATCTTCGAGCTCAACTTTTATATCTACGTTTGTGTCGAGCGTTGCGAGCCGCTTAGACAAAAGAGCCTGGTCTTTATAATCTACGAGTTTTCTACGCAATTTTTCATCGCTCATTCCGATTTCCTCTATATCCTCAAACATTTTCTCGAGCGTGCCGAATTCCTTTATGAGTTTTGAGGCGGTCTTCGGACCAATGCCCGGAACTCCCGGGATGTTATCTGATGTATCTCCCACCAACCCCTTATAGTCAGCTAGTTTCTCTGGAGTGACCTCGAATCTTTCTATTACCTCGCTTTTACTATACGTGGCGGTTTCGCTAATGCCTTTTTTGGGAAACTCAACTACTATGTCGTCTCCGTCGACTACCTGAAGAGTGTCGAGATCGCCGGAGAGAATAATCGCTTGTACTTTTTTCCCCCCGAATTTTTTGGCCATCGTTGCGACAATGTCATCAGCCTCGAAGCCCGCTAGATCAAATGTTTTTATGCCGAAGGCTCCAAATAAGTTGTGCGCTTCTTTAAGCTGTACGATTAAATCGTTCGGTGTCGGAGTGCGGGTGGCTTTATATTCCTTATATTCCTTCTCTCTTAGGGTTGGCTCCGGCCTGTCGAACGCAGCCGCCGCATATTTTGGCGGCCGCTCGCGTAGAACTTTTATGAGAACGCTTGCGAGTCCGTAAAGAGCCCCAGATGGATGACCGTCGGGCGTTTTGAATGGTGGCAGCGCGTGGAACGAACGATGTATCAACGAATTTGCGTCAATCAATAGTAATTTCTCTCTCGTCTCGCTCTTTTCCATATTTAAACTTTACCCAAATAGTCTCCTTAGGTAAAACCTTCTTAATCCTATCGGCCCACTCAACCAGCACAATATTTGAGGGTTCTTTTAGAACATCCCTGATATTTATACCCCTAAGGTCTTTTTCGTCCTTTATGCGATATGCATCTACATGAAAAATATTTTTAAAAATCTTGTTGTTTATAGCAAATCGCCGAAGGATTAAAAAAGTTGGACTGGTTATGCGTTTTTTAACTCCCATGGACCTAATAAAAGATTTTATAAAAGTTGTCTTGCCGGCGCCGAGATCTCCGATTAGCCCCAAGACAGTGGCGCCCTGTGTGGGCCTGGGTCTTTTTGGGTTTTCGGCGATGTTTCTGGCAAGTGCCCGAGTTTTAGCCGGACTTTTTGTTATATAGCGCTTCATTTCTCTTCGCTTCTTTTTAAGATCGCCCCTATTAAAATACTTGCCGCGAGGGCTATCACGATTGCTACCATCACTATTGAGAAGCTTCCCTCCGAGACAATCTTGTCGTCCCCGCCCAGGGCGAGCTGCTCTAGAGTAGTTGTTTCCGCTTTCTCTTTTCTTGTCGATTCTACGAAGCGGCTCGCGATTATAATCTCGTCATCGCTCGCCTCGGTGTAAGAAATACTATCTACTGTTTCTCCGCTAGCGCTTAATAGGTAAAGCGTATCCCCGTTGTTGTTTAGAGCGATTCCGGTGAGCGAGCGCGGAAGGACAATCTCTGTGTTTTTCGGAGCCAGCGTCATAAGTGAATAGGCCTTGCCGCCTGCATCTTTAATCACCCAGCCAGATAAATTAATATCTTCTTCTCCCGGGTTTACTAATTTTATCCACTCGCCACTTGTGTCATCCCCAGCTGGGTTCGGTAAAATCTCCTTGAAATAGACCATCTAAAGAAGCCTGGCTTTCGCCACGCCTCCCAAGTGCTCTATGGCGGCTCTCTCAACAACACGTCCTCCTGGAGTGCGGCGCAGGAATCCGATTCTCATAAGATACGGCTCATATACGTCTTCAACTACCCCCCTGTCTTCGTTTAGCGCAGCCGCTATTGTATTAATTCCTACGGGGCCGCCATCGAATTTGTCTATTATTGCCTTCAAGAAGGCTCTATCATAATTCTCGAGTCCCAGCTCGTCTATCTCAAGAAACTCGAGGGTTTTTCTTGCGATATCTCCCGTAACTTTTTTCTCATTGTGTACTTCTATATAATCACGAGCTCGTTTTAGCAAACGATTCGCGGTCCTCGGCGTGAATCTCGATGCCTTTGCCAAAATTTCAATTGCTTCTGTGTCTATACCCACACCCAAAATTTTTGCTGAGCGCTTAATTATTTCTTCGATATCCTTTTCCTCATAGTAATCGAGCTTAAAAGTTGCTCCGAATCTAGCTCTAAGCGGCGCAGAAAGAAGATTGACCCTCGTCGTAGCGGCAATCAAAGTGAACGGTGGCAAATCAAGCGTGACGCTTCTCGCCCCTGGCCCCTTACCTATAACAATGTGAAGTTTTCTCGACTCCATGGCCGGATAGAGAATTTCTTCTATCATTCTGTTTAACCTATGAGCTTCATCTACAAATAGTATTTCGTTCTCTTCTAGGTTACTGAGAATCGCTGCGAGATCTCCGGCCCTCTCAATTGTGGGACCAGATGTAACTTTAATACTCGCGCCCATTTCGCGAGTCACGAGCCTTGCGAGCGTGGTCTTCCCGAGCCCAGGTTGCCCATAGAAAAGAAGGTGATCGATTGGTTCGTTCCGCTTTTTCGCGGCTTCGATAATTATGTGAAGGTTCCTCTTTACTTTTTCCTGCCCCACATAATCAGACCAGCTCTCCGGTCGAAGGATGGTATCTATGCTCTGATCTTCATTATGTTGTTTGCTTTTGTCAGCCATTATTGACAGTGTTTGTAAATTATGTTATAAAGTCGGCATGGGCAGAGATCTGCGGGTATAAATTGTGTTCTCTCCTAGCTTTTAGGACAGCTCAGCTCCGGCTTGGCTAATCCTCAGAGGGAATACATTTTTGGGTCATTCCAAAATCTATAGTTTTTAGTTTTACCCGCAGATCTCTGCCTTTTACCATTCAATGGGGCCAGTGGCCCGCTCAATCTCGTCGAGGGTGGTTATGCCCTGAAGTGCCTTTACAATCCCGTCTTTCTGCATTAAAACCATACCTTGTTTTTCGATGGCCATAGCTTCTATGTCGTGCTCTGTGGTCTTTTCTCTTATCAAAGAATCTATCTCGTCACTCACTTCGAGGAGCTCCATTATCGCTATTCTTCCTAAAAATCCGCCGTCGCACAGGTCGCATCCTACAGCCTTGTGCAAGCCCACCTCCATACTCTCACGTGCCACTCTTTTCGGCAAGTCCTTTTTAAATTTATCTATTTTCGCTTGTAGCTCTTTGTCCACCGCAACCATCTTTTTACATGATTCACAAAGTCTTTTAACCAACCGCTGGGCTATTACAAGTGTCACTGCGGGGCCTATCGTCGATGATCTCACTCCTAAATCCGTTAGTCTTGGTATTGCTCCTGCGGCGTTATTTGTGTGAAGAGTAGATAAGACTAGGTGTCCGGTTAGCGCGGCATCGATGCTCACCTTGGCCGTTTCTGTGTCTCTAATCTCCCCGACCAAAATTACGTCCGGGTCTTGTCTTAGAATTGACCTTAGGCCCAAAGCAAATGTGTAATTCTTCTCTTTGTCTGTTTGCGTCTGCTCGACCCCATCGATGTGATACTCGATTGGATCTTCGATTGTGATTATTTTTATTTTTTCCGTGTGAAGTTTCTTCAAAAAAGCGTAAAGCGTCGTCGTTTTTCCAGAGCCGGTTGGGCCAGTTACGAGAATCATTCCGTTCGGGCGCTTAAGCTCTTCTTTTATCAATTCTTCGTCGTCTTTTCTTAGGCCCAAGTCTTTTAGCTCAAGTGCTATTACGCTCGGGTCAAGTACTCTCATTACAACAGCCTCACCGAACTCCGCCGGGACAACAGACGCTCTTACTTCTATTGCGCCGCTTGCGCTCTTTATTGTAAATCTGCCGTCCTGGGCTGTGTCCCTAACGTTTAATTTCAGACCGGCCAGAAGCTTGATTCTGCTTATGAGAAGCTCTGACTGTCTTTCTTCAAAACCTGTTATGTCCTTTAGGTCTCCATCGATTCTAAACCGGAGGAGCGATTTCTTCTCAGCTTTGCGCTCAATGTGAATATCTGATGCTCTTAGCTTAAGTGCTGCTCCCAGAACATAGCCAAGTAGTGTGCTGGTGGCCGTTTTTGGATCGGCTTTTTTGAAAAACTCGGCTACGTCGTTTTTGTCTTTAACCTTTCTTCTTATTTCTTCGATTGTATTTTCCTCGAGCCTTACTTCTTCCGAAACTTCACTTCTTTCATCTCCACTTTTCGCTAATGAGTATTTCTCCCATATCTCGTCAAGCTTCGTCTTCGTTGTTATAAAAACAGTGGGGGTAAATCCCTCTTTCTTTAGAGACTCTATGGCCTCGTTGGTTTTGCCGTTCCTCGTTGTCTCCGCCAGCACAGTTATCTCGTTGCCGTCTCTCCCTACCACCGCCACCCGAGCTTCCCTGGCGACCTCTTCCGGAAGAACGATAAGCGCTTCTCTAATCGGGGCTGCGGCGTCTTTCAGATACAGCACTCCCTCTTCTTTAGCGCGTCTCATAGCATCACGCTCCTCGCTTTCTCTTTTTGCGATTTCGATTTGCCCTGGGACGGAGTTCCTACTAAATCTCATAGCTCTAACTTATAATATGTTTGGACATATCAAATTGCAAAATAATGTCGGGGCATAATAAGTGGTCAAAAATTAAACACAAGAAAGCGACCGAGGATAGTGGCAAGAGTAAGCTTTTCTCAAAGCTAGCAAAAGAGATTGCAATTGCCGCGCGCCATGGATCAGATCCGCAATTCAACCCCACCTTGCGAAGCGCGATTGACCGAGCTAGAAAACAAAACATGCCACAAGTGAACGTAGAAAGGGCCATTAAAAAAGCCGAGGGGGGCGGGGACCTCGAGCCCATACTTATAGAGGCCTATGGTCCGGATGGAATTGGAGTTATTGTTGAGGGTGCAACCGACAACAAGAATAGAACTATCGGGGAGGTTCGGGTGATTCTAAAAAAGTACGATTCCAAAATCGCTGAGCAGGGGGGCTTAGCGTGGTCCTTCGAAAAAAAAGATGGTGAGTATGCAGCAAAGTTTCCCCGGGAGGTTTCGGAGGAAATTGGGAATAAAATCTTCTCATTACAGGACGAGCTGGAAGAAATGGACGACATCCTTGCTGTTTATACCTCCATTAAACAGCAGCAATAATGATTATTCTGGGAATAGATCCAGGTACCGTGAGGGTTGGTTATGGCTTGATAGAAAAAGATCGTGGAATCAGGGCCGTGGCATACGGGCTTATCGGAGATAAAAGCAAAAACTCAACCGGGCGGTTGGTTTATATTGGGAATGAGATTAGGGCTCTGATAAAAAAATACAAACCGGACGTCGTAGGCATTGAACGGGTATATTTTTCTAAAAATAAGAGGACCGCACTCGCTGTTGCCGAGGCTAGGGGGGTGATAGTCTTTGTTTCGGAGGGCCTTGGCGTCCCAGTCCTCGAGTTCTCTCCGACTGATATCAAAAGTGTGGTTGCTGGCGACGGGAGATGTGATAAAAGAGCGCTCAAAAAAATTGTGGCCATGACTCTCGGGGTGAAAGATATAGCCGGGCCCGATGACATATCCGATGCCCTAGCCGTGGCAATTAGAGCCTCGTTCGAATATTCGAAATAATGGGGTTGACATAAAACAAACCTTCTATATACTTCGTCCGTAAATAAAAAGGTCGTTTATAGTAAATATTCAAATGTTGGAAGCGCAAGAGATTATTCTCGCCCAAGACGAAAGCGAGACTGACGACTCCGAAGAGGAAGAGGCTGACACGGAATCTGACGACGCGGACGAGGAGGTGAAGGTGGAGGACGAGGACGAAGCCGACGATATGTAAAAACAAACCGCCCTACTGGGGCGGTTTGTTTTTTTACTGATATAATGTGAGTTATGAATATGAGGAAGTGGTTAAGACAAAAGAGAGTCTGGGCCCAGTTACTGATCGCAGCTGGTGGTCTTTTTGTAGCGACTCTCGTTTTTTTCTTTAATGCGGTTAGGTCTCTTCCGGACCCCGGAGAGATTGCAGACATTCAAGTCTCGCAGTCCACGAAAATTTATGACAGAGAGGGGGAGGCCCTGCTCTATGAGATATATGCAGAGGAGAAAAGGACGATTATCAGCTCGGATGACATTCCGGACCTTGTGCGGGAGGCCACAATTAGTATTGAGGATGATTCATTTTATGAACACCCGGCATTCGACTGGCGCGGTGTCGCAAGGGCAGTTGTTGTCAACTTGATTAGAGGCAGAGTCGTGCAAGGGGGGTCAACTATCACACAACAATTAGCCAAAAATACCTTTCTAACTAACGAACGAACTATTTCGAGAAAGATAAAAGAGCTAGTCCTCGCCGTAAGGCTGGAGAAAGAATATACAAAAGACGAAATCCTAGATTTGTATTTAAATCAGGTTCCTTATGGCCACAATGCGTATGGAATAGAGGCCGCTTCTAGAATATTCTTCGAAAAATCCGCTAAAGATTTAACTCTCAACGAGATAGCGGTCCTCGCCGCACTTCCGCAATCACCAAGCTACTACTCACCATGGGGAAGCCACGTTGACGAATTAGAGAAAAGAAAAAACCTAGTGTTGCGGCGTATGCGCGAGCTAGATTATATAGACGATGTCGAGCTCGAATCCGCATTGGAGGTAATGCCAGAGATCGCAGACCAACCAGAAACGGGTATTTCTGCTCCCCACTTTGTTATACACATACAGGACTACCTCCGCGACAAATACGGCGAGGATGCGCTTAGAATCGACGGCCTAAAAGTCATAACGACTCTAGACCGAGAGCTCCAGGAAATCGCCGAGGATGCAGTTTTAACGAACGTTGAGAGGAACAGCGAGCTCTACGGGGGCGAGAACGGCGCGCTTGTTGCAATCGACCCGCAGACCGGACAAATACTCGCAATGGTCGGGTCTAAGGACTACTTTGGCGATCCGGTCCCGGAGGGATGCACCCCAGGGACAAATTGCAGATTCGAAGGAAACTTTAATGTCGCAACGCAGGGGCTAAGACAACCCGGGTCCGCCATAAAGCCCTTTGTGTATTTAACCGCCATGCAACAAGGGTTCACTCCGGACACTGTTATATGGGATGTTCCAACGGAGTTTTCGGTTTCATGTCCTGGAATTGTAAATTTCAGCAACAGAAATCCTGCGTGTTATCACCCACAAAATTATAGCCAGACGTTCTCGGGGCCGGTCGTAATGAAGGAGGCTCTCGCTCGATCTATAAACGTCCCAGCCGTTCAAACTCTTTATCTCGCTGGGCTAAACAACACCATAGAGACGGTTTCAAAGCTCGGTATAACAACCTTGAACGACCCCAGCAGGCTTGGTCTATCTCTCGTCCTCGGTGGCGGAGAAGTGAGGCTAGTTGAGCTTACCGGTGCATATGCGGCCCTTGCCGCAGATGGCGTATATCGCAAGCCGGTTAGTGTTTTAAGGGTCGAGAATGCCGCAGGAGAGGTTCTCGAAGAATATAAAGACGATGGGGTCCAGGCCGTTGACCCGCGCGAAGTTCGCATTATAAACGATATTCTATCGAGTGTTGAGCTTAGGTCGGGGCTTTTCTCTGCTAGTCTCCCATTAACCCAAGTCCCCGGACACCAGGTCGCGCTTAAAACTGGAACCACAAATGACTACGTTGACGCGTGGGCGTTCGGATACACTCCGAACTTAGCTGTCGGTGTTTGGGCCGGGAATAATAATAGAGATTCTCTCACAAGTAGGGGGAGTAGTATATTGGCGGCCGTTCCTATGTGGCACAGCTTCGCCTCCAAGGCGCTTGCCGGCAAGCCGTTATCAACTTTTGAGAGGCCCGTGCCTATTGTTTCTAGTAATCCAGTGCTTAATGGCAAGCTTATAGAGGGTAGTCTTCATACAATTCTTTACTATCTCGGCCGCCGTGACGACCCACAATTTCCCAATTGGGAGACTGGCGTACAAAGCTGGCTTCAGACAAACAGCGTAGATAGAAGAAAATTCGAGCTCGTAGATGAATCCTCTATTGAGAATCCACCGGCGGAAGGAAAAATAGAAATAGAACCTATCTCTCCGGAGAATGGCTCGTTCGTGAGTGGCCCCGTGGATGCGCGTTTTAGAATTATCTCGGAAAAAGACATCTCAAGTATTGAGGTTTACCTAAACGGGGAGTTGGTGGGACAAACCTCCGATGTCCCACATCGCGATTTCACGTATGGGGTTGAAATAGACCAGGGCCTTCTTGTGCTTCAAAATTCTATAGTTGTGCGCGTCACGGATGAAGATGGTCTTCGGGGCGAAGAGAGTATTATCGTTTTTAAGTAGTGCCTTACGAGGGCTTTATCGGCATTAAAATATAGAAATACGAATCATCGCCAGGGTCCTTTATAAGGGCTGGCTTGTCGCTGCCGTTTAGCCCAAGCATTATCTCTTTTCCAACCGTTGCGCGAACGCCGTCCAATAAGTATTTCCAGTTGAAGATAGACTCTACCGCCGGGCCGTCTATCTTCGCTGGGATTAAATATCTGTTCTCGCCGACTGCGTTGTCGCTCGAATAAATTTCGATAACTTTTTTGTCGTTAGTTTTTACTCTTACGTCGTTCGATTTGCTGGCAAATGAGCTCGCGAGTTTTAGCGCATTAATTAGCTCTTCTTTCTTAATCGATATTTTTGTGTCTATCTCTTTCGGGACAATGGGGTCATAGTCTGGGAACGATCCCTCCACAAGCCTCGAGATAAGCGCGGTGCTTTCAGTCTCGAAGAGTATTTGGTTGTTCTCTATGTAGAAAGAGACCGTCTCCTCGTCGTCTATAACCCTCACTAGCTCCTCGGAGGTTTTTATGGGGACTGTTACTTCAAAGGGTTTTCTATCTTTCATCTTCACTTGGTTGCCAAGAATCTTTGCCTCCGCGAGCCTAAAGCTGTCTGTCGCGGCCAATCTTAGCGACGAGGCCTCTCCCTTGAAAAGCACGCCCGATATTTCTGGTCTCAGGTCGGTTACCTCCCCAGCGATTACAACTCTTGCGAGAGAATCTTTAAAAACCTGCGTGCCCACTTGAACCTCTCCGCTCTTTTTCTCTATCTTAGGTATTATTGGGAATTCTTTCTCGTCAATTCCCTGAATCGTTGCTGTGTAGTTGTCGGTCTTGAGCTCTAGGTTCCCCTGCTTTGTTTTTTCGAGGTGGATTCGCTCGCTTGCGATATTATTCACGATGTTCGAAATGGTATTAAACGGCACGACCGCGGCGCCTCCCTCTATCACCTTTCCGAAAACGTTTTTAACGATAGCGAGCTCGAGGTTCGTCGCGGAAACTTGTATCTGGCTTCCCTCCGCCCTGATTAGAACGCTTCCAAGAACTGGTAGGTTTAGGTTAGAGCCGATTGCTCTGCCTGCTGTATCCAGTCCGCTTTTTAAATTATTTTTTAATAAAACTAGTTTCACTGTAATTTATTTTCTTTTCTTATTTTTATATCTCTTGTTGTTATTGTAGTGCGGTCTCGTTTTTGTGCATAAGCGTGTTTTTCCTCGATGGCTACTCGCTGTTTTCTTTTGCGATGATCTCGTAAACTGTGGAAAAAAGCAAAAAGATTGCCAGCGTTTTTATTTTCTTCACAGGGTTTCCACAAGAAATCAGCATGGTTATACAGTTTTGTTTACCACCTCTTTTATCATCATAATCTTTTGGCTTAAATCGGAGCTTCCCTTAATACCAGAGTCAATTTTTTTGTAGGCGTAAATCGCGGTTGTGTGATCTCGCTTGCCGACCCTATTTGCGATATCTGGGTAAGACATGCTTAGCATGTCCCTGAATAGAAACATTGCTATCTGACGAGGTTCTACGAACTCTTTGTTTCTCGCGCGGCCCAGAAGATCATTCGAAGAAATTTCAAAAAAAGCGGAGACAGCTTTAATAATCTGACTCGGGCTAACTTTGTTCATAGACTGCTGAGTCGCTTCGGCTATTATTCGATCGACCGTGTTGGTATCGAGTGCTTTTTTGTAAGTCGTCTGGTAAAAAAGCAGCTTGTTTAAGATTCCCTCAATCTCTCGGATATTTTTTTGCACCCTTTTTGCAATGATATCAATAGAGCTATCGTCTAGCTCTACGCCATGCTCTTGAAGCTTCGTTTTAATTATGGCTACCCTAGATTCGTATTCGGGATAACTTATATCTACAATCATTCCTCCTTCGAACCTGGATCGCAGCCGCTCTTCTAGCGTAGGAATCGCGCGCGGCGGCCTGTCGGAGGATATAATTATTTGTTTGTTATTTTCGTGAAGTGCGTTAAAGGTGTGGAAAAACTCTTCTTCGGTTTTCTCTTTTCCGCCGATGAATTGAATGTCGTCAATTATTAAAACATCGACGTCTCTATAATTCTTTTTAATTTCTTCTGCGCGTCCATTTCTTATCGCCCAAACCACATCGTTGGTAAATTTTTCGGAGGTAACATATTTTACACGGACCGCGTCTTTGTAAAGACTCATAATTTCGTTGCCCGCGGCTTGGATGAGGTGGGTTTTCCCCAGTCCGACGCCGCCGTAGATGAATAGGGGATTATATTTGACACCAACGTTTTCAATAATTGCGGCGGTTGCGGAGTGTGCGAGCTCGTTGAACGGACCGACGATAAAAGAATTCAGCGTGTAGCGCGGGTTTAGGTTTGTTTTCGGGTCGACGCGCATTTCCTGAAAAGCTAACTGTCCATCGCCAAAACCGATCGGTGCTCTTTTTACGATTTTTTGCCTCAGCGGTTTTTTCGAGAGATTTCCCTCCACAACATACTCGACTTTTTTAATAGAACCGCTCAAGTCCCTCATAGATCCAAGGATTAATTTGTGGTATTTAACTTCCACCCACTCCTTAGCGAAGTTGTTCGGGAGGGCTACCATGGCTATGCCGTCCTGGTTTTCAACAAGGCGGCTGTTTTTTAGCCAAGTGAGGAAATTGGGCCGTGAGATCTTCAACTCTATATCCGATAACACTGCTTGCCAAAGCTCTTCCCGATCATTCATACGACTATCTTAACGGACGGGGCGGCCAAGTCAACTAGAAGACAGTGCCATAAGTTGTTAGTTTGCTGTGGACAACTTTTCTCGAGGAACTTAACAATTTCACTCCAGGTGTCTATAATGGAGTTCGCTATGCCTAAAAGAACATACCAACCGAAAAAAAGAAGAAGGGCGAGAAACCACGGCTTCTTAAAGAGAAATAGTAGTCCAGGGGGGCGAAATGTTTTGAAAAGACGTAGAGCAAGGGGCAGGGCGCGACTGACCGTCTAATGCTCGGGAAGAAATACCGCGTATCCGTACAGGACTTTCCCCGCAAGGCAAAAACCGCTTATAGCGGAAAGCTTTTTGTTGTAAAAAAGTCCCCGAACACGCGTCGTCACTGCAGGGTTGGCGTAATAGTCGGAAAAAACTCTGGCAAAAAGGCGACGAGAAGAAACAAGACAAAAAGAATTATTATGGACGCGTTTCGCGAGAGCGGTAACGTGCTTAATACTCCGGGAAACGACTATCTTGTTATAATGAGTTCTTCTGATAAACTTGACGACGCGGATTATAACGCCGGCCTAAAGGAAGAGATTATCACCGCGCTCGATAAATTGCGAAAATGATTTCAGGATTTTTTAGAACAGTCTTATCTCAACCACTTTTCAATGCGCTTGTACTGCTTTACGAGCATGCCTCTTTCGGTGATCTCGGAATCGCCATCATATTCTTAACAGTTATCGTCCGAATTATTTTATTTCCGCTTTTTCACAAAACGGCCAAGCACCAAAAAATTGCGCAGAAAATCCAGCCCGAAGTTAAAAAAATCCAAGAGAAACACAAGAACGATAGAGAGGCACAAACAAGAGAGCTCATGGAGCTCTATAAAAAGAACCAAGTAAATCCGCTGACGCCAATTTTACTCTTAGTAATTCAGCTCCCGATACTATTCGCGCTCTACAAAATATTTATAAACGGTCTTTCGGAGGGGAGCTTCGCCCTCCTTTATTCATTCGTCCCCGCGCCAGAGACTATTTCTCAATTATCCTTCGGGGTTATTCAATTGAATGCAGTTAGTATCCCGATAGCAATTTTGGCCGCAGCGACGCAGTATATCCAGGGCAGGCTAGCAATGGCGAGAGCAAAGGGGCAAGACGCACTTCCCGCTCAGGCCAGGAAAATGGCCAAAATAAGCATTTATGCCGGCCCGACTATCGCTCTTTTGGTTCTCACGCGATTTCCTGCGGCCGTCGGTCTGTATTGGCTTACCAGCACAGTTTTTTCTATAATACAGCAGATAATAGTCAACAAATCTGTCCACGAGGAAAAATGAACGAGCTTCAGACAAAAATACATACAATGGTTACGCTTATGGGATTTAGCGATCTAAGGGTGGACGTTGATGAGGAGTCGCGGAAGTTTATGATTTTTATAAACGACCGAGTCGTCGGTAGGGAAAGCTTGCCCATGCTCGTTTTGAATCTTGAGAGAATTGCGAGACTTATGGCAAAGAAGCTAGACCACCCGCCGATTATAATAGACGTTAATCACTATAAGAAAGAAAGAGAGGGGTTGATTGTAAAACTTGCCCGCGCGGCAGCGAGAAAAGCAGCAGCGACGGGGGAGGATATTTCACTTCCTGCGATGAATGCATATGAAAGAAGAATAGTTCATACGGAATTGTCTGTTCGGCCGGATGTACAAACCGAAAGCACCGGAGAAAGCCGCGGTCGCCACGTTGTTGTAAAACCTATTTAGAGACGATCCTACTAGCAGTTTTTTGAAGAACGTTCCCGACGCGCTTCGTATCTCCATAGTTGTGGATCAAAATTGCAGCTAACAGCGTAAAGGCCTCCGGGAACAAGCCCACAGTAATAAGTTCAAGTGCGGGCCCCCCCAACATCAATATTACTTTTGTAGCCCGCCGCCTTGCCGTATACATTCCTGCAAAGTAGGACCATATTAAAACCCCACCGGTTACAAAAAACCCGAAGACGGTACCAAAAAGAGGTATAAACTCAGCGAGGTCTGCTAGAGCCGTTGCCAGCAAAACGATAACGGCTTCTGGTAGGCCTATCTTCTTCCTGCTTGAATTGTCTCCTTGGCTTTCCGGACCCTCGGGGCTTTCCGTGCCAGTCGGCGCATCGGATGCTCCTGGCCCTTCTTCGGATGGGTCGGAACCTTCCTCGTCCTCATAGTCTTGGTTTTGGGCCTCGATGTCTACCATTACTCATTTGCTTCCTCTCCGCGACTTTCCAGAATTTCCTTGGGATCAGTTGTAATTAATTTGTCTTCAAAATAGGACGGCACAATTTGGATTGCCGCGTGTTTTAGGCCGGCGATAAATAATCCCTGACCAACACCCGCTTCGAGTAGGTAGTTTTTCTCAACGTCGGTTAGGTTGAATGCCTTGCCGACCGTAGCAATGTTGGCCGGGGATTGTTTTAAGAGTAGCTGGAGCGACGAGTTAGTTATTATTGGCTTGCCGTACTCGGAGTTTATAAAATCGTCCACGTCTTGTGTAATGTTCGTTATCCCGAGATAATATTTTCTTGCGCGCTTTGCGAGTCCATAGAGGAATATCGCGCTGTCTTCGTGCTTCATCATTATCCAAGCCTCGTCAATCACCATCAATCTCTTTTTTAGTTCCACCCTAATGAGGCCCCAGATGTAGTTTAGGATGATGTACATTGCTATCGGACGCAGCTCCTCCTCCAAGTCTCTTATAGAGAAGACGATCAGCCTGTTGTTTATATTTACGTTAGACGGTTTGTTAACAAATCCCGCATAGCTTCCTTTCGTGAATCTGTATAGGCGACTTGCCATATCTTCTCCGCCTTCTATGTTTCTCAGTACGTCTTCTAGATCTTCGAGAAGGGGGGCAGTTTTCCCGTTAAAATTGCTGTCGGCTGTTATGTCCCGCGAAGCATAAGTCTCGGTTACCGCTTGATCTAACAATGCTTCCTCTTGCGGAGTGACTTCTCCAAGCATGAGCTTAACGAGACCAGTTACATTTACAATGTGAGACTTCAGGGCTTCACTTGTTGACTCTCCCTCTGCTACAAGCGGGAGGTCGAGTGGGTTAATGTTGCTGTCAGAATCGATAGAAATTTTGAACACGCTTCCGCCCACGGCCCTCCCTAGCTCTTCGTATTCTGCCTCCGGGTCAATTATCAAAACATCCGCGCCCATTATAAGGGACCTAAGAATTTCAAGTTTCGCGGCATATGATTTTCCCGCTCCAGCCTGGCCGAAAATAACCATGTTCGCGTTCTCCATAGAAAATCGGTCGAAGATTATTAATTCATTGTTGTGCCTATTTATTCCCTGCATTACGCCTTCATCTGATGTGAGCTCGAGAGAAACGAACGGAAAGAATGAGGAAACTGGGCCCGAGTTTAAGGGAGAGTGAATTTGAAGCTTGTCCTCCACTATAGGCAAGGTTGATTTAAATCCCCTCAGGTGCTCGAACACAGCCTCCCTGGTATTTACGAGTTTATTATCGAGCGCGTTTGTAATGTCGGAAGCGAGTTTGGTTAGCTCTTTCTCCGTGTCAGCGTAAATAGTCATATATATTCCTACGCTAAATAGTTTTTCTTCGGATCGTTGAAGGGCATCTCTTAGGGCTTCGATATCGTGGAGCGCAGTTTCGAGTGCTGGGCTTCTCACAAGACCTTTTTCCTGGTTCGTTTCGATTTGAGATTCAACTTGGGCGGCCTTTTTCCTTAGACCCCTTAGTGCTACACCGGTGCTTGTTGGGTGAATAAAAATCGAAATGTCTATGAGGTCGGGGAGGTTAATAATTGGAGAAAACCATCCGCTAGATAAGTAGCGCGGGTAGTTAAAGACAAAGAGGGTTTTGCAAAGCTTGTCCCCGATTTTCACATAGTTGGGCTTTACCTCCACTGCGGAAGGAGCGATAACATCCTCGAAAGACGCCGTTTGTCCACCGCTGTCCCTTCCTATAATCTCTCCCCTTTTTTCTATTGTAGATGGATTGTATTGGTTGAAATAAAGCTCGAGCAACTCGGAGTCCTCGAGAGTAATTGCCCTTAGGCCGATCTGTCTCAGATTATTAACAACCTCATCGACTCGCTGGTTTAGCTGTTCGAGGTGGGTCTGATTTATTTCTGCGCCGCCCTCACTATCAGCGTTTTCTTTTTTCCCGCGTAGGCCGGGGATCAAATTCGAGAGCCCGTTTTTTCCCACAATTGGGAGCGCTACTGGGTCGTACGGCACAACGACGAAAAAGCTCTTCGACATTATGGCGTTAGCCTTAACGAATGATTTCACAAATTCTATATATTCCTCGAGCTGAATTTTTAAAAGTTCGTTATTTTCGCTTGCTAGTCTATTTTCCAGACTCCCGATGTACCCGTCTATATTAAGTTTTCTTGAGTGAATATTAATTTGGATTGAGAAATCCAGCGCGTTTAGGAGGTTTTGATAGGTATGGACGATTATGTTTTGCTCCTCGTCAGATTTTAAATCGAAGTTTATCCCATCAACCATTATTATTTTTCTCAACCCGCCGTTTTTTAATACGACAACGCCATTCTCTATGGTTTTTATGTCTATAAGTTCTTGGGTCCTCGCTGTTTGTGCCATGGATTTGCGAATTATCTAAAATCTACTCTTTTTACTACCTCCCGCTCGCCGGTCATTTTTCTTATGACCTCATACCTATCTTTGAATTCTTGTTGCGGTCTACCAAAGTTTCTTGGCAGGGGTTTCTCCCTCCGCGGAATAGCGGTTTTCGATGTAGCTATCCAGTTTCTCAGCTCTTTGATCCCTCCGAATAGCGGTTTTCTGGGAATTGCGGGCTTTGCCGGTTGTTTTATCGGGATTATCTGCGGCGTCTCTGCTTCGACTGCATGCTCTGCGGCTGATGGTCTAAAGACATACACCTTGGGTTTCCAGACGCTGTCTATAAAAGCAGTGACGAAAGAAATTACTGGGCGGCCGTTAACTTTCCCGAAAGCGAGGCCAATCGAAATCGCCGCGAATATTCCAGCGACAAGGAGCCATAAAAGAGTATCGAGAACAAAATACAACATAAATATTACAAACCCAGCGACTCCAACGTAGCCGAACTGTTTCATTGTAAGAGGACCGACAATTTTATCTTCCGTTTCGATGAACTGCGGGACTTGAAACTGTGGCATTATTTTGGAAGATCCTTTAGGTTAACTATATTCTCGGGAGAAACTTCCTTGGACGGTTGTTTGGGCTCTGGCGCCGCGGTTTTATCCGACTTCGCGGTTTGCGGTCTTCTAAACGGATCTATTTCGGCTACCGGTCCCGAATAGTTTACGACCCTCGGAGTTTCTTCTTTGGTTCTTCCCACTCGCTCGATTGGCGCAACAACTTCTTCGCCAATCTCTAGTCGTGCGGTTGAAGGAGCTTGCCGTGGTTTCTCTGTCGCAGTCGATTTAAAAAACTGCGGTCTGTCGAGCGGGGACATCTCGTCACGGGCAAGCGGCTCAATCTCTTCTTCTTTGTGAAGAACAAAGGGGGCTGGTCCCTCTTGTCGTTCTACGTGGGGAGTTCGGATTGCGACGGGTCCTGTTTGCGGTTGCGGCATTTGTGGCGGCTGAGCTTCCGCTTGAGGTTGAGTCTGCCTTGGTAGCGAAGGCGGCGGTACATTCCGCTGTGGGATATTTTCTTCTATAACATTCTCTGCCGTTGCCTGCGCTTGTTCTTCCCCACGTATTTTTTCTCTGAACCCGGGACTTAATAGTTCTTCGCGTGGCAATTCCCTGTTTGGCGCTTCCTCAACATGCGGCGTTTTGACATTTGGGCTCACGGATCCAGCTAAAACCGGCCTTATAACGTATTTCGATATTTCCTCACTCAAGCTAGCCGCGAGCCTGTGGTCTACTTGCAGGGCTTTCTCGATTTCGTGTGCTAAATCTTCTTCGTGTGAGAAACCGAGTATTACATAGCCCGTCAATCTGGCGACAACCCTAGTGCGTTCGTCGCCCAAGTGATTTCGTTCGCCGACCATCCAGAGAGTGGCGCTAGTCCGCTCGTCGAGAAATGCCGCTTGGATACTCTCCGGCAAGGCCGCCACGCTCTTTTTTAATTGTTCTTCTGACAGTTGAATCATAATAGTGTGCTAGGATCCTTCTGCTGTTGGAGCCGGAGGTGCCTCTCCTCCCCCAAACTGCTCAGACAACATTGCAATAATATGCTTTTGCGAAGCCTGTAGAGTGCGGACACGTTTTAAATATCCCTCGGAGCCCAGGCTCTCTATCTGCGCCCTTATGCGCTCTTTCTCTATATCTTTCTTGGTGCGGCCATCCTTGTCCCGCTTATTCCACCTCGGATCTTTTATGGCATCGATTCCGGCCTCTGCACGAGCAATTTCGCGCCTTAAGTCCTCCGGGTGCATTCCAGTCTGCTTTGATAACCTGCTCCTGCTGGTCTGGGCTAAGAGCTAATAAGCCATTTACATCTGCATTAGTCGCCATGAAGTCTTGGGCTACTCTGTCCAAGTTGATCTGGCCGTCCGGCTTTTGTCTTCTCTTAACCGTCAGAAACGCGTTGGCCCTTCTCTGTGTTATGTAGTCCGTCCACGCAGTCTGCAACTTTTTGTGCTGGTCGTCAGTCAGCCCATAGTGCTTTGTGCCGGGGTCGTAGTCCGCCATAATCGCATCTCCAATACTCGCGAGGGCGTTATCGCTCATATCGTCACCGGTAACCGCGAGAAGAGCCATTAGTGCTTCAGGTGACTCCCCCCTATCTATGCCGGCGACGACCGCGGGAGGGAGACCCTCTTTCATCCAGCCGATTTGCTCCTTCTGTAGGCCGTTCTTCGCGACTACACCCTCGTTGTAGATCCTACCAAGATTTTTACCGATAGGCGTTTCCCACATGCTCCCCTTACTATCCATAATGGACTGTATTGCTCCGTATTCTGCGCTTTCCGGGTCCAGCCCGCTGAGTATTGCTTTCAGTCGATACGGAGCCCAGTTTCCATATTTCTTCTTGTAGTGATCTTTGACGGTGCCCTCTCCTCTCTGCATAGTTCCCATCGCGCCCCGTCCAAATGCCCTAACTGGGCTTGCGGCTATACCCTTAAGCGCGCCCCTAAATCCTGGCTCACCCGCCCAAGTAGATGCGAGTCCCTCCAGGCGCTTCTTGGCCTTCTCTGAGTTCCCC
>Ga0209324_10000198_pt1 | contig 40628 bp, 45 predicted proteins | sample Rifsed19ft3_FD_184015 | JGI IMG/M metagenome (GOLD analysis project Ga0209324, IMG submission 184015) | Soil microbial communities from Rifle, Colorado, USA - sediment 19ft 3 (version 2) | ecosystem: Environmental > Terrestrial > Deep subsurface > Rock core/Sediment | place: Rifle, Colorado...
GGATTGATGAGTGTCTCATTTAAATTTCAAAAAAACGAAAACCAAAACATCAAAAGAGACAAAAGATATCAAAAATTCAAAGATCAAGTCTCAATTTCAGAAACTACCGAGGGGCAAACCCCCAAAAAGGCACGGGAATACTCAGGAAGACTCGCATGAACAACGAAACCCCTCGCATCAAAGTGGCCAAGAGGAGCAAAGAAGCCGGAAACCGCCCCTTGAGTAAGTTGGGTTTTAGACCAATCATATCTTGTAGGGAGTTGTTTTTGACCTTTGGATAAATAGGCTAATGCTAGATCATAGGCGATGTCTACGGCTTCTCTTCTTTGGATAGTATGATCTGATTCTAAGTGAGGAGATTGTTGTTGAGTATATTGGTTCAAGAGGGTTTCTTGATCTTGATGAGTTTTAGAGGTTGAATCAGGCAGGATTTCTTTTTTAGTTAAAGCCCATTGGACTTTAGGGATTTGGGTGGTGTAGAAAGGATCAGAGTTTTCTGGTTTTTCATACCAATCTTGTTGATAGAAGATTCTGACAGCTTGATCTTTGGGGTCTAGTTCATAGAGAGATTTAAGCTGTTGAATAGTTAAAGGCTTACCATCTTTATCATGATCAATTCTAAGGGAGAGAAAATATCCTTCTTGTTGAAAGTGTTTGAGTTCTTCTCTTGAGAAGGGCTGAGCCGGGATTTCATTTGGATCTAGTTCTACTTGAAAGGCTTTCCCTATTTCTTCTGGACCAAAAAAGTCATCTTTCATAATCTCAGAAGCTTCAATAATATCTGGTCTTTCAACTGCTTCTTCTGGAGTTGGTTCTGGGGTTTGGGATTCTAAAGACTCAGCTTCTTTGGCTAAAGCTTGTTTTCTAACTCCATAGGGATCAAAGCGGGCGACTTCTTTTGGAGTAAGATATGGCTGTTCTTCTTCTGGGTTGGGCATGATTATTTGCGTCCTTTCTATCGCTACGAGACAGCGAAGCGTGGCTGAGTCATTTTATGGCTGAGTCATTTTTCGTGGCTCCGGGGCAGGGATTCACCTCTTCGCTGGATCGCCGATGAGGCGATTCAAAGGGCTAAAGCCCGTCTCGATACAAAAATGTTTTAATTCTTTAAACTTTTTGCTAAAATGTCACTTTTTTATTTGACGATGTTTTACGCCATGGGTTCTCGCCCTTGCCAAAACAAATCAAAATTTCTCATAAAATTGAGATGTTTTGATTTGGCTCCGGTGGCTGGATTCGAACCAGCGACCTTCTCGTTACACTTTACCCTAAAGTTACCTTTAGGAGTGGACTATCTCATTTCCGTCCGTCAAATTGACGGGTGCGGAATCGGGCGTATAGTCTCTGAACCTTCCACGCCTCTTCGGCGGGCTTGGCTGCGGATTACCTCACTTAAGCGGGGCTTCCCGACAATTAACCCGATTTTCACCTCAAAGTTACCTTTGGGGGCTGCAACGATATACAGCGAGCTGCTCTACCACTGAGCTACACCGGATCAAATTTTATATCATTATTTTACTATATAATCTTGATTTTTTCAAATTTATTTGAGATAATAAATTAACTGATTCATTATCAGACCCCCCGGGAGGAATCAGCCGATGACTGATCAGGCAACTGCCATAGACAATCGCTTGAGTTTGTATGAGATTATTCAATCAGTGATGGCGTTTTCTATAATTCCACCTGACGGACGCTTTTGGGTGGTTCCGACACAAGCGATGATGAACGCACTTTTCCAAACCAAAGAAGATTGTTACCGGTTTCTTGACAGTAAATGTTTGCATTTTAACCCAACTCCTCGGGGTCCGCATTGTTATTATATCCATGAAGCATTCGGTAATCTTCAGGCAAGTGGAAATGCTGTTGTCGTCCATGGTGAGTTCTTTGGTTATAACGATCAGGAAGCAGTAATGCTTCAGGAATCAGTCCGTCGTGGCAGATATTTGAGTCAGACATCTAAATATTCTCCTGACACTCAGACAACTTTAATGAAGATCGCAAGAATATTCGATCAAGAAACCAAGAAACTCCGTATCAAAACATTAGAACACCAACAACCTTAATCCAACCAGCCGCAATTAGGCACACCAACTTTTGCCCAATTCGCGGCTTTTTTTATTTTTAGTAGCTAATTTTATTATTAAAAAAGAGCAAATAAACCAAATAGTAAATCACGCCAGCCGCTATCAAATAAATTAAAATCCATTGCCAGACTGGCCTTTTATGGTAGTATGAGCCTTTTTTATCTGAGCCCATTCCGATTTCATTTTCCGCCATTTTACCTCCAAATATTATTATTAACTCCATTTTAACCCAAAAATTATTTGATTGATATGTTAAAAATCACAAATTTATCTCAACTTGACAGGTGATTTGAATAACATACAATTAAATTAAGATATATATTGAAATCTGGTTCTATTTAATTACCGAATCAATGAAATCCAAGGATAATAAGACAAATCGTTTCTCAAAATTAACCATCATTTTTTTGCTTTTAGTGGTCGTTTTTGCGATTGAATATTTATATTTGGATAAATGTTTAAAATTTGTCCTGCCTCGGATTGTCCAAAAATTAGAAGCTGGCACTTTGGCATCTGCTCTTTCTGGAGCAGCTCCAGTCTGGTCAAACTCGGCAAATACCTCCCAAGATTTCTGGTTTGTGGGTGATTTTTCCGGAGACGGCAAAGATGATTTGGCTTTTGTTAAAAATGTTTCCATTTCTACCCAACGTTGGTATGTTAAATTATCAACTGGGACAAGTTTTGGCGCGGCCGCAATTTGGGAAGCGGATTTTGGCAACTTAGGTGATTCCTGGTTTGTGGGAGATTTTACCGGGGACGGCAAGGATGATTTAGCTTTAGTGCGAAATGTTTCCTCAGCCGCACAACGCTGGTATGTTTTACCCTCAACCGGTACTGAATTTGGCGCGGCCGCAATTTGGGAAGCGGATTTTGGCAATTTAGGTGACAAATGGTTTGTCGGCGATTTCAACGCTGATAGCCGCTCAGATTTAGCTTTGGTAAAAAATATCAGCGCCGGCACCCAAAAATGGTATACAATTTTATCATCAGGTTCAGATTTTGGCACCGCCGCTATTTGGGCTCCCGACTTTGGCAATTTAGGCGATAAATGGTTTGCGGGAGATTTCAACGCTGACAGCCGCTCAGATTTAGCCCTGGTGCGAAATGTCAGTGCTGGAGTTCAAAGATGGTATATTTCGCTATCGTCTGGAACCAGTTTTTTAGCTCCCACTATCTGGGCACCGGATTTTGGCAATTTAGGTGACTCATGGTTTGTGGGAGATTTCAATAAAGACAATCGTTCAGATTTGGTCATGGTTCGAAACGTGAGCAGTATTGTTAAAAGATGGTATATTTTTTATTCAAACGGTGTTGTTTTCGAAAACTTAAAAATTTGGGCTGCGGATTTTGGTAATTCGAGAGATGTTTGGTATCTCGGCGATTTTAAAGGTGATAATCATGACGAAATTTCATTAGTTAGAGTAATAAGCACTACTTCTCAAAGATGGTATGTTTTAAATACCATTATTGATGCTGACAGTGATAATTATGGCTCAGCTGGTGAAGGGGGCAATGACTGCAATGACAATAACGCTTCGATACATCCTGGAGTCACTGAGACTTGTTCAAATGGTATTGACGATAATTGTTCGGGTTTAGTTGATGAAGGGTGTTCAGGACAAAACAAAAAAGTTCTATCTGGTATGACTGATTATCCTTGGTATCATGGTTGCACCCCAACTTCTGGTGGAAATATGATTGCATATTGGGACCAATTTTCGCAATATCAAAATCTATTTATTGGCGATGCCAATGTTTGGAATGCAAGGACTCAAGCGATGGTGGCGAGTCAGGCTTTTGTCGATGCTGGAAATACTTATGTGGGTCATAATCCGCAATCATTAGCAGATTTTATGCAGACAGTTGGTTATTTGACATACACCTCAATGGCCGCGCCAGGTTTGCATGATTATGCCGCTTGGGATGATCCAGCCTTGCCAAGCCCATTAAAAGAAGCTTATCAGAACACTGCCACACTTAAGGATATTTTTTACGATAATTATACTTATGATAATTTTAAAAGCGAAATTGATGCTGACAGACCGGTAATGTTCAGTGTCTTTGCAGATTCACCTGATGGCGTGGTTGGTCATTCGGTGGTTGCCTTTGGCTATTATGTGGACCAAAGTAATAATCAATTTTATGCCGTCAGAGATACTTGGCATAATGGTTTGTCTTGGGCACCGCCCGGCGCTTTTATTGATGTAGATGGAATCGAATGGTGGATTTGGCGAGAAGATGGCCAAGGATATCGTCAAGACTGGGATTGGTCAATTGATTCTGCAAATACCTTTCAATTAACTCAATAACCAAAATTTGGGAGAGATGATGGCACAATCTAAAAAAAATCGTCGCTTTAAGTTTTTCTTGATTATTGTTATTATTTTTTCTGTTTTAGCGATATTAACAACTTTGGGATTTTATTGTTGGCAAAAAGTTTGCTTCAGTCGCATTTCAACTTCCCAAGAATCTGAAAATAATCCTTTAAAACCAACCCTAACCCCCGCACAAACCGTCGAAACATTCTTGAAATTAACTTTAGCCAGTCTGCCAAATTCTAATGTTGATTATGTTAAGGCCAAGGGCTATGTTGTCCCTGAAAAAGTAAATTTAATTGTTAATCCCACCTTCCAAAATCCAACCTTGCCGAAAAGCTATCAAGTTGCCAATGGGCCAAAAAGTTACTCAATTATTTCCGAAGTGGCTATTGAAAACGAAGCCCTTGTTAAGGTTAAGGGCGAGTTTTATACTGCTCCCAAAGAAGTAATTTGGAAGTTTAGATTAAGCCTTGCAAGCAACCGTTGGAAAATTAGTGAAATTGAAAAAATTTCTGAAAAATAATTTAATTGAAATTAAGGACATTGGAGTGATTTGATATGATTAAATCCCTTTAATGCCCTTTTTTGTGTTAAAATAAGATATAAGAGGTTGGTAAAAAGGGGTCGAAAATGATTTTATTAGTCATCGTAATTATAATTTTAAGCATCTTGCTAGGCGGCTTGTTCGCAATTCGTTTTCGAGACAAGCTTCATCTAATTTTAGGTTTTTCCGCTGGCGCAGTGATTGGCGTGGCTTTTTTCGATTTATTACCCGAGTCGATCGAATTGGCTACCAAAGATTATAGCTTTAATTTTGTGGCACTTTTTATGGCGATAGGCTTTTCATTATATATGATTTTAGACCGTGCCTTTTCTTTGCATGTGCACCAAAAAGATGATTGCGAAAAACCAAGTCATCGCGGCAAGCTTGGGGCGGCGACTTTATCGTTTCATAGCTTTTTAGATGGTTTTGGTATTGGCATGGCCTTTAAAGTCTCACCGGCCGTAGGTTGGGTTGTCGCAGCCGCAGTTTTATCTCATTCCTTTTCTGATGGAATTAATTCAGTAAGTATGATTCTGAAAAATAAAGGCCATCGGAAAGAAGCAATCTCTTGGTTGGTTTTAAATGCTTTAGCACCAGCTGTGGGCATATTTATGACTTTATTTATAACTATTTCCGAATCAATTTTAGGTTTAATTTTGGCTATTTTCACGGGATTGTTCTTTTATGTTGGTGCTTCTGATCTAATTCCAGAAAGCCACCATCGTCATCCCACAATTTGGACAACCTTTATGACAATTTTAGGAATGGCAGTTTTGTATTTAGTAATCCATTTTGCTCTTTAAATTTATTGGTTTTTATCCAAAAATTCGTTTATAATAATGTGTAGAATGACTAGATTTTCAGGTTTGACTCAAAACCAAGTTTTGGAATTGAGAAAAAAACACGGACTCAACATTTTAGCCCAAAAGGAGGGGCCTGGGGCCGTTTTGTTATTTCTTGCCCAGTTTGAAAGCCCTTTAATTTATGTTTTACTTTTTGCCGCCGTGATTTCTCTAATTTTTCGAGAATACACTGATTTAAGCCTGATTTTAATTGTCATCACTTTTAATGCCTTGATGGGTTTTTATCAAGAATACAAAGCGCAAAAAACCATGGCCGCTTTAAAAAATATTTTAAAACCTAAAGCTTTCGTGATTCGCGAGGCAAAACGTCAGGAAATTGAGATTATAAATTTAGTGCCAGGTGATTTAGTGGTCTTAACTGCCGGCGATATGATTCCTGCCGATGGCAAATTAGTGGAGGCTAATAATTTATTGGTTTCAGAAGCAATCTTGACCGGAGAAGAAGAAGCGGTTGAAAAGGATATGGGCCGGAAAAACCAAGTTTTCATGGGTACCACGGTGGTGGCAGGTCAAGCAATTCTTAAAGTCACCGAAATCGGCGCGAATACAGAAATGGGCAAGATTAGTAAAAGCCTCTCCGAAATAAAAACTGAAAAAACTCCTTTGCAAATAAAATTGGAAAAATTCTCGCAAAAATTAGCCTATATTGTTGCCTTCATCTGCATTACTATTTTTATTTTTGGCCTGTTTCAAAATGATAATATTTGGCACATCTTGCGAGTTGCCACGGTTTTGGCAGTCGCAGCTATTCCTGAGGGCTTACCGGTGGCGGTAACGGTAATTTTGTCCTTGGGCATGAAAAGAATTCTCAAAAGAAAAGGTTTAGTTAGAAAATTACTTTCTGTTGAAACCTTAGGCTCAACTTCAGTCATCTGCACCGATAAAACCGGCACCTTAACTCAAGGCAAAATGCAAGTTACTGAAGTTTTTACCCAAAAACCAAAGCAGTTTTTACTTTCCTTAATTTTATCCAACCAACAAAAAGACAGCTTAGAATTAAGTCTTTGGGATTGGGCTAAAACGCAAGATTCATTTGATCCGCAAAAAATTTTAGACTCAAGCTATAAAATTTATGAAGAACCCTTTGATAGCGACAAAAAACATTCTTTGGTGATTAGAAAGATTAATCGTGATACGGCCGCCTATATTTTAGGAGCACCAGAAATTGTCTTGAATTTTTGCAAACACAATCACGAAGAGAAAGAAATCATTATAGCCAAGGTTGAACAATGGGCCAAACTTGGCTTAAAAGTCTTAGGTTCGGCTTATAAGTCTCGGGGTGATTTAAAATTAAAAGAAAATTTTACTTGGTTGGGCTTGGTCGGAATTGCCGATCCCCTCAGACCCGAGGTAAAACATGCCATTGATGAATGTCGGCAGGCTGGCATAAAAATTAAAATTGTGACCGGTGATTACCGCGTCACCGCCGAAAAAGTGGCCCAGAATTTAGGTTTTAAAATTGGACCGGAAAATATCATGGAAGCTGAGGAATTAGAAAAAATCACCACCCATGAGTTAAGGGAAAGGGTAGATAAAATTATTATCTTTTCTCGAATTACCCCGCACCAAAAATTAAAAATTATTGAAGCCTTGCAAGAAAATGGCGAAGTGGTGGCAATGACTGGAGATGGGGTTAACGACGCTTTAGCTTTAAAAAAAGCTGATATTGCCGTGGTTGTAGAAAATGCCTCGGATGTGGCCAAAGAAGTTTCGGATCTAATTTTGCTTGATAGCAATTTTAAAACCATTGTCGCTGCCTGCGAAGAAGGTCGTTTAATTCTTTCCAATATCAGAAAAGTCATTAGTTATGTTTTGTCTAATTCTTTCGCCGAAATCTTACTAATTTTTGGCGCTATGTTATTGAATTTTCCCGCGCCTCTTACTATTGTTTTAATTTTGTGGTCCAATTTGATTTGTGACGGTCCGCCTGGTATTGTTTTAGGTTTTGAAGCCAGAGAAGATGGTTTAATGGCGCAAACCCCGCTTCAAACTCAAAAAACAGAGATTTTTGACCGTTCCACGATCTTTTTGATTTTGACAGTTAGTTTTACAGTCGGCTTATCAGGGCTTTTTATCTTTTGGTACCTTTTACATATTAACGCCAGCTTAGAATTGGCCAGAACCGTGGTTTTCGCCGCAGTTGCGTCTTCAAGTTTAATCTATATCTTTGCTTTTAAAAATCTAAAGCAAACCATCTTGAAAACTGCTCATTTTTTTGAAAATTACATTTTAATAATTACCATTGCCTTGGGTTTTGTGTTGGTTTTTATGGCAGTTTATGCCCCATATATTAATAAAGTTTTGGGAACAACGCCATTGCCGGCCGCTTATTGGTTGCTCGTAATTGGAGTTTGTTTCTTAGCAATCTTTTGGGTTGAAATAATTAAAATTATCAAAGCTAAAAAGCCCAGGCAATTGAGGTTAGGGTAAATCCCAAGAATATAAATTACTGAATTTTAAGCGTTTTCTCAGCAAAGGTTGCGAAAATAATATTATAGTCAATTTATTTTTTTAGAACCAACAACCGGCTTGACAATAAAAAACAATAGAGTATAATAAGATTAGAAATGCAGACTCGATCTCATTCCTCATTTATGAGGAAGAGCCAAGTCCGCCTCTAGGAGGCAAATATTGCCCGAGGCGGATTTTTTTATGGCCTTTTTGGTTATTTGACAATTTTATAAATTATTGCATTATTAAATTAGATAATATTATTTTGTTATTTTCCCTAATATGTGGGAAAAAGGAGGGAAATGGAGTTTGTAAACGACCCCGTCAAGTCCAAGCGAATTTTTATTTTAATGTTAGTGCTGACAATTGTCTTTTTCTTAGGAGCGGGTGCTTTAGGTTATTTGTATTATCACCAACGTCAATTGTATAAAACCTTAGCCCAAGAAAAAGAAAATTTAGAAAATCAACTTTCTTCAGCGACCTCATCTTCAACAGATCTTACTAATCAGCTTAAAGATCAACTAAAAACCTGCCAAACTGCCAAAACTAAACTTGATGCAGAGAAAAAGACTTTAGCAGATGCTAACAAAACCTACGTATCACAAAACACCACCGCCACCGCTTATGCAAATTTTCTAAAATATCTGGGCGAAATTATTGATTTGCATGATGGTTTGCAAAATATTTCTCAAGCCGAATATGACCGTGGGTATGCCTTGGCGCAAGCCACCGGCAATTCTCAGTTTACCTCGACAGTAAATTGGGCTTGGAACCAAACCGATATTTCTCAGGCAAAAAGATTAGCTAGAGTCATCGTGGAAGCGGCCAACGGCGTTATAAATAACAGTAAATAATTTATAATATTTCAAATCTTCAAAAAATTGGAGAAAAATTGAGAGTCGCGGCAATCATCGTGATTACAATTTTTGGTTTGCTTTTAATTTCCGCGTTAGCCTTCTTTTTTTATGAAAATCAAAATCCTATTACCAATAATTCTTATCCTTTTTACGCGATTCCCGCTGGCCCGGAGGCGAATTTGCCAGAAGTGAGCACAAATGGTGTTTGGAGTTTATCGCCAATTTTGATGTATCACCATATTCGAATCAACCCAAGTCCCGATAGCCAACTCGAACAAAGCTTGAGTTTGTCACCGGTCAAATTTGAAGAACAAATCGGCTATTTGAAAAGCTTAGGTTTTAGCACCATTAATTTAGATGAATTATTTACTAAAAGAGAGGCTCGAAAATTTATCATCACTTTTGATGATGGCTATAAAGATATCATTGAAAATGCTTTGCCAATTCTGCAAAAATTCCAATATTCAGCCACGGTTTTTGTCATTGTCAATGATGTTGGCAAAACTGGATATTTGACTTGGGACGATTTGGTGGCATTAAAAAATGCCGGTTGGTCTATCGGTTCTCATACTTTGTCTCATCCAAACTTAACCAATGCCAGCCTCGATAAAGCCTCCAAAGAAATTTTCCAAAGCAAATCCCAACTCGAATCTCGTTTGGGCATAACTGCCAGCTTCTTCTGCTACCCATCTGGCCAATATAACGATGAAATTATTAAATTAGTCGAAGATGCCGGCTATTTAGGTGCGGTCACGACCAAGGTCGGCCGATATAATTACCAGTCAAAAAATTATGAATTAACTCGAGTTCGAGTTCGAGGTACTGATACCCTAGACAAATTCAAAGAAAACTTAGGCTTTTAATTTATTTCCAAATATAGTATACTAAATCTTAAGCTATGAAAAAATCATTTAAATTAATTAAATTTTTCTCATATATTTTAGCGCCCCTAGTGGGAATTTTTTTGCCAATTGCCAAGGTTGGGGCGGTTTGTCCGGTTTGCACAATCGCGGTTGGCGCCAGCTTAGGACTTTCGCGTTGGTTGGGCGTTGATGATACTATTTCCGGTCTTTGGATTGGCGGTTTAATTGTTTCCACGACCCTGTGGACATATTCTTGGATGAAAAAAAGGCATTACACTTTCCCCGGCGATTTATTGGTGGTCGCTTTGGTTTATTATACCTCGATTTTAATTCCGTTATATTATACCGAAATCTTGGGACATCCCTTAAACAAAATTTGGGGAATTGATAAGCTTATTTTCGGACTTGCCGTCGGCAGCATTTTCTTTTTGGCTGGTGATTTAACTTATGCGTTTTTGAAAAAACGTCATGGCGGCAGGGCTTATTTTGCCTTCCAAAAAATTGTGATGCCAATTTTGCCCTTAGCTCTATTAACCGTAGTTTTTTATTTTGTCACTAGAAAATAAAATAGGGAAAATGTCGAATTAACCCAATTAGTCTAATTATTCTAATCAAATCCCAATAATAAAATAAAAAAATGACCAAAATTTAGACATTGGACATTTAATAATTGGGGATTGGTTAGGTTAATTAGGTCAATTAGAATAATTAGAAATTTAGTAAAGTGAGGTCTTATGCCGAAAAAAAATTCTTCTCAAAAAGATAAACTTGATCAATTATTAGCTAAAGTAAGCAAGATGAAAAAGGAGCAGAAATTAGATCTGTCATCCGACCAAGATTTATCAATTGCCGTCATGAATTTAGTCTCAATTGAAGAACATTTTTTCTTTACCGCGGAAAAAACCGGCAAAGCCAAGTATTTAAAAATGTTAAATTTAGTCCGCGAAATGCGCAAAGAATTGCTTAAAAAATTAGTCAAAAATCCGGAAGGCGAAATTTGGTGTCTGTCAAAGCATTTGTTAGCCGCCGCCATGCGTTTGATGGAAGTTGGCACCAAAGCGCAAACCATGGGTAAAGACAAAGAAGCTGAAGATTATTTTTCAAAATCATATCAACTTTATTCTTTATTTTGGGGCCTTAATATGGGTGCCATTGACGTGGCCGGAATTAGCAAAATTGGCGGTCAAGCTTTAAATGTTCACGACAAAAGCAAAAAAGGCGTTCTCGGCAAAATGGGAGATTTGGTTAAAAAAGTGATCGACTGCTGCATAGAATAGATTAACAGTAAGCAATTAACAGTGGATAATCAACAATAGATTACAAACAACAAATCTAAAATTGAAAATTTGGGGAACTTTGACAGTTCCTATTTTTATTTTTCCCAAATTATGCTATAATTTACCTAATTACGAAGAGCCAGTACTTTAACAATTTGGAATCCCAAACTCCCCAGGAGGCGATCGAGATGAGTGTCAAAGAAGCGATGGTGTGTCTTTCTGTTATCCTTTTTGATACTACTTTTGTAGGATGGCTGCTTGTTGAATTTTTACGTTTTGCGCAAACATAGTAATCCGACACCACAAGGAGGCGATCGAGATGGCAGAGGCAGAATCTCGTCAAGAGCAGGAGGTTCTTGATGCTGGTTCGCTTACCGTTGATGATTTGCATTCTTTTATATTAAAGAATAACGGTAAGGTTAAAATTAAAGGAACATACAAACAAATTAACGTGTTGACAGTGTCTCTACTCTTTGATTATAGTATGACATTTCATGTGACGCCTGTTGGTGATAATGTATTTGAAATAAGTGCTTGATTCTGATTCAAAACTCACCACGGAGGCAATCGAGATGGCAGACCCTATGCCCTATCTGCATCGTTTTAACTTCCCCATGGCAATGACTCCTTTTCGTCATCAATGCCGATGCCATTATGGAAGGGCAAAACCGCCTTGCGAGGAAAAGGTTGGCTATCAAATTGAAATTGCGCCGATCCTGATTTGGCCACCGATTATCGAAGCGATTTCTTCCGGAAAAATATCTCATGAGCAGAATTGCCAAATCGAAAGAAATGCTTTTGGAGAATGTCTTGATGGGTTTATTGAAGACATAGGCAGATGGATAAATTCTCCCACTGAACCGACAAAACTCAGAGAAAGAGTCGGCGAGGAAATTTATTCGCCAATTTCCCGAATATTAAAATATATTCCCATTAAAGAAAGAATGAAATGGCTTGGTGAATTTTTGGACGCTGATAATGGTCATGATCGAAAATGTAATTGGGTTGATTCTGATTATATCAGTCTTGGTCCAGGTTCAGGCGCCCTGCTCTTAATTAAATTCCCGCCCTACACTGATACCTCTAATTTTGTTCTCGAAAGAGATGTAGAATTGGAACGCAGTGAGATCAATTGTAAACGCCAAACAGTTGAGCCTTTCGCCAAGGGCGATTTTTCCGGATCAGATGATTCTTGGCATGGTATTTTTGATGTTTTGCGGGCAGAGATTCATGGCGGGTATCGCGTTCCTCAAGCATTTTTAATGAGAACTTATGCTTGCACTTACTTAAACATGCTCGCACGTGAGATTATGAATCTTCAAAATCAACAGTAATATTCGCCCGTCCAGGTTTTTACAACCCCTACCCAGGAGGCGATGAGAGATGAGCGAAAACAATCAAGCCAGAAAAACTTTGGGTGATCTAGTTGACGATTTACACAAAATAGAGGCAAGCGGGTGTTGTTATATTGATATGTGGACCCGTCGTATGCCTGAAGAAGATTACCAAAGAGCACGTTTGCAAATTCTCTGCCCAGAAACCATTACAGGGTTTATGAAAGGTATTGAAAATGTAATCTCGTATCATCTAGGTGTTTCTAATGAAGTTATGAGTTGTCTTATTCGTGAGAAACATTTGGAATTACTTCAAGCAGTCATCGTAAAATCAGCAGATTATGGAATTGCGATTTTACTTGATGCCAATCATCCTCTCACGATTCTTGACGAAGCTGTAGTTGCTGGAATTGTTGAAATAAATGATCAAGATTTGGTGGTTTTAACCGATAAAGGTAAGGCTTTGGCTCAAGAAGTTCAAGATCAAATCGAAGACTTATGGAGACGATGAGAGATGGAACAGATGCCAGCGGTCGTCACTCGGATTATGCTTGCTGCTTATCTCGTGAGAGCCAATGAAGTTATGGAAATTCTTGAATGCGTCTGGAAGATGCATATGCATGGGCCCGAAGAGCTTAAATACTTTCTTGAGCAACTCAACGAAGATGATCGCCGTCCTTTAACCACATTTCCAGCAAAATTTGAGGAGCTTTCGGCAGAAGTCAGAGATATTTGTTCCAAACAAGCTGCCAATCTCTCAATTCCTTTGGAAGGCAATTATGACCTCGAGGCAATTGATAAATTGCAAGAAGTGGTTGTGCCTACTTGCCAAGAGATTATCCAAGCCATCGATAATAATGGGAAAATTTCTCTTTCAAGTTTAAGGTTATCGCATGATGCAATCAAACGGTTTGAAGTTCTTTGCAATCAAGTCGTAACACGGTTGCAAGATTAGAATCAAGCCGAACCACAAACTCCAGGAGGCGATGAGAGATGGCAACGGCAGAAAAAATATCTCTTCTCACGGTGTATGCTGGGGATTATGTGGACGTTTATATAGATGATGCTAAGAAATGTCGTATTGAAAAAGTACAAGGACTAAATTTACAAATGATTCTCGCTACAGCATTTGCAACCAATCAATTCACGGGTCAGAAAGTAACTGTGTTTGAAGTAGATGCACAGACATTTGAAATTTTAGAATTTGACACAGAAAATAAAATCCTAAAAGCCAAAACAGTTAAAAAAGTATCAATCTGGAGGGATAAGAGATGAAGATAACCTGGTTTGGCTTAGGCATTTTTATGTTTGTTTGTGGATGTTTCTCAATGATTGGAGCCGCTATTTCTCTGGGGCAAAATCTACACATTTGGATTTGTTTAGGGTTGTATCTTCTGGCAATTGCCATTATTATTTCGGGACTTGCCTTAGCAATTAAAAAATTACAATTTTAAAAAAATTAACAGCCGTTGTTCGACAACAACACCAGTTTTCGAGCCTCGGCTCTTTTTTTCCGCCAATTTAAGATTCTTCCCGCTTTTAGATTTTATAAAAATTGATATAATATTAATGAGGGAAATATGAAAATATTAAAAATCGTTGGTTCGATCCTTTTAGTATTATTGTTGGTTGCCACAAGCTATGGGGTTTATTATTATCGCGCTCAAAGCAAAAAAGCCAGCACGGAAATTGAAAATTTGCGCCGAGAAATTGATACCTTGAAAAAAAATGCTGAAGAATCAACCTCAAGCACTTCTGACACAAGCACATCAACTAACTCTTCAGCAACTTCACAAGGCACTAGTCAGACCGTAAAAAGTGTTCATTGTCTTCAAAATCCGACCAAGGGTACAACCATTAAAGTTACATCCCCTGCGGATTATTCAATTAATTCTGGGTTAAGTTTGACTTTTTCTGGTACGGCGACGGTTTTTGAAGGCGAATTTAATTACCGACTCAGAGATTGCCGCGGCCCAATTTTGAAGCAAGGTGCTGTTTCTGTCACCGGCGATAGTTTTGAAAACGCCCCTTACCGCAAAACGATCACTTTAACTTTAAGTCGTTCACCAATGGATGCAATTCTGGAGTTGTTTGATGTTTCTGAAGCTGACAGCAGTGAAATCGGTTTAATTCAAATTCCAGTTAGGCTAACTAGATAATATTGTAAAATAATGAAAGCGATTGAAGTTTCAAATCTCAAAAAACATTTTGGCAAAACTAAAGCCGTTGATGGCATTTCTTTTGAAGTCGAAAAAGGCGAAATTTTTGGCTTTTTAGGACCCAATGGTGCTGGTAAAACCACCACTATCCGTTGCCTAATGAATTTTATCAAACCCACCTCAGGCGAAATTAAAATTTTAAGCCAAGACGCTCAAAAACAAAGCGTGAAAATAATGGACAAAGTCGGTTATTTACCCGGCAACGTTCAACTTTATGATGGCTGGACTGGTCAGGAGCATATTGATTTTGTGGAATCGATCCGTGGTAAGTCTCAAAATGTCCGCGAGTTGTGTAAAAAATTAGACTTTAACCCCAAATTAAAATTTAAGCATTTATCAACCGGCAATAAACAAAAATTAGGTTTAATTTTAGCTTTAATGTCTAATCCGCAAATTCTCATTATGGATGAACCCACAGTCGGGCTTGATCCGTTATTACAAAATACCATTTATGAAATTTTAGAAGATTTAGAGAAATCAGGCACCACTATTTTTATGTCATCTCATAATTTAGCTGAGGTCGAAAGGCTTTGCCGTCGAGTTGGCATTATTAAAGCTGGCAAATTAATCGCGCTTGAAGATATTGAAAAACTTCATGCCAAAAAAACGCACATTATTACGGTTATTTTTGAAAATACATTCAATAAAAATGATTTTATTTCCAAAGAGGTTGCTATTGAGCGAGTTTTGCCAGATGGCTTAGTTTTAAATTCTAAAGGCGATATTAATATAGTGTTGCAGAAATTAGCTAAAAACCAAATTAAAGATTTAGAAATCACCCATGCGACTTTAGAAGAAGTCTTTTTAGAATTTTATCGTGGCGGAGAAAAATAATGAAAGCAGTGTTTTGGCGGATTTTAAAAGATCGACAATCAGTCTTTTTAGTGTATATTTTAGTCAATATTGGCTTGTTATTAATGTATATTTCTTTGTTCCCATCATTTAAAGACCAATCAGCGGCCATGGAGCAATTGTTTAAAAGTTATCCCGAGTCTTTTTTAAAGGCTTTTAATTTCGATATTGCCAACTTCACTACTATTGAAGGTTTTTTATCGACCGAACAATTTTCGTTTATGTGGCCATTATTAGTAGTTTTGATGTCAGTTGGTTTTGCCGGCACGGCTTTTGCTGGCGAAATTGAAAAAGGCACGATTGAAATTTTGTTAGCTCAGCCAATTTCAAGGTTAAAATTATTTATTAGCCGATATTTGGCCGGTCTAGCCAGCTTAGTGGTTTTTGTCATTTTCTCGGTCTTTATCGCCATTCCCATTATTGAGATTTTTAAAATTTCTTATACTTTTGAAAATTTTGCCACCATGGCGCTTTTGGCATTTTTATTTGGTTTGGTCATTTATAGCATTGGGATGTTCTTGTCGGCAATTTTTTCTGATAAAGGCAAAGTCTATTTTATTTCCGGGGCCTTGTTGGTGGTCATGTACGTTTTAAATATTGTTTCTTCAATTAAAGAGCAACTTGCTGATCTAAAATATGTCTCATTCTTTTATTATTTTAATCCTTCCAAAGCTCTAATCCATAATCAAATTGATCACTGGGGGTATTTAGTTTTTATCGGCATTTCCGCGGTTGTAATTGTTATTGGTGCTGCTTGGTTTTCTAAAAGGGATATTATGGTCTCATAATTTATTTTTTTGTTCTAAATAAAAAAGAAACCCCGGGGGCATGAAAGCGCGCTAAGCTCTCGTACTCTCGGGGGTGCTCCAGCTAAGGATGCTCTTTGTAGTACTCCAATAGCCGGGGCGAGGGGTGAGGACGAACCTCTCCGACCTCTGGTCGTGCTCTTGGCTGGCGCCAAGACGTGTAGGCGATGAGGGCCTAAGGGAAGGTGCGACGATTCCAGTTAGACTGGTGATCCTTCCCTTAGTAGGGTCGGCGTCCCGCAACGATGCGGGGGTGAGAAGGTTTGGGGTTGACCACGGTGTAGATCGTCAGCAGAGGGCGAGCTTCTTCATGGTGTTTTTCTCCACAACTGGAGAAGGATGGCCGGGGCATAAACCCGCACGAATTTACGGGTTTAGCCGGCAGGAACGACGTTTGGTCGTCGGGTGTATCAGGGTGAAGCTGGAAGAGCGACTGGGGGAGGATGCGAGACTACTTGGACCACAAGCCCGCATGGGCATTTCCACTTGGACTACGACATCCTCATTGACCGCGTTGTCGACCTTAGAGCATCCTCCCCCGGGTACAACACGACCACGATCTGTGACCGATCCACCTGTCCACGTGATCCGAAGCACTTTCTGACCCAGTAGATCCCGTCATCCGATTCTTGATCCGAGTTCCCTGAGATCCCTGACCGAGTCCTGTCTAACGGCATCCTCTTGGTGTGGTCTATCTATCACCTCCTTCTGTGACAGGATCAAACAGAACTGCCAAGCCCTCTCACTTCTTGACAACAAGGCTTGACCATCTGTTTGTGCGTATATCAACCAGCACTGTGTTGCTGGTAATTTTCTCCTTAAATATAATTTTATAATGATATTTCCAAAAGTCAAATTTTTTCTAATTTTTATTTGCATTTTGAAAATTTTAAATTATAATGTTATTAATGCCTACGGAGGTGAGAGGTTTGCGAAAACGACGGCCAAACCGGGTTTGGACGCCGATTCATGCAAAATTTGAACGAATTCGAGCGCAGATAAAACATCCCAATAATTCTGGTGGAACATATTGCGTTAACGAGGCAGAACAACGAGAAGCAGAACGAGCCGTGCATCTTCTTTCGGGTTTTGATACAGATCGACTGAAAACCCAACCACCGGAGGTGTCGCAAATGGCCGTCAAGCAGCTCACCACTGACCGAGTCATTGCGGATCAGGCGAGAAGCCTTTTGCAGGAAATCGTAGATTTAGTGCTAGCCTCACCTGATGTCCCGGAAGATGAATTGCTGACCAAGCATCGAGAATTATCAGAGATTATGCCCCAAAAAGGTCAGGTTTTCGGTTATTTTGAAGATTCGGATTTGAGAAAACATCTTCACCAATCATCTCCAAATCATCGGGAAATGGTTTATTACTATCGAACTGCTGGTACAATTTTACTGAAATGGATTATCAGAAGGCAAGAACTTCTTGATGCTGGCGTCACAAGTTACACAATCGGCACATTTAAAGCTAGTGAGATAGAGAAAGAATATGAAGTCAAAAGATTTTCCGAATTGCAAGAGTTGATTGCGAATCCAGAACAAGCCTTCCAAGAGATACAAGCTGATTGGACAGACCGGTCACGATATGATTTGGCTGGAGTCTTGCGGCTCGAGAATGGTTTGGAAATTGAAAATTGCGAACAAATTAAAAATTGCGCCCAGGAACTGTTAAATTATGAATATGCTGAAATACAATATCAACGAGAATTGCGAGAATGGCTGATCCATAATAGAAAGCGTACTCCATATGATGATCCAACTACATATCAGCCGAAACCCAAAAAACCGAAATGTCCCTCACGCACTTTAGCTAAATAATTAAACCAATTTGTCACCCGTTAGGGTTTTTACTTTTTACCTTGACGGGATTTTTTTATTGCATCGCTTGCCAGGCGAAGCCGCCGCCCCGAAGGGGTAGCGCAAGCACGCAACAAGGTTCTCGAGCGAAGCGAGAGGTTCTTATGGGTTTGATACTCACAATCCCGCTTTCCCTGCGTCAGAATAGAAAACTTTGCGGGATTATATCCCTTAATGACGACATCGAATAATTTGAATCAGATTTAAAATTCCAATATAATATCCAAGGAGGCGAAAATGCAATCTCAAGAAAATAACAATCTCATTATTACCAGATTATTTCCAGACAAAGACTTGTTCAAAAGTTTAGAGCAAATTTGCCAAAATCACCATATCCAAACCGCCATTATTATTTCCGCTTTAGGACAATTAAAAAATTTTGAGCTCGGTTTTTTTAAAACCAAAGCTGAATATTTACCCCAAAATTTTAAAAAAGCCCATGAGCTTTTACAACTATCTGGTATGATTTCAGAACAAAAATCAGATTATAAATTCCATTTACACGCAGTTTTGGGCGATGAAAATAAAAAAACCCTTGGTGGACATTTAATTTCCGGCACCATTGAAACTACCGGAGAAATTGTACTATTAAAATCAAACCTTAAAATGATTCGCAAATTAGAACCTAAAACCGGTTTAGAGGGGCTATTTTTAGAAAATGACTAAAATTATTAAAGTGAAAGTTATTCCCAAAGCCAAACTAAATACCGTCAAAGAAACCGAAGACGGCTTAAAAGTTTATTTAACCAAACCTGCCCAAAAAAATAAAGCCAACAAGGCTCTCGTTGAAATTTTAGCTGATTATTTTAAAATTAAAAAAAGCCAAATCACTATTCAAAAAGGCGAAAAATCGCGCCACAAAATTATTGAGATTGATTAATTTCAACCATGTCGCCAATTTTTAGCCCTAATTTTTTCGCTTCACCAGCAGGTATTTCTAAAACAAAATTTGCCGGTTTCAGATTGGTATATTTTGGAATTTTGTTTGAACTTTCCGGTTTTTTCAGGGTAACAAAATCTACCACGCGACTATCGTCAATAAAAATTATATCCAAATCAAAATTCATCTTATTCATCCAAAAATCACGCTTTTGTTTGTCGTCATAAACAAAAAGCATCCCTGAATTTGTCGCTAATTCATTTCTGCCCGATAATCCCTCAGCCATTTTTATGGGAGTTTTGACCATTTCAACTTGATATTGTTGATTTTTTATCATCACCTCAGCCTTTAAATTTTGTTGGCGCAAGGCTTGAATAAAATAATAGCCAAAAATGATGACCGCCACAGCCATTGCCAATGCTAAAAACAAACCGATGATTTTTGCTAATTTTTTCAAATAATTCATATTAATACTATACCAGGATTTTGGCGAAATAAATATGTTATAATGGAAATAGAAAATAATCGAAATAGTTCTTAAAGGAGAGGCACATGTCTGATGGTTTGATCGGCGATTCAAAAGGTGAAATAATTTTTGGCAATGAAGCGGTGGTGCGAGGCGCTTTAGAGGCTGGCGTGGGTTTTATTTCCGGCTATCCTGGAACACCAGCTTCAGAAATTTCCGATACCGCCGGCCAAATTGCTAAAAAAGTCGGCATTTATTTTGAATATAGCACCAATGAAAAAATCGCCTTAGAAGCGGCCGCCGGTGCGGCATTTGCTGGCGTCAAATCAATGGTGGTAATGAAACATTATGGCTTAAATGTTGCCTTGGATTCATTATTGCCTTTGGGATATTTAGGATGCCCATTGGTGGTGGTGGTGGCAGATGATCCGGGATCTTATAGTTCGGTGCAAACCGAACAAGACTCCAGATTGTTAGCTAAAATTGGACATTTGCCAGTTTTAGAGCCTTCAAACCCCGAAGAAGCGCGAATCATGACTAAAAAAGCTTTTGAAGTTTCGGCAAAATATAAAATCCCGGTGATTTTAAGAATGACCACCCGAGTTTCCTATGTGCGCGGCTTGGTTAATTTTGACCAACTTCCAGATTCATATCAGACTCAAGGCAAGTTTGAAAAAAATCCCGAAGGCTTTAAAATGGGTGCTAGCCAAACCGTGGCTTTGCATGCGAAAATCTTAGATAAAATGATCAAAATCAAAAATGAGGTTTCAGAAACTGATCCTTTGAATTTTGTGAATAATCAAAAAGGCAAAATTGGAGTGGCAGTTTCAGGGGTGAGCTGGCAATATTTACAAGAAGTGATGTTAGAATCAGCCAGGAATCTACCGGTTTTTAAAATTGGTCTATCCGCACCATTTCCCGACCAAAAAGCCGCCGCGTTTATGTCAAAATTAACCAAAGTGATCGTTATTGAGGAATTAGAGCCGGTTTTAGAAAATGAATTAAAAAGAATTGCTCAAGATCAAAACATAAAACTCCAAATTGTCGGTGAAAAATATTTTCCCAAAATCGGCGAGCTAAATGCCAAAATCATTGCCGATAATTTGCCCAAAGCCATTGCTTCTCAGGCGATTAGCCCGGCCGAAAACCCGGCAAAAAATGAAGTGGCGACCCGTTTGCCATTTTTATGCCATGGTTGTCCGCACCGTGCTACCTTTAACGCGGTCAAAAAAGCCTTAGGCGAAGATAAAATATATGGCGGGGATATTGGTTGTTATATGATCGGCGCTTACAAACCAATTCAAATGTTGGATTGGGTTGTGGCGATGGGTGCTGGCGTGGGGATCGCTCATGGCATCTCCAAAACAACTAGTCAAAAACCAGTCGCCTTTATTGGTGATTCAACCTTTTTCCACGCCGGTTTGCCAGCCTTAGTTAATTTAGTCTACAACCAAAGCGATATTTTATTAATCATTATGGATAATAACTACACCGCTATGACTGGCCATCAGCCCAATCCTAGCACTGGCCTCACCGGCGAAGGCGATGTAGTGAAAAAAATTGATATTGAACCGATTGTCAAAGCTTGCGGCGTTGATGCAGTTCAGACAATTTCCATTTATGATTTTAATAACGCGGTTGAGGCCATTAAATCAGCTTATGCCCAAAAAGGCGTGAGCGTCTTTGTCGCCAAAGGCGAGTGCCGGCTTATGACCGTCAAAAAAGCCAAAGATTCAGGTCAAAAATTGCCAATATTCCAAATTGTAAAACAAAACGAGACAGATAATAAAATTTTACGCGCTTATCATTGCCCAGCCTTTATTGAAACAGACAACGGCCTTGCCATTGATCCGGCCACTTGTACTGGCTGTTCAGTTTGCAAGCAGCTCGCCCCAAATTCAGTCGAAATCATGAAAGAAGGTGAAAATGCTAAATAAAATAAAATCAATTTTTGGGACAAAACAAGCCTCGGATAATAAAACTTTTAATTTAATTTTAACCGGTTATGGCGGTCAAGGTGTAATCACTTTGGCAAAATTAGTCACGGCAGCGGCGCAAAAACAAAGTTTTCAGGTTTTAGAAAGTGAATTACATGGTTTAGCTCAGCGCGGTGGTAGCTTGCAATGTCAAATTAGATTTGGTGAAGTAGTTTTTTCCCCACAAGTTGCCGATAACGATGCAGATTTAATTATTGGTATGGATTTCATTGAAGCTGTCCGTGCCAAGAATTGGGCAAAACCGCAAAAAACTACTATCCTGGCTGAATCCGGAATATTCTGGCCATATGACGATCAGGTAAACTTAGAAGAACTTGAAACGCAAATAAATCAATCAGCCAAAAAAGTCATTAAAGTCGCCGTCGAAGACAAGGTTTTGGAAATAACTGGTGATAAAATGTCTACTAATATTTATTTTTTTGGAATGGCGGTTGGTTTGGGGATTTTACCGATTAAGCCAGAAATTGCCTGGCAGGCGGTAGCTGAGAGTTTGAATGAAAAATTTCATGAAATTAATAAAAAAGTTTTCGATGAAGCTTTAAAATATCAGCCAAATAATTGAGGTAAAAATGGGAATTTTGGATCGAGATTATACCAAGGACAAATTAAGAGAACAAGATGATCGCAATTCTAAAAATAACGGTTTGTTATATCTCGCGATCGCGATCGGGATTGGTTTTTTAATTTACCTTTTCCTTAGATAATAACATGAAACAATATCATCTTTCGGTGATGCCAAATGAAGTTTTGAATTTTTTCCAGCCTCAAAAGGGTGGTTTTTTTGTTGATGGGACTTTGGGCGGCGGTGGCCATACGCGAGCTCTACTCGAAAAAACTCAAATCTCCAAACTCTCCGTCAAAGGTGGATCCGCCTCGGGCGGAAAATCTCAAAACTGTAATGTTATTGGGATTGATTTGGATATAGAAGCGATTAAGGCTTCTCAAAAAAAATTAGCTAAATTTGGAAAGCGAATAATTTTTGTACAGGATAATTTTTCTAATATCAAACAAATTTTATCAAAATTAAAAATAAAACAAATTTCCGGCGCTTTGTTGGATTTAGGCGTTTCAACTCATCAATTAGAAACTGCCAGCCGCGGTTTTAGTTTTAATGTGCTCGCCAAACTTGATATGAGATTAGACCAAAGTCAAACCCTAACCCTAACTGCAGAACTTATAGTCAACGAATGGCCAGAATCCAAATTGCGGGATATTTTTTCAAAGTTAGGGGAGTCCCCATTTGCTGGTCGGATTGCAAAGCAAATTATTATTACCAGAAAAACCCAAAAAATAACTTTTACCAATCAATTAGTGGAAATTATCAAAACCGCTACCCCGCCAAAGTGGCGATATAGCCGCGAAAAACATTTTGCGACAAATATCTTTCGCGCTTTGCGAATGGCAGTAAATTCAGAGCTTGAAAATTTAGAAAAAGCCATTTTTGAATTTGCTGATGTTTTAATGCCCGGCGCGAGATTAATAATTATCTCTTTTCATTCCCTCGAAGATCGCTTAGTGAAAAAAACTTTCCGTCAGCTCGCTAATCCTTGCGAATGTCCGCCAAAAGCGCCGGTTTGCGTTTGCGGCAAAAAACCCAAAATTAAAATCTTGACCTCAAAACCTCTGGTACCTGCACCTGCAGAAATTGAGCAAAATCCCAAAAGCCGCTCCGCCAAAATGCGCGTCTGCGAAAAAAATTGATCTCGCAAGTTATCCCGCAGATTTTCCTATCGTGACGCGAGGAATGCGGGATTATGGGCATCGAACCCATAAAAAAAGAACCTAACAGGTGTGGGCAAAAAATGATACACCAATCAGGTTCTTGGATTTAATTTGGTTTTAATTTGGGATTTTTCCGGGAATCTAACTAATTCCGTTGGCCAAAGACGAGTCCGAAGAGCCATTTCTCTCAAGCAATAAAATCTAGCCCTCAGCGGCGTCCGTATTAACGATCTTTTTGACGCTGTTTTCATCGGCTTATTTTGTCTCCTTGGGTTTAAGTTTTAGATCTAGATGTTCTCCTGCAATCCAAAGCATAAGAGAAAAGACCAGATAAACCCAAAAAACAGGAATTGCAATATATAAATCGTGGTAGTAGAACAAAAAGCCAAAATAACCAACAAAAGCCAGCAAGAAACCGAGGAGCGCATGCACTTGAAGGAAATCCCTTTGGGTTGATGTCGACTTTTTCTTTAGTTCAAACCAGTAGAATGCGATTACATATATCCACCAGCCTAAAAGCATACAGATCATAACATCGCTAAATAGAGGACCTTTTTCGATATATAGCGGAGTATAAAAACGGGTTTGGCCAATATATTTAGCGACAAAATGTACAAAAAACAGAGGTAAAAATTGGGTCAGGAATAATCTTTTTCTTTCAGATGTCGGCAGCGAAGAAGAAAAAACCCAATATAGCATATAACCGCTCAATATCCAAGCAATCGGCGTTTCCACGAAGAGTAGCCAGATCATTTCGGATCACCTTTCTTTCGTCTTGGTATTATTGTTTTTTCGGGTTTTTGTTTCGGAGTGGAATTTTCTCCGACAATTCTTACACTTCCAGTAGCTTCTGCTTCTCGACGTTTTCTTTTTCTTCCTTTTCTGGCTGAAAGTTCTTCTTTGCGGCCAGGCAAAACTCCTGCCAAGACTTTATCGGAATAATAAGGTTTAAGAGCATGATGCAAATCTCGCGCAGCGCAAAATTCCGCTCTATCTTTGTCCCATTTCTGCGCTCTAGGCATCTAGATTTATCTCCTCCTTCGACGTTTATATCCATTATACTTTCTCCTGGATTCATCGTTAAGTTTTTGGATTAGCTCAATCATTTCTCCATTACCGAAATTTTGAATTACCGTAGCAACCTGGCATTCTGCCCTTAATCTCGCAAATTTTTTAGAGCGCCGCATTCCTTTAGCTATCGACTTCATCCCCCTTGTTTTTAATAAGTTGTTAAAGTCCTGGAAATTATCCTAATTATACCTCAATTTAAGCACAAAAAAAAGAGCCCCGAATTTTCGGAGCCCTTTTTTTATTTGATATTTCTAATTTTTGTTAGTGAATTACGACCGGAGTACCCATTGGCGCCCAAGTGTAGATGAAGGCAGCATCGCCGTTAGTCGCGTTGATACATCCATGGCTCATGGGGTGACCGAAGTTGCTATGCCAGTAAGTGCCGTGAATTGAATAAGGGCCGTAAAATCTGTTAACCCATTGAACATTAGGTAAATAATAGTCAGGGCCAGACATTAAAACAGAACGTGATTTTGAATAGATGGCGAACATACCAACAGGAGAAGGGTGACTTGCAACTCCAGAAGAAATTAAGAACGATCTGACTAAAGTTTGTCCATCAAAAGCATATAAGGTTTGTTTAGAAAGCACAATTTCAATGTATTTGCCAGGGAATAAACCAGGAGTCCCAGCAGGGTAAATAGTGCGAACCGATGGTTGAACTGGTGATACCGCTAAAGCGATTTGGTCTGAACCCTTACCGGCTAAAGCCGCTTTAACCGCCGACACTGCCGCAGATTGATTAACTGCTTGACCAGCCGCACCTTCAGATAAAACTTGTCCAGCAGGAGTGACTTCTTTAGCAATTGCCGCTTTATCAATATGACGGGCAGCAGAACTCACAAAACCGGCAATGGTTTGGCTAGAAAGGCTTAAACTGAAATCTTCACCATTTTTAGTTAAAATTAACCAAGTGAAAATTTCACTTTTTGAAGCCACATAATTTTGATTTTCATAGGTTAAAGAAATTGTATGGGCTAAATAATTATCCGCAGTTTGGGTAATTTGAGCCGCTTGATCATCAGGAACTGCAATTTGGCTTTTGGTCACTGGAGCTTGAATCTCATCTAAAGTGCCAGCTTGAGCTTTGGTAAAAATTTGGTCTTTTAATTTATCAGTTTCTAAAGTAATGCCAGTTTGGCCTAAAACGATCTTGGTTTTACCATTGGCTAATTCTAAGTGGGGATCTTCGGCCTTTTTTTCAATTTTAGAACTTAATTGATTTAAATAATTGTTCCATTTCTTTTTACTAATATTATAGGTAGGATTAAAACTAACTTCGTTGAAAGCTAAATTCACCGTTGATTTGGCGTTTTCAAACCAATTTTGACTATGACCAACCGCAAACGCTTTATCAGCTAAGTCGCCAGGGCTATAACTAACGCCGATGTTGGTTAATTTTTCCGTCACTTTGGTATCACCAACTGCCACCGTCATTTTTTGGCTTGACCATTCTTTGTATTTTTGGCCTAAAAGCTGAAGCGCTTCGTCTTTAGTTTTTCCGCCCAAATTAATTCCGGCCACATTAACACCCGGATAAATCTTGTGTTGAAAAGCATAGGCGAATGAGCCATAGCCTAAAAGAGTGACAGCTAAAAAGGTCATAATGCCTAAAGTAGGTTTAACCGCTTTGTGATTCCAAAAAGTAACCGCTTTTTGATTTTTTACATTTTGTTTTTGAGTGATGACTTTGGAATTATTGCCAAAAGTCAAACTGCCAACTTTCACGTTCATTTTTTTCCTTTTCTATTTTTGTTTTTGACAGCCCCCTCCTTATTGAGGACCGTGTCTCAATCAATGGTTGACGAGACATTTTTCAAATTATACCATTATAGCAAAATAAAATGGGTTTGTCAAGCCCCACACCAGAGCTACGCACGGAGCGGGGCGTAGACCCCGCATATATGACGCTTGAGTCGAGAACGTAGATCTTCGCGAATATTAAATATTGTGCGGGGTCAAGGAGGTAAAATCGGGATTATCGCCATCGAGTTGAATCACCCCGCAAAGTTACCTGTCATAACGCTTGGAAGGCGGGATTATGGGCACCGAGCCTATAAAAAAATCCCCGCAGGGCAAAAAAGTGTTTTTAGCCTCACGGGGCAGGTGATAATTCTAATTATGCAGCTAGGCGATGGCGCCTAAAACCTTCATTATAATAAGCTTCGTAGGTCCGAGAAATACAAATGACCAATTGTCGAAAATCATCGGTGACAGTCAGGGTTGGGTTATGCATATAATTGAAAAGGGCCAGTTCGAATCTCTGCAGAAGTTGGGTCAGAGGTTCGAAACCATCTTTATAATCTTTGATTTCGGGACTGAATTTATTGTCAAAGGTGTGGGCGAATCTGACGAAAAACTGTATCATCTCAAAATGATTAAAGGTTGGCGGGATAGAACTTCGTTCGTTCGGATCAGTCATAAAATGTTTAAAGGCGCACCCTGAGGCAATTAGAAATTGGCAGAGAATTTCAAATTGTGGGACAACACTTTCGGGATAATCTCTAATAGTTTGATCTTTAATAAATGCCGTAGTTCGAAATATTGCCATTGCCGCTTCGTGTGTTTTCCGAATCAACTCCTCGCCATAAAGTTCTGGATACCTTTCGGGTTTATGCTTCTTCTCAAGCTCTCGCTGATCCATTTCAGCTCACCCCTCCACTCCAAGAGTTTGTTTGGCTTGGTCTCGTAATTGACTTTCAAGCGCTCCTAAGGAATTACGAAGCTCGAATAATTTAGTTATGATTTCGGGGACGGTTTTTAATATTTCAACTAAATTCAGAAGATGCCGATAAGCCTGCTCAATATCTTTAATTTCATTTTTCTCAAAAGCAGACTGAACTAATCTGAAGTTATTACAAAAGGTATTTGCTGAATCACCTTCGTATCTAGTAGCTTGGCCTGGGTCAATAATTATTTCATAACCGATTATTGCCGATTCAAGAAACGCAGTAACGTGTGATAATCTTTCCAATCGATTAGCTTCATATTCTGCCGCCCCACCTTTAGCATGTCCTTGACCGCTGAAAAGTGTCTCCCAATCTTCATAAAGAATCGCCTCGACTACTGCAGCAAGATTAAAAGCATTAGCAACTTGCGATACTGCGTCATTATCTGCCATCTCAGCTCACCTCTGCTGGTTGCTCGCGGTGCGCATCAGGCGAAATGGATAACGTATGAAACTATTTTCTGTCAAAGGGGTCAGATCCTTCCTGAATCATCGCAGTTGCCCAGACCAAGAACCCAAGAAGTCCTTCCAAGAACTCAGTTAAAATCTTAACTTCGTTTTCATCTGTTTTATCTGCTGGACGTTCCAAGAAATTGGTCAGGGCCAGTTGATAGGGCCAAATCATTTCGCTAAAATGTTTTTCCGGTAAACCAAGCGTGCCGCGGCGACCAAGCGTGCCATAAAGAATATTGTAGGCTCGGCAGGCTTCTACTGCTGGACCGATTGCCAATCTAAGTGGAGAAGTGGGCTGGTTGATGATCCGGTCGCCCTCTAAAGCTTGAAGAACCATCTCGAGCAAAGACTGATACACCACTTCGCGGTTTAAGTCAGATATTCTAAGGGACAAGGCAGGGTATTCAGGATTCAGATCGTGCAAGATGTATTCGGCCAAGTCACCAATTCCAAGCAATTCGCCAATTTGGGTTAAGGGAGTTCTTGGGTTTGACATCGCGGTTTACCTCCGGGTTTCTGGCGTTACGGCAGGTGTCGCGGGATTAAATAAATCATAGCATGATTATTTGATAAAGACAATAAAAAATTGCCTTTTAGAGCAATTTTAAGTATAATTAGGTATAAATGGGGGCCTGTAGCTCAGTGGCAGAGCGGACGTCTTATAAGCGTCATGTCGCAGGTTCGATCCCTGCCAGGCCCATTTTTTGTTTACAATTTTACCAGCTGCCGCCACCGCCACCGCCAAAACCACCGCCAGAAAAACCACCACCACCCGAAAAACCAGACGAACCTGAAGCTGCTCCGGAAACTGCCCCAGACCAAGTGCTATTAAAACCATTTAAATTACTTATAAAAACCATGGTGTTAAAAGTCGTCCAATTACCCTCATACCAGTCGGGTTGTTCTTTGTAAATATCTTTAAAAGTTTTTGCCCATTTATCACCCACGCCAAACAAAATTGCGTATGGCAGAAAATCCAAGAAAATATTTTCATCTTCTGCCCAATGCGTGCGATATTTTTCTACCTTAGTAATATATTCTTTAAAACCCAATATTTTTTGCAAAGCCGCTACACCTTTTAAGGTTTTTCTGGGCATAAAATAGCCAAAAATCATCACGGTTGCGGCAGTTAGAAATAGGGCAATGCCCAAAGTATATGATAAAAGTAACGGGCCCGCGATCGCGGCGGCAATGATAATGCCAAGGCCAATCCAAAGATATTTTTTTCGAATTTTATCTGGATTTTGGGGAAAATACTTTTCGATCATTAAATCTGTATAAATTTTTTGTGAAATTTCTCGCCACTTTTTATAAAAAGTGGTTTTTACTTTAAGTTCGGAAAGCTTCACTTTTTGTTGGTTTTCAAATAAGGCTTCAAAAAACATTTTTTCAAAAGATTTGGCATGTTGGGGCAGATCCTTGAGTTTGATTAAAGTATAATTTTGGCCCCGCAAAAAGGTTTTTTCTTCCTCTTTGATTTTAATATATCCTTTGGTGGCCCAAAAAATTATTTGCGAAGTCAAATCAGCAGGTTCGACGCGGTCATCCAAAATCGTGCCCATTTCCGGAATTGTCAAATTTTGCGGTGGCGAAAATTCCGGGGCAATGGTGGTGATTTTTTTGGGATCTCGGCCAAATTTTAATAATATATAGGAAAAGAGCAAAAAAACCACAAATGGAATTATCATTAACCACCAAGAATTAAAACCGGAAAAAACATATTCTCGAGCGGGGATTGTGACTACCCCTTTTTCCCAGCCTACCACCACGGTTAAATTTCCGCTGGCTGAAAAATCGACCAGATTTTGATTGATACTTTTTGAACAATTTTCATTTGTGGCACCTTGTGAACCAGTGAAACAGCGATCTTGAAGACTGGCGGGATTTATCACATCTGGTAAAACCACTCGCGCTTGGGCTTTTTCAATTGGTACTTCCCAGCCAGTGCCGGTGACATTCCAGTACAGCTCATCATGATCTGAAAAACTATTGATTACACCAGAAATTTGATAATGAATTTGATATTGATAATCACCATTAACCGTTTTGTTGGCATCACCGATTTTAATTTCTAAATTATCGCCATTTTGACTAGTGGTGTAGGGGATAGACTTCCCTTTTTCATTCTTAATTTTTAGAATTTTGAGCTCAGTTTTGAATTTGCGGCCAGAGCTCTCTTTGAATCGATTTGGAATATAGCGATAAATGCCATGTTTGGCAGTAGGAAAATAATAGTCAATTGTTTCCACAATATCGACTAAACCTGTTTTTTCAACTGTAATTTCGGCGTTAAGATTTCTAATCGCTTCTGTTTGGGCATGTGATTTGATAGGTAAAATTAATAAAATCGCTAAAAAAACAAAGTTTAATAAATTTTTCGCAATTTTATTCAGCATTTTCCCTCTTGATTTCATTTTAACATAAAAGTTTATAATAGTTTAAAATAACTAATTTTCGTTTTTGGTCTTAACTTTTTAACTGAGCTATGCTAAAATATGGACAATTCTCGCTAAGTGCGGGATGCACCTATAATCCCACTTTCGTGGGACAAAATCCACTCCGCCAGCTGGCGGAAGGTGGAAAAGGGGAATTCCAATCGGCAATTTAACCTCCCAACTTTTCGCCAATATTTATCTTGGCGAGCTGGATAAATTCATAAAGCACTATTTGAAAATTAAGTATTATCTTCGCTATTGCGATGACTTTGTGTTTTTAGACGCTGACAGAGATAACTTAATAAAGTTATTAAATCCTATTATAAATTTTTTAAACAAAAAACTCAGCTTGAATTTATATCCAAACAAAATCATCATTCGTAAATTAAGACAAGGTATAGATTTCTTGGGCTATGTGGTTTTGCCACATTATCGGCTCTTAAGAGCTAAAACCCAAAAAAGGATGTTTAAAAAGATTAATCATAAAAATTTGTCTTCTTATCTGGGCTTATTGGGGCATTGCAATTCTTATAAAATAAAAAATAATTTACTCAAGTTTTTTTAAAACACAATCTGGGCAGATGCCTTCAAAAATAATATCAACTTTTTGAACCTGGTAATTTTTAATCGCCAGGCGTTTTTTAATGTCAATAATTTCGGCTAGAGGCAGTTGGATCAATTTTCGGCAAAAAAGGCAATAAAAATGGGCGTGATCAGCACCAGCATGTTCAAAATGAATTTTTCTATCCGGAGTCTTAATTGAGCTAACCACTCCTTCTGATTCTAAGCTTCTCAGGTTCCTATATATAGTTGATAAACTTAGCCTGGCTAAATATGGCCTGATAGCTTGATGGATTTCTTCGGCCGTGGGGTGGTTTAAATTCGTTTGTAAAAATTCCAAAATCTGCGTGCGTTGGTTAGTCAGCTTTTGCCATTTGTATTTATTTTGAAAGTTATCCATATAGTTATCCACAGGTTAATTAATATTCTGCAAACTATTCCCAATTGCATTTTATTTGCAAAATAAGGTTTTGGCAAGTGGATAACTTGGGGATAGCCTAATTTTAGCTTCGTTTTTAGTGATCATTAAAAATTTAAAAATTGCGATAATTCATCTTGGGTTGACAAATGATAATTTTTTTGATATAATAATATAATGTTTAAAAACCCCAATGGAAGGTTGAGGGCCGATCCGGACAGGGTTTTTATGAATTCTCAAAACAAAAATAAAATTTTAAACCAATTCAAAGTCGTTGCTCTCTCGATTTCTTTTATTATTGTCGGTTTAGTTCCTCAAACTGTTTTGGCGCAAATTAGCACCAATAGTATTTTTAGTTTAACTAACTCGGCTCGCTTAGATAATAGGGTTGCTCCCTTATCAATAAATTCAAAATTAAACCAAGCCGCTGCCGCCAAAGCCAATGACATGCTTGCCAAAGATTATTTTGCCCATGCCTCTCCCGAAGGTTTAACTTCTTGGTATTGGTTTAAGCTTGTGGGTTATAATTACCGCACTGCCGGCGAAAACTTAGCGATTGATTTTGAAGATTCCAATACCGTTTTTGCGGCTTGGATGAACAGCCCTTCTCACCGTGCCAATATTTTAGATCCTGATTTTAATGAAATTGGAATTGCAGTTATGAGTGGTGAATTTTCAGGTTCTAATACCACGGTGGTGGTGCAAATGTTTGGGACTCAAATTGGTCCAGCTCCTCAAGCCGCCAATCGCGATATTACCAAATCTGTTCCAACTCATTCAAGTTCAGTATTAAATCAAAATACTTCTATCCCCACCAATCCTCAAGGTGATAATTTTAATGAATTTAAAATCTGGGGAAAATTTATGGAAAAATATGCAAATTCATGGTTAGACACTGCCACTAATTTTAGAAAAATTTTTACTAAAAACCTTTTATTAGTTTTTAAATAATCTGTGGATAAGTCAGGCTTGACAGTAGGAATATAAATAATACAATTAAATTGTAAAAAAGGTTTTATAATAAAGGGAGGGGAAACCTCTTTTTTTTGCGTCTTAGGACACCAGTCTTAGGGTGAGATTGAAAAATTTCGTGGTTTAACTTTAACCTATGATTCTTTATTCGGCCACTTGGAATTATGGGTGCAAAATAGTGAGACCAACCACAAATCAGTTTGAGCAGCCAAGGTTGCTTTTATTGATTTGTGGTTTTTGAAGCTCTGCCAAGTTGGAGCGAAAACCTCGCCTAAGCCCCCGGCTGTTAGTGGGGGACGAAGGCGGGTTAAAAATTAAAAATAATCTCTCGACTAAGCTCGAGATGAAGGAGGAAGTGGTGAAAAAATTATTATCTTATTTATTAGCTTTGAGCTTAATGAGCCAATTTACTTTTGTGGGGGTTGCGAGAGCGGCGGTACAAAATATTGGGGCTGTAAAAAATCTTGCCCAATCGGAAAATTCTGAAGCGAATTTAACAAATGAATCTCAAACAAATGATGATTTTGAAACTTTACCGCAAGTTAAAGATGTCGACAACCAGCCGACCTTACCCAAAGTTAAAGACGTACCCATCAAATCAATTACTGCCTCAACCCAACCGACCCGAACTATCTCATCAACCCTGCCAGTCAAAGCCAGCTCTTCGCAAATTCAACCCCAGGTAGTTTCTTGGGTGGGTTCGATTTTGATTGACGGCGGAGCCACTTATGCCACTGATATTAATAGGGAAGTGGTTTTAACTATTTCTGGCAGCCGAAACGACGTGACGCCCGATGAAATGAGATTTTCAAATGATGATATCCATTTTTCAGTTTTTGAGGCGTATTCGACAACTAGAAATTGGACATTAGCTGCTGGCACAGACGGGCCAAGAATTGTGTACGTTCAATTTAGGACATTTATTAGCTCAGGATATAGTTATTCACCGCATTATTCAGCGACCGTTTTTTTAGATATTACCACGCCTCAAATTAGCCAAATCACCTTTAATCCCAGTTCAGCCTTATTGGGAATTGGTGGTCAGATTCAAATTACCATTACGGCTGAAAATCTGGAAGCAGGTCTAACCGCTAATGGTTCTTTTAACGGCCAAACTTTGTCATGGACAGATAATGGCGATGGCACTTATTCTGCCACCTACACGGTCTTGGCAAGTGATTTTTCAGCAGATAATGTTGAAATTTTAGATGCTACTTTAATCGACCCTGCCGGAAATATTTCTGATGTGGGCCAATCTTCTGGTAATAATCTTGATATTGATACGGTTTTACCCGAAATTTCCAATATAATTCTTACCCCCAATACAGTTAAAGGTAATGGTTCTCAGCCGGTTTTAATTACTGCTGAAATTACTGACAATATTAGTATTGGGAGTGTCAATATTGATTTAACGGCTGTGGATAGCGGTTTGGGTATTTCGTCGCTCTATGACGATGGCACCAATGGTGATCAAACTGCTGGAGATAATATTTATTCTCTTGTTTTTTACCCAAACCTAATAAATAACACGAACCAGATTTATAGTTTGACAATTAATATTTTAGATTCAGCTAATAATCTCTCACAAAGCACCGCCGATTTAACTATTGAGGATAATGTTCCGCCGCAAGCACCACAAAATTTATTGGCTATTTCTGGTGAAGGATACATATCTCTTTATTGGGCTGATGACTTAGATGCGGCATATTATATGATTTATCGTAGCGGTAGTCCCTTTAAATGGATTGCAGACACAACCGATAATTTCTATAAAGATACCAGCGTCATTGGCGGTAAGACCTATATTTATAAAATTATTGCCTTTGATTTAGCCGGTAATAAATCTAATGAAGTTACCATCTCTGCTACTCCAAAATTAATTATAATTGCGCCAGATATGCCGGCCAGCGTCACCCGGGTTGGAACTGAAACTCAACAACCCCAAATTGCTTCAGCAGTGGTTGAAACTAAACCTGCTCCCGCTGTTGCTGAACCAACCCCGACACCCTTAGAAGACGAAGGCACAGTTGAGGGCGAAAAAACAACCGAAGAGGCACCCACAAATTGGCCACTTATTATTGGCATAATTTTAGCTGCTTTAGTAATCGCTTTTTGGGTATACTATTGGTATGTTGGCTGGCAAGAAAATAAAAAAGCCTCATCTCGAAAAAAATAATTATTTCTTCATTGCAAATTAAATATTTTGGTAAATTATAATTTCCAAACCAATTTTGGGCTTGATTTTAAATTGAAATCATGGTATTTTTAAGAGAGCGAGGGGAATTTGTCAAACAATAGAAAAGCTTTTAAAAAATTCATCCCAAAACTACGTTTGGTACCATTTTTTTTGATTATTGCTTATATTCTTTTTTTGCTGGGAAAAGCAGTTTGGCAAAACTATAATATTAATCTTGAAGTTACTAATTTAGATAATGAAATGCAGCAGCTCCGAGATCATAATCAGGAATTACAAAAGCAAATTGAATATTATCAAAGTAGTACCTACAAAGAACAACAAGCTCGTTTAAAGCTTGGCTATCAAAAACCGGGCGAAAAAGTTTTTATTGTTTCGGCAAGCAACAACCAACCTGTGACTGAAGAAAAGACTGAAATTGCTAATAACCAAACACAAAATAATCGCTCAAACCTGATTCGTTGGTGGCAGTTTGTTTTTAAATAATTTATAAATTATTAGCGCTGCGGGGTGGAGGAGTAGTACCTCGACTGTCTCATAAGCAGTAGACCCTGGTGCAAATCCAGGCCCCGCTATATACAAATTCGAAATCTGAAAAAACCAAAAATCTTTGATTTTTGGAAAGGAACGACACTATAGCTAATGAGCTATGATGTATTATTTGCACATCAGAGCGAACAATGTGGAGGTTGTCGCGACATGGCTGGGTAGCTCAATGGTAGAGCAACAGACTCATAAGCTGTAGGTTGTGGGTTCGAGCCCCACCCCAGCCACAAATTTCGAGCCGAAAGCCAATAATTAAACTTAGAGGAGATTTATAATGCAAAAATATTGTTCGGGTAGAACTATTTTATATTTTGTCGTTTTATTGCTCTCGTTATATGTAATTTATAATTTATTTTTTGTGAAAAATACAAATCAGCAAACCGTGCCTTTAAATCAAGTCATTGATGAAGTAAAAAAGAAAGAAGTTAACAAAATCACGGTTAATGGTCAAAATTTACAAATTGTTTTAAAAAATGGCAATTTGCAGAAATCGGCGATTGAACAACAATCTTCTTTTGTCCAAATTCTCAAAGATGCCAATATTAATCTTGATGCCGTCCAGCTTGATATCAAAAGCACCTCCTCAAATAGTATTTGGATCGCGGTTTTATCTGGAGTTTTACCGGTATTATTAATCGCCGGTTTTATTTATTTTATGCTCAGATCAGCACAAGCCGGAAATAATCGGGCGATGTCTTTTGGTCAATCTCGAGCCAGACTTTTAGGAATTGGCCAATCCCGAGTTAAATTTTCCGATATCGCGGGTTTATTGGAGCCGAAACAAGAGCTTTGGGAAATCGTTGAATTTTTAAAAAGTCCACAAAAATTTAAAAAACTGGGCGCCGAAATTCCCAAAGGCGTTTTGTTGGTTGGGCCTCCTGGCACTGGTAAGACTTTATTGGCCCGAGCTGTGGCTGGTGAAGCTCAAGTGCCATTTTTTTCAATATCTGCCTCTGAATTTGTGGAAATGTTTGTTGGTGTGGGTGCGGCTCGGGTACGTGATATGTTCGACAAAGCTAAGCGTAATGCACCAGCGATTATTTTTATTGATGAATTAGATGCGATCGGTCGTCTTAGGGGCGCAGGTTTAGGCGGCAGTCATGATGAAAGGGAACAGACCTTAAACCAAATTTTAGTCGAAATGGATGGTTTTGAAACCGATACTAATGTCATTATTATGGCTGCTACCAACCGACCCGATGTTTTAGATCCCGCTTTATTGCGACCAGGTAGATTTGATCGCCGAATAGTATTAGATTTGCCTGACTTTAAGGAACGTTTGGACATTTTAAACATTTATGTTAAGAATAAGCCTTTAGCTGGCAACATTCATTTAGAAAAAATTGCTCGAAGCTCAATTGGATTTTCTGGTGCGGATTTGAAGAATTTAGCCAATGAAGCCGCAATATTAGCGGCTCGCCGCAATCAGAAAAAATTAGAAATGCATGATTTAGAAGATGCGATTGAAAAAGTGATGCTTGGACCGGAAAGAAAATCCAGAGTTTTGTCTAAAAAAGAAAAAGAAATCACTGCTTTTCACGAAGCAGGTCATGCGGTTGTTGCTCATGTTTTGCCAGATTGTGACCCGGTTCATAAAATATCTATTATTTCCCGTGGTATGGCCTTGGGCTATACTTGGAATTTACCCTCTGAAGATTCACATTTGTACTCTAAGAGTAAGTTTGAAGACGATATTGCTTCATTTTTGGCAGGTCGGATTGCAGAAAAGATTAAATTTCACGAAATCACAACTGGTGCTGAAAATGATTTACGTCGGGTAACCAAGCTCGCTCGAAAAATGGTGACTGATTTTGGGATGAGTGAAAAACTAGGTCCCGAGACTTTTGGCGAAAGAGAAGAAATGACTTTTTTGGGCAAGGAATTAGCCGAACAAAAAACATATTCTGAAAAAGTTGCCGCGGAAATAGACGATGAAGTAGCAAAAATTATCCGGATTGCAGAGAAAAAATCCAATGCAGTTTTGTTGAAGTACCGATCGGTTTGGGAAAAAATCGCTAAAACATTACTCGAGAAAGAAACTATGTATGCTGACGAATTTAATAAATTTTTTCCAAAATCATTAGCAAAAAAATAAAACTAATTTGCCAAAATAAGCAATAATAAGGAATTATAAAGTTGTGATTAGATTTTTTCGTACTCTTTTTATGAGAAAAAATTCGATTAAGGGCGCGAGCTTAATATTAATGGCAACGCTGGTGAGCTCTAATATTTTAGGACTTTTTAGAAATCGTTTTTTAGCCCAAAAAATTACTCCAGCCAATTTGGATACTTATTTAGCAGCCTTTCGAATCCCAGATTTAATTTTTAATTTGCTAATTTTAGGGGCGATTTCTTCAGCCTTTATTCCGGTCTTTGTAAATTATTTGCGTCGTAAAGATTATCAAACCGCGTGGCATGTTGCCAGTTCGGTGATAAATATCGCTATCATTGTTTTAACAATTGTGCCAATTATTTTAGCAATTTTTATGCCTCATATTACTCCTTTATTGGTTCCAGGTTTTAACGAATCTCAGCAATTACAAACTACCCAGCTTTCACGTTGGTTATTGCTGACACCTTTATTTTTCGGTATCAGTTATATTATGGGTGGCATCCTAAATTCCTTTAAAAGATTCATTGTTTACAGTTTATCACCATTAATTTATAATTTATCAATTATTATAGCTACTTTATTGTTAGCGGATCACTATGGCGTCATGGGGGTAGTGTTTGGAGTCGTAGGTGGTGCATTTTTGCATATGGTAATTCAAATTCCCACGGTAGTAAAATTAGGTTTTCATTGGCAACCGGTGGCGGATTTTCGCCATAAATCAGTTCGGCGAATTGGCAAATTAATGGTGCCTCGTATGATCGGTTTGGGTGCCAACCAGTTAATTTTAATTGTGGTGACGTTTTTAGCCTCAACCTGGAAGGGGAATGTCACCTATTTCAATTTTGCCAATGATATTCAAACCTTTTTCTCGGTGGTTTTTGGCGCTTCTTTTGCAATCGCCGTCTTTCCCTTTTTAGCCGATTTTGCCGCCGATGGCGATAAGAAGAAATTTTTGGAATCTTTAAATTTAGCCGCAAAGCAAATTTTATATTTTATTATTCCTTGTTCGGTATTGCTCTTTTTGTTAAGATCAGAAATCGTCAGACTAACCTTAGGAACTGGTCATTTTAGCTGGTCGGCCACAGTGGCAACTGCAAACTCTTTGGGCGCCTTCGCGATTGGGATTTGGGCGGCTAGCTTAGTGCAGTTATTGGCTCGAGCCTTTTATGCTTATGAAGACACTCGGACCCCGGCAATTGCGGGGATAATTTCTGCAATCGTCACCATTATTTTAAGCTTTGTTTTAAGCCGAATTAATCTTGGGCATTTATCATTTGCAAATCTGAGCTTAGACTTTCCCTTAAAAGCGGTTGGTTTAGCTTTAGCCGTAAGTTTAGGTTCAATTTTTAACGTGGTAGTTTTGGCGATTTTATTGAGGATAAAATTAAAATACGCGGATGGTTTTGATTTTGCGAAAACGGTTTTTAAATATCTTTTTGCGAGCGTAGTTTTAGGCTTTGTGGCTCAGCTGATAAAATATTACATTGGTTGGCAAGTTAACATGCAGACTTTCCAGGGAGTATTATTAAAAACCACAGCTACGATTGTAATTAGTTTTGGGTTTTATTTATTAATTACCTATTTGTTAAAATGTGAGGAATTTTCCGCATTTTTAGAGGTTTTTAAAAAAAGAGTTACCCCGCCCGATGATATTGCCGTTGACCAGACTGTTGGTGCTAAACAATCCCAACAAGAATAATACGCATATAATATAAAGGAGCGTTTATGCCTACATGCCAAGATTGCCAAAATTTTAAATTCAAAGACGATTTGATGGGTTATTGTATGGCTTCGGAAGACAAATTAATCGAAAATGATCGCAGTTCTGAAGATTGTATTGCCAATTGTTTTACTCCCAAAGAAGATAATGCCGAAATGACCCCATAATTATTAATTAGAAAATTGATTGGAATATGGATCAAAATAAGATTCGAAATTTTGTGATTATTGCGCATATCGATCATGGCAAATCCACGCTCGCGGATCGTTTTTTAGAAATTACTAAAACCATTCCCGAAAATCGGATGCATCCTCAATATTTAGATAGTTTAGAACTTGAGAAAGAAAAACAGATTACGATTAAATTAGCGCCGGTCCGAATGCAATATCTTTATAATTCCGAGCCGTATACTTTAAATTTAATTGATACCCCGGGACATGTTGATTTTTCTTATGAAGTTTCTCGCAGCTTGGCTGCCGTTGAAGGTGCAGTTTTGTTAGTCGACGCCGTCAAAGGCATCCAAGCCCAAACTTTAGCCGTTCTCGAACAAGCCCAGAAACTAAAGCTTGAAATTATCCCAGTTATTAACAAAATAGATTTACCTCAAGCCGAAACTGACAAGAGACAAGCTGAATTAGCTAAATTATTAAATGTCGAAACTAAAGAAATTTTAAAAATTTCCGCCAAAACCGGCCTAGGAGTAGGGGAGTTATTAAATAAAATAATTACCAATATTCCCGCTCCAAAAATTGATTGCAGTTCAGATTTCAAGGCCTTAATTTTTGATTCAATTTATAATCCATATCAAGGCGCAATTGCTTATGTGAGGGTTTTTGCAGGTGAAATTTCCACCAATCAAAATATTAAATTTTTAGCTACGGACACTGAAACTAAAGTCGGCTCAGTGGGGGTCTTTGCCCCGGATTATTTAGAAAAAGGAAAATTATCAGCCGGCGAAATCGGTTATCTTGCCACTAATATTAAAAAAACTGAAAATTGTCAAGTGGGCGATACGATTGCCCTCTCCCCTATCCCGAAAAATTTTAAAAAATTACCAGGCTATTTAGAGCCCCGACCAAATATTTTTGTTTCATTATTTTCTGAAAAAGGGGAGTCAGAAAAATTAAAAAATGCCCTCTCGCAATTAAAATTAAATGACAGTTCTTTGCAATTTCAGCCTGAGCACTCTTCCCTGTTTGGCTCTGGATTTCGTGGTGGTTTTTTAGGCATGCTGCATTTAGAAATAGTGAAGTTAAGAATAGAAAGAGAATATCACTTAGGGATTGTCTTTACCACGCCTTCCGTGTCGTACAACGTTTTGACAACCCAAAAAGAAATCCTTAAAGTTAACAATCCAGATCAATTTCCAGACCGTTCGCAAATTTTAGAAATCTCAGAACCAATTATGGAGATTACCCTCTTGGTCCCAAACCAATATTTGGGACCGGTGGCTGAATTGTTAAAATTACAACGAGCTAAATTTTTAACCTCTCAAAATTTAGCCGAGGACCGAAGTTTATTAACCTATGAGATTCCCTTATCAAACTTGATTTGGGGTTTTTACGATCAATTAAAAACCTTAACTTCGGGTTTAGGTTCATATAATTGGCGTTTTTTGCGATATCAACCAGCCAATTTGGTTAAATTAGATTTTTTAATCTCCGGACAAAAATTCCCTGCTTTTTCCCAAATTGTCTATCAAGACGATTTATTCCGATTAAGCCGAGCTCAAGTTGCCAAGCTTAAAAAAATTATTCCCAGACAGTTATTTGAAGTTTCAATTCAAGCAGTCACCGGTGCTAAGGTTATTGCCAGGGAAAACATTCCCCCACTCCGCAAAGATGTGATTGCCAAATTGTATGGCGGGGATTATACCCGCAAAAGAAAACTTTTAGAAAAACAAAAAGCTGGCAAGAAAAGAATGAAAATGGCGGCAAATATAAAATTAGACAAAGATGTTTTTTGGAAATTTCTAAAATAGACGGACCAGGCCTCGGCTCGCCGATGAGGCGAGGCGGG
>Ga0209324_10000201_pt1 | contig 39996 bp, 33 predicted proteins | sample Rifsed19ft3_FD_184015 | JGI IMG/M metagenome (GOLD analysis project Ga0209324, IMG submission 184015) | Soil microbial communities from Rifle, Colorado, USA - sediment 19ft 3 (version 2) | ecosystem: Environmental > Terrestrial > Deep subsurface > Rock core/Sediment | place: Rifle, Colorado...
TGAAGGTGGTGATGCCGCAGGTAAAGGGCAAGGCCGACGGCAAGCTCGTCAACGATATAGTAAAAGAGGTGCTCGGGGCGTAAGTTCAGCGCGGGTTAAGGGTTGCACCCTGAACCCTGCGGTACGTAAGCGGCATTACGAATTTCCGGGTTCAATTTGCAAAATTGAACCCGCCATAACGGAATTATATTTTAATTTGAATGGCAGAACCTTAAGTGAAAAGGAGGCCGTATGGCAGAACAAGAAAAAACTAGTCAGGTTCAGAGAATCTATGAGCAACCCGCAGAACCACTTGCATTTTATTCAGATTTGACTCAGATAATCCAAACTGGTCATGAAATCACAATTCAATTCTACGAGTCGATACCTGGACCCCCATCCAATAATGGAACGATTGTTAGTGTAAGAACGCGTCTCAAAAGCACAGTTACGTTGAGTATATCCCATGCCAGCAATATAGGAAAAATACTTTTACAGAAAGTGGAAGAGGTTAAAAAATGAATTCAAAAGAAACGATAGTAGATGATCTTGCAAAACAAGTTAAGGCATCGACAATTAGTTCATATTCACCAGAAGAGATTTTGGATTCTCTAGACCGAACAGGCATTGAGTCATATGTCACAGAAAATGGTGACTTGATGATAAAATATTGGCAAACTATTGCTGAGGATTTTGTCTCTCCGGAGCGAGCTGCTGTTATCCGGGCTAGTAGAAAGCCTCAGGAAAAAATCGATCAATTAGAATGGCTTAGTAATAATTTGGAAAAGATTGAAAAAGAATATTCAGGAAAATGGATTGCCGTGCAGAATGAAAAAGTAATAGAATCGAGCAATAATTTGCCTGAGCTTCTCGAAAAGATAAGGCATATAGATAATCCTTTTATAACGTTTATTTCAAATAAAATTGAGATATGGTCTATGACGTATGTCTCTGAGTAAAAATTTTGATAATGTAATAAAATTTCACTGCGTAATGTCTCCCAGTGGGCAGTCGATTTGGTTGCCTCTGGTAAGTATAATTTTGATAGCGCCGTCAGGTATTCGTTTTACTTTGCCTTTAATATTCGATACTGGTGCTAGCGTTACAACTTTAAGGAGTGATCTTTATCCACTACTTGGCTTGACTTCATGGGATCAAGGGACAAAAATTCAAACCGCGACAGCAAGCGCGGTAGTTGATGTTTTCCAATATAGATGTACTATAGAAGTTTTTGGAAAACAAATCAATTGCCCCGTAAATTTAATGCATTTGCCACAAAATCCTCTTTACTGTGGTCTTTTCGGCAGGGACACAGTATTTGAAAATTTTGGTTTTGGTTTTTGGGAGAGCTCACATGAAATATATGTTTCATTGACGCCGTAATTTTTCAAATTTGAAGTAGAAAAAACCCCCTTCCGTGTTCAGCGGAAGGGGGTTTTCGTTTGTACGCCATAAATATGGAACTTAGGATATAATCGGGTTATAATACCCGGCAAAATCCGGCAGAAGGATCGGGGATGAAACTCAGGGAGATATACGAGAGGGCGATAAAGAGGGGGATGGTGCTCGACCCGAGGGGCGCGGAAGAGGCTGGAAGGGAGCTTGAGAGCGCGAAGAAGGAGTACGACGACCTCAAGGAGCGGGACCGCAAGTGGTTCGACAGGGAGAGGTTCAGGAACCCGTACTCCGATTCCCGGATACTCTTCGGCGACCCTGAAAAGGAGATAAAGAGGGCCCTCGTAGGCATAGACATGGAAGTGGGCGAGATAGTCCTCGCTGACAGGCTAAGAGACAGGGGCAAGGGGGTAGACCTCATCATAGCGCACCATCCCGAGGGCAGCGCCATGGCCAACCTCTACGAGGTAATGGACATGCAGTCCGGGATACTCCTTAAATACGGAGTCCCCATCAACGTCGCCGAGAGCATAATGGACGAGCGCATCCGCGAGGTCGAAAGAAGGCTCATGCCCGCGAACCATACCAGGGCCGTTGACGCCGCGCGTCTCCTTGATATCCCGCTCATGTGCCTGCACACGCCGGCTGACAACGCGGTTGCCGATTACCTCCAGAGGCTCTTTGACGAATCCAGGCCGCGCCTGGTATCTGACATCGTGAAGATATTGAAGGACATACCCGAGTACGTATCGTCCATGGGAGAGGTATTCATGCAGCCCAAGGCAGTAGTCGGGTCTGAGAAGAGGAGCGCGGGCAAGATCTTCGTGGACATGACGGGCGGGACCGGCGGGTCGAAGCTCGCGTTCGAGCGGCTCGCGATCTCGGGCGTCGGCACCATCGTAGGCATGCACATAAGCGAGGACCACAGGAAAGAGGCCTCGAAGCACCACATAAACGTAGTCATAGCGGGCCATATAGCGAGCGACAGCCTTGGACTTAACCTCCTCCTCGACAATATCCTCGACGGCGTAGAAGTGATAGAGACCTCGGGCTTCAGGCGCGTTGCAAGGACCTGATGTTCGGCATGAAATAAGCCCCATCTGCTGTGTTGGCCTCAAAGCGGCATAAGCGGCATACAAAAAGAGTACGCCTCATTCCTCGCTCCTCGTCGCCTCGCATATATAGTTTATTTTAGCCTGACCGTTCAGGATCAAGTCGGACGAACCTGAAGAAAGCATCAATGCCGTGGATGAAACTACCCTTCTGACCCTTGAATTCCCTTCCGTGCTCTCAGAGCTCGCCTCCTTTTCCATGACTCCGGTCGGCATGGAGAAGGTCGTGGCCCTGAGGCCCGGAACAGATATTCGTTCCGTGAACGAGGCATATGCCGAGTACCATGATCTCTCCGAATATATAAAGGTCTCAGGGACGCTGCCCCTGGGCGGCGTCAACGACATCCGCCCGGTGCTCTCGAGGATAGAGGTCGAAGGCGCGTACCTCCTGCCCTCCGACCTGTTGACCATACTCTCCAACATCACCTCTTCTTCCATTGTAAAGTCCCTCTCGAACCAGTCATTCGGCCGCTCCTACCCGAGGACATTCGCCAGGATCGAGCGCATATCCGAGCAGGAGGACCTGAGGAGGGCCCTCAACGCCGTCATCGACGAGAAGGGCGAGATAAAGGACACTGCCTCGACCGAGCTCTTCAGGATAAGGCGCGAGATACGGGCCAACAAGGAGAGGGCGAGGAAGATACTCGAGTCGATTACGACGGACAAGGCCACGAAGGAATATCTGCAGGAAGACATCATAAGCATAAGGGACGACAGGTACGTGCTCGCGATAAAGGCGGGCATGCATACGTCGTTCGAGGGGGTCGTCCACGGCAGGTCCGGGAGCGGCTCCACCTTCTTCATCGAGCCCATGGAACTCGTGCAGATGAACAACAGGGTGGCCATCTTGAAGAAAGAGGAGAAGGCCGAGGAGATAGAGATATTGAAGGAGGCCACCCGCAAGGTGGCTCTCCAGAGGGATTTTCTCCTCGGCGACCTCGAAGAGCTCTCTACCCTCGACCTCATCCAGTCAAAGGCCCTCTTCGCCAGCGTGACGGCTGCCATCGTGCCCTCTGTCAGTGAAGGCGGCGAGGTAAGGCTCATCTCCGCCAGGCACCCCATCCTCATCTTCAAGGAGAAGAGGGGAGAGGGGAAGGTCATACCCATCGACCTCAAGTTCCCGGAAGACAAGGCGGTGCTCGTCATCTCAGGGGCGAACACCGGCGGCAAGACCGTCGCCCTGAAGACCCTGGGCTTGCTCACTATAATGGCGCTCTCCGCCATCCCTGTCCCGGCCGAGGAGGGGAGCTCCATAGTGACGTTCAGGGAGATACTCGCCGACATTGGCGACAGGCAGGACATAATCGCGTCCCTGTCGACCTTTTCAGCGCACGTAAAGAGGATGAAGGAGTTCCTCGAGGCGGCATCCCCCGGCATGCTCGTCCTCATCGACGAGGCGGGCGCCGGCACAGACCCGTCCGAAGGCGGGGCCTTCGCGCTGGCCGCCATAGAGACCCTGAGGGGGGCCGGGGCAAGGACGGTCGTCACGACGCACCTCAATCTCCTGAAGGCCTTTGCCCAGGCAGACCAGAATTACCTCAACGCCTCTGTCGAGTTCGACGAGCGGACGTTAAGGCCGCTCTATGCGCTCCGCTACGGGGTGCCGGGGCCGTCTCTCGGCCTCTCCATAGCGCAGAGCCTGGGCATACCGGGGGACGTCATAACGAGGGCGCGCGGCTATATAAAGGAGAAGGAAGGGGCCTTCATCGAGTCCGTCAGGATACTCGAAGAGGAAAAAGAAGAGGTGAGCGCGCTCAGAGACAAGTTGAGGGTCCTCGAGGCGAGAAAGAGCGAGACGGTCGCGAAACTGAGGCAGAACAGGGCCGAGATACTCGAGAGGGCCAGGAAGAAGATAGACTCCATGGTGGGGGAGGCCGACAGGGAGATACGCGAGGCGATAGACAAGTTCAGGGCGGAGGGCAAGGCGGCTGCCGGCAAAAAGGCCTTTACACAGGTCGGCAGGGCAAGCGCGGGCATGAAGGCAAGGCTCGGCCACAGGGAGAAGGAGTACGTGCCGGCAGAAGGGGAGAAGGTCACGATAGCCGGGTCGAGCTCAAAGGGCGAGGTCATAACCGTAGATACAGAGGAGAAGAAGGCGGAGGTGCGGTTCGGCAACCTGAAGGTCTGGGCGCCGTGGGACAAGCTCAGGAAAAGGGGCGGCGACGGTGGAAGGGCCTCTCAAGGAATAAGCGTAAATGCCGATATGGAAGTAGCAACTTCGCTCAATATAATAGGCCTCCGTGTGGACGAGGCGATGCCGATGGTAACACGGTTCATTGACAACGCCCATTCAACCGGAATGGGGAGCGTCGAGATAATACACGGAGTCGGCACCGGCGCGCTCTCAAAGGCAGTAGAGGAATTCGTCAGGAGAAACCCCGCGGTCGCCGGGTTCCATAAGGGCGGCAGGGGCGGCGGCGTAACTGTAGTCGACCTCAAGTAAGGTATAAACGCATTGACCATACCAAAGGACAAGATAGAAGAAGTCAGGGAGCGGGCCAGCATCGTCCAGGTCATCTCCGAATACCTGCCCCTTACAAAACGCGGGCACAACCACGTGGGCCTGTGCCCCTTCCATTCCGAGAAGACCCCCTCCTTTACCGTAAGCGAGGAGAAGAAGATCTTCTATTGCTTCGGCTGCAACGCGACCGGCAACGTCATCACCTTCATAATGAAGAAAGAGGGGATGGAGTTCCCCGAGGCCGTAAGGAGCCTTGCCAGGAGGTACGGGATAACCATAAACGAGTTCAAGAAAGAGGTCCCTGACGAGAGGGAGGCCCTCTACGGCGCGCTGAAATCCGCCGCCGAGTACTTCATGCTCGAACTCCGGACCCCAAACGGCTCTCCCGCCAGGGAGTACCTGAAGGGCCGGGGCATGACGGGAGAGCTCGCCAAGCAGTTCGGCGTAGGCTTCGCGCCGAACAAATGGGACGGACTTGTGAACCATCTCAAGAAAAGGGGGGTGGGCACAGAGGCCGCCCACAGGGCCGGGCTCTTGGTCAAGAGGGACAACTCACCCGGACATTACGACAGGTTCAGGGGCAGGGTGATATTCCCCATAACCGACATGAGGGGCAGGATAATAGGCTTCGGCGGCAGGACCATGGACGACAAGGTCCAGCCCAAGTACTTGAACTCGCCGGAGTCCCCGCTCTTCAGGAAGGGCGAGACGCTCTTCGGCCTCTCGCAGGCAAAGGAGCAGATACAGAAGGAAGGCTCGGTCATAGTGGTCGAGGGCTATTTTGACCTGGTCGCCCTGCACAAGCACGGCTTCAGGAACAGCGTGGCCACGATGGGCACCGCCCTCACGCCGGAGCATATAAAGGTATTAAAGGGCTACGCGAGCACCATCTACGCGCTCTTTGATTCCGACGAGGCCGGGAAGAGCGCGGCGATACGCGGTCTAAACCTCTTCTTGAACGAGGACGTCTCGTGCAGGGCAGTGCTCCTGGACAAGGGCAAGGACCCGGACGAGTTCCTTAAGCTCTCCGGCCCCGAGGCGCTCATGGAGGCGATAGCCGATGCGCCGACGCTCATGGAGTTCTATCTCCGGAACCTGCGCGACAAGCTCAACATATCCGCCCCCGAGGGGAAGAAGAAGTACTTCGGGGACGCCCTCTCGTATCTCACCCGCATAAAGGACATAGCGGAGAGGGGCCACTACGTATCGATAGTAGCCTCGACGCTCGGGATAGGGATAGACGCCGTATACGACGCCCTTAAGAGGCCGGGCGCGGAGAAGGGCATCAAGGTCAATATCGCCAGGGAGCCCGTCTCGTCAAGGCCGGAGGCCATGCTTTTGAAGGTGCTCATAAGGCACCCGGACATATATACCCCGGACGTCGACACGGCTGTAGAGGCCTTCTCGGACGGCGTGCTGAGAAAGGCCGGAATGACGATATGCGGCCTTCTCAGGGACAAAAAGGCCATCTCGGCCGCTGACCTCCTCGACGGCGCTGACGACGCCGAGTCAAGGGGGCGGCTTGCGCTCCTCCTTTTCCGCGAGGACGAAGGGTACGTGGAAGAGCCAGAGAGGATGCTCCGCGACAGCATCAGGAGCGTCCTCAACAGGGGGAGGGTAAAGCCCTCGACCCAGGAGTTCACGCGCGAGAGCATAAAGCTCTTAGAGGAAATGGGCAAGTCGGAAGTCGCCCTTGAGATAAGAAAGAGGCTTGAGATTGGACCGCAGGGCAAAAGACACTGAGGATATGAGAGATACTGAAGAGCTCAAACCCGTATTCGGGGGAGACGAGCCTGTTGACGTCGAGATCGAGGACGGGGAGGGGCCGTCCGGGACCGAGGAGGACTCGCCTTCCGCCGATGACGCCGACGCACCCGTCGAGGGCGGCCCGGCTGGCGGCGCTGTCGCCACCTCCGACCCCGTCAGGACCTATCTCAAGGAGATGGGCACGGTATACCTCCTTTCAAGGGACGAGGAGGTCGAGCTCGCCAAGGAGATAGAAAGAGGCAGGCAGGAGATAACGAGAGAGATACTGAAGACGGGCTTTACCGTCCATGAGCTCGAGAGCCTCAGAGAGCGGCTCACCGAGAAGCACGGGCCCGAAGAGGTCCTGGAGTATGACGACGACGAGGGCATCATCTCCGAGGACGAAGAGGACAGGAGGAAGACGCTCGCCAACATAGAGCTCGCCCTCGCGGCCCTGTCGAAGGCAAAGAGGGTCAAGGCCGGCGAGAAGGCCGACACCCGGCTTGTCTCTCTCCTTCTTGAAATAGAGCGGAAGGCCGACATCTACGAGAGGATAATCGAGGACCTCAAGAGGTCCCGGGAGGAGCTCGGGGAGCTCGAACGGGAAAGGGCGGCCATAGAGGCTACCGGCAAGGACGCGGGGGAGCGCAAGAGGGAGATAGATGATTCCGCGGAGGCGCTTGAGAAAAAGGCCGGGCTTTCAACCGCGGAGCTCTCCACGCTCGTCGCCCGCCTCGACGACTTCACATCCCGGATAGATTTCGCGAAGGAACGGCTCATAAAGGCGAACCTGAGGCTCGTCGTGAGCATCGCGAGGAGATATCTGAACAGGGGACTCCAGTTCCTCGATCTCATACAGGAAGGCAACATCGGCCTCATGAGGGCGGTCGAGAAGTTCGAGTACAGGAGGGGGTACAAGTTCTCGACCTACGCGACGTGGTGGATAAGGCAGGCCATATCAAGGTCGATCGCGGACCAGGCGCGCACCATAAGGGTGCCGGTGCACATGGTCGAGACCCTCAACAAGCTCGTGCGCGCCTCGCATTACCTCGTGCAGGAGAAGGGGATGGAGCCTACTCCTGAGGAGCTTGCGGACGCGCTCGACCTTCCGCTGGAGAAGATAAGAAAGACGCTCAAGATCGCGAAGGAGCCGGTCTCTCTCGAGATGCCCGTAGGGGACGACGGAGAGAGCCTCCTCGGGGATTTCATCGAGGACAAGGACGCGGCCGTGCCGCATGACGAGGCAGTGACGAGCGACCTCACCGGCCACATGAACGAAGTGCTCGCTACGCTCTCTCCGAGGGAGGAGAAGGTGTTGAGGATGAGGTTCGGCATAGGCGAGATAAAGGACCATACGCTCGAAGAGGTAGGCGCGTTCTTCAACGTCACTCGCGAGAGGATAAGGCAGATAGAGGCAAAGGCATTAAGAAAGCTCAGGCACCCGAAAAGGTGCAGGAAGCTCAAGACCTTTTCTGAGAAGTAGATTGGAATGATTCTCGATTATGGCTCTATCGATTTAAAATCGTTGCTCTTTCATTTGTTTAAAGAAAATTAAAATTTTGTTAAAATTCTGTTGACAAATAACCCCGTAGTGATATAATTGGTCCGAAGTTTCACTCGCTTCGGGCTCAAGGCGGGTCAAAAGCGCTCTGGCAATGGATGCCACGTTCCAACCTCAGTACGGTTGAACGATGGCATTTTTTTTGAAATCCTGCAGGGGGTAAAACGATGAAGAAGACGCTGAAAGGCCTCCTTACTATCGGAGCCGTGCTGGCCGCGGCCGGGATCGCAGACGCAGCGGGTGTAGGCGATTACCTCGTCAACTCGCCTGCAGGCGGAATAGGCGGCACGAGGCACAACCTGGGCTTCAAAGGTAAGGTGGTAAGGGTTTCAACCGGCGGCACGACTGAGATCTGCGTCTTCTGCCATACGCCCCACCACGCAAATACAGAGAACGGCCTGAGACCCCTGTGGAACAAGGGCAACATACCTTCATCCTACACCGCCTACGGAACCACGCTGGCTGGAACCGCCGCAGGTCCAATAGGCTCCACATCGCTCGCGTGTCTTAGCTGCCATGACGGCATAACGACTTTCGATAACATCGTCAACGCGCCCGGAAAAGGCGGTGTTATCGCGGGCGGCTCGAACTATGCCTGGTCCTTCCGGATGCCCTCCCCGTTTGCCAATGATCCTTTATTGGACCACTTCTTTACAGGTACGGATTCCTGCGAGGACTGTCACAGTGGTGATGACATGACTCAGAACGTCACCAGGCACATAATAGGCCCGGACCTGTCCAATGACCACCCCGTATCGATCCCTTACACGGCAACGGTCGGGGGCCTGAGGCCCACTGCCACGGTCATAGGCTCCATAGACCTCTCGAGCGACCTCGATTCGACGGCCGCGACTGCCTTCGGCGGCAACCTCGCCCAGAACCGCTGGGCGGTGAACGGCTTCATATCCAATGCCGCCTCCATCGGAGACCTGCTGCGCGACGGCAAGGTCGAGTGCTCCTCCTGCCACGACCCGCACTTTGATAACAAGAGCTGGGATGAGGCTGAGCCGACCTGGGTGGATCCCACAAGTGGCAAACAGGATTGGTGTAATAATGACGGTGAGACCTGCTCCGATGGCATGTTCTTGAGAAGGGTCGGCGGAAATACCGGCAGCGGCCTCTGCAGGACCTGCCACAACAAGTAAGGGCTGAAAGAGAAAAAAGCGAAAGGCCGGAGAGAGATTCTCCGGCCTTTTTATTTTTGATTTACGAGGATGCTGATTTTCAATTTACAGCTTGTCCTGTACCTGCTGCGGGCTCTCGGCCGGCTTCTCCTCCTGAGCCGGCACGCTCGCGGCCGGGGGCTCCTTAGGCGGCTCCTCCGCGCTCTTTTTCAGGAGTTCCTGGACCGTGCGCTGCATCTCGTTGAGCTTCAGGAGCATCTCATTCGCCTGGGTGCCCTTGAAGTTAGCGAAGATGACGAGCTTCAATTCCGAGAAGTCGCGCAGCAGGCGCTCGAGGTCGCCCTTTAGCCTGCCGAGCTTTGCCTGGTTGAAGTCATTCTGCTCCTTCAACGTGATATACCTGTCGGTGAGATCGCTCAAGGTCCTGCCGCGCTCATGGACCTTGACCTCGAAGGCCCTTGTGGCCGAGTTCCGGGCGGACCTCTCCTGGTTGAGCTCGTCTATGACCATGGCCATGTTGGTATCATAGGTGCGCCTTGACACGCCGCAGCCCATGAACAAGACCGGCATTATAAGGGCGGATATCAGGATGGTGGTCCGGTGTCTTGAGTCCATCTTTGCTTTCCGTGGTACTCCTGTGATTTCTGGATTTTATCAAAAAAAAGGCTTAATTGGAACAAAAAGAACCTTCCGCTGCCCCCTGTTCTGCTATAATCTTCAGTAACGCCGCATCCGGCAACTCCGGTTAAAATATTTGACTAACGCCCGCTTTTTGGTATAATCTCATATCTTTACAGGCTGATTTCGGATAGCCGGAAACCCGTATTCCTGATTGAAATTTTTGGTTATAGAGGGGGGTGTTATTTTTGTCAGAGGTTAAGGTATATGACGACCAGCTTGAGAAGGCGCTCAAGATACTCAAGCGCAAGCTCGCGCAGGACGGGACCTTCAAGGAGATAAAGAAGAGAAGGTTCTACGAGAAGCCGAGCGTCAAGAAAAAGAGAAAACGCCAGGAGGCGGCAAAGCGCCGCGCCAAGGCTTCAAAGAAGAGCGCGAGAAGGGTCCAGGAATAAAGGACCCTTTCTGGAATGAAAAAAAGGCCCCGGAGATCCGGGGCCTTTTTATTTTCGAACCTCTGATGTCCGATAAGTTGTTGTGTCTGTTCAGGCTTAGGCGGGTTCAATTTTGCAAATTGAACCCGAAAATTCGTTCAGCCGTTACGGAAATTCCGGGGTTCAGGGTGCAACCCTGAACCCGCACGCGTGCAATTCATCGGGCATTCAACCTCAGAGCTTCTCCTTCACCAGCGTATCCACTATGGACGGGTCCGCGAGCGTAGATGTGTCTCCGAGGTCCTCAGTCGAGCCCTGGGCTATCTTCCGGAGGATCCTGCGCATGATCTTTCCGCTCCTCGTCTTGGGCAGCGCCGTGGCGAAGTGTATCTTGTCAGGCTTCGCTATGGGGCTTATCTCGTTCTTGACGTGCTCTTCGACGTGGCGCGTGAGCTCCGGGCTGGGGCTTACGCCCTCTTTCAATACTACGAAGGCGTATATGCCTTCGCCCTTTATGCTGTGCGGGTAGCCGACGACAGCCGCCTCTGCCACGGACTCGTCAGAGACAATGGCGCTCTCTATCTCGGCTGTGCCGAGCCTGTGGCCTGATACGTTCAGGACGTCGTCTATCCTGCCCATGAGCCAGAAGTCGCCGTCCTCGTCGACCCGGGCCCCGTCCCCGCTCATGTAATAGCCCGGGAAGCGGCTGAAGTAGACCTCTTTTATCCGGGTGTTCTCAGGGTCCCCGTAGGTCCCGCGCAAGATCCCGGGCCAGGGCCTCTCTATGACGAGATAACCGCCTTCGTTTACGCCCGCCTCTCTTCCGTCTTCTTTCAATACCTTGGGGACTATGCCGAAGAAGGGCTTTGTCGCTGACCCCGGCTTCAGGGTCGTGGCGCCGGGCAAGGGAGAGATGAGTATGCCGCCCGTCTCGGTCTGCCACCATGTGTCCACAATCGGGAGCCGCCCCTTGCCGACGTGGGTGTGGTACCAGATCCAGGCCTCGGGGTTTATGGGCTCGCCGACAGAGCCCAGCACCCGCAGGCTCGTGAGGTCGTGCTTCTCTATCCATTGTGGGCCGCACCTCATCAGCGCCCTTATGGCCGTTGGTGCGGTGTAGAATATGTTGACCCGGTGCTTCTCGACTATCTCCCAGAACCTGCCGGGGTCAGGCCAGGTCGGTATGCCCTCGAACATGAGCGAGGTCGCTCCGCAGGCGAGCGGGCCGTAGAGTATGTAGCTGTGGCCTGTCACCCAGCCTATGTCGGCGGTGCAGAAGTGGATGTCCTCTTCCTTGTAGTCGAATATCCATTTGAAGGTGAGGGCCGAGAATACGAGGTACCCTCCCGTGGTGTGGAGAACGCCCTTTGGCTTGCCTGTCGAGCCGCTCGTGTAGAGGATAAAGAGCGGGTCCTCGGAGTCCATCTCCTCGGGCTCGCATCTGTTGGTTATGCCGGGCCTGGTCACTTCCTCGTGCCACCAGCTGTCGCGCCCATCCTTCATCGCGACGGCTGCCCCGGTCCTCTTTACCACTATGACCCGCTCGACGCCGGGGCACTCCGTGAGGGCCGCGTCAGAGTTGGCCTTCATGGGTATGTTTTTGCCGCCCCTCACTCCCTCGTCCGATGTGATTACGAGCCTTGAATCCGAATCCAGTATCCTGTCGCGGAGCGCAGAGGGGCTGAATCCGCCGAAGACCACGCTGTGAATAGCGCCTATCCTCGCGCACGAGAGCACCGATACGGCAAGCTCCGGTATCATGGGGAGGTATATGGTGACCCTGTCGCCTTTTTTGACGCCTTTGGCCTTCAGCACGTTGGCGAAGCGGTTGACCTCATGGGAGAGCTGCTGGTAGGTGAGCGTCCTGTAAGAGCCGTCGTCGCCCTCCCAGATGATGGCGGCCTTGTTCCTGCGCCAGGAGTTAAGGTGCCTGTCTATGCAGTTGTATGACGCGTTTAGCTTGGCGTTCAGGTACCATTTTATCGAGGGCTTGCGGAAGTCCCACTCGGAGACCTTGTCCCACTTTCTCGTCCAGTCGAGTATATCCGCCATGCGTCCCCAGAAGCCGTCCGGGTCGCTTACGGATTCCCTGTAGAGCCTCTCGTACTCGGAAGGTCCCTTTATGTGGGCATTTGAAAAAGAGGCCGGAGGCGCGAAGAGCCGTCTCTCACGCAGCAGGACGTCTATTGATTCCAGGGTCTTTTCTTGCCGCATGAAACACCTCCGGGAGGGGTTGGGTGGGGCTCTTGAGCCCTCCAAGAAGATAACTTAACAGGGGCCCCGTGTCAAGGAGGCCGGGTTTGCTAACCTTGCATAAATAAAGAGGATATGTTAAAAATCATCCACGGCTCCATAAGATACCGAAAGGCTTCCATTTCATGATAACCGCGATAAGGGGCTTTAACGACGTACTGCCGGGGGATACCGAGCTCTGGAGGCTCATAGAGGATACTGCCTACAGGACCTTCCGCAGGTACGGCTTCTCCGAGATAAAGCTCCCGATAGTGGAGAAGACAGAGCTCTTTTTGCGCTCCATAGGCGAGACTACCGACATAGTCGAGAAAGAGATGTACACCTTTGCCGACCGCCACGGGGACTCCATCACGATGAGGCCCGAGGGCACGGCGCCAGCTGTCCGCGCCTACATAGAGCACAAGCTCTATACCGCGCCCGTCACGAAGCTCTACTACACGGGCCCAATGTTCCGCTACGAGCGTCCGCAAAAGGGCAGGTACCGCCAGTTCTACCAGATAGGGGCTGAGGTGTTGGGGGACGACACGCCGGGCGCCGACGCAGAGACCCTCGCGATGCTCATGGAGCTCTTCGGGACTCTCAAGGTCGAGGGGGCCGCCCTTCAGATAAATTCCCTTGGAGACCCGGTATGCAGGCCGGGGTACAAGGAAAGGCTGTATAATTACCTCAGGGAGAAGGCTGGCGTGCTCTGCGAGAACTGCCTGAGAAGGATAGACACGAACCCTCTGCGAGCGCTCGATTGCAAGTCTCCGGGCTGCATCGAGGCTACGAGGAACGCGCCCTCGATACTCGATTCGCTCTGCGACCCGTGCAGAGATCACTTCAATAAGGTAAGATATTACCTGAGCCTCTCCGGTATCTCGCCGACCGTGAACCCGCGCATGGTGAGGGGGCTCGACTACTACACCAGGACGACCTTCGAGATAACGGCCGACACCGGCCTGGGCTCGCAGAACGCGGTCGCGGCGGGCGGCAGGTACGACAACCTCGTCACCGAGCTCGGCGGCCCGTCCACACCGTGCTTCGGCTTTGCCATAGGCATGGAAAGGCTCGCCCTCCTTATGAAGGGCAGCGCGCCCAGGGAGCCGCTCACCGTCTTCATCGCCATGGGCGAGGAGGCGGAGAAAAAGGGCGTTGAGCTCGCCTCTCGCTGGAGGGAGGCCGGGGCAAGGGTCTTCATGGATTTCTCCGGCGCGGCATTGAAGAGCAGGATGAAGAAGGCGGACAGGCTGGGGGCCGACTACGTCGTGATACTCGGAGAGAACGAGCTCAAGGCCGGCGAGGTGAGCCTGAAGGACATGCGCAGGGCCGAGCAGACGACCATGCCGTGGGATAAAGTGACGGAGATCATAATAGCGGATTAAATAGCGGATAAAAAGCCTTCAGGCGTTAAGGGGAATAATGGACCTTCCATACGATTCAATCCTTGCCGTAGCCATCGCCTTCTTCCTCTTTATCCTCATCTCGATAGGCGTCATCCTCGTACTCTGGATAGCCATGCCCTTTTCCGTATTCGGCGTAAAGGGGCTCTTGAAAAGGTCGATAGAAGAGCAGGAGCGGACCAACAGGCTCCTCGGCGAGCTCATCGAAACCCTCAGATTTAAAGAAAAATCCCCTCCTGCCGAAAAGAGTAGTGGAGAAGGGGCCGAATAGCCAAGGCCTTCAAGTCGTTTTTAATCGTTCAATCCCCGTAACTGGATATGGGGCTGCTTTATGTACCCTCCCCCTTGACGGGGGAGGGCAGGGTGGGGGTGAAAATACTTCACCCTCCCCTTAATCCCCTCCCGTCAAGGGAGGGGGGGGTGGTTCGTTTGTTTTTTCTTTGCTGCCTTCTTTTTTTGTAAGGCAGGGAGATGAAAGAGAAGAGGATGACTGAAAAAAAGACCCTTACGCTCGAGTTCGTGGCGGGGGTATTGAAAAAAAAAGGACTCCTTACCGAGGCAGGGGAAAAGGAGATAGCCATCAAGGGCGAGGCCCAGAGGGCGAGGATAAGGAAGTCCCAGGACTCGTTCTACTCTTCCCGGCGCCTTCAGACCATCGCCGAGGCCGTATCCCCGGCAGAGGTCATTTCATCGTTCGAGATCAGGATACCCGGCACGGAGAAGTATCTTACCGAGGACGTCATCACCGAGGCGCTGGCCTCCGAGGTGGGCCTGCCGTACAGGAAGATCGACCCCCTGAAGCTCAACCTCGACACCGTCACCTCGCACATACCCAGGCCGTTCGCCCAGAGGCACCTCATCGTGCCGATAGAGGAGAAGGGCGGGGTAATAACCCTTGCCGTGGCAGACCCCTTTAACCTTGAGGCGGTCGAGAACCTGCAGTCCACGCTAAGGATGAAGCTCGAGCTCGTGTTGAGCTCCAAGACCGACATCCTGAAGATTGTAAGGGAGTTCTACGGCTTCAGGTACTCCGTGGGCGCGGCTGAGAAGGAATCGCAGTCAATAGGCGACCTCGGGAACCTCGAGCAGTACGTGAGGCTCAAGGGCGCCGTAGAGCTCGACGCCACGGACCAGCACATAGTAAACGCTGTCGAGTACCTCCTCCATTACGCCTACGACCAGAGGGCGAGCGACATACACATAGAGCCCAAGCGCGACAGGTCGCTCGTGAGGCTCCGCATAGACGGCGTCCTGCATTACATACACACCGTCCCGAAGGCGGTCCACCCGTCGGTAATATCGAGGATCAAGATGCTATCGAGGATGGACATAGCCGAGAAGAGGAAGCCGCAGGACGGCAGGATAAAGACGGCCTTCAAGGACAGGGAGATTGAGCTTCGCGTCTCGACCCTGCCGACGGCGTTCGGCGAAAAGGTCGTCATCAGGATATTCGACCCGGAGCTCCTCTTCCAGGACATCTCGGCCCTCGGATTCACGCAGAAGGAGCTCGAGGTCTTCAGCTCGTTCCTGAAGAAGACGAACGGCATAGTGCTCGTGACAGGCCCCACCGGCTCAGGCAAGACCACGACGCTCTATTCGGCCCTGAAGTCGCTCTCGTCGCCAGAGGTGAACATCGTCACCATAGAAGACCCCATAGAGATGATAGTAGAGGAGTTCAACCAGGTCGGGGTGCAGCCTCAGATAGGCGTGGATTTTGCCGGGAGCCTGCGCACGATACTGAGGCAGGACCCGGACATAATAATGGTGGGAGAGATAAGGGACAGGGACACCGCGGAGAACGCCGTGCAGGCGGCCCTCACCGGACATCTTGTCTTCTCGACGCTGCACACCAACGACGCGCCTTCGACCATCACGAGGCTATCCGACCTCGGCGTGCCGCCCTTCCTCATAAACTCGACGGTTGCAGGCATAATAGCCCAGAGGCTCGTGAGAAAGATCTGCGTCCACTGCAGGAAGGAGCGCGTCCTTACGGCGGAGGAGGTGCAGAACCTGAGATTGAAGGAGCGGGAGTACAGGGTATCCTACGGCGAGGGCTGCGCCGAGTGCAGGGGCACGGGCTACAGGGGCAGGGCCGGGGTCTTCGAGATACTGGACTTCACGGAGAAGATGAAGTCGGTCGTGACCAGGACCAGCGACATGGGCGTCATATTCAAGGCCGCGAGGGAGGACGGCATGTCCACGCTCAGGGAGTCGGCCATAAGGAAGATGCTCCAGGGAGTTACAACATACGAGGAGATAATATCGGTTACCTGATGAAAGTGACGAGCGCCGAATACATAGCGAGCGCCGTGAAGCTCGCGCAGTGCCCGGCGGCGAGCCTGCCGGAGGTCGTGCTCATAGGCAGGTCCAACGTCGGCAAGTCGTCCCTTATAAACGCCCTCGTAAACAGGAAGGGGCTCGCCAAGACCAGCTCCCAGCCGGGCAAGACGCGCACCATGAACTTCTACCTGATAAACGGGAATTTCTATATCGTGGACCTGCCGGGCTTCGGGTACGCGAAGGTCTCCCGGGAGGAGAGGAGCACCTGGGAGAGCATGACAGAGGAGTTCTTCAGGAAACGGGAGAGCATCAGGGGCGCCATCCTCATCCTGGACCCGAGGAGGGACGTCGGCGAGGAGGAGGCCGGGGTGCTCGAATGGCTGGACAGCCACGCGATAGCCCGGACGGTCGTCTTCACGAAGATAGACAAGCTCTCCAGGAACCAGCTCTCTTCAAGGATGTCGAAGATAAAAAAGGAGATAGCCTTCGAGAGCCCGGTGCTCTTCTCGGCGGTAACGGGCGAGGGCAAGATAACCCTCGGCAGGAGGATAGGCGAGATGCTGAGAGGTGCTGAAAATCCAATTTAAGGCTGCTCAAAAAGTTCATATGCGAGGCCCCGGTTAAATCGGGGAGCGAGGAACGAGTCGTACTCTTCATGTACGTCGCAGTGACGAGCGACGAAGAGAACAAAGCAGATGGGCTTTTTCAGCAGCCGTAGAGCGTGATTCGGGTCACTGACTTAGTTGGCAAGCGGCGGTAAATTCGGGTATAAAGGCCCTAACCCGCCCTGCCGTTTTTACTTTTTAGCTTGACAAAACCGGGGAAGGGGATTAATTTTGCAAAAAATGAAGCTGAAAACTCTTGTTTTTATATGTATGACCGCGGCGCTCACGGGCTGCGCCGGGATGAAGGAGCAGCAGAAGGCGATAGACCAGCTCAATGTCCAGGTATCGGATCTCAAGACTTCGCTCGGCAGCGCGAACTCGCGGATAGACGACCTGGGGAACAGGCTCACGCTCCTGCATGAGAAGACCGAGGCCTCGAGGGCCGAGATCGAGAAGCTCGCTGCCCAGGCCGTGCCGGCAGCGCCTCCGGAGGGGCTTAAGGTGGTGCCGCTCGCTGAAGAGCCCGCCTTGAAGTACAACCCGGGCCCCATGCAGAGGTCGCATACGGTGAAGGAGACCATGCTCCCTGCCCAGGACATGTACAACAAGGGGCAGGACCTGTTCATGGCCGGCAGGTACGGCGAGGCCAGGGAGGCCTTCGCGGCCTTCCTCAAGGCCTATCCGAGGCACAGCCTCTCGGACAACGCGCTCTACTGGATGGGCGAGGCGTACTACACGGAGAAGGACTTTGAAAAAGCCCTTGAGAAGTTCGCCGAGACTGCCGATAAATACCCCGAAGAGAACAAGACCCCGGACGCGCTCCTGAAGGCGGGGTTTTCAAATGTGGAGATGAACAGGCCCGGAAAGGCCAGGGAGTACTTCGAGAGGCTCCTTTCGGGGTATCCCTCCTCTGGGGCCGCCGCAAAGGCCAGAGGCGCCATTGAAGGCCTAAAAGGCGAAAGGTAGGTCAAGATGACCCGGAAAAGGTATGTTGTCGCGTTCGCAGCGGCTCTTCTGCTGAGCTCGTCCCATGCGATAGCCGAGGAAGGCGCCGCGGCGCCGCAAACCGCTGCCCCGGCAGCGGAGACCATCTATCACAAGATAGTGCCCAGGGACACGCTCTGGGACATCACTGAAAAGTACCTGAACGACCCCTTCAAGTGGCCGGGCGTCTGGAAGCTCAACCCTTATATCAGGAACCCGCACCTCATATACCCGGGGAACATCGTAAAGATAACCCCCGACGGCATAGAGATATTGGAGCCGGGGGACGCGAAGGCGGATGCCCTTGAAAAGGTCCCCGTAGAGGACAAGGGCGAGAGCACCCTGGTGCTCGAGCCTGAAGGCGAAGAGGCGGCCGCGGCCGTGGAGGCCCCTGCTCCTCCCAAGGCGCCTACGGTAAAGGACCAGGCTATAATGAGGAGCGGCTTCGTCTCGATGAAGGAGTTCGAGGGCAGCGGCGCGGTCGTGGCCCCGAGGGACGAGAGGCTCTTTATCAGCAAGGGAGACGATGTCGTGCTCTCCTTCAAGGAAGGCTCTGCCCCGGCGTCAGGCGACCGCTATCTCGTATATGTGACCAAGAAGATGATAAAGCACCCCGAGACCGGCAAGAAGCTGGGCTACGAGGTCGACATACTCGGGTCGCTGAAGGTCACCAGCGCGGACGGCACTCCGGTGGGCACCATCGACAGGTCGTTCAAGGAGATTCCAGCCGGCGCGAGGCTCAAGCCCTGGAGCGAGTTGGTGACCGAGGTCGAGATATCCGACACTGACGCCCGGGTAACCGGCATAATCGTGATGGCCCTCGAATCAAAGGAGAACATCTCGGCCGGCGACATCGTCTACATAGACAAGGGCTCAAAGGACGGCCTCAGGTCCGGCAACATGATGCGCATATTCAGGCCCGTGAAGAACGCGGCTGACCCGATGAACGCGAAGAAGAAGGTCGAGATGCCTCCTGTCGAGCTCGGCACCTTCGTCGTGCTCGAGACCGGAGAGGCCTCTTCGACCGGCCTGGTCGTGAAGAGCTTTAATTCGATCGTCTGGGGCGACAGGGTCTCCACGACCGAATAGATTCAGCCGATTCCACCGGGGGGAACGGCGAGAGCCGTTCCCCTGTCTATTGTCTCTAAAAGCATCCCGTCCACAAGCTAAGCGGAGTTGAGCCTTAAGGGGGTTGTATTGGGCAGGAGGAGGCTTGAATACTGGCTTGCACTGAGCATGCTGAGGGGCATAGAGCGCATGAACGTCGGGACGCTCCTTGAGACGTTCGGCTCTCCAGAGGAGATATTCTCAGCCGGCGGCAATGGCTTCGAGGGCGCCACGGCATCCTTCTCAAAGTCGATGAGGGAGTTCGACGCGTGGGACAGGGTCGAGCGTGAGATAGAGCAGGCGGGCAAAAATAATATCAGGATAGTCCCCTTCGACGACCCGGGCTATCCGGCCCTCTTAAGGAGGACATTCGACCCGCCGTGCCTCCTTTACATGAAGGGTAACGTTTACAGGGAGGACCTTCCGGCCGTCGCGATAGTCGGCACGAGGCAACCGAGCCACTACGGGCTCAAGATGGCCGAGACGCTCGGCAGGGAGCTCGCCTACTCGGGCGCGCTCATAGTGAGCGGCATGGCAAGGGGCTGCGATACGGCGGCCCACAGGGGCGCCCTCTCGGCGGACGGCTTCACCGCGGCCGTGCTCGGCACAGGGGTGGACATGATATACCCGGGAGAGTCGAAGAAGCTCTACGGGGAGATAGCCGAGAAGGGTGTGCTGATCTCGGAGTACCCGATGTCGACCCCGCCTCTGCAGTACAACTTCCCGAGGAGGAACCGGATAATAAGCGGGCTCTCCCTCGGGGTGGTCGTGGTAGAGGCTCCGCAGAGGAGCGGCTCTTTGATGACGGCAAGGCTCTCGCTCGAGTACGGCAGGGACGTATTCGCGGTGCCCGGCCAGGCGACGTCGTACAAGAGCAGCGGGACGAACAAATTGATAAAGGAAGGCGCGGCGCTCGTCGAGAGCGCGGCGGATGTCGCGGTAGCTCTCTCCATTACTCCGTTCAGCAGGGACGCAAAGGACGGAGGGCAGCCAGTTGTAGAAGGAGACGAGGCGCTATTCCTCGACGCCCTTGAAGAGGGGCCGATGCACATAGACGGTCTGCTCGAGAGGACCGGCGTAGGCGCCGCGAGGGCCGCCACGGTACTCCTTCAGATGGAGCTCAAGGGCTATGTCGAGCAGAAGCCGGGCAAGCAGTTCGTGAGGAGGATTTAACCGGGGTTTAATGAACGAAATCCGTCCTGCACGAGAGGCGGGCTGTGCTATAATGTCTGCCGTTGGAATTCCGCACGGGATACCAGGGCAGACCGCGTCAAAGAATCCAGACAACCTCGAACGTACTTGACAAGGGCTCCGGCCTGAGAGATAGTTTCATGGTTTTTACAGAACGAGGATAAGGAACGAACGGGAATATGGGAAAATCGCTTGTCATAGTGGAATCGCCGGCAAAGGCCAAGACCATAAACAAGTTCCTCGGCAAGGATTTCCTGGTGCTGGCTTCCATAGGGCATATAAAGGACCTGCCCAAGAGCAAGCTCGGCATAGAGATAGAGAACGGCTTTGAGCCGCACTACGAGCTCATAAAGGGCAAGGCCGCGACAATGCGCGAGCTCAAGAAGGCGGGCAAGACAGCCGATCGCATATTCCTCGCGCCCGACCCTGACAGGGAGGGCGAGGCGATCGCCTGGCACATCGCCGAGGAGATAGACAAGAAGCAGGAGAAGACCTTCAGGGTCCTCTTTAACGAAATCACCGAGAAGGCCGTAAAGGAGGCCATCACCCACCCCACGACCCTCGACCAGCACAAGTACGAGGCGCAGCAGGCAAGACGCGTCCTCGACAGGCTCGTGGGCTACCAGGTAAGCCCCATATTGTGGGACAAGGTTAGGCGCGGCCTTTCAGCCGGCAGGGTGCAGTCCGTGGCCGTGCGCATAATCTGCGACCGCGAAAGGGAGATACGGGCCTTTGTGCCCAGGGAATACTGGTCCCTTACCGCGAGGCTCGAGACCCCCGGCAAGGACGCGTTTGCCGCGAAGCTCGCGAAAAAGAACGGAAAGAAATTAGAGCTCAACAACGAGGAAGAGACAAAGGCTGTGCTCGCCGCCCTCGAAGGCGCGGCGTTCAAGGTAGGCGACGTCGAGGCAAAGGAGACGAAGAGAAATCCTGCCGCGCCGTTTACTACGAGCAAGCTGCAGCAGGAGGCCGCGAGAAAGCTCGGATATACCGCCAAGAAGACCATGATGCTCGCCCAGCAGCTCTACGAAGGCGTGGAGCTTGGCGACGAGGGCTCCGTTGGCCTCATCTCCTACATGAGAACGGACTCGACCAGGATATCCAATGAGGCAATAGCGGCCGCAAGGGTGCATATCGAGCAGAAGTTCGGCGCGGACTACCTTCCGAAGAGCCCGAACGTCTATAAGACAAAGAAGAAGAGTCAGGACGCTCATGAGGCAATAAGGCCGACATATTTCCAGTACATGCCGGAAGACGTAAAAAAACACCTCTCGAAGGACCAGTTCAGGCTCTACCAGCTTATCTGGAACAGGTTCATAGCCTGCCAGATGACGCCCGCGATAATGGACCAGACGAGGGCGCTCGTAGAGGCGCGGGAGTACCTCTTCACCGCGTCCGGCTCCACCATAAAGTTCCCGGGTTTCATGGCGGTCTACATAGAGGGGCAGGACGTGGAGGAGGAGAAGGAGGAGAGGCTCCCGGCATTGAAGGCGGGGGAGGTCCTTACGCTCCTGGGCCTCGATCCGGCCCAGCACTTCACTCAGCCGCCCCCCCGGTTCACCGAGGCCTCGCTCGTAAAGGAATTGGAGGAGAAGGGCATCGGCCGCCCGTCGACTTACGCGGCCATACTCTCGACCATACAGGACAGGGAGTACGTGGTAAAGGACAACAAGCAGCTGAAGCCCACTGAGCTGGGCTTCATGGTGACGGACCTTCTCATACAGAGCTTCCCCGGCATACTCGATGTCGAGTTCACGGCCCGCATGGAAGAGGAGCTCGACATGATAGAGGAAGGCCAGATGGAGTGGCGCGAGACCATGAAGGAGTTCTACGGCCCCTTCAGCGAGAGCCTCGAGCGCGCGAAGAAGGAGATGAAGAACGTAAAGATCGAAGAGGTCCCCACCGACATCACGTGCGAGAAGTGCGGGAGCATGATGGTCATAAAGTGGGGCAGGAAGGGCAAGTTCCTCGCCTGCTCCGCCTACCCGGAGTGCAAGAACACCAAGGACTTCACGACCGGGGAGGACGGCAAGATAGTCGCCCTCGAGAAGACAGCCGAGACCACGGACACCCCGTGCCCGACCTGCGGCAAGAACATGATAGTCAAAAGCGGCAGGTTCGGCAGGTTCCTCGCGTGCCCGGACTACCCGAACTGCAAGACGACGCGCCCGCTCTCGACCGGGATACCGTGCCCCAACGACGACGGCGGAATGCTCGTCGAGAGGAGGACCAAGAGGGGCAGGACCTTCTGGAGCTGCTCGAAGTACCCCAACTGCACCTACGCGACATGGGAGCTTCCCAAGGCGGATTGACCTTGGCCCCTCTTTTCATGTATAATCCCTTAAGTCACTGGCCGCGGCCCGGGCATGCCGGGCGCGACATTCCCATTGACCCGTTTTCGTTCCTCTTCTCCTCGGCCGCTCATCCATAGACCCTTCAAGCCTGAACGCACCCCGGTCCTTATATATGCTCATCTGAAAGGAAGGAAGCAGAGATGATCACAAAGGACTCCAAACGCATCCTCGTCGCGGACGACTCGATCTTCTTCAGGACCAAGCTCTCCGACATACTGGTCGAGGCCGGCCACAAGGTGAAGTTCGCCAAGGACGGGCGGGAGCTCATAAGGGAGATAAGCATAGACGCTGGGGGCATAGACCTCCTGATGCTCGACCTCCAGATGCCGGACATAGACGGCTTCGGCGTGCTGGGCTGGATTAACGAGAACGGGCTCAGGGGCCGCTTCCCGGTGCTCGTGATAACGGGCGTCTACGAGCCCGGAGACATAATGGAGAGGCTCCGGGGCCTCGGCGCAAACGGCCTCATGACAAAGGGGCTTACGCCGGAGCAGATAATCTTCAGGGTCAACAGGCTTCTCTTCCCAGAGAAGGTAGCGCAGGGGCAGCCCAGGATAAGGGTGCCGGTATCCCTGCCCGTCGACTTCACGCTCGGGGACATCACCAGGACCGGCTTTCTCCTGAACCTGAGCGAGACGGGCGCCTTCCTCAATACAAAGGCCGAGCTCCTCACGGGCGCGATGGTCAGGCTGATGTTCCAGCTCCCGGGAGCTCCAAGTGTTCTTGACGTGAAGGGCATCGTGAAATGGTCGACCTCAGAGGTCGCCACAAAGACCCTCTTCGGCGGCTACGGCCTCATGTTCACATCGGTATCAGAGGGGGACATCGCGATCGTAAGGGTCTTCATAGACTCGGAGGTGAAGAGGCTGGGGCTGGACAAATTGTAGGGGAGTTATCCGTCATTGCGAGGGGCGTTGCCCCGAAGCAATCTCATAGCGTACGCGCGAGCAGAAAAAATCGTATGATAGTCTTACCCGGCCCGCAGGCCGGGTTTTTCATTTGAGAAGAAGTAGATTATAATTGTGAGGCCGACCCCTACGGTTATGGCCGAATCAGCCACGTTGAAGGCTGGCCAGTGACGGGTCGAGAGGTAGAAGTCAAGGAAGTCTACGACAAAGCCGAACCTCGCCCTGTCGACGAGGTTGCCGACCGCGCCGCCCGCTATGAGCGAGAGCGCGAAGGTCGTTAGTCTGCTCCTCGACTGCCATACGAGGACGGCGACGATTGCGAGGGCGGCAAGGGACGTGCCTATGAGGAAGAGCTTTCTCGCAATGCCGCCTTCGTTCAGGATGCCGAAGGCCGCGCCCTGGTTCATGTAGAATACGAGATTGAAAAAGCCGGGGATGACCTCTATGGCCTCGTACGGCGAGAGGCGCTGCATCACCATGAGCTTGGTGAGCTGGTCGAGCGCGACGATTATTATCGCGGTTGCCCAGAGTATCTTGAAGTTGTCCTTTATCTTCGACTCCATTCCATCAGCTTCATATCGAAATCGCCAGGAGGCGGCGTTTCACCCTCCCCTTTATCCCCTCCCGTCGAGGGAGGGGTAATAAGGAAAAGGTTATTTCAAGGCCTCCACGCACCTGTCGCAAATCGCCGGGTGCTGATGGTCCTTGCCCACGTAGGTGCTGTAATGCCAGCACCGTTCGCACTTTCCGCCATCAGCCTTGCCTACCACAATATTCAGACCTTCTATTTCCTGTGATGTAAACAGGAAGGAGTTTGCGGCGCCAAAAGATGTGTCCACAAACGGCTCGTCCGATGTGACGAGCCTCGAGATGATGAGCACCTCTTCAAGGGCCTTCTCCTCGCTCCTCAGAAGCACCCGGTCCTTCTCGGGCGGATATACCATAACCTGCGCGTCGAGGGCGTGGCCGATTATCTTTGCCTGCCTCGCGCCCTCGAGCGCCTTCGATATTTCGGCCTTGTACTCCATGAGCCTATCCCACTTCTCCTCGAGGGCGGGCTCCAGCCATTCCCTCTGAGGCTCGGGCATGGATGAGAGGTGCACGCTCCCGGCCTTCTTGCCCGGCAGGAAGGCCCATGCCTCCTCCGTGGTGAAGACCAGCACCGGGGCCGTAAGCCGCAGCAGATGGTCGAGGACGTGGTAGATGGTGGTCTGGGCCGCGCGCCTGTCCCTTGAGCCAGCCCTGTACGTGTAGAGCCTGTCCTTTATAACGTCGAGGTAGAATGCCGAGAGGTCGACGGTGCAGAAGTTATGGACCGAGTGATAGACGACGTGGAACTCGAACTCCTCGTATGCCGTCCTCAGGCGCTCGGTGAGCTTCGTGAGCCTGTGCAGGGTGAGCCTGTCGAGCTCGTCGAGCTCCTCGAAGCGCAGGGCGTCCTTTTCAGGGTCGAAGTCGTAGAGGTTGCCGAGGATGAACCTGAAGGTGTTCCTTATCCTCCTGTACGCCTCGGAGAGCCTCTTCAATATCTCTTCGGAGATGCGGATGTCCTCCCTGTAGTCCTCTCCCGAGACCCAGAGCCTCAGGACCTCCGCGCCGTACTTGCCTATGACCTCCTGGGGCGCGACCACGTTCCCGAGCGACTTGCTCATTTTCCTTCCAGAGCCGTCGACGACAAAGCCGTGGGTGAGCACGGAGTTGTACGGAGGCACGCCGCGCGTGCCTACAGAGGCGAGGAGGGACGAATGGAACCAGCCCCTGTGCTGGTCGCTGCCCTCGAGGTAGAGGTCTGCCGGGAACTTGAGGTTCCCGCGCTTCTCCACGACGGCGGCAAAACTGACGCCTGAGTCGAACCAGACGTCGAGTATGTCCTCTTCCTTCTCGAACGAGGCGCCCTTGCAATTTTTGCAGGCGATGCCGGCTGGCGTAAGCTCCTTTACGTCCCTTTCAAACCAGATGTCGGCCCCGTGCTTCTCGACCTCTCCGGCGAGGTTTTCGATGAGCCCCGCGTCAAGGAGAGATTCACCGCATGAGGCGCATTTGAGGGCAGGTATGGGCACGCCCCATGCCCTCTGCCTGGAGAGGCACCAGTCAGGCCTGTTCAGGACCATGTTGTAGATGCGCTCCCTGCCCCATGAGGGTATCCAGTTGACCTTTTCCGAGATGGCCTCCAGGGCCTTTGTTCTAAGCTCCCCGGCCTCCATCGAGGCGAACCACTGCTCGGTGGCCCTGAATATGATGGGAGATTTGCACCTCCAGCAGTGCGGGTAGGAGTGCTTTATATCTTCTTTCAGGAGGAGCGAGCCATTTGACCTCAAGAGCTCCACGATCGCGTCGTTTGCCTTGAAGACCTGCTGCCCGGCGAACTCCGGGACGACCTGCATGAACTTCCCGGCGTTGTCGACCGGGTTATATATCTCGAGGCCGAACTTGAGGCCGAGCTCATAGTCCTCCTGGCCGTGGCCAGGGGCTATGTGGACAACACCCGTGCCAGCATCGAGCGTGACGTGCTCCCCTGGCAGCAGCGGAGAGGGCCTGTCTATGAAGGGGTGGCGGGCCTTCAATCCCTTGAGGGCCTCGGGGCGGAACTTTTTGAGTATCCTGGGGGCTTCCCAGCCGAGCCTCTTGGAGACGTCCTCGAGGAGGCCTTCGGCGAGGATGTGGGCGCCGCCCTTTACTGAGACGAGCACATAATCGAGCTCAGGGTGGAGCGCCACGGCGAGGTTCGCCGGTATCGTCCAGGGTGTAGTCGTCCAGATGACGATATAGGCCTTTTCGTCCGCTATCTTGACCTTGAGCCTCTCCTCAAGCTCTGCCTTGTCCATCTCGAACCTGACGTAGATGGAGGGCGAGGTCTTGTCATAGTACTCGACCTCAGCCTCGGCAAGGGCTGTCCGGCACGACGAGCACCAGTGGACAGGCTTCTTGCCTTTATATACGAGACCGTTAGAGACGAACCTGCCGAGCTCGCGCAGGATAGCCGCCTGGTAGCCGAAGTCCATTGTGAGGTACGGTAAGTCCCACTGGCCGAATACGCCGAGGCGCTTGAAGTCTTCGCGCTGGATATCGACGAATTTGGCGGCGTAGGCCCTGCAGCGCTTCCTTATCTCGACCTTTGAAAGCCCTGCCTTCTCCTTGCCGAGCTCCTTCTCTACCTGCAGCTCGATGGGAAGGCCGTGGCAGTCCCAGCCAGGCACATAGTCGGTCGAGAAGCCTGACATGAAGCGGCTCTTTACGACGATGTCCTTCAATATCTTGTTGAGGGCGTGGCCTATATGTATGTTGCCGTTGGCGTAAGGGGGGCCGTCGTGCAGGGTGTATTTGGGCCTGTCCTTGCCAGCCTCCATCATCTTTCCGTAAAGTCCGGAGTCTTCCCAGGCCTTCAACGTCTCGGGCTCCTTCTTCGGGAGCTCGCCGCGCATCTGGAAGTCGGTCTTGGGAAGGTTAAGCGTCTCCTTGTAGTCCATCAACTTGTGTCTCCCTGGCGCCAAATTTGCGCAAACTCTAAAAATATCATAAGCCCCCGTTAATTTGAAATTATTTTCTGAGAAATGACCGCAAAGGGCCGTATATTTACAGCACACGGGATTCGTGATATCTTCAAGGGTAAAACTTTTCAGGATTTTCCAGTAATTACAGGGATTTATATGGACAAGAAGCCAACTCCTTTCAAGATAAGCACGGATATGTCGCCAAAGGGCGACCAGCCTGCAGCCATAGAGCGCCTCATAAAAGGGGCGAGGGAGGGCGACAGGCACCAGGTGCTCCTCGGAGTCACGGGCTCTGGCAAGACCTTTACTGCCGCCAAGGTCATAGAGGAGCTCGGCAGGCCGGCCCTGGTCATAGCCCCGAACAAGACCCTTGCCGCCCAGCTATTCGCCGAGTTCAGGGACCTCTTCCCCGAGAACGCGGTCGAGTACTTCGTCTCGTACTACGACTATTACCAGCCGGAGGCATACGTGCCGACGACCGACACCTTCATAGAGAAGGACGCGGCCATAAACGACGAGATAGACAAGCTAAGACATTCTACCACGCATTCGCTCCTTACCCGGACAGACGTCATCATCGTGGCCTCTGTCTCGTGCATCTACGGCATAGGCTCTCCCGAGGACTACGGCTCAATGCACGTCTACGCCGAGCGTGGCATGGAGACGGACAGGGCAGTGATATTAAAAAAGCTCGTCGAGATGCAGTACGCGAGAAACGACGTTGACTTCCACCGCGGCACCTTCAGGGTGAGGGGCGACGTCGTAGACGTATTCCCGGTCTACGAGGCTGAGACGGCCCTGAGGTTCGAGTTCTTCGGCGATATTGTCGAATCGATATCCGAGATAGACCCGTTAAGGGGCAAGCCGCTCCGCAAGGTGGAGAAGGCGCTCATACACCCGGCGAGCCATTACGTCACCACAAGGGACAACCTCACGAGGGCAATCGAGTCAATAAGGGTAGAGCTCAGGGAGAGGCTCAACGAGCTCAAGAGCCAGAACAGGCTCTTGGAGATGCAGAGGCTCGAGCAGAGGACGCTATTCGACATCGAGATGCTCCAGGAGATGGGCTACTGCCCGGGCATAGAGAACTATTCGAGGCACATCTCCGGCAGGCTCCCCGGCGAGCCGCCCTATACGCTCATAGACTACTTCCCGAAGGACTACCTCCTCTTCCTCGACGAGAGCCATATAACGGTGCCGCAGCTGAACGGGATGTACCACGGCGACATGTCCAGGAAGAAGACGCTCGTGGAGTACGGCTTCAGGCTGCCCTCTGCCATGGACAACAGGCCCTTGAAGTTCGAGGAGTTCTCGAGGAGGATAAACCAGGTCGTCTATGTCTCGGCGACCCCCGGCGAGTACGAGTACAGGTTGTCGGACGGCAACATAGCGGAGCAGATAATAAGGCCCACGGGCCTCATGGACCCGGAGATAGAGGTGAGGCCCGCGACAAGCCAGGTCGACGACCTCCTTGGCGAGATAAGGAAGAGGATAAAAAAAGGCGAGAGGGTGCTTGTAACGACGCTGACGAAGAGGATGTCCGAGGACCTGACGCAGTATTACGCGGAGCTCGGGATAAAGGTCAAGTACCTGCACTCTGACATAGAGACTTTGGAGAGGGTTGAGATAATAAGGGACCTGCGCATGGGCGGCTTCGACGTGCTAATAGGCATAAACCTCCTCCGTGAGGGGCTCGACATACCGGAGGTCTCGCTCGTGGCAATATTCGACGCTGACAAGGAAGGGTTCCTGCGCTCCGCGCGCTCGCTCATACAGACATGCGGAAGGGCGGCGAGGAACGTGAACGGCAGCGTGATACTCTACGCCGATAGGATAACGCCTTCCATGCAGGCCGCCATGAGCGAGACGGTGAGGAGGAGAGAGAAGCAGTCCGCCTACAACAGGGCCAACAACATCACGCCGGAGACGATAAAGAGCAGGATAAAGGACGTCCTGAGCTCAATATACGAGGGCGATTACTATACGGTGCCCATAGCGGCTGAGAAGGCCCAGGAGTACATACCGCCGCATGAGCTGCCGCAGCTCATAAGGTCGATGAAAAAGGAGATGGAGAGGGCCGCGAAGAAGCTCGACTTCGAGAAGGCGGCGGAGCTTAGAGACAGGATAAAGGAGCTTGAGGAGCGCGAGATAAGGATAGGTTAGGAGCTCAGAGCCTGCGCCTGTGGACGAAGATCCTGCGGTAGATATACGGGTGCATTACCCTCTCCCATACGCGGCACATCCGAAGGGCCCTGGGCTTGCTCAACCCGAGCGAGCGCAGCCTGCAGAAGAGGTGCAGGCTGTTCAAATAGTGCTGGAGCAGGCGCATGATCTCCACCTACATGCTATTACGGATGGAACTTAGGGAGCCTGAGCAGGCTGCTGAAAAAGTCCATCTGCTTTGTTGTCGTCGTCTCTCGTCACTGCGACGTACAAAAAGAGTACGACTCGTTCCTCGCTCCTCGACGCCTCGCATATGGAGCTTTTTGAGCAGCCTAAGCCGAATCAGAGGTCAACTTACAGGTCTTCCTGAGGGGCGCTGTGCAGGGGGCGGTAATAAGAAAATCTAATAGTCTATACAACCTGTGCCTGAGAAGCGGATTCTTTTTTCGTCCCTGGGCCGTTCCTTATCCTGCCGCTGTCCGGCGGCCGCCTGGCTATGACTTTATATGAGCCATGCCCGGCTGAGTAGATGAAGAAATTATACCACTTTCAGGGCCATTTCAAACAGTATTATCTTCTGTGGCAGTTTGAGCAGGGCATCTGCGTGAGGGTCTCTTTCCGGACGACCTCGCCGGTATCCTTGTCAGTCACCCTGTACCTGGCGCTCTCGACCGGGCACTGGGCGAAAAGGGGTGTTCTGTATATGTCCTCGCCGGGCCTTATGTAGCGGAACTCGGCCTCGTATCGGTACCACCTGTCCTCGTACTCGAGGTCTCTTGAGTTGGGGTCTTTCTGCTGCATCACCCACCAGAGGGGCTTCTCCTCCTTGACCGCCTTGTCAGGGGGCTCAAGGAGGTATTGCCTGTCGCAGGCCTGGAAGAGAAGCGGGAGGGTCAGCAATATTATTTTCGGGATTGCCGAGCGCATTTTTAATCATAGACTTTTTTTGGCAAAGCGCAAGAAGTGTAATGGTACTTGCGGCTTGTGGAATAAACAGTTAAAATCTATGTTTCAGAGCGCCATAACTTCGCATACCTGCGTTGCTCCTCGGCTCGTCACTGCGGCGTACGGCAAAGAGTACGCCTCATTCCTCGCCTTCGTCGCGCCTTGGTCTGCTGTGTTCTGACGCTCTGAAATTAGAATTAATTATTGTGTTAATTTGCCTACAGGGAGATAATTAATGCGCGACTTTCTCTCAACCATGTCCTCAAGGCCGCTCGTCTTTGACGGCGCCACAGGGACCATGCTCCAGAAGCTGGGGTTAAAGCCCGGCGGGTGCCCTGACGAGCTCTGCCTCAGGGACCCGGGCCTTGTGAAAAAGGTCCATGCGGCCTACATAGAGGCCGGTTCGGACATAGTCACCACCAACACCTTCGGGGCGAACAGGGCGAAGCTCAATGAATACGGCCTCGGGGCCAAGCTCAAAGAGATAAACATCGCTGCGGCAAGGTGCGCCCGCGAGGCAGCCGGAGATAAATTCGTCGCCGGAGGCCTCGGGCCGACTGGCAGGTTCGTCGAGCCAGTGGGAGAGATGCCATTTGACGAGGCGCTGGCCATATACACGGAGCAGGCAGCGGCCCTCAAAGAGGGCGGGGCAGACCTCATCATCATCGAGACCATGATGGACATCCGCGAGATGAAGGCTGCCATCATGGGCGCGAGGGCGTCCAGCCTGCCTGTAGTGGCCACCATGACCTTTGACGATACCATGAGGACTGTCCTCGGCACGCCCCCGGAGTCATTCGCCATCATGGCAGAGGCCCTGGGCGCGGCCTGCATAGGCGCGAACTGCTCCCTCGGAATAGAGGGCATATACAGGGCGCTCGCCGCCATGTCAAAGGTATGCTCCGTCCCGTTGATTGCCCAGCCGAACGCCGGCATACCTGTATTGAAGGGCACGGAGACCGTATTCCCGGCATCTCCGGAAGAGATGGCCGCCTATGTGCCAAAGCTCGTTGAGACAGGCGTGAAGGTATTGGGCGGCTGCTGCGGGACGACGCCAGAGCATATAAAAAAGATGGGCACGGCCTTCAGGGCATTGAAGCAGGCTCCGCCGAGAAAGGCCGGCTTCACCGCCCTTTCATCGAGGACGTCGTTCACGCTCTGGGGCGGCATATACGCGCCCATGATAATCGGCGAGAGGATAAACCCCACTGGCAGGAAGGTGCTTGCCCAGGAGATAAAAGAGGGCAAGACTACCGGCATAAGGAACGAGGCGAGGCAGCAGGAGGGGGCAGGGGCTGGCGCGCTGGATGTCAACGTTGGCGTGCCCGGCATAGACGAGGTATCTGCCATGGCAAAAGCCGTCTTTGCCGTTAACGGCAACTCGAAGCTGCCGATAGTGATCGACTCGTCAAGCCTTGACGCGGTTCTCGCTGGGCTCAAGGCCGTGGACGGCAAGCCTCTAATAAATTCGATAAGCGGCGAGGAGAAGAAGCTATCGACGATACTCCCCCTTGCAGCCGAATACGGGGCCGCTGTGCTCGGCCTTACGCTCGACGACGACGGCATACCCGATACGGCCGAGGGCAGGCTCAAGGTAGCTGAGAAGATGCTCGATAGGGCGCTTAAGGCTGGCTTGAGGAAAGAGGACCTCGTGGTAGACTGCCTCGCCATGACCGTTAGCGCTGCCCCTGAGAGCGCCAGGGAGACGCTCCGTGCCATAAGGCTCGTAAAAGAGAGGCTCGGCCTCTCGACCGTCCTGGGCGTGAGCAACATATCATTTGGATTACCTGCAAGAGAGGTCATAAACGCGAACTTCCTTACAATGGCCCTTGAGGCAGGGCTCGACGCCGCGATAATAAACCCGAATAACAGGGCGATGATGGACGCCTTCCACGCCTCTCTGGTGCTCCTCAACAAGGACCAGAGGGCAGAGAGGTATATAAAGAGGCACCAGGCATTAGAGGCGGCCAAAAATGCGTGCGAGACTGGGGCCACAGTTATAAAACCCGATACGCTTAAAATGAATGTCAGTGTAAATAGTCCAACTGTTATCACGGGAATAGGTGATAGGCTCAAGAAGGCCGTTATCGAAGGCGACGAGGAGAATATCGTGAGGCTCGTCGAAGAGGCGCTCGGCGAGGGCTGGGAGCCGATACGCATAAGCAACGAGGCACTCGTGCCGGCATTGGAAGAGGTGGGCAGGCTATTCGCCTCGAACAGGTACTATCTGCCGCAGGTCATGCTCTCCGCGGAGACCATGAAGAAGGCCTTCGGTAGGCTCAAAAAGGAGCTGCATGGCAGGAAGGGCCCCTCCCTCGGAAAGGTGCTCCTCGCCACCGTCGAGGGCGACATACACGACATCGGCAAGAACATCGTTGCCACGCTCCTCGAGAACCACGGCTTCGAGGTCATTGACCTCGGCAAGAACGTGCCTGCGGACAGGATAGTGGAGGAGGCCGAGAGGCAAAAGGTCGATATCGTCGGCCTCTCCGCCCTCATGACAACGACCGTCCTCGAGATGGAGACGGTCATAAAGAGGCTCAGGGACAAGGGCATAAGGGCTCTTACCATAGTCGGCGGCGCCGTAGTCACGCAGGAGTTCTCGGACAAGATAGGCGCTGACGAGTACGGCGGGGACGCGCTCTCGGCAATCGATAAGATCAAAAAGATGCTGAGACAGAACGCTTAATTTTTGGAGTAATTACACGCGGGTCCGCTTGGCCGGACCCGCCATTATTTTTATGGCGAATTTATGGCGAAAAGAGTAGAGATAACCGCCCTTGCCTTCGGAGGCAAGGGAGTGGGCAGGATAGATGGCAAGGTCGTATTCGTGCCCTATGCCGCGCCCGGGGATATCCTCGATATCGGGATAGTCTCGGAGAAGAAGGGCTTCTCCGAAGGGGTGATCGAGAGGATCGAGCGGCCTTCGCCGGAGCGCGTCGAGCCTCCCTGCCCCTATTACGGGGAGTGCGGCGGCTGCAACATGCAGCATATGGCCTATGGACATCAGCTCGAATGGAAGCAGAGGATATTCGAGGAGACGTTGAGGAGGATAGGCAAGGTAGAAGGGGTAAGGTACGACGAGCCCATTGCCTCGAAGAGGGAGTTCAATTACAGGGCAAGGGCGCGCTTTCAGGCCAAAGGGGGCATGACCGGCTTCTTCGGCGCGCGGTCGCACAGGGTGGTCGATGTGGAGAGCTGCCCTCTACTTGAGCCAGCGATAAACGAGACATACGCCGATATCAGGCGTGTTGTCACGAACGGCCAGATGCCGCCCATCAACTCATTTGAGGTGAACTTAAGCGAACAGGACTCAAGGACGGTCGCCGTATTCCATACTGACGCAAAGGCCGACTGGTCCTGGTCAAAGGCGCTGGAGGGGATAAGGCACCTGAAGGGCTTCGAGGTATGGCTCAGCCCTCCTGAGGGCATGGCCAAAAGGCTCGCGTCAGAGGGGGATACGATAGTCTCCTATCCGGTAGAGGGCATCAATATCTCTGCCGGGGCGAGCGTATTCTCCCAGGTCAACAGGTGGCAGAACAGCGAGCTTGTCAAAAAGGCCGTTGCCCTTTCCCGGCTTTCGGGAAAAGAGACGGCAGTAGACCTCTTCTCCGGCGTCGGCAACCTTACGCTGCCCCTTGCAAGGGGCGCTCTCCGGTCGATAGGTGTAGATTCGAATATCGAGGCCGTAAGGGAGGCGGCGGAGAACGCCAGGAGAAACTCCATTAAAAACACCGAATTCCATGCGGCGGACGCGGCTGACTGGCTTAAACAGAACCTTAAAAGCCTTGAAAGGGCAGGGGACTGTGTGTTAGTATTAGACCCGCCGAGGGGCGGAGAGCCTGAGATCGCGCGCTCCCTCTCCGGCATAAGGCCAGACAGGATAGTCTACATCTCATGCAGCCCGCCCACCCTCGCGAGGGACGTCCTTGCGCTTGCCGGATGCGGGTACAGGGTCTCCAGGGCCGCCCTGATCGACATGTTTCCCCAGACATACCATATTGAAAGCGTCGTCAGCCTGGAGTTGGCGGGGTAAAAACGCTGCATGCGGACATTCAGGAGAAGGTTATGCACGAGCTTCCCATTGTAAAGCAGCTCAAGGAAGAGCTTCAGAAGGTCGAAAAGGAGCTGAGGGTCGACGTGCCCAAGGAGCTGCAGAAGGCGGCTGCCCACGGCGACCTCAGGGAGAACGCGGAGTACGAGGCCGCCAAGCACAGGCAGTCGTTCCTGCAGGCCAGGGCAGCCCACCTCAGCTCCAGGATAAATACGCTTACTTCGCTAAAGCTCGATGATATCCCCAGGGGCTCGGCTGGCTTCGGTTCAAGGGTGCACCTGGCTGACGCGGCGACCGGCGAGGAGCAGGTATTCGAGCTGGTGACGCCCGAAGAGGTCGACGCGAGGAACGGCAAGATCTCGGTAAGCTCCCCCATAGGCAGCGCGCTCCTCAACAAGGCCGTGGGGGACGAAGTGGTCGTAAACCTGCCCGGAGGCAGGAAAGAGTACGAGGTAACCGAGATCTATACGCTCCACGACCTCTTCTTCAGGAAGGCAGACAAGTAAAGGGAGGGCCGTTTGACCGGGATAATAATAGTCCTTGCGATAATCGTCGTCATCGTCATATGGGCGATACTGGCCTACAACGGCCTTGTCACGCTGAGAAACCAGGTCGAGAACGCCTGGAGGCAGATAGACGTACAGCTTAAAAGGAGGTACGACCTCATCCCCAACCTCGTGAACGCGGTGAAGGGAGCGATGGAGTTCGAGCGCGACACCCTTGAGCGCGTGATGAACGCGAGGGCAAAGGCGATGGGGGCTCAGGGCGTGCACGACAAGTCCGCCGCAGAAGGGCTCCTGACGCGCGCCATAGGCGGCCTCTTCGCCGTCTTCGAGAACTACCCTGATCTCAAGAGCGGCAAGAACGTCCTTGAGCTGCAAGAAGAGCTCTCCTCGACCGAGAACCGCATCAGCTTCTCGCGCCAGTTCTACAACGACCTTGTCGCAAAGTTCAACATAAAGCAGGACGTATTCCCGACCATGGTCATCGCGGCCATCTTCGGCTTCAAAAAGGCCGAGTACTTCCAGGCGGAAGAGGGGGCCTCCACGCCGCCGAAGGTCGACCTCGGAATGAAGTAAGGCGCACCACAAACCATATCAATGGTCATCACATGGGTAACAGCGTCAAAATCGATATCCCGCACGGGAGGATAGCTGATTTTTGCAGAAAATATCATGTGCGCAAGCTTTCCTTTTTCGGCTCGGTCCTGAGAGAGGATTTCGGGCCTGAAAGCGACGTGGACGTCCTGGTCGAGTTCATAGAAGGGATGGGTCCGGGCCTTTTCGGCCTATCGCATATGGAGCTTGAACTCTCGGAGATGCTCGGCAGAAAGGCCGATCTGCGCACCCCAAGCGAATTAAGCAGATATTTCAGGGATGAGGTCATCTCGAGTGCGCGGGTAGAGTATGCGGAAGGATGATGTAACCAGGCTCAGGCACATGCTGGATGCGGCCAAGGAGGCCCGGTCCTTTCTAAACGGAAGATCAAGACGTGCGCTTGATACGGACAGAAAGCTGGCGCTCGCTCTGGTCAAGGACATTGAAATAATCGGAGAGGCTGCAAGCAGGGTTTCAGAGCCGGCCAGGGCCGAATATCCGGCAATCCCCTGGCCCGATATCATAAACATGCGTAACCGCCTCATCCACGCCTACTTTGATATAGACCTGGATATCGTCTGGGATACCGTTACCAAGGACCTGCCGCCGTTCATTGATGCCCTTGAAAAGGTACTTGCGTCCGGTCCGGAATCCTGACCCGGTCAAATCCCAATGACCGACATCTACTCCCAGCAAAAGAAGAACAGAAGGACCACGCTCCTGTTGATGCTCGGGTTCTTTGTCTTCGTCCTCCTTGTCGGCCTCTCTGTCGACGCCTATACCTACGGGACAATTGATTTTACCTCGAGGCTCCCCGTAGCGACCATGTTCGCCTTCGGGCTTGCCTCTGTTAACAGCTTCACGTCTTACTTTTACGGAAGCGCCATCGTGCTCCGCTCCCTCGGGGCCTCTCCCCTGAAATTTGAAGACCAGTCGCACAAGAGGTTCCGCAACGTGGTCACGGAGATGGCCATCGCCTCGGGAGTGCCCATGCCAAAGGTCTACGTGCTCGCGGACCCGGCCCCCAACGCCTTCGCGACAGGCAGGAACCCGGAGAGCTCGGTCGTGGTCGTCACGCAGGGCCTCCTCGATTCGATGAACAGGGAAGAGCTCCAGGCCGTGGTGGCACATGAGATGGGCCACATAAAGTCGTTCGACATACTCACGATGACGGTCGTCACCGTCCTCGTGGGAACGGTGTCCATTCTCTCGGACTGGGCCATAAGGACGTGGAGGTACGGCGGAATAAGGCCCAGGAGGAACTTGAAGGATAGAAACGGGATACACCCCTTGATACTCTTCTTCATAGGCTTCTTTGTCCTGCTCTCCCCGCTCTTCTCGCGCATAATAGCCATGTCTGTATCGAGGAACAGGGAGTACCAGGCTGACGCTCTCTCCGCCGAGTTCACAAGGAACCCCCTTGCGCTCGCGAGCGCCCTCCGTAAGATAGCCGCCCATACCTCGCCCCTCATGAAGGCCCGCAGGGCGACCGCACACCTCTTCATATCAGACCCGCTGAAGAGGAAGCTCGACGACAGGGAAGGGCTCGTGGCGGACGTATTCTCTACCCATCCGCCGATAGAAGAGAGGATTAAGAGGCTTGAGGCTATGGCGTACGTAAAAGCCGGGGCATAGGATATGACCGAAGCGAAAGATATGACCTGCCCCGAGTGCTGCGGAGCTCTGCACGAGGTATACGCCCAGGCAAACTACGGCAGGGTGCTCCTCCTTGACCAGTGCCGCTCCTGCGGAGGGGTCTGGTTCGACAGGTGGGAGCTCTTCTTCACCACGAGCGAGGCGATAAGGAAGCTCGAAGGCGTTGATCTCGATAACCTCCTATCCGGGAACCCTGTGGAGAAGGGAAAGGGCCTGTGCCCCCGGTGCTCAATGGCCCTCGTCGTCTTCACTGACCCGAACCTCCCGAAGGACGCCTTGATCGAGAGGTGCCCTGACTGCAGCGGCCTCTGGCTAAACAGGGGGGAGCTCGGAAGATACGCCCGTCACAAGGACTCGTTCAGGCAGGGAAGGCCTTCAGAAACCGGTGAGGTCGAGACCCTAAAGCACCTTCAGAGGGAACTGAAGCTCGATAACATCTCGATGCCGACCACCATGGAGCTTGCCGCCAGGCTCCAGGAAGACGACAGGCCCGTCGATACCAAAGAGGTCGCCAAGGACCTCGCCTTCCTGGCCCTCCAGTCCTTCCTGAGGCTCGCCTTTAAAATCTGATTTGGATGTGATATATCTCTCCAGCATGGAAACCGCTCTGTTCATAGCGCTCGGCCTCGCGGCAGGCATCATGAGCGGCCTTGTCGGCGTTGGAGGCGGCATACTCGTCGTGCCTGCGCTAATATTCCTCTTCGGCTTCTCACAGCACCAGGCCCAGGGCACGACCCTTGCCATGATGGTGCCGCCCATTGGCATACTCGCGGCCTGGGCCTACTGGAGCCAGGGTTACGTTGACATAAAGGCCGCCGCGCTCCTTTGCGCCGGGTTTTTCATAGGCGGCTATTTCGGGGGCAGGCTCGCGACCTCGCTCTCTTCCCTGGCTCTTGAGCGCGTTTTCGGGGTGGTGCTCCTCGTCGTGGCGGTAAAGCTCATCTTTTCTAAATAGTTGCCTTCGGGCCCTTGAGTTTATATAATCACGCCCTGAAGCAAAACCCAAAAAGGAGAGAACATATGAGAGCAGGAAAAAAGTTTTTGTTCGCAGCCACTTTCGTGCTTGGCCTGGGCCTCGCGGCCTTTAACGCGCAGGCAGGGGACCACGGCCCGCACTGGGGATATGAGGGCGACCACGGCCCCGAGCATTGGGGGCACATGGCGCCTGACTTCAGGGCTTGTTCAGAGGGCATGACCCAGTCCCCCATTGACCTCTCGAACGCCGCGCCCGAGGCCCTCTCCGAGATAAAGTTCAACTACAGGGGCTCCAAGCTCAATGTCGAAAACAACGGGCATACCGTCCAGGTCAACTATGACGGCGGAAGCTCCATAGAGGTGGACGGCTCCGAGTACAAGCTGGTGCAGTTCCATTTCCACACCCCCAGCGAGCACACGGTCAACGGGAAGTCGTTCGGCAACGAGATGCACCTCGTGCACAAGAACGACAAGGGCCAGCTCGCGGTCGTTGGCGTCCTCATAGAGACGGGCGCTGAGAACGCGGCCTACAAGGCCATATGGTCGAACCTGCCAGCAAAGGCGAAAGAAAAGAAGTCCGTTGACGTGAACATAAGCGCCTCCGAGCTCCTGCCCGGGGAGAAGAGCTACTTCACGTACGCCGGCTCGCTTACCACGCCTCCTTGCTCAGAGAGCGTACAGTGGATAGTGCTCAAGAGCCCCATCCAGATGTCGGACGCACAGATAGAGGCGATACAGAAGATAATGCACAAGAACAACAGGCCAGTGCAGAAACTCCATGACAGGAAGCTCAAGGTCAGCAAGTAACCGTATCGGTTTCAAGGCCCCCGCCGTGAAAGCGGCGGGGGCCTTTTTATTTGGGCTTTTCTGTATTAGAGGATTGGGCTAAAATATCCGGATAAAGTCCTGGAGGATACTGATGATGGACAAGTCATTTGCCTTTGCCCTGCTGACGGCTGTAATCTGGGGCCTGGCGCCGGCCTTTGAAAAGATAGGCCTCAGGGGGGCTACGATCGACCCGGTGCTGGGAGTCTTCATAAGGACAATGCCCATAGCCGTAATAGCGGTGCTCGGGGTCTTATTCATGGGAAGGCTCGGGGAGGTCGCGGCGGTCGATATCAAGAGCGCGCTATTCGTCGCCGCGGGCGGGCTTCTCGCCGGGCTCTTCGGGCAGCTCGCGTTCTATTCGGCGCTCAAGGAGGGAGAGGCCTCGGTGGTCGTGCCTGTGGCCGCCACCTACCCGCTCGTGGCCCTTTTCATATCGGTCATCTTCCTGGGCGAGGCGTTCACCGTACAGAAGCTCGCCGGCATAGCCCTTGTGGTCGGGGGAGTGATGCTCCTTAAGTGATTACTTCCGCAGGCCGGCCTTGAACTCGAGGACCTTCATGATGTCGCGCATGGAGAGTATGCCTTCGAGGCCGCCGTCCTTGTTCAAGACCGGCAACCTGCCTGCGTGGCCGCCCGTCATCTTCGACAGCGCGTCCATCGCGCTGTCCTCGGGGCTGAGCGCGCCACCGGGGCCGATCCTGTCCATCACGTCAGAGACCCTCGTCTGGGCCCATTTCTCCCTGTCGACCGACCTTACGTCGCTCAATGTGAGCAGGCCCGCCACATGGCCGTTCGAGATGACCGGGTAGCTCGCGTGGTGGTACTTGAAGAAGTAGTTCTCCACCGCCTCTGACACGGTATTCGATTCCTTCACGGTTATCACCGGCCTGGTCATTATGTCCTTTACCTTCACGCCCTCGAGGGCCTTCTTTATGACGACCTGCTGGTAACCGCTCTCAGCCGCCTGCTGCACAAAGACCCCGATAAGGACGAACCAGAGGCCTCCCACGAAGTTGCCGACGAATATCTGGAAGAAGCCCGAGACGATGAGGAATATGGCAAAGCCCTTGCCTATGTTGCTCGCGACCCTTGTGGCGCTTGAGAGGTCCCCTGTCTTGAGCCACCAGAGGGCCCTGAAGACCCTGCCGCCGTCGAGCGGGAAGCCGGGGATCATGTTGAAGGCCAGGAGCATGAAGTTGATGAGCGCGAGGTAGCCGAGGATCGAGTCCAGCACCGGGAAGGCGTCACCGTCGACTACGCGCGCCCCGGCCCAGAATAGTGCGGCGAGCACCA
>Ga0209324_10000202_pt1 | contig 39989 bp, 40 predicted proteins | sample Rifsed19ft3_FD_184015 | JGI IMG/M metagenome (GOLD analysis project Ga0209324, IMG submission 184015) | Soil microbial communities from Rifle, Colorado, USA - sediment 19ft 3 (version 2) | ecosystem: Environmental > Terrestrial > Deep subsurface > Rock core/Sediment | place: Rifle, Colorado...
TAGATCGCGCTGTGGATGAAGTGATTTCCGAGCGAGCTCGACATGAACAACGGGTAATAGTTACGGCTGATTTAGACTATCCCCGGCTTTTGGCCCTGGCGCAGTCTGATGGGCCTGGCCTTATACTCTTCCGAGGCGGAAATTACAGTGAGCAAGAAGCTTTAGACCGCTTAAGAGTGGCCCTCGAAACGATTCCAAACGAAGAGTTACCAAGTTCTATCGTTGTCATTGAAAAAAGGCGGATTCGTCGAAGGCGTCTTCCACTGGAACCTGGTCTTTAACACAATAGAGAGGCTTCGACTAACACTTCGCAGCAGGAATTCATCACGCACTGACGCACGCGAATTTTTTCCTTTGTAAGCGTTTTTCTCTGCGTTCTCCGCGCCCTTTGCGTGAACTATTACTTTTCCTCAGTCTTTGCTGAATTTTTCTGTGCCCATCTGAGAGCATCTGTGTCCCTACATATCGATACTAAAACCTTTCTGATTGACATATAAATATAAGTGATATAAGATTGTTGTCAGATATTTTTGGAATTTTTATGACTGCAGGGGCAATTCATGAATTGCCCCTGTATTAATTCTTTTTGGACAATCCCGGTGCAGTTATAATGCGTAGCGAAAACTTATTATTATGAAAAATGCAGAAATTATTAGCAAAAAACCTGTAACAGATGGTCTCCTGGATTACGAAAGGACTTACAAGGAATTTTCGTGGGAAGCTGTTAAAAAAGATTTCTGTACAAATACTAATAAGGTAAACATCGCCTATGAGGCTATTGACAGGCATGCCCAGTCGTGGCGGAAGAATAAGGTGGCTTTGTACTGGGAGGGCGCCGATGGTGCCTGTCAGAAGTACACATTCCTGGAGATGAAGAAGCTTTCTGACAAATGCGCCAATATGCTCCGGAAATTAGGGGTTAGAAAGGGAGACCGTGTATTTATATTCCTGCCCCGTTTGCCTGAGCTTTATATCAGTATGATAGCCATTGCAAAACTCGGCGCCATTGCAGGTCCTATGTTTTCCGCCTTTGGGCCTGATGCAGTGCGTGACCGTTTACAGAATAGTGATGCAAGTGTTTTAATCACTACACCCGAATTGAAAGAACGTGTCGAAACTGTGTTGTGGGAGTTGCCGAAATTAGAACATATCATATTAGTCAATGTCAAAGAAGACTATGAGTTGGAAGAATCTGATGTTTGTTACAAAACGTTGATGAAAGTTGCCCCAGAAAAGTTTGAAATAGAATGGATGGAATGGGAAGACCCTTTATATATCCTGTATACTTCCGGTACTACGGGTAAGCCCAAGGGCATAACTCACGTCCACAATGACATGATTTCACATTATATCACCACCAAATGGGTGCTGGATTTGAGAGACGACGATATTTATTGGTGTACCGCTGATCCTGGCTGGGTGACAGGAACGGTGTATGGAATATGGGGCCCGTGGCTGAACGGTATTTCTTCTTATATTTATGATGGCCGGTTTGACGCCGCAAAGTGGTATGAGATTATTCAAACTTTTAAGGTTACCGTATGGTACACAGCCCCTACGGCATTGCGGATGTTAACGAAAGACGGTGATGATCTTGTAAAAAAATATGATTTAAGCAGTTTAAGGTATATCTGCAGTGTTGGAGAGCCGCTTAACCCCGAGGTGATTCGGTGGGGTTCGAAGGTTTACAGTTTACCCATTCACGATAATTGGTGGCAAACTGAAACGGGTTCCATTATGATTGCAAATTATCCCTGTTTGCCGATAAAGCCGGGTTCCATGGGCAAGCCTTTTCCTGGTATAAAAGCGGCTATTATTGACGGCAAGGGCAATGAACTGCCGGCTGGGCAGCATGGACTTTTGGCATTAAAACCCGGCTGGCCTTCTATGCTGAGGAAGGTATGGGGAGACAAAAAACGGTTTGAAGAATATTTCAGTATAAACGGTTGGTACGCAACAGGCGATACGGCCTATAAGGACGAGGATGGTTACTTCTGGTTTGTGGGAAGGGCAGATGATGTAATCAATACATCAGGTCATAGGGTAGGTCCATTTGAGGTAGAAAGCGCACTGCTCGAACACAGGGCTGTGGCAGAATCGGGTGTGATTGGGAAACCCGATGCTGAAAGGGGAGAAATTATCAAGGCATTTGTGGTACTTCATGAAGATTTTGCGCCCTCGAAGGAATTGGAAGAAGAGCTCAAGAAATTTATAAGGCATCGCCTTGCAGCACATGCATACCCGCGGGAAATTGAATTCTGCACAAATTTACCCAAAACCCGCAGCGGTAAAATTATGCGCCGGCTGCTAAAAGCGAGAGACCTTGGGTTGCCTACTGGGGATATATCCACACTTGAGGATTAGCTTAATTTAACCTTTAATCGAAAGGGCAAAGACGAATGTAAAAGAAGGCATCGAATTCACTGTCCATCAGGTAGAAGAACATTTTTAACAGATATAATTTTTACATTATTTACATAAGGAGAAAGGCAAATCAATGGAGCAGACAAAATTTAATAAATCATTTTTTGATAAAGTTGAGTCAATCAGGATTAAAGACCCCCTTGCCATAGCACTGGGTGCGATGGATAAAAACGAGGTATTTGTTTTCACGTATACCGATGCGGTAAAACTTGCCGGTCATTCATGCCCTGCAGTTTCCGGTGCATATAAATTAACCCAATTGACGCTGAAAAGTTTATACGGTAATGAAACACCAGCGCGTGGCCAAATCAGGGTAACATTTAAAGGGGGAATAGACTATAAGGTAAACGGACCAATATCGCAGGTTGTTACACTGATCACTGGCGCCGCAGGCGAGAGTGGCTTTAAAGGGCTGGGTGGCGGTCGATATAACAGGCATAATTTACTCTCCTTTGATGAAACACAGGAAGCCAGTGAAGATGCAGTGTGCACGGTAATCTTTGAAAGGATGGATACAAAAAAGAAGATCGAAACTTCTTACTGCAATTACATGCTGCCTGCTAACCCTAAAATGGGTGAGTTAATGCCTTTGGCGGTAACAGGCAAGGGGACTGACGCAGAAATAAAAGAATTCGGGGAACTATGGCATGAAAGAATTAAGACCGTGCTGATGAACCCACCAAAAGGAATGTTTGTGATTAAGGAATTAAAATAAGGGATTTATGGATAACAAAGGCGAGCGTATCGGTAAAATCAGTCAGTCGAGAGATAAATATATCTTGACGAGGGAATTTTAAAATGTATAATTAAATAACATTTGTTATAAAAAGTATATTGATACATGCAGTGAAAGGGGGTGGAAATCGGAGGAGGAACTTAATTTAAAATACGCATTGATGGTATTTAATTTATATACTTTATATCATATAAACTGAAGAAAGGAGAATGGGGTTATGTTGAAGAAGATTTTAGCAGGGTTTTTGGGTGTAGCGCTGGTCGCAGGAATCGGTATGACAAAGGCACAAGCATATCAGGTTAAACCTGCAAAATTATGGGTTACCGCAACAGCTATTGGCACACCTATTGAGGGCGCAGAAATCAAGGTTGGTGATAATACATGTACAACGGGTAAGAATGGCACCTGTGTATTCGAATTAAAACCAGGGGTGTATGAAATTTCAGTCCACGAACATGGCGGTGCAAGCGCACACACTGAAGTTACGTTAGAAGAAAAAAATATTCGGTTTATATCTTTGGATTTGGGTGCCGCCGCACTCCACCCAAGTGGACATCACTAATCGTGGTAACACGCCACAGATTTTAAAGATTTCTTAATCTAAAGGCAGTTGTTAATTGGTTCTATTAGCAACTGCCTTTTTCTATTACTGGAAGTATGATTACATTAAACAAAATACTTTGTCCGATTGACTTTTCCGCTTGTTCCACCTATGCATTAACCTACGCAATAGACCTGTCACTTAAAGACCATGCCTCTCTGTATCTAATATATGTTATAGAACCCTATATGGGTGATATGGGAGATATATTAAAACAAATCGACCTGCTTCTGGATGATAAACAGACTGAAATTCTCAAGATGCGGCTTATTAAGTTGATACCTGATAATATCCGAACAAATATTAACATAGGCACCTTCGTGGTTAAAGGTATTCCTTTTGTGGAAATAATAAAAGCCGCTAAAGACAATCAGGTAGATTTAATTGTCATGGGTACGCATGGCAAGACGGGATTGGAACATATATTAATTGGAAGTGTTGCCGAAAGGGTAATACAAAGATCTCCGTGCCCTGTATTAAGTGTAAGACTTCCAAAATAATCATTAAACCTGTTGCGATGAAGCGTAATCATGCCAAATGTCCTGGTTCAATCGAGGACGATTGAACCAGCGAAGGGGACGATTGTACCATCGAAGAAGGGATAGGTTTCAAACCTACCCTTACACAGTGCGATAAAATATTGTTGTTATTGATATTTTTCAAAAAACTAATTTATTATATGTCCTTACTTTTATCCATTTCTCTCAGTTTTCGTATCCTTTCCAGGACAGGCGGGTGTGAGTAGTAGAACGCAGCATAGAGGGGATGCGGGTGGAGATTGGAGAGATTGTCTTTTGAAAGTTTTACTAGGGTGCTGATCATGTTTTGGCTATCTCCTGTTATCTCATACGAAAAACGGTCGGCTTCAATTTCATGCCTTCTGGAAAAATAGTTGAATATCGGAGTAAAGGGAAAGGCAACTATGGAGCCGATAAAACCCACAAGAATTACTTTCGCAAAGAAGGTGCTCTCCTTTAAATGGAAGAGATGAATGAGGGAATCGCCCTGAAATATCTTGAAGGACAGATACATTGCGATTAATGCGACAAGCTCAGAAGCGATGAGATGCTTTAAAAGATGCCGTTTCTTCCAGTGTCCCGCCTCATGTGCAAGCACTGACAGGATTTCATTGTTGTCCATCTTCTCAAGCAGGGTATCGTAAAGAATGATCCTCTTCACCTTTCCAATGCCGGTAAAATAGGCATTCGTGTGTCTGGTTCTCTTCGAGGCATCCATTTTAAAAATCCTCTTTACCTGTATGCCAACCTTTTGCATGAGATGGTGAATACCTTCCCGGAGCGTTTCATCCTCAATGGGTGTAAATTTGTTAAAGAGAGGTTCTATTACATAGGGAAAGATGTACATCATGACGATACTAAAACCAAGAAAAAGACACCATATCCACACCCACCATAAATTGGGACTTGCCTGAACAATCAGAAGCCCTGCCAATGTCACCAAAGCCAACAGGATCGTGGATATTACGAGCGATTTTATGGAATCGATTATCCACAATCTCAGTGTAGTAGTGGTAAATCCGTACTTATTTTCTATTTTAAATGTATGGTAGAGGCTGAATGGGACTGCCAGTAATGTTTCAGCATAGAGCAGGGGGAAAAAGAAGACGAATCCTGAAAGGATGAAAGATAATTTCAGGGAAGCAATCCACGAGTTGTATGTATTGAACAGATTGCAAAAGAGAAAGAGGAAGAGGATTACGGTGTGGAAAATGGAAGAAACAAACTCAAACTTTGTATTTTCAACAACGTAGTCCCGCGTTTTGCTGAGCAATGATTGGTCTATGTGTCTCTCGAACTCGGGAGGGATTGATGCCCCGTGTTTTTTTAGATAGGAAAGGTTGAGATACTTGAGCCAATAGCCTGAAAAGACTACAAGAAGATAAAGAACAAAAACGATGATAAGATATTTTCCCATAATAAAAATAATATAAGGGCGAATAGGTATGCTGTTCGTAATCCGTTTGCGATTATTCGACTAAAGTTTTTGCTAAATAATACCAACGTTAAGTATATGTTATTTCGAGCCATATAATCAACTATTTTGAAAGAGGGTTTAAAAGTATAGTGTGTAATTACGTTTTATTGTATCAGAACCCACCCCTGAATCCCCTCCCAGGAGGGGACTTTTCTATTCCCCTACTGGGAGGGGCAATGTCATCAAATTAAGGGAGTGTGTTTTTCTCTTCAAGGAAAAGCCCGAAGGGCTGACAGAGTATAGCCCAGGGCGTAACAGTTCAGCCCACCGCAAAGGCGCAAAGGACGCCCTCCCCCATGTCCCCCTCCAGAGGGGGAGAAAGGGGGAGGAATGAGAAAATACTTCACAGAAGGATTATCTTCTATAACAAAATCACAAAGTTTTCAGAAATCTTCAGCATTTACTTTCTAAAAAATACTACCTTTGCGCCTTTACGGTGAACTATTACCCCTGGGATAGGGATTTAATATTTATAAGGCCTTGCTTTTTTAGCGAAGATTTTAAATCTGTTTAATCTGCGTAATCTGTGTGCTATTTTTGGTTGTGGCTTAGCCACGCTGTGTGCCCTGTGGCTGTCTTGAAATTTCTCAATATTGAGTTAGACCTATTTCTCCATTATTGCCCGTTCAATAGTTACTGGAGTAGCCGGAACATCGCGTTGTCCTGCCTTTGACGTGGTAGAGACGCTTTCAATGGCGTCCACCACATTCATGCCTTCTACGACCTTACCGAATACGCAATAACCCCAGCCTGAAGGATTTTTCCCTTTGTGATCGAGAAAGGTATTATCTACCGTATTGATGAAGAATTGTGCGGTGGCGGAGTGGGGATCCATGGTGCGTGCCATGGCCGCAGTACCGCGTTTGTTCTGTAGCCCGTTGTTGGCCTCGTTATCTATCGGAGCACGTGTTGATTTTTGCTGCATATCTTCAGTGAAACCTCCGCCCTGAATCATAAATCCCTTGATTACCCGGTGAAAGATCGTGCCGTCATAAAATCCATCACGCACGTAGCCGAGAAAATTTTCCACCGACTTTGGAGCTGCCTTTAAATCAAGCTCCAGGGTAATGACGCCTTTGCTGGTTTTCAGCAAAACGCGCGGATTGGACGAGCCTGCCCATGCAGCTTGCGCAATACAGAATAGGATGACGATAAGTATACTTATGATCTTTTTCAAAATACTCCTCCTTTCAAAGATATTAAACGTTAAGAAATTCCAATCTGGTAGGGGTAATTCACGAATTACCATACATGCTGTAATATTTTTTCTTATTTTATCACGAAGGATTTATGGTAGCAATGCCTTTATAGATGTACCCGAATATTTTTGGGGTCTTTTCCAGGTAAAATTGGTCTAGCTTTGAAATCTTTAAGTTGCATGATTCCACGAGTTCTTTGATATTCCGGTTTAAATTACAGCCACAGGAAAGCGCCTTATTGATTGGATTCAACCGATGTTGCCATTTCTGGACTTTATAATCGGGGCTAAGACCATGTTCAGCAAAAAAGAATCGTCCCTTGGGTTTCAGAATCCTGACAATTTCTGACAAGGCTCGTTGGATATCATTGATACTACACAGTGTAAACGTACTGACGACGGTATCAAATGTTTGGCTAGGAAAAGGTAACAATTCTGCACTTACTGTATGGTAGTCTACCTTGATAGGGGAGGATTTCAACCTTTTTTCAGCTTTAGAGTGCATGTTGATGTTTATATCAACGCCTGTAATTCTACGAACATGCTCAGGATAATATAGTAAATTCATTCCTGTACCAAAGCCAATTTCTAGAATCTCTCCCTTTACCTCTGATAGTGTATCCTTGCGGCAATCAACAAGGATAGACCTGGACATGACATATTCCAGTATATGAGGGAAGATATATTTTGCGTAAATTCCCATATTCCCTTCAAGATGAAAGTTAGTGATAATTCAACAAAGGTAAATTAGCCTAAATTTATGTATTTATTGCAAAGGGGAAAACCCTTGCAAAGACGGCCTTGAGGTATCGGCCTTCGGGGAATATGGTAGAAAAGGGGTGATCCGATGATGCTCCGGTAATCTTGAAGATCTGGAGCACAACCCCCGCCTCTGCGGCAGAACGGGTCAGGATGGAAAGAAAGTCTCTCTCAGAGACCAGACCTGAGCAGGAACACGTCAATAAAATACCGCCGGGCCTGACGGTCTGCATGCCGAGCCGGTTGATATCCCCATAGGTACGATGTGCCCGTTTGATTTCTTCGGTACAACCGGCGAGTTTGGCAGGGTCGAGGACCACGATGTCTGCCTGCATACTCTTGCTCGCCATCATGCGCAGGTGGTCAAACACATTGACGTGCTGAAACGTTACTTTTACAGAATTTAAGCGAGCATTCTCCTCAGCCGTTTCCAGTGCATCTTCATCCAGGTCAATTCCCGTGGCCGATCGCGCGCCAGCCAGCATTGCAGAAATGGCAAATCCGCCGGTGTAGCAAAAACAATCGAGCACTTCCTTGTTATGGCAATACTGCGATATGGTCAATCGGTTTTCACGCTGGTCGAGAAAAAAGCCGGTCTTGTGGCCTGTTTTGAGGTTCACCTTCATCCTTAAACTATTTTCTTTAATTTCCAGGGAATCAGGGCCTGGATAATTCTTCGCTATCTTCGAAAAATCTACTCCTTCCTTCACTGCGGTTCGTTCATCCGGACGGACAACAATTCTGCTGCCGGGATAGAGGGACTGCAATGATGATACGAGCCAGTCCATCGTTTCTACATATCCGGCTGAGTACGGCTCAACGACAAATACATCAGCAAACTTATCGATAATTAATCCCGATAGCCCATCTGCTTCCCCGTGAACGAGTCGGTAGCAGTTCGAAGTCTTGTGAATTTGCAGGATCTCTTCACGAAGCGTTTTGGCCTTTTGAAGTTTTTTGAAGAAGAATTCCTGGTCTAATAATTCAGAAATATTTTCGGTTAACAGACGGATGCCAATATTGCTTTTATAATTGTAGATACCTCTGCCAATGAAGTTGCCTTCTTTAGAAATCACCTCTACCAGTGTCCCGGGTTTCAGGGGTTTTTGGGGATGGCGGATCATCCGGTTGAATATCCAGGGATGAAGGGAGTTTCGTCTTGCTTTTAGTGAAATAATCGGTAGTTCCATAATATGATTTAATGTAAAGTAGGGGCGAACGGCCGTTCGTCCCTACTTTTCTTTTGTAGTAAAATTATAATAATCCTTTACTGTTGTTTTGTGTAACGCTTCAGGGTTTTCTATATCTAATTGCCATTTAAGTGGGTTGTTATTGATGTATTCACGAATACAAGTCAATTCGGATTCGTTTCTAATAATGTGTTCGTAATAATTCCTTTGCAAAACAGGTGCGTTTGGAGTATTTCGCAAAATATTTATTTTTGATGTAATCGAGGACTTAAATCCCGCCATAAATGAAGACAACGATTTCGGTTTCATTTGTAGTGGCGAACGGCCGTTCGCCCCTACATTTATATTTGTTTCTAAAATGAATACAACAGCGTGAAAATGATTCGGCATAACCTGGTATTTGTCCAGCTTAATTTCCAAACGAATTTTTTGTGATCGTAACCATTCATTTTCAACGATCTTGCCACATTCATTTAAATTTATTTGTCCATCGATAATATGACCAAACAGACATTCGTGGTTATGTGTACATATTGTTATAAAATACGCGCCTGCTTGAGAATAATTATAATCTTTTAATCTTATTGAATAGCGACGATGGGTTTTCGGGTTATATTTAATCATGATTGTAAGAATTAGAACCATTATTTTGCAGGGGCGAACGGCCGTTCGCCCCTACAGTATCTTTGCCAAGAGCATTGATACTCCTGCGCCTGTGGAGATATTGATGAAATTAATAACTTCATTGTTCACCCATTTCCGCCGTTCGATCGTTGCCCCCAGAACACTCTCAACCGTTGTGCCAACGAACGCAGCAATTACTACAATTATTATCGATGAAAGGCTGATTAAGTGCAATAAATAAGCCTCAGCGCCAACAAGCGCTGCAGACGCAACTCCTAAAATAGTACCTTCGATAGATATTGCCCCATCCGTGCCTATGGGTACGGATTTCATTGAAGTAATCAAGATCGGTTTCTTCCCATAGATTTGCCCTAATTCACTGGAGATTGTATCGAAGGTTGCCGTGGCAAAGGCTGCCACAAAAGCAATCTTGAAGATTTCCGGAATATCGGTCAGCAAGGCCATTATAGCCATTACAAGCCCAACTCCACCTTTAGCAACTGCGTGTTTTACACTGCGCCTTCCTCTGTTTTCCTGGGCAACTGCGTGTGATGCCTTCCATTTATATTTGTGTTTGGATGACCAACTGCCAAGTGCAAAAAAGGTAAAGAGGATTAGAAAGCCACCTATCCCTAAACAGAAATATATAATTATACCAACAACAACCCCACCGATTAAACCTGATGTACTCACTGTCTTCAAATAGTAAGCAAGTAAACCAAATGAAATATTGATAATTAGAGCAGCCATGATGCTGTGCGCATTGTCAAGTTGTTCCCACGTAATAATCGTGGTAGCATACAGGAATAGACCAGCCGTGAGTGGTACGGTAATATTGTCATTGATCTTCAGGGGCAGAGATTCTACTCCTGCCGCCACGAGAGCCGTTAAAAATCCGCAGATAAGAAAGTAAGACCACGTTAATGGTGTTTGCATTTGCCATAACATGGTTTGGGCAGGGGATTGACCCAAGCTTACCCACCACATGAGAATGACAGCACCCAGTCCGCCAAAGAAGACAAAAGCAGCGCTGCCTATCCATGATTTCTCGGGATTCCAGGGAAGTTTCCTTTTTCCGTACGTCTTTCCAAAGATGTTAGAGCAGCCGTCTCCAAGGGACATAATAGCCCATGCCCCCGCCACGATGTACATTTTTTTATAAAAGAGCAGAATGAGAATAAAGACCATTATGCCATAGATGAGTTTGCCAAAGGAAAAACCCTTTTCCTGCTCGTATTCCCGGAATGCACCTTTTACAAACATCCTTGATAAAAAAAGTCCGTACATAATCCCCACGAATGCAAAGAGGAGCGCTTGCCAGGTATTTAAGTACCTCAGCAAGATGACAAATACAACAGGTACGATGTGTTCGATCTTGCGTTTCGTTTCACTTGTCATAGGTTTTGGTATCTTAACAAAAATATCTTGACGTTTTTGACAAAAATGTAGCGCCGACCCTTCCCCGATACAAGTCGAGGACAAGCGTGGCCGGTATTGAGCTACGGATTCCGATTCGTTCGGGTTATATCATTTATTGTAGATTCTAATCGTATTTTATATCCAGTCCAGTGTCTGTACTAATCCCTCTTTTAAAGGAATGTGGGTATATCCCAACTCTTGTTCTGCCTTTTCTGAGCTAAATGCCCAGTCGTGTTTATAAATTTCGATTATGGAAGGAGTGTGTTTGGGAATTTTTCCAGATATGCGGGCAATGAGTTCATCCCATCTTGCGGACATTTTTGCAATCCAGAATGGAATGTGGCGTTGTGGGGCTTTTACTCCACTGAGTGCTTCCAATAACTTGAAAAAATTTTCCATCGAAACATTTTCTCCCCCAAGAATATACTTTTGTCCAACCTTGCCTTTTTTCATAGCCAGCAAATGGCCTTTTACCACATCTGTGACAAATACATAATTCCACAACTTGCTTCCGTCGCCAAGGATTCCCGGTATTTTTTGCTCCAAAAAATCCAGGATGATACGGACAATCAAATTCCCTTCGGTAATCTCACCCGGTCCATAAATTACGCAGGGATACACTGTAATTACGGGCAATCTTTTATCAAGATATTCCTGGACCAGTTGGTGCGCGATATACTTTGAACTTTCATAGTGGTTGTGCAAGTGGTCAGGATCGTGAAGCGTTTCTTCCGTGTTGATTTTACCGTTTGACGGGCCGATGGCCATAAAGGAAGAGGTATACACAAATTTTGTAACACCCTCTTCCAGGGCGCATTTCATGACGTTTGCAAAGCCATCCACATTGACCCGGTAAAACTCTAAGGGATTGCGCACCCACGCCTTTACCAGCGAGGCCATGTGAAATACCGTTTTACACCCTTTGATTGCCTCCCTGATCGTGCGGATATTGGTTACATCACCTGGAAATATTTTTAACCGTTTATTGTCAATCTCCTTTACATTGCTATTTTTTCTAACCAGGAGATGGACATCTTCATCAAGATAACTCAACTCCTTTACAAGTTGCTTTCCCAGAAAGCCCGTTCCTCCTGTGACAAAAATAGGCATAATAGACCAAATTATATATATAGCAAACGATATAAATTAGGCATTCGGCAACTTTTTCAACGTAGTGCGAACTGAAGTTCGCGCTACAACTGCAACTTTGAATTTCCTTAATGTTTACAGATCAGGAAATGTCCTTTCAGTCAACTCTCCAAAAATGACCTTCAGGATATCTTTTATCTGAATGAGACCTGAAACAGTGCCCTGAGCATCTTTGACAATGGCGATGTGTAATCCCTTTTGCTGGAATTCTGCGAGTATCTTACTAATTTCTTTGTCCTCCGGGACAAAATAAGGTTCCATCATGAGGTCTTCGAGGACGAAGAGTGGATTATTTATCAACATGTTTATGATTGCTTTTGAATGGATGATCCCAATGACGTTATCAATGCTATGCCTGTATACGGGGTATCGCGTATGACCTTCTTCGGTGACAATTCTCACAATGTCATCGCTACTCATGTCCGCATTTATAGCGACAATCTTGTCTTTTGGTACCATGATCTCTTTAGCGAACTTATCATTCATCTCAAATACCCTGTGCAATAACTTGTGTTCACCGTCTGCCAATACACCTGTTTCTCCACTTTCTTTGATGATATGCTTTACCTCTTCTCGGGTGAAGATTGTTTTTTTATACTCTATTTTTATGCCAAATAAATTAAAGGCCAGATAGGTGATATACGTAATCAAGGTAACAATGGGGGAAAGTATCCATCGTATCCACTCGTACGGTTTAACGATCAATAGCGAGAGCCTCTCTGGAAATTGTGTTGCCAATACTTTCGGGAATGTTTCACTAAATATAAGTAAAACAAAGGCAACGATGATTGGCGCCAGCACCACACCCCACGCATGCAAAAAATATATTGCGATCGTCGTTCCTATTGTTGATACTATGGTATTAACAATGTTGTTTCCTGTAAGAATGGTGCTGAGAAGCCTGTCTGGTTCATTAATTATATTAAAAATAGAGATGGCTCTTTTGTTTTTCTGTTTGATCAGGAAATCCAATCGTGTCTTATTAAGAGAAAAAAAAGCTGTTTCGGAGAGTGAAAAAAAGGCAGAAACAAAGAGGAGTACAAAAAAAAGTATCAACATGAAAACTATTGTTGTAGGTGAGAAGTGCAATGAATCCATAAGAACGCCCTTTTTTATTCCGTTTCTTTTTCAAGGATAAGATTCATGATCTCTTCGGGTGAGGCAGACTTGATGATTCTTTGTTTAAAGGACTCATCAATGAATAAACGGGCTATTCGGCTTAAAAGCCCAAGGTATGTGCTATTTGTTCGCTCTTTGGTAGCGATTAAAAAGACTAAATGGACGGGTTTGTCGTCAAGGGAATTGAATTCAATTCCTTGCCCGGAAGTTCCCAGACATGCAATAGTATCGGTTACACCAGTAGTTTGAGCATGTGGTATTCCGATCCCACCACCGATCCCAGTACTCTTAATCTTTTCTCGTTCTATTACCTTTTTGAGGAGGTCTATTTCATCAGTTACCTTGTCCGAAGTCCTGGCGATATTGACCAATTTTCCCAGAACGTCGTATTTATCCCTGCCATTCAGGTTAATAATGATTCGTTCTTTGGTCAGGACATCTGAGAGTTTCACACTTATCCCCTTTCACCGCGTAACTTCACTATATTTATTGTATATATTCTAATTTGTGATTAATAAAAATCAATTCTTTTAAGTATTTAAAATAAATTCCTATAGAAACTCTGGCCACAATGCAAAGTTCTCAGATTCAGGATATCTGTGACAGTGGCTCCTAAATCAGCAAATGACTGACGAATACCTAATGATGCGGGAGATTTCAATGCTTTTCCATAGACCAATAGCGGTACATACTCCCTGGAGTGATCTGTGCTGGGAGTGGTTGGGTCACAACCATGATCCGCTGTAATAAAAAAGATATCTCCTTTGCCAAGAGTTTCTGTGATTTCAGGAATACTATTGTCAAAGGTTTTTAAGGCATCTGCATATCCTTTGACGTCGTTTCTATGACCATACTTCATGTCAAAATCAACAAGGTTCGTGATAAGGATACCCTTAAAGTTTCTTTTTAAACATTTTATTGTTTGTGTAATTCCATCTTGATTATCATGTGTGTGTATTTCTTCTGATAATCCCTTGTGCGCAAATATATCACCAATCTTACCGACACCGACAACTTCCAGTCCATTTTGAAGCGCATGATCCAAAACGGTGAATGATGGCGGCGCTAAAGAAAAATCCTTACGCCTGTCTGTCCTGATGAACTGACCATTTTTTAAAACAAATGGGCGTGCAATAACCCGGCCTACGGCGTGTTCTCCTGTCAGTATCTCCCGTGCCGTTTCGCACATTTTGTATAACTCCGAAATTGGTATAATATCCTCACAGGCTGCAATCTGAAAAACACTGTCTGCGGAAGTGTATACTATCGGGTAACCCGTCTCGATATGTTGTTTCCCCAATTCCTGGATGATTTCAGTGCCAGATGCAGGTTTATTGCCCAGAATGGGCCTTCCGATTTTATTTATAAATGTGTCTGTGATTATTTTTGGAAATCCATTTGGATAAGTAGGAAGGGGTTTTTCCGTTACAATTCCCATCATTTCCCAGTGGCCAGAAGTCGTGTCCTTTCCCACAGAGACTTCTGACATTTTGCCATAAAAACCTGAAGGGGTAATTGAAGGAGAGGCACCCTTGATAGGTATAATTCTTCCAAGCCCCAGGCTTTCCAAATTGGGTAACTGTAATCCACCCAAAACACCAGCAATATTTCCCAGGGTATTGCTGCCTTCGTCACTATATAAATGCGCATCGGGCATGGCGCCAACACCCACGCCATCCAATACAATAATTATGACTCTTTTTATCATTGGTTGATCTGAAAATAATCCGAAGCGTAGCGGTTTATTCCATAAACGCACGCTTGATAATATTAATGGGACACGGGGAAAAAATGTTTTTTCGTATTCTAAAGTGAACGACATGAATTAATCCCCCGAAGCACCCCTTTAGCAAACTAGGGGGGCGGGGGGGGATTAGTTCAGGCTACAAGCCTGATCCAGCACAGACCCGTGGCAGGTGGAAACTTCTGCCACCACAATAAATTTTCAAACCAGATTCAGAAACAATCCCAAAACAAGTTCAGGACATGGTTCGGAATGGTAATAAACTAAAGGTGCCATGCTGAACTTGGTTCGGCATCTAAATATAAATGTTAAGGAAATTTAATCAGATACATAGTTTCAACGTAGCAGTTCATCTCACTGCAGAACACTCAGACTTCGTCGTGAGCTCTGTCGAACGATCGCAGAGGTGCTAAAAAATAGAAAGAAAATTTATGCGGAATTTTTCTTTTGTAAGTGTTTTTCTCTGCGTTCTCCGCGCCCTGGTTTGCGGTGAACTATTACGTTTCCCTTCTAGTAAGAGGGGACTAAGGGGCGTGTTAATAGCATACTTACACACACCCAAACCCCCTCTTTTTAGGGGGGCTTTAAAAGATGCTTAATTAAATTGATAAAAACTCTTACTTGACAAAATCAAGGAGTTGTCTTATGAAACTTCTTGCACGATCAGTGTGTGCTTGAATCTTAGCCAGCGCATGTTTATTTTTCTCGGCAGCTTCTTTTAGCAAAGATTGTGTGTAACCTGTAATTTCCGAAAGTGAATTGTTAATCTCACGGGCAATTTCAGTAATTAACATATCTGATGAAGCTGTATTCTCTGTTTGTGTGGCTTGATTCCACATCTTTTTTAGTTCGGTCACATCTCCGGCTATGTGGATTGTGCCTGCACATTTTCCCTCCTCGTAAAAACGCTCCAGCGATTTTATGGAATCTGACAAGGTTACATTTTCAATGCTCATCGCGAAGTAGCTGGCCAGTATGGTCAGAAGAAGGTTATCGTATTTGTCACGTTCAAAGGTATGAAAATTCTCAGGCACTATACTAAATACGGCAGACAGCCCGATCAGTTTCCGATTGTGAATAAGGGGGGTATTCATAAAAGAAGAATAACGCATATCCAGTACCGGACGAGATACGATATCTTTCAATCGTGTAGACAACGGAAGAGGTGAGTCCTTAATTTTAGAAAAAGGAATGCCCATGGAAAAAACGGGGGTAAGATTTTCATTATTATTATTGAGCATAAGAACGGATGCATCAGCCTCTGTAAATATCTTAAAATGTTTGGTAACCGTCCGTAAAATTGATTTATAATCTAAAAGTTTGCTGGTGGGCAGTAAAAAGACGTTCGAGAGGGTCTTAAGCCGTTGGTACAACTTCTTTTCATCTGAAATAGAGAACATATATCAAGAATCCTGACCCGCTAAATCCGAAGCGCTAAACCCGAAATTCGAAACAATTTCAAAATTACAAATTCAAAATGTTCCAAACCTCGGTTCCAATTTCTGGCATTTGACATTAGAATTTGTTCAGGATGATTATATTTAAAACGACACTTCTTCTTCAAACAAAAAATCAATAGGTAAGCATATTTCCTGCAGTAATCTCCTGAGTAATCAATCATGAATACGTTTTATAACTGCCCCTAGGTTGGACAACCGTTCTTCGAGTCTCTCATAGCCTCTATCTAAATGATAAACACGATCGATAGTAGTTGTCCCTTTTGCCACCAGACCTGCAAGCACGAGTCCGGCACCAGCGCGCAGATCGGAGATCATCACATTGGCGCCGGAGAGATACGGCGTTCCCCGCATGATCGCACTTGACACCTCCACACGGATATTAGCCCCCATTCTTACTAATTCCGATACATGCATAAATCTGTCAGTAAATATCTTTTCGGTAATAATACTTTTTCCCTCTACCGTGCATAATAAGGCCATAAATTGGGCCTGCATATCGGTAGGCATACCGGGATAGGGTAATGTGGTTATGTCGACGTTGTGGTATAGGCTATTTCCTTTGACACGGGCGCTATTACCGATGGTATTTATTTCTACGCCAATTTCTCTTAATTTATCAATTACCGCAGTCATATGGTCTGTTCTTACATTTTCCAGTATAATGTTGCCCTTTGTAATTGCACCTGCAATCATAAATGTTCCTGCTTCAATTCGATCCGGAATGATTTCATAATCGATTCCGTGTAATTCCCGAACGCCTTCAATGGTTAATTTGTTTTCACCAATCCCGGAAATTTTTGCGCCTGCCTTGTTTAAAAAGTTTGCAAGGTCTTGCACTTCAGGCTCCCGTGCTGCATCCGCAATTATTGTTGTGCCTTCCGCCAATACCGCCGCGGACATGACATTACAAGTTCCCAGCACGGTCGAACCGTATTTTCCTTTCAGAGAAATATCTGTGCCTTTTAATTTATCCGCCGTTGCATTTATATAACCTTCTGTCGTTTCAATTTGGGCGCCTAATGCCCTAAGACCGTTTATATGTAAATCGACAGGCCTCTGGCCAATAACGCACCCACCTGGATACGATACTTTTGCCTTGTGTCTTTTGGTTAATAACGGACCGAGTACGCATATAGAAGCCCTCATCTTTCTGACGAGTTCGTAAGGCGCCGTGTATTTATCGTTATTTTCTCCGTCTCTAAACATTATTTCGAAGGCGCCATCTTCGTTTCTTTTTATTTGTCCACCAAGATTCTTCAATATTTTCGATTGCGTCTGGATATCGACAATATTGGGTATTCCCTTTATCCGAGACGTTCCGTCTAACAACAAACAGGCTGCCATAATAGGTAGGGCAGCGTTTTTCGCTCCGTTGATTCTCACGCTTCCCTGCAAACGATATCCTCCCTCAATGACGATTTTATCCACGACCTTCCTCCATTTGTGCAATGACGATACGGTGTATATGTCGATAATCTTTTAAGAAATCTGCCTTTTTAAAACATCCCCTATCTTCGAACAACCTTGCTACTTTACGTGCCTGTTTTTCGCCGGCCTCAAAAATAACATACCCGCCCGGTTTGAGCCAGGTATTTGCATGTGTGATAATTCGCCTGAACATTTGTAAGCCGTCTTGACCACTGATGAGCGCTCCATACGGTTCGAAATTCCTTACCTCTTCCTGTAAACTATCGAATTCAGCACTTGATACATAGGGAGGATTGGATACGATAAAGTTTACCTTTGATTCGATTCCGTATCCTTCGAGCGGCCGAAAGATATCTCCGCAGAGAAATGTTATTTTGCTAAAAACAGCGTGTCTTTGGGCGTTGATTTTGGCAACCGCCAAGGCATCGGGGGATAGGTCTATTGCAAATATTCTGGCATTGTCTATCTTCATTGCCAGGGTTATTGCAATATTACCACTTCCAACCCCGATATCTACAATGACAATTTCATTTTCATGCGTTAGAATTTGTGCCCTTTTTATAACGGCCTCTACCAGCAATTCTGTTTCAGGACGGGGTATCAATACCCGTTCGTCTACATAAAAGTCCAACGACATAAATTCTGCATGATTTGTGATGTATTGCAAGGGGACCCGCTGTGAGCGTTTCTGGATGGCTTCTTTGTAACGTATGACCACAGTGTCTTCTACGGGTTTATCAGGGTACACGTAAAGATCGATACGTTTGTAATCCAGCAAATGTGACAAAATCACTTCTGCATCCAGAGACGGGGAATCGATGTTGTGTTCCTGTAGTAGATTCTTTGCCCAATGGACGAGGCTGGATATGGTGTATTTGTCTGGGAATGTATTTTTCAAACTTCCATTATTGTTTCCATTTTGAGGGGGTAGAATGGGAGATGGGTAATTTTTATTGTGATTTGATAAAGAATGTAAAGTGAAGCGATGTCTCATCTCCACCAATTATAAACCGACGTTGATTCCAAAGTTACGTATTGTAGAGCGAGATTTGTCTCGCCTGAAGCAACTCAAAAGGCAATTAACAGAAACAGGCGACTTGAAAGTCGCAATACATCCTTTGTGGTTAAAAAATTACTGCCAAAACAGCTTATTTCAAACGGATGAGACTTTCCTGCTTCCTTACATAGTGATGCTATCTTTTTAGACACTTGCTGCAAGTTGTTTTAGCTGTTCTTCCTTATAATAATTCAATAAGGCGTCAATGATGTCGTCCAGGGAACCCAGCATGACCTGATCAAGATTGTATACTGAAAAGTTTATCCGGTGGTCTGTAACCCGGTTTTGCGAGTAGTTGTAAGTGCGGATTTTTTCACTGCGGTCTCCCGTCCCAATCTGATCCCGGCGTATCTGGTCTCGTTCGCTCCGTTTCTGTCCTTCGAATAATTCGTACAACCGGCTTCTTAAAATACGCATGGCCTTTGCGCGGTTTTTGTGCTGGGATTTTTCGTCAAGACATTTCACAACCAATCCGGAAGGGACGTGGGTAATTCGAACGGCAGAACTCGTTTTGTTAACCTTTTGTCCGCCAGGACCAGACGCACGGAAGGTGTCTATCAGGAGGTCGTTTGGATTGATATCAATTTCCACCTCTTCAATTTCCGGCAGAATAGCCACCGTGGCTGTTGATGTGTGAACCCTGCCGCTGGCTTCTGTCTGAGGAACCCTCTGAACACGGTGCGTTCCACTTTCAAAACGCAGTTTTTGGTATACGTTCTTTCCTTCGATAGAAAAGGTCACTTCCCTAAAACCCCCCAAATCTGTTTCGCTGCTGTCGAAAAGTTCTACCTTCCATCCTTGATTTTCAGCATATTTAGTGTACATGCGAAAAAGGTTTGCCGCAAAGATGGCTGCCTCTTCTCCCCCGGTCCCGGCGCGTATCTCGGCAATTACGTTTTTGCAATACGTTTTATCATCAGTGATAAATAACCCTTTGATCTCTTCCATGATGGAATCTTCTTGTTTTTCCAATTCTCCCAACTCATCCCTGGCCATCTCGACGAATTCTTTGTCAGTACCTTCCTGAGTTAAGAGTCCTTCCGCCTCTTGTTTTTTTGCACGGGTCTCTGTCAGTTGGGTGTATTTATTTACCATCTTGGAAAGACAGCCATGTTCTTTTATATACGCCGTATAGCGATTTGAATCTGCAATTACCTCCGGATTAGACAACAGCCTTTCCAATTCGTTATACCTTTCGTACATTTTTTCTAGTTTTTTCAACAAATTATCGTTCATTTTTGTTTTGCTGGTTCTTCAGTTTTCTGTCTCTTTTGTAATCTTTTCTGGAATCGTTCTATTTGGCCTGCACTATCTACGAACTTCTGTTTGCCCGTATAAAACGGGTGACACTTCGAGCACACTTCAACTGCGATTTTGGGTTTTGTTGATCTGGTTGTAAAAGTCTCTCCGCACCCGCATGTTACAACAGTTTCCATGTATTTTGGATGAATTCCTTCTTTCATTGTTTCCCCCTGAAATAAACAATGCGTTTATAAACGCATGACAAAATAGGACACCATAGTTATCTCAAAACATTGAAAAAATTTTAACAAACCATGAGGCACTCTGCAATAGAAATTTATTATAAAATTTATTTGAATGTTTGTAATAATTACATATAATAAATATTTTAATTTTTAGGATTTATGTCCACATAATTTAAATTGAATTTATAAGCTTATGTTCGAAGCGATTACAAATAGTCTTGAAAGTGTTTTTAGTAAACTCCGCGGTAAGGGGCGTCTTACCGAAGCCAATATCAAGGATGGACTGCACGAGGTGCGTTTGGCGCTTCTTGAGGCAGATGTAAATTATAAAGTCGTTAAGGAATTCATCCAGCATGTTACGGAATATGCCGTTGGTGAAGAAGTTATAAAAAGTGTCGCGCCCGGACAGCAGGTTATTAAGATTATTCACGATGAATTAATCAAGCTGATGGGGGACTCCGATACCTCAATTCCCTTCAGGAATGGTGATCAGACTTTGATTATGCTCGTGGGGTTACAGGGCAGCGGAAAGACGACCACGGCTGGCAAACTCGCCAAAATGATACTAGCGAAGGGGAGAAAACCCTTGTTAGTAGCTGCGGACGTGCAGCGGCCAGCTGCGGTAGAACAGTTGAAAGTGTTGGGACAACAGCTTGATATACCGGTATACTTCGAGGCCAATTCTCAGCCCATAAAGATATGCAGAAATGCTGTTGAATATGCTAAAAAAAACACAAATGATGTCGTTATTTTTGATACTGCGGGGAGATTACACATTGACGACGAACTAATGCTGGAATTAAAGGAGATCAAAGAAAAACTGGAACCTCATCAGATATATTTTGTGTGTGACTCGATGACGGGGCAGGATGCCGTTAATAGTGCGAAGGAGTTTAATACCCAGTTAGGATTCGATGGCGTGATTTTGACCAAACTCGATGGCGATACAAGGGGTGGCGCTGCTCTCTCAATAAAGGCAGTTACCGGGAAGCCGATTAAGTTTGTGGGTATCGGAGAGAAATTGGATCGGCTGGAAGAGTTCCATCCAGACCGCATGGCATCCAGAATACTTGGAATGGGGGACATAGTATCTCTTGTAGAGAAGGCACAGCAAGCGATCGATCTTGAAGAGGCTCAAAAACTGAGCAGGAAAATCCAGGATGATACGCTTGGTCTGGACGATTTCCTTGCACAACTCCAGCAGATTAAGAAAATGGGGCCGATCAAAGAAGTACTGGGGATGATTCCAGGTATAGGAAATAAGATGGATGGCCTGAATGTCGATGAAAAACAGTTACAGAGGGTTGAGGCAGTTATTAGATCCATGACGACTGATGAACGGTTAAATCCCGATATCATTAATGGAAGCCGGAGACAGCGGGTAGCGAATGGAAGCGGAACAACCGTTCAGGATGTAAATCAATTACTCAAGCAATTTAAGTCAATGAAAAAGCTGATGAAACAGTTTAAAGGAAACGAAAAAAGTCTAAAGAGAATGGGAATGTTATCCAAAAGTTTACCTTTCGGTAAGGGTATGATACGATGATTCGGGAAACTGTTATTGGATACTTAGTTACAAATTTACATTAAGTAAGGAGAGAATAATGGCTGTTAGAATTAGAATGATGCGGATGGGTCGTAAAAATAGACCGTATTACAGGATTGGGGCATTTGACGCACATGAGGAGCGGGATGGAAAGGTTATCGAGAATCTGGGAAGGGAACGTATGATCCTCTGGAGTCGAATAATGAAAAGCAAGTTACTTTAAAAAAAGATCGGGTTGAGTATTGGTTGAGTGTGGGTGCAAAGCCAACGGAATCTGTTGCCAGCGTACTTAAAAAATTTGGTATCGCATTCAAGAAATAAGATATGAGGATCGATATTTTAACATTATTCCCGGAGATGTTTGAAAATGTGCTGGGACACAGCATTCTGAAGATTGCAAGGGAAAAGGCGCTTGTTCAATACAATCTTTTCAATATACGGGAATATGCCGAAAATAAGCGATGCGTGGATGACAGGCCTTACGGTGGCGGACCGGGTATGGTGATGAAGCCTGAGCCTATCTTTAACACAGTAGAAGCTGTCGAACGAGAAAATGCTGCTCGATATAAAAAAATATTATTGACGCCGCAGGGTAATCGTTTTTCTCAATCCATAGCCAGAGACCTTGCAAAAGAATCTCATTTGATGCTGATATGCGGTCATTACGAGGGTTTTGACGAGCGGGTTCGGGTAGGGCTTGATGCAATGGAGATCTCTATTGGTGACTACGTTCTTTCTGGGGGTGAGATACCTGCAATGGTCGTTATCGATGCTGTAGTGCGATTGATACCCGGCGTGTTAGGAGATATGGACTCCACAGCCAACGAATCTTTTAATGACAGTTTATTGGAATATCCACAATATACTCGTCCGGCGGAATACAAGGGTATGCAAGTGCCGTCGGTGTTGATGTCCGGTAATCATCAGAAAATAAAAGAATGGCAAAGAAACCATGCCATAGAAAGAACCTTGGAGAAAAGACCGGATCTGTTAAATAAAAGATAGACTGATTTTGTTTATGAATTTTTGTATGGGAATTTTCATTTTATTTAAGCGGGTTATGCGATGTATGGCATAGAGAATCCCCCTTAGAAAAGGGGGCTAGGGGGTTGTAAAATAACCACGGAAAAACACAACCCCCTGAATCCCCCTTTATTAAGGGGGAGTGCATAGGAATAACTTGATATATTAGAAACAGGAGATAGGGGGTATGAATATTATTGATGTGGTTGAAAAAGAACAGATGAAAAAAGCAACACCGCAGTTTTCCATTGGCGATCAGGTGGACGTATCGGTAAAGATTATTGAGGGTGACAAAGAACGTATTCAGGTTTTTAGCGGCGTGGTAATTGCAAGAAACGGCGGTGGTTTCAAAGAGACTTTTACCGTGAGACGTATTGTTCAGGGTGAAGGCGTGGAGCGAGTATTTCCTATTCATTCACCGAAGATTACTGATATTAAAGTCGTAAAATCCGGTAAGGTAAGACGCGCAAAACTCTATTACATGCGTGGCAGGACAAGTAAAGGGACAAGGCTACAGGAGAAATATGAGAAAGAAGTCACAAAAACGGCTAGTGAAGCGCCGCAGGCCACTAAAAAATAATTGAAGATATGTGTGCCTGTGGGTGACGTTTATGCCAAATGTTAGCGTTCACATGTGAGACTAAGAATTATTGCATAGCGAGTTACAACAAAATTATCCCTCCCTTTTTGGATAAGAAACTTGCAATTATTTTGTGTTAAGTATGTTACTTCAATACTAGATTTGTTCAAACGCAAGATTAAGGAACCATCTTATAAAAGAGATGTAGGTACCAGGGGAGAACAATGTGCCATAAAATTTCTGAAAAAGAGCGGATATAAAATTTTACAGCGAAATTACCGATGCAAACTTGGTGAAATAGATATTGTTTGTTACGATCACGGCACCATCGTATTTGTAGAGGTTAAGACGCGGCATTCTGATACATACGGCCCACCGGAACTCTCTGTTACAGAAGCCAAAAAGAGGCAAATTGTAAAGGTTGCCTTGCATTATGTTGCAGAAAAGAAGATAGAAGGCGTAGATTTCCGATTTGATGTGGTTTCTGTCTTCCACACGCCGATGAAAAAATATCCTGCGATAACACTTTTTAAAAATGCCTTTACAAAAAATGATTCAATTCCTTCGAGGATATAAAGCAGAAATATGATAATTGATACCCATGCCCATCTGGATTTCCCGGATTATAAATCCGATCTTGACTCCGTCTTGATTCGCGCTAAAGAGGCGGATGTGGGTTGTATTATAAATGTGGGTACAAATCTTTCCGCAAGTAAAAAAAGCGTTACGTTAGCTCATCAATTTAATAACGTATATGCCAGCATTGGAATCCATCCCCACGATGCCACAAAAGTTACCGAACAAGACTGGAAGACCCTTGAATCTCTGGTTAGGGAGTCGAAGGTCGTCGCGATCGGTGAAACGGGGCTTGACTACTATCGTAATCGCAGTCCTCATGAAGACCAGCAGCGTATTTTCCGTAAACATCTTGCCCTGGCTAAAGCCCACAACCTGCCTGTAATTATTCACTCACGCGATGCCAGTAGCGATTGCCTGAAGATATTGGAGGAATACAAAAACGGCACGCTCAAGGGTGTAGTGCATTGTTTTAGCGGGACGAGGGAAACCGCAAAGAAATGCATTGAATTAGGATTGTACATATCTTTTGCAGGGCCGATTACCTTTTCGAATGCTCAAAACTTGCGAGAGGTTGCAAAATCGGTTCCTGTTGAAAGGCTTCTTTTAGAAACGGATTCTCCTTTTTTGTCTCCTCAGCCAAAAAGGGGTGAGCGCAATGAGCCTTCCTATTTATCGTTTATTATTCCTGTGCTGGCCGATATCTATGGTTTGTCCGTGGAGGATATTAAACGGATTACCACCTTTAATGCTTACAAACTATTTGGTATCGGTGAGACTGAACAGGAAGGGAAGATTGCTTATGCCATCCGAAATTCATTATACATAAATCTTACCAATCGGTGCTCGAATGTGTGTGCTTTTTGCATGAGAGAAACCTATCCCATTGTGAAAGGCCATAATTTAGGGTTAAAGAAAGAACCAACCGCAGAAGAAGTAATCCATGCCATCGGAGACCCCGGCAAATACGATGAAGTCGTTTTTTGCGGTTACGGTGAACCAACAGAACGGCTGGATGAGTTGATAACCATAGCAAAATTCCTGAAATCAAAGGGGAAGCGTATCCGGTTGGATACAAATGGTCATGGAGACCTCATCAATGGCAGACCCATTATTCCTGAATTAAAAGGATTGATTGATACTATCTGTATTAGTTTGAATGCCGAGACTGCCGAGAAATATGAAGAGATATGTAAACCCGTTTTTGGGGAAAAGGCGTATCCTGCACTGATTCAATTTATTAAGGATGCAAAACAGATTATACCTAACGTACAGGCTTCTATTGTAGAATCACCCAATATAGATACAGAGAAATGCAAAAAGATCGCCGAGGAGTTAGGTGTTGATTTCAGGGTAAGAAAATATAATGTGCTTGGTTAATTTAAACATAATACATAATAGTTCACCGCAGAGTGCGCAAAGGGCGCAGAGAAGACATTAAAATCAATATTTGAAAGGCCTTCTCAACTTTAATACACTGCCACGAAAATATTATTATAATTTCTTATTAAAAATCTCTGCGATCTCTGCGTTCTCCGCGGTGAATTGGAGTTTTATGGACTTTTAAGATATGTTACGAAAAGCGACGATAGATGATATAGAAAAGATATACAAACTCATCAATGACTTTGCAGCTAAAAATGTGATGTTGCCACGGTCGTTGAGTGAATTGTACGAGAATATCAGGGATTTTTTTGTGTTTATTCAGGATGATACCCTGGTTGGTTGTGCGGCGCTCCATATTTTTTGGAAAGACCTCGCAGAGATAAAATCAGTTGCTGTGCTGGAAACCACTCAACGAAAAGGAATCGGCGGGAAACTGGTGAGGGTTTGCATACGAGAGGCGCGCAAACTACGTATCGCAAAGATGTTCGTCCTTACGTATGTGCCAGAATTTTTTGAGAAATGCGGATTCCGCAAGATAGAAAAGGAAACCCTACCCCACAAGATATGGTCTGAATGCGTCAAATGCCACAAATTTCCGGACTGTGGAGAAGTCCCTCTGATTCTCGAACTGAGCAAAAACGATAAGTAATGTATTGCTTGACGTTTTGATGTCTCATTTATATTTTAATAAGGCATTTCTTGCTATAGCTAATTTTTGGTGTTTTTGCGATTAAACCGTGCTCAAAGAAAAAAAGGAAAATATAGGGTTTAAAGGTGGTTTTAATCTCCTGGACACCTATCCGTTAAGGTTTTGCAATATTGTGGAAAGAATCTTAACGGACGGCGTTCCCGAAGTATTTGAATTTCGTGTTCCTGATCAAAAGATTCAACATGTTATCGTGGATCTGTGTCCTACCGAACCATGGGCATTGCCTAATTGGGTAATCCTTGAACACAAGACTGCTGCATTCCTCAACAAGCTCAAAGAGATAAAAACACGTTACTTCCCAGAGGCTAAATGTTACATAGCTATAAATAAAAAAGAAGACGAACCCAATGCTGCGGTAAAGGATTACGCAGGTAATACCGAATGGATGAAGGTTTTTGCGTTAGCTGCAAAATATCCTCAAAACGACCCCGTTATTCTTTCAAAGGTTGTTTTAGATATTGAAATGAATTTCGGCCAGGATACAACGACTCAGGGTATCTTGATTCTGGATGCGCAAACGGTATCGGCCATCTATGAAAATTGCATGCTGGGGAATAAGGTTGATTCACGCTTCATTGCCCTTTCAGGCACAGGCATGAAGGAGAATGAGATTATCAATGTACAACTGGGGACGTCTCTTGAGAAGATACTCCAGAATAGGGTCAAAGAGTCAGTTAAATATCGCGTGTTTGTAAATGGTCCCTTGCACGGCAGGGAGATAACGGATTTATCACAGAAGATGGACTGGTCTGTCAATAATGTTGTGGTTTTAGAGGAACTGGACCAGAAGGTAATGTTTCCTATGTTCAAATCGGATGAGTTAGTATTGACCACAAACATGCTTGGAGAATTGAGGCGGTGCGTCTATTGCAATTTTTGCGATGACATTTGTCCGGTAGATTTGGAGCCGGCACTCTATTATCACAGTTATATAAGGGGAGAAAAGCATAAGGCACGCCTTTATAATCTGGGAAAATGTATTGAATGTGGATTGTGCAGTTTCATATGTCCTTCTAAATTAGAACTCTTACAGATCATCAAGGAATGCAAGGCGTTGGATAAACAACTATGAAAAAATTGATCAAACCAACAGAACCGATTATAGGTAAGAGTCTCGACAAGATAGAATCCTTTATTCACACCCACCCGAAGGTCAATTTCTTATTTGGAGCCATTTTTGGCGCATTTGACGGTCTCCTCCGGAGTACAAAGGAAACTACCAGGACACAACCCTTTATCCGAAACAATTATGATGTGAAAAGGTTTATGGGGGCTGTGCTTGTGGCATTGGTTATTGGATGGGTGCTTCCTGCAACCTATTTTTTCGGGTGGCAATGCGTTGTATCCAAACTGCTGGTTTCGTTTATTATTGGCGTGTTTGTTGTTGATGTGTTCTGGGCTATTATTGCACGGGAGGATCATATCAGCGAGGGCGGATTTGTTTCATGTCTCCTTATTCCCGCTATCTTACCGCCGCAATCGCCCCTTTGGTTAGTAGGTTTGGGGGCAGCACTGGCCATTATATTTAGAAATGTGTTGGGCGGTGTAGGGAATAACCTTGTGAATCCTGCCCTGTTCAGTCGTTTGTTTTTAACGATATGTTTTCCGTCTCTTCTGGTTACAGGCTATCAAATGCCATTTGTGGGCATGCCCGACCTTCATTCTTTTCGCTATGGACTTGATGCCGTAACTCACGCTACACCGTTGACGGCATTCAAGACCAATGGCGAAGTTACATCCTATCTTTCACTCATATTTGGGACATCGGGTGGTTCTCTGGGTGAAACGTGTCGACTGGCATTGATATTGTCAGGTTTGTGGCTAATCAAAATCAGGGTGGTGAATTGGAGGATACCCGTATCCTATCTGGGGTGTGTGCTTATCCTTTCCGTGTTTTTCTCGTTAATTTTAGGTAAGGCTGTGGCTCCGCCTTTATTCCAGCTCCTGAGCGGCGGGTTAATCCTTGGGGCTTTTTTTATGGCAACCGACCCCATAACCACGACATATAATCAGGCTGCAAAATGGATATATGGCGCCGGGTGCGGCTTTATCACAGTGCTCATAAGGGATTTTACCACTTTGCCAGAAGGGGTGATGTACTCAATACTGCTCATGAACCTTCTAGCCATACCAATTCAATCTTTAATGGTGAAAATAAAGTATCGTATTTGATTCATTTGCGCTCATGGAAGAATTAAAAAAAATTATACTCCGCATTGCTTCAATCATTTTGATCACCTTTTTGCCTTGTGCGGGTCTTCTCATGGTATATTTTTATACAGCCCCCAAAATTGCCGAATACTATGATATAAAAGAGAAACGCGCCGTTCTGGATATTTTTAAACTACCATATCGTACCATAGAAAAAAGACTGCTGGGTTTTACCTTCAAGAGCTTTGACAAAAAGGATATTCGTGAAGTCTTTAAGAAAAACATAACGGTAGAAGAGCCGCCGGTACCGTCCTTTGAAATTCAGCCCGCAGGTGCACAAACAGCCGCAGAGAAACCGAAAGGTGGAAAAAGATTGTATAAGTATGTGAAAGACGGAAAGCTTCAGGGCGTTGGATTTGTAGAGTCCAAGTTGGGATACGGTTACAATAAGTCAAGCATCATGTCGCTTTTCATTTGCATAGAACCAGACCTGGAAACATTAAAAGGCATAGAGGTATTAGACCACAGCGAGACGCCGGGTTTGGGCGGCAGAATTACAGAGGAACAATTTAAGAAACAATTTGTCGGAAAGAAGTTGAAACCTAAGATATTAGTGGTCAGAGGGAGAAATGCTGGGGGCAATAATGAGGTTGATGCGATTACGGGCGCCACCAACACAAGCAGAGGAATCGAGTCATTTCTCAATGACGCCATGAAAGAATTCTGGGAAGGGCAAAAGGAGATTGCATGGTAGTATTAAAGCGAAACATACGAAAGATTTCTAAGTACTTCATGAGAGATAATCTCATCTTAACGGCAGGGGCCGGACTTGGGTTTTGTTCTTCTCTGGCGGTAACGAATAAACTGGAAAATTCCCTGACCATGGGAATCGGCGTAACACTTGTAACTGCCGGTAGTATTTGTCTGGTCTATCCTTTCAAAAGGCTTATATCCACAGCCGGGACACATCATAAGATTTCCCTTTTAATGATTATTGTATCCGTCTTTGTGGCTATCTTTGGATTTTTTGCCCAGGCATTTGTACCCGAAATTACGGCCAATATAAAGGCATATATTGACCTCATTACCACCAACTGCATCGTGCTTGCTGTAATCTCAGAGGGATTGACAGTGGACTTCTGGGAGGCACAGAGGAAGATTTTTAAGGCATGCCTTGGGTATTCATTAGCCCTGGTCTTGCTTGCATTTTTGCGTGAACCTCTGGGTTTTGGAACAATTTTGGGTTTCCCTGTGCTTTCAGAAACATTCCCACGGGTCGTCCTTATGGTTACGCCGGTAGGCGGTTTCTTTGCGTTGGCAGCCTTTAGGCTCCTCTTGCGTCCCTTTTTTATTAAAACTGGAATTGTATGTCCGGAAGCCTCCGCGTGCGAATGTGCATCGGCCACAAATGGTGGGGATCCTTTACCTGAAGCCCGTCCAAAGGTGGGAATATCCAGGACGTCTTTAATAGTTTTAGGGTTGGGCGTCTGTCTGTTTATCAGCATGATCATACACATAAAAACAATTCCCACCATAAATCAGTATTACATCATCCTTCTTCCCGTTTTACTCAATGCCCTTTTCTTTGACGGAATTGTGCTGAGTAAGCTTTTGGGGTTGTGTCCATTGATCAATAAGTCGCGCCAGATCGATGCGGCGTGGAAGATGGGGGTGGCTGTAATCATTGTTACAACTCTATCCACCGCATTAAACTGGATTGTTTATAATCACGTACTGGTTAAATGCAGTGATTTTCTGAGTAAATATTCGTCTCTCCCAATACGGCTGGAGAATATTTTCTATCTGACGGTTTTTATTGTTACCATTGCCGTCTTTGTGCAGGTATTGAGCGTGCTGCTGAGAAAATTTGCTAAGAACGTATACGAGCAGATGGGGCAGTTTTTAGAATTGATTACGGTCAATTGTATTGTCCTTGCCAGCGCCACATTCACCATTCCCACAGGAGCAAAGTTTCTGGTTACTACTACGACGGCGTTTGGGTATGGTCTTCACTGGATGATGGTCGTTGTGTGGCTTGCCCTGTTAAGACGTCAGCGTCTGTTCGTTCCGACTACGGCATGGGACGAAGATACTGTTGCTATCCTGATTTTGGGTATAATGGCCGCTATCTTTACCGGCATTGGAATGATTCATATTTTTTGATTGTAGGGGGTTGACAATAAATAATCTGAACAAGTTTGTTGTCCGACACTTTGAAGATAAGGCACTGTCAGGGCTAAAGCCCAATTCAGACTTGTCCTCGTGAAAACGGGGATAAAAGACCGTCACTAACCCCAGCCTTAAGGCTGGGGTTAGTGAGTACACGTCCTACCGGGGCTTTAGCCCTGATGGCACAGCAACATGAAGTTGTTCATGTTATTTATTGTCAATCCCTAGGTGAAATTTTATGAAAACTATAGAAGTGAAAAAAGAAGGGGGTTATAAATGTACTGAGATTGGATCTTATATCTGAGATTCAAGCCTTAAAAAAGTCTTTAGAGCTTTATGAAAAAAATCCGGCAAACCATTGACAGAATTTGAAAAAGAAGTATTGGAAGGGGAAGAACATTTTGAAAAATGGGACGATTACATGGAATGGAAGGCATATGACTCTACTTACAAAGATCGAATGAAAGATCTGAAAAATTTAAAAGATGGGAAAAACATTAAAGTTATTACAAGATAGTAAAATAGTTAAGAAGCATGAAATACGAAATTAGATTTGAGAAAGTATTAAAAAGTATCGGAAAGAAGCTTGGAGTAAAACAATGACCATCCCTCTCTTCCTTGGCGCAGGCATCCTTGCCTTACTGGTATTGCTCCTGAGCATATTTAGCGAGGTCGTATACCAGTTCTTTGGTCGTGGTGAGAAACGCAAACTTGTCGTATTAAGCGATGACGAGTATAGGAAAGAACTCGATATCGAGGGGGGGGAAAGGCTTTTATCTCTGCTTCAGAACAGGGGGTTTAACATCCCTGCTGCCTGCGGGGGCATGGCCACGTGCGGTCAATGTAAGGTAAAACTCCACACAGATGTTGGGTTTTATACGTCTGTAGAGACTCCACATTTTGATATGAGAACACGGGAAACTGCCCGGAAATTCCTGGATCAAAAGATTGGTGATGGATATGTGCGATTGGCATGTCAGGTCAGGGTTGAGAAGGATGTGAGTCTGTATCTGCCCAAGGACACGCTGCATGTTAAAAAATACTCAGCCAGAGTGATTAAGAAGATACCCATTACCAGCGATAAGATGGAGATGTGGCTAAAACCGTCAAAATCCATTCAATACAAGCCCGGTCAGTATATCCAGCTTGCCATTCCCGACGATTTTGCAGAAGAACATTATAAAAAATATGGGAACTTGATAAAGGAAGCATGCAGCAAATTAGGTAAAGAGTTCGTTCCCTATGTGCCAGGTACAACGTTGTACAGGGGCTATTCTCTTGCTTCTGTAGAACCAGACCTATTGAAACTCATCGTTCGTATGGCTCCAGTGGATCCATGCATGCCTCTGGAGAAGGGCGGTCCTCCCTGCATAGGGCCTAGTTGTATTCATAATTATATACAGGAACAAAACCTGTGGAATTTTTTCCTCGGCGAAAAGATACGTTTCACAGGACCGTATGGCCATTTTATGTTAAAAGAACAACCGCACACCGCCGTATTTGTCGCTGGTGGAGCTGGTTTGGCGCCTATCCTTGCACTTTTAGAGCAATGGTTTCAGGAAGGGAGACAAGACAATGCCATATTTTTCTTAGGTGAAAGACGATTCCAGGATATTCCAACGGTCTATTTACCCAAGTGGCTAAAGTGGGAACGAGCGAATCCTAATTTCAAATTTGTACCGGTACTTTCCGGGGCATTTCGGGGAGACAATCCTGCTGAAATGAACGATGTGGACAAAAAATGTTTTTATAATGTTTCTGAGGCAGACAGGCAGATTATCAAAGAACAGGGGCTTGTGGACGAACAGGGAAACCAGTGGAAAGGCCAGGTTGGTTTCATCGGGCCGCTCCTGAGAAAATATCTTCCTCCCGACCCGAATATAGCGTTTTACCTCTGTGGGCCTGCGCCCATGACGGTTACCGTTATTGATTCAGCCGCTAACGTACTGAAACTGAAGAAGGAAAATGCCCTGTTTGACGACTTTACGGGCACACTGACCCCTTCCGTAGACCTGCTTTATCAAAAGCTCGAAATCAAGGAAAAGATTTTTAGTTTAAACGTACCTAACGCCGATAAGCTCATCGAGAAGATCAGCAGCATCCTCATTATACAGTTGATATTGAAGGACAAGATCGATGCAAGCTACGATTTCCTGAAACAAGTAAGAGAGACGCTCGATAAATCGCCACAAGAATTAGAATCATTTCTTCTTTCATATAAGAGCTAAAGAAACAAGGCTTCAGACTAACAAGAAACGTTAACACCACAGAGACACAGAGGCACAGAAATAGGAAGATTCTTTATGAGATACTCCTCGTTCTCACGCTGCTCCTCGTTCTTACGCGCTGCGTGGGAACGGAAGATATGACGCTCTGCGTCAGCATATAATGCGGATAGTAGAAAATGAGAAGCCGGTATAAACACTTTCATGACATCTGCCCTTATTTTGTTACCTGCACCACTGTTAACTGGATTCCGATTTTTATATCCCGGCCGATGTTTGATATAGCAATAGAAAGCCTTCAATTTTTAAAAGAAGATGGGTCATTGAAAATATATGCGTATGTTATTCTTGAAAATCACATACACATGATTGCGGGCTCAGAAGATTTAAGCAAACATATTGGACGATTCAAATCTTATACTGCGAGAAAGATTATTGATATTTCAAAAGACAAAAACAATACATGGTTGCTTGAGCAGCTAAAAGAGGAAAAGAAGCACTTTAAGACAGATAGGACTCATCAATTATGGCAGGAAGGGTTTCATCCACAACGAATACAATCAGAAGAAATGATGAGACAAAAAATAAATTATATTCACAACAATCCTGTAAGAAGAGGGTATGTTGATGATGCTATAAATTGGGTTTATTCAAGCGCCAGAAATTACTTGAAGGATGATCATTCGGTTTTGGCAATAGACTCGTATGAATTATAACAGGACGCGGAGCGTCAAGTATTGCATTCCCACGCAGAGCATGGGAACGAGTTGAACATACTCCCAGTCCCTCTTTATAGAGGGGAGCTTACAAGTCGCTGCCAAAGGCAGCCTAATACCGTAGAATGATTTTTCATGCGATACGTAATCTTAACCATCTTTTTCTTTTGTCCATTTACATTCACTTCTAAAATGTATTCACAAGATTATTTTCCTATTACTGAATTCAGTAGCAAGGAACTGGCCAAGGGTGAGCCTTTAGGCTGGAAGACCCATAAGGGTATTTGCAGAGAGATTAAAAACAGGATTATGCCCAGGATCGTGGAAATGGAAGGCAGAAAGACGCTGTATGTAAATGCCAACGATAACGGCGCTATCATCTTTAAGCCAGTCCGTCTGAATCCGAAAGCATATCCCTTTTTGAGCTGGAACTGGAAGATATCTAATATAATACCAGAGAGCAGGGAAAAAGAAGAAGGCGGTGATGATTATCCAGCAGCCGTATGTGTTGTGTATGGCAAGACGTTTCTCTCTGTACCGTACTGGTACAGGATAATAATCTACGTATATGGAAATAACTTACCTGTGGGCGAACGATTTGATAATCCCTGTGAGGCTAAAGCAAAAATGATTGTCGTACAAAGCGGAGCGCAAGACGCGGGCAAATGGCTCAGTTACAAGGTGAACCATTACCAGGACTATATGCAGGAATTTGGTGAGGAACCACCGAAAATTATTTATGTAGGCATTCAAACCAACGCCGACCGCAAGCATGGTAAGGTTGAGGCATGGTATTCAGATATTTTCTTGAACAAATTTTAGGTTAATGGTGGATTCGGAGCAAAAACCAGTGCCTTAATCCACCCCACGGGTGTATACAATCTCTTTGTATCTTTGCAGGGTGGATTAAGATTTATATGGGATTGCATACATAATCTTGAAAACATCCCATAATTGTAACAGTTCCATTTATATTCACGCAGATGTCAATTATTAGAAGTCAGCGGTCAGTGGTCAGTTGACAGTTTTTAGTTGGCAGTTGTCAGTGTTAATCCAACGAATAGCAAATCTTTTGTCATGACAAATTTCAATAACAATTATTTAGGATTATGGTGTGACCCTTTCTCTTCCGCAAGACCTTCTTAAAATTAGTTTTTCATGCCTCAAATTCAATCCAACGCCCCGCATCAGCGGCGGGAAGTCCGTCAGAACATCAATATTTCACCGATGTCTCCAATGTCTACCGGTCTGCAAAGCCACATGGCTAATGTTGCACTATGGATACTATTCCATTCTAACCTGCTCGTATGTTCTGAAATTCATTATCTACCCCAACGAATTCGGCTCTACCGATAGATACTTTATTCGATCAAGTCGGAATCTTCGGTATTGGTTTCTCATTAGACAGAACGCCAAAAACAATGTTAGTCAAATTAAAATTCCACTTTTAAAAATTATGGTGAACTTCTGAAAGCGTTTAGTACTGTATATGTGCATTACTAAATAATTACCCCAAGGGTAACCCTTTTTGTTTTTGGCATAACGAATATATTAGTGCATACCTCAAAATTCATCATCCCACCTGTATATGTCACACAATATTATAAAAAATATCATAACAGGTAAAACAAACAAGAATTGAATTTCCTTGAAAGCCTTGAAAATACTGATAAAAACAAAGAATATCAGGATAGATACAAATATTTGGAAATACATACAACTCATAAATAAGTATTTGACTAATACTTACAGGTGTGATATATTTTACGCAAAAATTTGTTAATTCACATATCAAAATGGCAGATACAAATGTTGCAAATAACAGCCTATTACAGGCGATAGATATATACAAGGAATATTCGAATGGTGAACGCACATTACCGGTCTTGCAGAGAATTAACTTATCCGTAGAAAAGGGAGAGATTGTAGTAATCGTAGGTGCATCAGGCGCCGGTAAAAGTACGCTGTTACATATCCTGGGGATTTTAGATACACCTACCTCCGGCGCAGTCGTATACAAAGGGATAAATCTGAATACATTAAGCGCAAAAAAACAGGCCGAGATGCGAAACCGTATTTTCGGATTTGTTTTCCAGTCTTACCATCTTTTGCCTGATTTTACTGCCTTGGAAAATGTTCGTTTACCAGGCTTCATTGGAGGTGGGTTCCCAAAACGGAAGGCGGAAAATAAAGATTATACCAACAGGGCGGTTTCATTATTAGAAAGAGTTGGGCTGGGAGATCGATTAACTCATAAACCATCGCAACTCTCAGGCGGTGAAAGACAGAGAGTTGCAATCGTCCGGGCATTAGTTAATAACCCTGAATTGCTGTTATGCGATGAACCTACGGGTAATTTAGACACGAAGACAGGGCATGAGATTCGGGAATTGATCTGGGATCTGAATAAAACATCGAATCAAACGGTTGTAATTGTTACACACGACGAGGAAATAGCCAAACATGCAGGGCGGGTTGTAAGGATTGTAGATGGATGCATTTTAGAATAGAAACGGAAAGAAAGGAACACTTATTATAGCGATGGGATTAAAGATTTATATAAATGGTCAAATCGTTCCGCAAGAAGATGCCAAGATATCGGTTTTTGACCATGGACTGCTTTACGGTGATGGGGTCTTCGAAGGGATACGCGCCTATAATGGAAAGATATTTACGCTGGACGAACATCTGGACAGACTTTACGACTCCGCGACGGCTATTTCTCTTAAGATACCCATAACAAAGGCTGAAATGGCAGAGGCTATCAAAAAAACCATGAAAGCCAATAATTTGGCAGATTCTTATATCCGCCTTGTTGTTACCAGAGGTGTCGGAAAACTCGGATTAGATCCCAACAAGTGTGCAACACCGCAGATCATAATTATCACTGATACGATAGAGTTATACCCAAAGGCACTGTATGAAAAAGGACTCGACATTGTAACCGTCACCACGATCAGAAATCATTTTTCTGCCCTCGATCCAAAGATCAAGTCTCTTAATTATCTGAATAATATTCTGGCAAAAGTCGAATCTATTCAGGCAGGGGCCGGAGAAGCATTAATGCTTAATAAGGATGGTTATGTGGCGGAATGTGCCGGCGATAATGTGTTTATTTTTAAAAATAACATCCTTCGAACCCCTCCATCAAGCGCAGGAATATTAGTTGGTATTACCAGGAATGTTGTAATGAAATTGGCTACTGAGATGGGGGTTCAGGTTAGAGAAGAATTAATGACCCGATATGATTTGTACATTGCCGATGAGTGTTTCTTAACGGGAACAGCTGCGGAGATTATTCCCGTTGTGAAGATTGATGGACGAACAATCGGTACAGGAAAGCCCGGGAAACTAACGCTCGACTTGTTAAAAAGGTATCGCGACCTTACACAAAACGGTCGTTAAGTAGATTCTTTGGGTTTTGGCGTAGAAAAGGATGTAAATACTAGAATTGATATTCCAACGCAGATTAAGCTGTCTGCAACATTAAAGGTAGGCCAGTGGTATTTGTCGCCAATATGCAAATCAATAAAATCCCGAACACACCTGAACCATATCCTATCCCACAAATTCCCGATTGCCCCAGCCAGAACGAGCCCTAATGCGAGGTTTGATATAAAAATTGTCTTATCGGATTTAATGTAAATAAATAAAATTACTGCAATTGCTATCGCTGAAAAAACAATAAAGGCGCTGGTTTTGCCTGGAAATAGGCCAAAAACAACGCCTTCATTCTTGCTTCGTAATATATTTAACAGCCCGGGGATTACAATTAATTTCCCAAATTCATCAAGTTTAGAGAAAACCACCGACTTTGATACAATGTCGATAATAACACCACTCACAGCGGCAATAACAAAGATAGCAGTGTTTTTCATAAACGTGTTTTAAACGTTATCAGTCTCCTCTTCCCTTTGACAATCTATGCATAGTGTTGCATAAGGCACTGCCTTGAGTCGTTCCTTATTTATTTTTTTCGCGCATAATTCACAAATACCAAAAGCGCCTTCTTCAATCTTTTCTAAGGCAGTATCTATACTGCGGACACCTTCTTCTCCATTCTGTATGAGTTCTATCATAATATCACGTTCATAGTTGTCCGTACCCACATCTGCCATATGAATCGGAACATTGGATAGATCACCAGAGGCATCTTGCCTGGATTTCTTTAATGTCTCTCCTTGCATAACATCTACCTTCCCTACTAGCCTTTCTCTCAGCGAAAGGAGTAGTTTTTTAAACTGAGCGACTTCTTCTGCTTTCATTCCCTTCTCCATGAATTGAATTGCGAAATAATACATCTAAAGCGACTAAATTTGTGTTCTTCGTGCATTTGCATTACATGGCTTTTTGAAACGACATTGAGGCATTACAATAAATAATAAAAGAGCCAATGTATCCTGTTCATTCATAATATAAAGTTAAAATTTTGTAAAGTTTAGCATGTATTGAAAATCTAGTCAATAAAAAAGGGATGATGTCATGCAACATTATCCAGTTTTTATTTGAATTGTAGCACACAGCAAACCGTTCTTGAACCACCGTTCTTTATACTGTTTTTACTGTCAGGAATAAAGGGACAGGAAAACTTTTTAATGATCTTTTTTTCTTTCTTTCGTTTTTTCCGGAACGATATCGTTTATCTGCCAATTACGTTCAAACGCAGTACACGACTTGTATGACGCGTTACGCATGAGTATATTACAAAAAGCAATTTTACCATCCAAGATAATCGCATAATTACATCCGAAACAAAGGCTCTTCCTGGTTTTTGGGTTTTTCATCTACCTATACTCCAAAAGGGTTAGTAGGAATATTTGTTTTAACGAAATAAATGATATTGATATTTACAAAAGAAGTCAATGTAAAAAACCAATTACCTCATAAACAGACTGTGCGTCCATGTTATAAATATTTTGTAAAAATGAGTAAAAATACTTGCAAATTCAATTCTTAGATGTAATATATCTAAAAATCAACCTTGCGAATATTTTTCACCCCCTACATAGCTCAGGAGGAAGAAAATAATGAAAAAAATAATTAAATATGTAGCCCTTATAGTTCCTTTGATATCGGTGGCATCAGTTGCATACCTCAAAACAGCCCACTGCGAATATAATGATCCAACGGAGTGGTTTCAGGAAAGTGCGATGTATCAATTACGTACAGGGCTTTGCCAGACGATTGATGGATTAGAACAAAAAACAGATAACCTTGAAGCAATGAACCAAAACCTCGAAGGGCGCATCAATATGCTTGCGTCTGAGAAGGACAAGCTAAACAAGGCATATACACAAATGAAGGCAAAACAATCTACGTTGGAAAAAGAACACGTTAAACTAAAGAAAAAAGCCACATCCTTAGAAGTTGCTTATAAAAAATTGTCCAGCAAATCTAAAGTAGCTACCTCTTCTAAAAAAACAAAGGTGGCGGCAAAAAAAGCCAGTGCTAAGCCCAAGATCACAGCACAAAAGACAGCTGCTAAGAAGACGTCTGCTATCCAGAATGTAGAAGATACCTCTTCTGTTCAGTCCTTTCCTCCAGTAGTGTCTGCAGGGGGAATAACTGAAGAACGAAAAAGCGAAGTTGATAGTGGTGTAGATATAAAAAAGCTTAACGAGAAGGGTATTGAATATGGCAAAAAAGGCATGTACGATGAGGCTATAAAGGAGTTTCAAAAAGTTGCAGCTATTAAACCGAATATGGCCAATGTACATTACAACCTGGGGCTTGCTTACAAAAAGAAAGGCATGCTGTCAGAAGCCGACAACGAATTTGCTAAATACGAACGGTTAAAAAAGCAAAGTAACTAACGCTCTAAAAGGATTTCTACCTGCCTTACATTGTCATCAATAACTGTCTCATCAGATACCTTCTGCAGTTCTGCCCTTAGTACATACGTTCCCTCCTTTAGTCCTTCGGTATTCCAGCTATATACAATTTTCTGAGAAGACAGGCTATCCAGTGTTTCAGCCTCACGGCCTATTTGTTGTTTTGTTGTAGGACAGGTTACTGTCAATATAGTGGTCACCTTTGTTGTCCGCTCGTTGCCAATAAGCACTTCGACAAAGACTTTTCTCCCAATAGTGGCTCGTAAGGGAGCATCCATTGCTACTATCGTCACTCCATATACTACAGATTCCGCCTTTTTCTTTGCTTCGGCTATACAATAAGATGACCCATTTACCAAAAGACACCATACAAAAAGAACGAACATATAATATTTACTTTTCATATGTTTCCTCCGTTTTTTGTAAAGGTTAATTTATATCAGAGGAGATTGCGTTTCTCCCTTATATACAATGAGCATTGTTATTGCATTGCTAACGAAGATCAACGAGTTGCTTATTCTCAACAATCAGCGTTCCTTTTTTTAATACGTTTTTTACGTGATTTGTACCGAAATAATAAGGTATTTGATTATAATCCTGGATATCTAGGATTATCATATCTGCTTGCTTACCGAGTTCTATACTTCCAATCCGATCCGCCATTCCTACGGCATGTGCAGCATTTAT
>Ga0209324_10000208_pt1 | contig 39705 bp, 52 predicted proteins | sample Rifsed19ft3_FD_184015 | JGI IMG/M metagenome (GOLD analysis project Ga0209324, IMG submission 184015) | Soil microbial communities from Rifle, Colorado, USA - sediment 19ft 3 (version 2) | ecosystem: Environmental > Terrestrial > Deep subsurface > Rock core/Sediment | place: Rifle, Colorado...
CCTTTTCTCATTCTATAAAGGGAAAACCATGTCTTTGAAGGGTATGTCCTACCTAGGCATTCTCTTATCCTATAAAGTAAGATAATGTCGTATTAGTAATAAATACTATGCTCCCGCGCTGAGTGTGGAACATTCGGTAATATGTAAGGGAAAACCAAGGTTAAAAGCGCTCGGAAAGGCGTCTCGAAGGCGTCTCGGAGAGGCGTCTGGAGAGGCACCTCAGAGAATATCTTCTAACCTCTCGGAATTATGGGGGAATAGTCGCGCAAGTGAAACCCGTTGGCCCGTCCCTTGCCCCGCCCCAGGGGCGGAGGGCGCGTGCCCCACGGTTCGCTAGCGCGAGAATACCCCTAGAAGACGAGAAAAGCAAGAGAGAAAAACCCGCAATCGATGCGGAACGCTGGAATAAGGCATTACCCGGCATTATAGGATAATCCCTTAACAACAAAAGACGACAAAAGTACTTGCGCTGACCAGCGAAAGCTGCTAGGGTCGATTCCGTGACGCGGCGAACCCTTATCCTCGTCCTGCTCTCAGGGTTTCTTCTATCATCGTGTAGTTATTCCAAAACTATTCATAGAAGAAAAGAAATTGTTTGTCGAACAGATAGATTTACGAAACAAACTATCTGTAGAGAAAGGTAAGATTAATGCCTTCATTTAGATATGCACGTAATTTCATCTTTGAATCTGAATTAGAGAGCCTTGTAGTGCAAAGATGGCTTTGGAATCTTGGAGCTGAAGATATATGTTTGGTCTCAGCATGGATTAATCGAAATGAAAAAAAATTTGTTCTACAATGGCTTCAAGGCCCTGAAGAATATAGAGTTTGTGATTTTCTAGAGAGTAGCCAGTATCAGAGCGACTTGGATGAACTTAATAGGAGGTAAGACTAATGTCTTCAGAAAAGATTTGGAATCAGTTTCAAAATAGTATTTTCTCTTTTGTTGAAGATTCGACAAAAGGAAATTTAATTATCGTAGCCCGGGCTGGAACGGGTAAGTCAACAACGATTCTTGAAGCCGGGAAAAGAATTAACGAAGTCAATCCTTCAGCTTCGATTCTTTATTCGGTGTTCAACAATGCTAATTCAAAAGAACTTAATTCCAAAATTAAGGAAAAGGGAATTAAGAATGCAAATGCTCAAACATTTCATTCTTTGGGTTTCGCTGCTCTGAAATCTGAGAGAGAATATGTTCTTGTAGAAAATAATAAGGTCTACAAGACTCTCAAAGAAATGCCACGGAATCTACAATCGAAGATTTGGCCTTTCTATTCGAAGGTCAATAGATTGATTTCATTTCAACGAAATCTTCTAATAAATGATCTTGATTCTCTTGCTTCTGTAGCGGAAGCATTCAATCTTTGGTATCCGAAAGAGGCTGGCCCACGAGACATGGCTGATATGGCCATGAGCATTATCCATAATCTCGATGGAAATGATGATGTCATTAATTATGATGAGATGATTTATCTTCCGGCAAGAGCCGGAATGTTTGCTAAGAAGTATGACATTATTTTCATTGATGAAGCTCAAGATTTGAATCCAGCGCAAAATGCAATTATCATGGCATGTGTTCATGAGAATAGTAGAGTCATTGCCGTTGGCGATGATAGACAAGCTATTTATGGCTGGCGCGGAGCAAATTCAGATTCGATGAACCTTCTCCAAAATAAATTAAATGCTCAGATTTTGTCTTTACCAATCACTTATAGGTGCGGCAAGAAGATAGTCGAGAAAGCGAAACTATTGGTCCCGGATTATGCTTTCGCTGAAGCTAATTGTGAAGGTAACATCGAAGATATAGATATGTCTTTAATGCTATCCAGGGCTTCGCCCGGAGACTTCATTCTTTCACGAACAAACAAAGCTTTGTCAAGCATCGTGTGTTCTCTTATTAAGAATAACAAGCCCTTCGTTATTCTTGGTAAAGATATTGGAGCGGCGATTCTTGCGCTGGTAAAGAAGTCAAAAGCTTCGTCTTTGGTTTCTCTGCTTAGATTCATTGAATCTGAAAAGTCTCGGTGGATTAATGCTATCGAAGATAAAGACCCAGATAAATTGGGAAAACTTCTCGATGAGCTCTCTTCATATGGAGAGCTTGTCAATCAATTCATTGAAGAAAATTTGAGCATCGAAGATTTCAATACTCGAATTTCGTATCTATTTGGAGATGAATTTGAAGGTATTCCAGTTGGAAAAATTATTCTTTCAACTGTGCATAAGATTAAGGGTAAGGAATCGAAGTCAGTATTCATCATCAATAATACATTCAAAACTTCCTCGAAAGAGGAAGAAAATATCTTTTATGTCGCAATCACGCGTGCCATAGAAAACCTTTATGTTGTATCCTAAAGGAGAATAAATGAAAAATGAAATTATTTATAAAACTTCAGATGATCTTCTTTGGGAAAATATTAGAAAGGAAATAACTACTATGTTTAGTGGTTTTAATATTTCTAAGAAAGGATGCGCATATACGATTGAATGGATAGATGGACCGGAAATTTTTGATGTTTATGATATTATAGAAAATGGGAAAGAGCACATGTTGCGAACTATTTAATTGACAATTATCATCGGCATCATTGATTAGATTACCGCTAATAGCTCAGGGGTTAGAGCGCCAGCCTTATAAGCTGGAAGTCGATGGTTCAATTCCATCTTAGCGGACTAGGAGGAGAAGAAATGTCAAGTTGGAATTGTGAGCAAGTGGAACGTATGAATGTTTTGGCAAATGATCCAGCAATGAAACTAGCATTTTATTGTTCGGACCAACATGGAAGGGCAATTAATGGAGGAACAAAAAATCTAATATGTTATGCTGGAGCTATTCATGAACTTGTAGAACCTTTGGAGCTATGTGGAAATGCATTGCACGCGACATATACGCCACATCATTGGCGCGGGTGTCGTGTATGGGTTGTTGCTCTTCAGAACTCACGGATAGATGGTAATAAACTTGGAGCACTATACCGAGAAATAATTGGTGAAATATTACCCGAAGATTGTATCTCAGCTTCAATTGGTGTACGTATTGGATTGCTTAATTTAAGCGGAGCAAGCCTTACGAATGCAAATCTTTCAAATGCGAATCTTTCAAATGTAAATCTTTGGAATGCGAATCTTTCGTATGCAAATCTTTGGAATGCGAATCTTTCAAATGCGAATCTTTCAAATGTAAATCTTTGGAATGCAAATCTTTGGAATGCAGATCTTTTATATGCGAATCTTTCGTATGCAAATCTTTCGTATGCAAATCTTTCAAATGTAAATCTTTGGAATGCAAATCTTTCGTATGCAGATCTTTCATATGCGAATCTTTCGTATGCAAATCTTTCAAATGTAAATCTTGGACATTGGTATCGAGCTTTAGATGGTTTCGCACGCCTAAAATAATATGAAACAGAAACAAACATATCCTAATCTTGAGCCTGGAGGATATACTTCAGGCCGAGGTAGTTTTGTTTCTTTCTTAGGAAATATTCCGCCGGAACGTCGATCTTTACTATCTTATAAAGAATCTTCTATGCTAGCTTTAGGAACCACCGGAATGTTAGTTGCTCCCGGAGGCGTCGGGAAGACTCAGTTATTAACTCAGTTAGCAATTTCAATTTCTTCCGGTGAGGATTTTCTAAACAAATTCCATGTGGATTATCCTGGGCATGTATTCCTTTGTTGCGGCGAAGAAGATAATCATGAAGTTCATAGACGAATTCATCATAGTCTCGTAGCTCTAAGTGCTAAATCTCAACAAGAGGCTATGTCTAAACTTTGGGCTCAAGGTCTTGCATCTTATCCTCTTGCTTTAATAGAGCAGATGGATATTAAACTTCAATCTACAATTAAACGTGATTGGGTTCCTAGCGATGCATTCAAAGAGCTATATCAATTGCTTGAGAAAACTGCTCTTGACCGAGCATTTTTTTGGCGATTAATAATTCTGGAACCAGCATCTAGATTCATGGGCCCGGTGGCAGAAGCCGATAACGGAGTAGCTACTAAATTTGTTCAAATCTTGGAACAATTTACTACTTTGCCGGGCGCTCCCGTCGTATTAATTGCTCATCATGCTAATAAAGGTTCAACTAAAGGTGAAACTGATCAAACGGCGGCAAGAGGTTCATCTGCTCTTACAGACGGAGTTAGATGGCAAGCAAATTTAGATAGAGTTTCTGTAGTTGATCCAGAGACAAAGAAGCTTAAAGTTGAACATTCATTTATTGATTTTAGAGTAGTTAAATGGAATTATGGACGTCTCCCGCCGGTCGTAGAATTAGAGCGGATAGATAACGGGGTCTTAGTTCCAAGAGTTAATGATAAAAAAGAAGCAAAAGAAGTATTGAAAGCATCTAAGGAGAAGAAAAATGTCAGTAAGTTATAAGCCAACTGAAGTGATACTTCATACAGGTAAACGTATTCAATTTCCAATTCGTCCATTTAGTTGGACAGATTTGGAAAAATATGTTCCGGCGATTGGAGAAATGATTGAAGTTTTCTTTGATGAATTTCATTTTTATATGCGTGTTGAATGTATTGAACAGCATGAACAGTTTTTGACTGCACAGATTTATGGTACAGTCATTGGCTGGCAAAGATTGGATATTTAATGATAAAGCATAGTCTAAAGACAAAAGTTCCTTGTGCAGTACGCGGTTGTACTGGAATTAGAATTCTTTATGTACCAGTTTGTAAGAATTGTTGGGCAATCGTGCCCGACGAATTAAAGCAGAAATTAGGAGAAGCTCTTTCTGTATGGAATGAAGAAATTATTACTTCTCTAAATAGAGAAGTATTGAAACATGGCACGGCGCGACTAGAAATTATGCGCCAGAATGGAATTAAAATATGAAGACTGTTGGTTATATTAAGCAAGGAAACAGATATATTGAAATAGAACTTCCTTCTAAGCAGAAGGATGATTTTTGGGTTCCACTATGTGTTATTACTCTTGTCGGAGCATTAGTTTTTGTCTATGGATTCTAGCGATCTCTTGTATCTTATTTCTCGTCTTCAGTTTGAACTAGAGGAGTTACTTCATGAAGCTAAACATATGAATTTATCTATAATAGCACGAGATAGATATGGTAAATCTATTTCTGTTGATGAGTTTAATGTTTTAGTTCAATTTTCAGCTAAAGAACATAAAGTATAAAATTTATGAATAAAGCTTATATCACATATGTTAATACTTCATTTTTTGGTATAAAGATACCATATAATGAACATTTTAATAAAGATATAAGACTTATTCCCGGCGCTAGATTTTCGAATAAATTAAAGACTTGGTTATTTCCTAAAGAACTTGTTTCAAGTATTGAAACACTAGCTAAAAACCATGAATTTAGTATTGCTAGCATTCCGAATACAAGTTCTAATCCGGGAATTCAGCAAGAATCAGCGCTATTCTTATTTCAAAAGCAGGCCGTAGATAAGATTCTAGAAAATCATGGTGGTTTACTTTCCTTTGAAATGGGGCTCGGAAAAACTCCAACATCCATTATTGCAATTAATTCTCTTTTAGGTTCGGCGAAGAACATATTAGTAGTTTGTCCAGCGAATGTTAGACTTCAATGGATGAATCAATGGAAAAAATGGTCTCCAAAGGAATCTAGAAAAATATTTATCATTTCAAAGGGAAGTGATTATAGGTATATTGAAAATACGAATACGATTATAATTGTATCTTATGGCTTGCTCAATGTAGATATTCTCAAAACCATACCTTTCGGCGCAATAATTGCAGATGAATCTCAGGAAATTAAAAATTCAAAAGCTAAGAGAACTAAAGGTATGCTTGAACTTGCAGAGTTAAATAAAAATGCAATTAAACTTGCTTTGACAGGTACACCAATAAATGAGCCTAAAGATTTTTGGTCACAATTGAATTTTATTTATCCAGAAAGGTATGGTACTTATTGGACTTTCGTTCGGCGCTATTGTAACGTCTTTGATAATGGATATGGTTTAACTATTCAAGGGATTAATGAAGACAATAAATTAGAATTTGAGAATAGAGTTACTCAAGTTTCTTGCCGAGTAACACGTTCAGATCTTCCACCGGGAACTATTCCACCATTGAATATCCATGTTGAGCATATTGTTCCGGATGGAAATATTTTTATGGATGAAAAGCAATTTCAATCCCATAAAAATGTACTTGATTCTCATGTTCTTCTATGCGGATATAAGAAGATAGCATCGGCCAGAGATAAAGTAAATAAATTACTTATTGAAGATAAAGAATCTCCAATATGTATACTTACATACCATATTGAAACAGCTAAACTCTTGGCTGATTTCTTTAATACATCGTGCATAACGGGATTGACTTCAATTACAGAAAGGCAGCAAATAGCTGAATCAGTCATTAATAAGGAAGATGGACCAAGAATTTTGGTCTGTTCAATGAAGTCTATTGGAGTCGGCGTAGATTATCTTACACCATTTACACGAGTAGTCTTCGCTGAACTATATTGGTCTCCTATTGTTATGACTCAGGTAATTGGTCGTTTCAGTCGTCTATCTTCTCTATCGGGAACAGATATTTATTTTCTAGTTCTTCAAGGCACTATAGATGAATTAATTTCTAGTACCTTAAAGAGGAAAATAGATAATCTTAGCACAGTTATGAAGACAACAGAAGCTGAGCAGGCATTATCTAATACTTTCTCTATATCAGAGGATGAAGAAGAACAATTTATATTAGCTTTAACTGATATAGCTTCTAGTTATGTAAGAACTGAATATGATGATTGAAGCTATAAGAATATGAAAGGGCTAAATCATGGATTCATATCTTGGATCTTTACATCAAGATCTTCTAGCTACACGAACAACTCAAGCATTAAAGTTAATTAAAATACATAACTATTTTCCTAGTACAGAATTAGCGTTTCCAGAACCTTTTTTATATAAAGAAGTTGAAGACTGTGCTTTGCATGTATTATACGCTAGTGTAAAAGGTGAATTTGTTCTTAGTTGTGTTATACTTCATAGACAAGCTAAAATTCCTTCGATAGTATGTTATGATCTTACAGTAGAAGAAATTCAAGGTCTATTTGAGCAGTTTTTGCTAGATGCGGAGAAGGTAAATGGAATATAATCTTAAGCTTAGTGGATCAGGTAATGGCATTTCTAGTATTCTTCCTTGGTTTGGATGTTCTCTCCAAGCATCTTTTAATCAAGAACGAACTAGCCCAGAAAGTCTTACTTTTACTAAGGAAGGTAAATATATTGGAATGCTATATCATGCATTTCTAGATATTTATTTTTCTAAAGGAGAAAGATTTAATCCAACCCTGGTTAAATTTGTATCATCTACATGTGAACTTTCTATAAATGAAGATTGTAGAATTGAAGCAGAACGCCTTTTCCTTCACTATCAAGAAGATCATTTTACACATTCTTCTGGAGAAGTTATATCTACTGAAGAACATTTTACAATAGATTCTTCAGTATTTAATCAACCAGGGCTTACAGCACAAATAGATAAAGTAACTAGAGTTCTCGAATCTCATCTTCCAAATATAGAAAGGCAATATGGGCTTAGATTGACTCCAGGAATTTATTCTTGGGATTATAAACAACACGGCCGGCAAGATTCGACTTTGATAGAACAATATTTGAATTCAATTCAAGGATTCTTCTATCAGAAAGTATTACAGCATAAGTATGGAGATGGATATAAAGGCCATATTTTTGATGTTTGTATTCGTACTAAATCCCCACGATGCTTTTGTATTTACCAAGAATTGATAGATGAGCCTCAATCAATTTTGATAGATACTACTGTTGCTAGAGGTTTAGCTCTTAGATTTGCTCCAATAGCTAATCCAACCCGGTGCTATGATTGGGGTAGATTGTGCTCATATTTTAATACATGTTCTAGATATTAAGGAAAACTATGAACGACACTGAAAAATTTCAAGAAGAAGAAGAAACAGATCATATGCTTCTATCTGAAATGAAAAAACAATATCTTCAGGCAGTACATACGTTGGCTGTAACTGTAGATACTTGGATTTCACTTTCTGGTGAAGATGAAATCCCGAAAGTAGTACTAGAAGCTCTGCATCTATATCGTATATCTTGTGCTAGGTATTTAACATGATAAAATCTAGCAGAGAATTAACTCTAAAAGATTTGAATCTTTTATTCTATGGTCCGCCGGGAAGTGGTAAAACTTTTGTTGCTGCTTCAGCATCTAAGTATTGGCCAGAAGTACTTGAGAAAGTAAATACCTGGACAACACTTAAGGATCTACTGTCAATTTCAGTAGATGCGGGCGCGACTGATGGCTTGGCGCAATACAAACTTGAAGTACCTTCTATTTCTTTTACAGAAGTTATGAAGGAAACTGGTTCAGATGTAGCTGAGTCAATTAGAAAAATAACTGCCGAAGCTAAAAAGCATATTGAACTGGTAAATAAGACAGAATCAGATACTTGGATAGTAGTCGATACTATCTCTATGTTAGATCGGTATTTCACGGATTTTTATGAGCCTTTATCTAAAGATGGATATACTCTTTACAGAAATGTATTAAATGCTCATAAGCGTCTATATTCATCTTTGTCTTTGATTCCATGTAAAAAGATTTATTTATGCCATTCTAAAGCTTTTGTTGGTACAGATGACAAAGCAAAACTTCAAAGACAAGCAAAATCTGCTCTTGCCGCAGAAATATCTCCAGATATAACAGGACAAGCTAATGTAATTTATATTGGTAATTGTTCACTTGAAGGAATTGTCCTCACTTCATCTTCTGGTGGGGATAGTCCAGTATATAAGAGGAAAATTTATACACAAAATGTAAAAGGTTTTGAAGGAAAAAATAGATGGGAATCAATTCTCGGTAGAGAATTGGAGCCTAATGTACGAAAACTAGTTCAAACAATTCAGAAAAATTTACAGGAATAAGAGGAAAATATGGCCCCTAAGATTCAATACACCGATGAACAAGTTTCTGATGCGGCGGCACGTTCTCGCCTACGCGAGGGTTGGTATAAGTTTGTTATTAGAGATGCAGAAGCTACTATTTCGGCGACATCAAAGCATTTGATGCTAGTATCAAATGATCTTGCTATGGAAGATCATGATGATACAAGCTCGGCTGTTACTCCCGGAGTGAAGAATCGCTTGGTTCTTCCTTTTGCTAATTCAGATGAAGAAGGACATGTTGGTCCTAATACTTCTGGATTTTGTATTCAATGGGCTCGGGCTTTGCTTGGGTCAAAGGAAATTCCGTATTATCCGAAGCGTGACCCTAAGACTCAAAAGCTTTCATTCGGTGATGAAGAAATCACTGAGGAGCAGGCCGGAACTATCAGAAAGCAAATCTTGAAGAAGGTTTTTGACCAAGTTATTGCTTGGTATGATGACCCGGCTTTGTTGACTGGTAAGGTCTATTATGGCCTTGTTGAGCATTCTGGAGATTATGCTCAGGTTGCAAAGATGGAATATTCACTGCCACCGAAGACTGAGTGTGTTCCTAAGGGGCATTTCATCGTAAAGAATTAAGCTTGAATGCGGATTATTTAATAGATAATCCGCATCTTGCCGAAGTGGCGAAATGGTATACGCAGAAGACTTAAAATCTTCCGTTGAATAAACATGCGGGTTCGAGTCCCGCCTTCGGCATTGTATTGGAGGAAATTAAATGTTGATATTAAAAGTCCCAAGTGTATCTATGCAAACACCTCTTGGGCGTATATATATATTTATCCTGGAGAAGCATTTACTGTATATCTTAAAGGAGAGGATAACCAAGTAGCAGTTGAGCTGCATGTTACACCAGAAGGCATTATAAATATTCTTCTTCAAGAAGAACATAAAAAGTATATTCATACATTTAGTGAGATTTATGAATAAACAACATATAGATCAAGTAAATCGAGATATAAAAGCATTTACATGGAATGCTAAGATATTTCAAGTTAGATTTAAGGAGGTAGCATTAAGCTTAACTATATCTGAATTAATGCGCATAACTGGATTAGCTATGTCTACAGCGCATCATTTAAGATTGAGTAAGGTAGCTACTCCATCAATTAGAACTTTAGCTATTATTTGTGGATATACTGGAATTTCTTTAGATTGGATTCTCGGATTGTCGGAAAGGAAGTATCAAGATGATTGTGAGTGATTCTGTATCAGATTTTATTACGCATTATGAAGCTAGACAACATGAAGAAATAGCTAGGAATGCTTTTATACAAAAAGAGCTTTTGAAAGCTATTACTAGTTTGATAGAACAGAATAGATTTTTGAATGCAAAAATTGATTTGGTTAAAGCCATGGCTGAATCTTTGGATAAAAATATTGAAACCATTAAAGCTGGTGTTATAATTGAAGTTTCTAAGGATTAAATATGAAAATTATTGGATTTTCTGGTAAGTCTGGATCTGGTAAAGATACTGGCGCTGATAATTTACAAACATTACTATCAGTTAATGGGTATGCGGCAAAATTGTTTTCTTTTGCAATACCGTTGAAAGATATTGTTAATGCTTGTTGTGGTTTTCAAGAAAATAAAGATTCTCCAGCCTATACTATAGATGGTAAAGAATACACTCCTGGAGAAATGTATCAAATAGTAGGTCAAGGTATTAGACAAGCTATTCCTGGATTCTTTGCTAATAGGTTACGGCATTGGATTAATACAAAGCATTTGAACACTGTTACTTCTGGGGCTAATATTGGAAATACATATTATACTGATCCAGATTATTTAATAATAACTGATGTCCGATTTATAAATGAAGCTCAACTTATACGTGATATGGGAGGTAAAATAGTACGTATCCACAGAAATGTAGTTAGTCTTAGACCACAGACTCATATTTCTGAGACAGAAATGGATACTCTTGAATTTAGAGATCTTGTTAATTTTGATATCTATAATCACGGAGATCTTGCAGCTTTCTATAAATCTATTAAGGCATTATACACGGCGATAGTTGAATAAATTTAATGGAAGACTTTGTTAAATATGCTCAATGTGAATCTTGTCCTTTACATGGAAAGCAGAAAGTTATTTCAAAAACATTAAATAAGAATGCTAGATTAATAATTCTAGGTGAAGGTCCCGGCGGAAGTGATGAAATAATGAAAGATGTATTTTCCGGCAAAGCCGGAATGTATCTTTCTATAGTCATGGAACGCCATGATATTCGTAAGGTAGATGTATATAGAACTACAGCATTACTTTGTCGCGGAGATAAAACATTAAAAGAATGGGAATGGCGTCAAGCCGTAGCTTGTTGTCGGCCTAGACTTGCGGCAGAGTTAGCATTAATTAATACTAAATATGTTGCTGCTCTTGGTCAGCGGGCACTTCAAACTTTAACAGATAAGTCTAAAATATTTGATAATATTGGTACTCCTCTTAATGGAATAGATACTTTTACTGGATATAAATTTATTGCTTGTTTGAATCCTGCTTTTATTCTACGAACACCGCAATGGGGACCCGTATTTGAAATTCATTTTACTAGAGCTTGGGCATTAGCTAATAATAATCTTCCAGAATGGAAATGGCCTAATATTATTTATGAACCTAATGAAGAAATGTTAGGTGCTCTGCATAAATTAAGGAATAATCAAAATGATAGAATCATCGCGGTTGACGTTGAAACGGCTGATAAAGATTACAAATCAAAGCTTTTGGATATTGGCTTTTCTAACAAAACGCAAGCTATTTCAGTTCCTTGGTTTGCTCTAGAGAAGAATAGTTTAATACATGAAGCTATAAGAAATGTAACAAAATCGATACTATCGGATATATCATTAACAAAAGTACTTCAGAATGGGCAGTTTGATTCGGCTGTATTTGCTTGGAATAATCTTGAATTTTCTGGTACGGATTTTGATACATTATTAGCTCATGCTGTAGTCGCTCCACGATTAAAGCATTCATTAGATATAATTGGATGTATTGAATTTCATGCACCTAGGTGGAAGATTATCTTTAAGAAAGCTAAAGATGATTCTGGTGGTAGCAGATACTTAAACGCAGATCCAATAGAACGAGCTATTTATAATGCTCGAGATTGTTATATAACCCGCCTTCTCTATGATGTTCTATTAGAACGCTTATACATAACACATAATGGTTTATCTTTATTCGAACAAAGTTTAGCTCTAACTAAAAGTTTAGCTTTACCTATGCGTTTATATGGAGTCCGGGTTGATGCATCTAAATTTGAATATCATAGAAAACTTCTTTCTGAAAAGAAAGAGCAAATTTTAGGAGAAATGTATAGTTTAGCTATACAGGCTGGATTTCAAACATTTTCTCCAACTAAAGATGTTCGAAAATTCTTTCAACATCTTGGAATTAAATCTACTAAATTAAGCCAAAAGACTGGGCAAGAATCCTTTGATGCTAAAGTATTAACTAGTCTTTGCGCTCATCCTAATGAAGTAGCAGCAAAGATGGCTCGTGCTATTTTAGTATTTCGTCGATATGCTAAGCTATTAGCTACATATATAGAAGGCTTAAATATAGATGAATCTGGAAGAATACATCCTACTTGGAATACTCATGGAACTAGAACAGGGCGTTGGTCTTCACAAGAACCAAATGTGATGAATATTCCTAAGCCTCAATATGGTAGAAATGAAGTTGGTGAAAAGATTATTATAAAATCTGGGCTTAGAGATTTATTTCAAGCATCAGAAGGAAAATATTTAGTTTCAGCCGATTATTCGGCTCTAGAAGCTAGGATTATTGCCTTGATTTCTGGAGATAAAATTCTTTGTGATTGGTTTCTACATAATGTAGATGTTCATATAGAGACGGCTAAGATTTTATTTAAGACTAATAATCCAACATCTCAACAACGAGAATTAGCTAAAAAAGTACGTTACGGGTATCATTATGGCTCTTCTACTGAAACTGCGTGGCGTTCCTTAATTGTAGATTATCCAACACTACCAATGTCTTTTGTTGGAAGGCTATTTAAGGAATTAAAATCTTTACATCCAGGCATATCTAGCTATCAAAATCAAACTCTAAGAGATGCTAGAGAAAAAGGATATGTAGAATGTCCAATATCTGGTAGGCGACATCATTTTCATGGGCAATTAGATCCTAGTGTTGCATTAAATGTACCTATTCAAGGTAGCGCAGCCGACGTTATAAACCCGGCGGCATTAAGATTAAATATGCGCCTAACTTCTGAAGAAAAATTCATATTTCAAATCCATGATGATTTAACTCTGGAAGGACCAGATTTTATTTCTTTAGGAAAAAAGTTAAAAGAAGAAATGGAACGTGAAATTCAAGTTAAAGATGCTAAAATGATATTTCCTGTAGATTTATCTTACGGTAAAAATTGGGGCGAGATGAAACACCTGGAGCTATAATGACAATATTTATTTGTCCTATCTGTTTTGCTACTACTGCCGCTAAATGTCTTAAATGTAAAGTTTATGCCGAAGAAGTAAATTCTGGGGCTAGTACTATTCTTACTATGGCAAGAGCTCTAAATGGTTTACTGTTAAGTCGAAAACCTAGTATAAGAATTTTAACTAAGAATATTATTCTTGATGGATATTGTCAAGTTTGTGGGCAATCTAATTGCGCTCAACATCTATGAAAATTACAGAAGAAGATAGACAGAAATTTATCTCTACCGAAAATGCAATGTTATTTCATGTTGGAAAATATAATATATATGTAGAGCAATATAAACCATACATACATAAAGCTATATCTTTTTTTAATTGTCCTATAGTAAGTACAGGAGATCATATACATCTTATCCAAGATGAATACTTATTTAAGCATAAACCAACCGTAATTAATGTAGGCTGTATTAGACAAGTTCAAGTAGTACTTATGTCTGAAGCTTGCATTAATAATGCTATTAGAAATAGATAATATGCCAAAAATTTCATCTATTGCAGTTGATCCTGATGATTTACCTAAATTAAAAGCTCTAATTATGTTAGAAGCTAAATCAAAAACCGTTATAGGTAAGGAAACTATAGCAGAAACATTAGCTATGTTAATTTTGCAACAGAAAGTATTGTTTATTCGCATTATGGCCGGCGAGATTGGAGTAGATATTCAAAAAACATTTCCAGCATATTCAGTACGTATTCGTCAATGCCTTCTAAACTTAGGTTTAATTGATGTTCCACGAGAAGAAAATGCCGAAGATATACAACCGCTCTGATATTTTAGAACATAGATACATAATCAGTGATAAAGAACGCTATCAATGGTTTAAGCTTTGGTGTGATGGTTTATCTTGCCAAAAGATCAGCGAGAGATATGGTAGAAATTATAATACAATAGCTGATTTCATACGTACATTTTTAGGTATTGATGAATTGCCACAGACTTGTACTAGAACATTAAATACTGAACACGAGATATAAGCATGGCGTCTGTAGAAGCAAAAATAAAATTTTTACAGAAACATTGGCTTAATCCAAAAGGGAAAAAATTTTCTATAGAAGGTCGAGAATGGGTATTAGATTATTTTCGTTCCTTAGATGGGTTTAAGCTTTGGCCTGTTAATATAAATAAGGTTTGCCTTCTATGTAGAACTCAATGGGGAGCTATCATAGAAGATGAAAGTGAATCTAAATCTACTAGGACAGAAAAACATAGACAAGAAAATCAAGGCTGCGAAGGATTATCATCTGAACCAATTTTCTTTACTGTATTCAAGGCAGATCGTCGAACTGGAAAAACTTTTAATTTCGGTGCATATTGCGGCGCGTCTATGTTTCTTGAAACATGGCAAAATATAGGTTTTGTTTCTACATCTTTTATGTCTTCAGAAGATTTAGTTCAGGAAAATTTTCGCGGGCCTATAGAAGCATCTAAAGCTCTGAATGCTAGAGCTACGATGATGAAACGTATTATTACTATACCAAGACAGCGTAGTAAATTACGTTTCTTTGGTACTATTCCGAAAGCCATGACTGGAAAAGGGTTTACATTATTAGGTATAGATGAAGCTCGTGATGTTGATGCTAAAGTTGCAATAGCTGTTTTACCATCTATTCAAGAATCCGGCGGCATTAGATGTATGCTTTGTGCTTATTTCAAAGCAGAAATACCAAGTCAAACTATAGATAAATGCCCTAATTGTGGAGGAAATCTTAGGCATTGGTTTGGTCGAGCTTGTATTATGTCTTCATCTGGTATCATTAAAGAACGTGCAGTTTTAGATTGGTTTTTTCATCTTAAAAATCGTTTAGCGTCTGAGCCCGATAAAAATGCGCATTTAATTGAAATTGATAATGCTGCAGAAGCAAATCCAGATTTTAATATAGATGCAAAATCGGCGGCTCGACGTATTTTCTCAACTGTAGAAGGCCTAAAAGAATTAGTAGATATTGAATATAATTCGGAATTTCGACGCATTGGTGATCAATTTATATCTAAACAGGATATAGATGCCTGTGTCGATTCTGCATTAAATAATGATATTCTTCCTGCTCTAGAACCAACGGTGATGTTTTTAGACACATCTCGTATTCAACATCTAACTTCATTAGTTGCTCTTTCATCAGAGTCTTTTGGTAAGAAAAATTTTGAGAAATGTTTTGTATCTCAAATTCATGTTTGGGATCCTCGAGAAAAAACAATTAGTGGTAAATTAGTTTTACCCTATGGTATAGAACCAAATTCAATCGAAGAAACTGTAGATATAATTTTACCACAATATCCAAATCTCATAGGATTATGGGTAGATTGTAGGAATGCTAAAGCTGTAACTTGGGCTAAGCCTTTTGTTAAAAAGTTAAAGGAAAAGTCTTATGGACATTTAGTGCATAGTGTCTTCGAGTCTGAATATGGAAAAAACTTTCGTGACGCAGGATGGGCTGAGATAGAACGCCTTATTATGCATCGTTTAATTCGATATCCAAATGTTTTAAGATTGCTTCAAGAATTAAATGGTGCAGTTTGGAAAATGTATAGAGGAAATATGCAAGTACGTGAATCTACAGCATCAAACCATTTAGATGTTGCTGAAGGTTTAGCAAGTACAGCTATTTTAGCTTTAATGCATGGTAATAAAAGAATAGGAACTTTCAAACCAAGTGAAAATATTGAATCTAAACTTAAAGATATAAATGAAAAAGTTAAACAGAAGTTTCGTGGTAGTTTCTAGGGTTATTCTCATTGAGGGTTATCCCGCTATTGACATCCTCGGGGTTAGCCCCGTATCCTCGAATCGGTCGAATTGGTCGAATCAGTCGATGGTTCATAGTTTTCCTTTCTTGGTTTTAGATGGTATTTCCTTAAAAAAATCCATCATTAATTAAATGACAGCTAAACGCGATAATGAAATTACTCCTGGAACATTAGCTGCTGTTTTGGAAATAGATCCTAGGACAGCGCAGCGTTGGGCAGAAAATGCTATTAATGGTGAAACTTCACCATTGAATAAGTCTAAGGTTAGGCGTTCTATTACTGGACGTTACTATGTAGAACGAGATGAATTAAAGCGTCTCAAAGAGAAATTTGGTCTTTATTCGTTCTAAATAGTCAATGTCAGGCATTCAGAAAACCAGGCTATCGGGCAACCCGACTAGGCAAGTCTTGTCTCGTGATATATCCTATCCTCCGTGGGCTGGTTTTCTAATTTATTTTCTAGAAAGAAAACTTTAGCAATAGCAGAACCGCAACATAAGCGGTTACGCGCTGGAGTTTCACAAAACATTTCTTATTTTGGAAATGTTATAGAATCTCTAGAACATAATTCTGAAGTAAAAGGTTCTAAGTGGTATGGCTCGCCGACACAAATAGGTATTGTTCGGCAGATGCTCGTCGATCCTTATGTTCGAGCATCATTAAATTATAGAATTAATCCACTTCGGGCTGGATTATGGACTATTGAAGCTCCCACTAATAAACCAGAAGATATTGAATGCGCTCAATACATTCATTGGAATTTAACAGAACTTTTAGATTTTGATGAAGCTCTTAGAAATACTTGTTTATTTCATCGTGATGGATTTTCATTACAGGAATTTACTGATTCGGTAGCAACTTATCCGATAGATCGTTTTCCTTTGCATAAAGGCCGAGGAAATGGAATTTTATTTAATGGAATACATCATATTCCTGCTTGGACAGTAGATTCTTTTGTATCTAATGCAAATAATGAACGTATTTTAGAATCTTTTTATCAGCATCTAACAAATAGTCCTAATTCGACTAAAGCTCTTAATGTAAAGAAGAATTTAATATTAAGAGTTACTCAAGAGCAGGAAGGTGCTATCTTTACTGGTTTTCCAACTGCAAGATCTGCTTTTGGTCCTTGGAAACTTAAAATTAGATATCTAATCATAGACGCAATTAAACATGAACGTTATGGTTTAGGTACTCCTTGGGGTAAATTACCAGAAGATTATTCTGCATCTGATAGAGATAATTTTGAGTTAGCGTTAGCTGAACTTAGAATTAACGAGAAAGGGTTTTTAGTAACTCCTTCCGGGTTTGAAGTTAGTTTATTAGAAACTAAACAAGATTCTGGAACAGATATAGAACAAGCGATTAACCGACAAAATACGGAGATATTCGTAAATGTTGGAGCACAACATAATTCCTTGGGTTCAGCAAAGTTTGGATCGTTTGCACTTGCCGATGTCATACACGGTGGATTCGGTATTAGTGTTATTGGCGACGCTAACTTTATTACTGGTAAGTTCAATTTTGGTGCTGATGGATGGTCTCCGATACGACATTTACAAGTAATGAATTATCCAACGGCTAATTGCCCAAAGCTTAAAGTAAGAAATTTACCAATAAAGAATTATGAAGAATCATTAAAAACACTAGCAGTTTTAATTGATAGTGGTGTAGTGCGCCGTGGAGAACATCTTGAATCGGCGGCCCTAGAAAAATTAGGTTTACCACTTCCTGAAAATGATACTATTATTGGTGAATTTATAAATGATCTTAATAAGAAAAGTGAGCCTGTAAATGAATCTGAATAATACACATTGGGCCTGTGAATTTTCTTATCTTGAAACTTTTATAGGAAATCTTCCTAAAGAAATTTCAAGCCAGGCTCTTAATATTCAAGCTTCTGAAGATACAAAATATCAAGTAATTGGAAATACAGCAATTATTCCAATTAAAGGAATGATCTTAAAAACCATTCCTAAATATTTTAAGTATTATAGCATAGTTGCAACTTCAACTGTTGATACTCAAAATCTTTTGAAGCTCGCTGTTAATGATCCCAATGTTAAAAATATTACTCTAAACATGGATTCTCCAGGTGGGTCTATTTCCGGGCTTCTAGAACTTGTTTCTTATATAAAAGAAGTAAATAAGAAGAAGCCTATTGAGACTCATGTAGATGGAATGGCTGCTTCAGCCGCATATTGGATTGCTTCTCAAACTAAAAGTATAAAAGCAACTCAATCATCTACTATTGGATCTATTGGTGTTTATACTGTTCTTCATGATTTCTCAAAGATGTATGGTGACATGGGTATAAAAGCCATAATTATTCGTTCTGGTGAGCATAAAGGCGTTGGTACACCTGGAGTAGAAATTAGTCTTAATAACATAGATGCTCAACAGGATATTATTAATAATCTCGCAAATCAATTTATGTCATCGGTTTCTGATGGTAGAAATATTGATATCGAGAAACTTAAGCCTCTAGCGGATGGTCGCTGGTGGTTAGCAAAAGAAGCACAAAATTTAGGATTAATTGATTCTATTATAAATGCTTCAATTATACAAGAGGATAGTAAAATGGATGAGAACCAGTTTAATGCGCTAATGCAGGCTGTTACTGGTTTGACGGCGACCGTCAAAGATGTAGCAGCGCGTGTAGATCAGATTGAGGATTCTTCTAAGAAGAATGAAGCTAAGACTTCTATTCTTGAGCAAGGATTAAAGACTACTGTTGAAATGTCTAAGGAAGCTTCGATTAATAAGGCTTTAGCTGAAGGTAAGGCTTTTGCTGGAAATATTGAAGCTCTTAAGATGTTTGCTTCTAAGTCTTCGTTAGAGGAGTTAGATACTTTTATTGCAACCTTACCTAAGGTAACTAAGGAAATACTTGTGGCTGATATTCCAGAAGATAGGCGCCAGATTGAGAATGCTGGAGATAAGGAATTTTCTAGTAAGTTTCGTATCTCGATGAAGGATATTGCTTCGGCTGCTGAGATCATTACTATTTCAGCTGATGGCATGGCCACTTTAGCTGATGGTACAGTTAAGAAACTATCGGAGGTAATCTAACCATGGGTGCTAGAGCATCTAAGGATCTAGGACAATTATTATCATATCCGATGGCAGCTACTACTACCATCACGGCTGGTGATTCAGTCATGATTAATAGTGCTGGATATGCCGTTGTTGCCGTTGCTGCTGCAGCAAACAAAGGTTGTGTTGGAGTTGCTGTAGCAACAGTTGTTAATTCTGGCGCTGCAGGAGCAGCGGAAATCCTTGTTCAAGAAGGTACATATCTATTCGTTGGTGTTGGTCTTACACAATCAGAGATTGGAGATATTGTATTCTTTTCGGATGCACAAACATTCTCTAATACACAAGCCGCTAATGAGCCTAGAGGTGGAATCTTAGTTAGGTATGTTTCTGCTACTAGTGGCTGGGTAAAGATGGGCGTGGCGTTAGCCAGCTAATTAAGGGAGAAAGGAATAAAACATGACTACTTTATATACTCCCTCGGTGCTAGCGCGCGGCATTCGAGGTACGTTTTTTAGAGCATTATCTGGCGCGGAGCGTTCTTCGTTAGTTCCACTAATTGCAGATACTATTCCGTCTGATGGTGCTGATGAAAAGTATGCTTGGATTGGTGAATCTCCTCAGATGGAGGAATTAGTTGATGAAGTGGCTTATAAGCCTCTCTCGGATACTACTTACACAATCACCAATAAAATCTTTAAGGCTGGCCTAGCGGTTAGACGTAAAGATCTTGATGATCAGCAATATACTGGAATTACACGACGCATTCAACAGCTTGCTTCTGTGGCCGTTGGTCATAAGAATAAGATGTTGATTAATGCTCTTGTAAACGGAACCTCAGCAACATTAGGTCTTTGCTATGATGGCGGAGCATTGTTTGCCAATGCTCATGCTGATCGTGGTGTCGCCGGTGTTGGTACTCAAGACAATTTGTTAGCGGGTAGTGGTACAACTACTGCTAATCTTCAAACTGATATCAATACTGGTATTCAAACTCTACTTTCCTTTAAGGCAGAGAATGGAGAGCCATTTATTGAGACCCTTTCTAACATTAAGATTGTTGCGCATCCGTCGTTGCGTAAGTCTTTGTTAGAAGCTCTCAATTCACAGTTAATTTCTAACACATCTAATGTCGGGTTTGCTGGATTAAATATTCAACCTGTTTTCAGTGCCAGACTTACTGATCTTGATGATTGGTATATGTTAAATATGGACTCGGGAATGGCAAGTTTGCTACTTCAGGATAGAGATCCTCTTGAATTTTCATCGTTAGAAGAAGGTTATGCTGCGATGAATCGAGAGCAGTTTCTATATGAAGCTCGCTGGCGCGGAAATGTTGGATATCAATTCTGGCAGTCTGCACTCAAGTTTGTTATTTAATATTTTGGGAGCGGAATTGGAGATTAGTCTTTAGCCTTTTCTTTCTAGTCTCCAATTCCAATCCCTCTAGGAGTTATAATGTTTCATCTTACTTCGCGTGGAGCTAAATTTTTAATTCGGGACGGTAAGAGTGGAGAAATGAAGTGCGTAGAGCGTGGTAAGAAGACTTCATTTACCAATCTTAATCCTAGAGATTTTATTTATGATGCTAATGTGCAGATTGTAGAAGTTGAAGAGCTTTTAGATAAGTTGTCAACAAAGCCTGCTTTAATTTCAAAACCTGCTTCGATTTCAAAACCTATTTCAGTTTCAAATTCCTAAATTTAAGGAGGAAATATTAAATGAGTCTTTATGCGTATCATCATAATGTTTCCTCTAGATTAAATAATATTTATACTGCAGGATTTTCTTCTTCAACACAACCAACCATCGAACAAGTCGCTGGCTGGTTGGATGAAGCAGAAGATTTAATAAATTCTACATTAAAAGCTATTGGATTACCCGCGCCATATACCGATGTTCAAGCTAAACGTATTCTCGGAAAATATGTTACTGATTATGCTGAGGGCCGGGTTAGACGTGTTTTAGCTGCTACTGGTGGTGATGGTAAAAATCAAGATGGAATTGATCTTCTAAAGGATTTTGAAAAATTTCTATTAGATTTACAAGCTAGACAAGCTTTTTGGGCAGCAATTTTAGCTGAATCTGCTGTAACTGGAACAACTGCTGTAAGTGCTCCTGGAGTTGGAGTTAATGCGGCTATTGAACCGTGGTTTACTAGAGATACAAAGTTCTAAATTTATGATAAAAGGTGCACTTCTAATTCAAGATATGTTAGCTTTTCAACGAAGTATTAAAAGACTTCGAAAAGATATGTATGATTTTAGAGTTGCATGGAAAAAAATTCATCCAATATTAATTCCAGAATTAAAAAAGCAGCATAAATCTGAAGGACAATTAGTTGGTCAAACTTGGGCACCATTAAATAAACAGTACGCAGCTTGGAAAATGCGTCAAGTAGGAAATAGTTCAGCTAATCTAATTCTTACTGGAAAATTAAAAGATAGATTTACTCCACTATCTATAACTCATACACGAATGCGTATTGGTACTACTGGATTAAAATATGCGGCCGCTGTTCATTGGGGCGGTAAAATTAAACAGAAAATTGGTCCACCTACTGAAATGCCTAGACGTGCATTTATGCTATGGCGCCCGGCAACTGAAGAAATGGTTATTAATATATTAGCAACTTATACAGATACTAATATTAAATTAGCTTTTAGAAAATTTATTAAAAGTAGTATAAAATAATGGTAGCTAGATATATATCCAGAGCTATTGATGTGCTACATACTACTGTAGCTAATAATTATGCTACTTATTTAGCTGCTGTTGAAGTAGATGAAGGTCTAGCTAATAATACTATTCCTAGACCAGTAAAATATTATAAAGGTTTAGCTCCAGATCTTAATTTTAATCCAATTGTATTTATCTATGCCGAAACAATAGAGCCTTATGATATTAGAGAAAAGATATGGCGTATCGAATGTAAAATGGCTCTCAAGTATAGAGGCACATCTATTGAAGATGGTCAGAAAATGATGGATAGATATGCTTCTGCTTGTATAGATATGATTTATGCTAATCTATCTTTAGGAAATACAGTTATTGAAGCTATTCCAGGAAAGATAGATACCTTATTCGCTACTATAAATGAAAGCGATGATTCAGATACACTCTTTATTTTAACTTTCGATATTTCTATTTTATATGATAGAAATGGAGTTTAATATGTTTGCATCTAATGAAGATGTTTTTATGTTACCTCCAAAGCATCTAAAGGATGCAATATATGGTAATCAAAAATTTATTGGTAATCCTATGCCTATAGCTGAAGTAGATGTTCAAGATCTATTAAATATGGGTTGGATTTTATATCAAAATCAAGATCATGAAATAACGGCAGAAGGGCCGGAAATGGAAAGTGAGGAATAATTATGGGACAAACACCAATTACCGGCGATGCCGATGTATTCTTTGCAAAGTTAGAATCTACTTATGATATGATTACTAATGATGCAGCAAATATTACTTTTGCTGCTGGAGATGCAATTAGATTTACAGCTCTTGATTCAGAGCCAGTGCAGGATTGGCATGAAATTAATGAATTTAATGGCTCTCCTTCATTAGAAGGTTTAGTTGAAGGTAAACGCCATGGCACGCTATCTGGTACTGCCGGAATTAGAACTAATGCTGCAGGAACTGAAAGCCCATTATCGCCTATTTGGCAAGCAGCTTTAGGTGGCACTGTTGCGATTTCCGGTGGAATTAGTTGTACTTATGTTATGGTAGCGACTACACCAAAGTCGCTTATGATTCTAAAGCACAATTCTAGAGAATCTAAGACTGAATTATTATCTGGGTGTTGGATTGCAAATCTAAAGGCAGATATTCCTGGTGAAGGAAATATGCCGTCTGAGGCGTTCGACGGTGGATTTTCTGTTATGTCTTTTATTTATGGTAATCCACACGGAGATACATATGCTGGTGGTACTTCACCTCCAGTACTTTTAGCTGATAGACAAAAGCTTAATCCCGTTGGACTAAAGCTTAAGTTTGGAGCTTTAGATAATGGTGGAGCTGGATTTCTTTGTACGGCATATAATGCAACTACTGGAGTTTTAACTATTACTCCGGCCGTAGGTGCAACTACGTCGGCCGATGTTATTGCTGCTGTAGTTCCAACTGCAACATTTGATGGAACTATTCAAGGCGGTACTGCTTGTGGACTTTCAATCGGCGGAACTTCTCTCGGATTTATTTCTTATAAAGATTCCGTAGTTACTGGAATTGGTCCACTTCTAAAAGAAGCTAATACAGCTAGAGTTTCTGGATTAGAACTTATAGCTCCTCGCCGAGTTACTGGTGAAATTTTATTCTATTTTAAGGATGAAAACGTAGCTTATTTAGGAGATGCTTGGAATGGTACTACAGCTGAAGTTATAGCTCGAACCGGGCCTAATATAGCGGGAAGTAGAATTAAATATATTTCTCGTAAAGCCCAGCTTAAGGTTTCTAAGGTAGATGCACCTAAATCTGATGTAGCTACCTGGAATGCAACATTTACTGATATGCGATATAGTGCTTCAAACGATGAATACTATATCTTAGAGGATTAAAGTATGAGAAAAGCAAAAGGCAGACCGTCTGGAAGTATATATACATTTATTCCTACAGCGTTTGATAATCATAAAGATTCAGATCCTGTAACTTTTCATCTTAAAGCACCTAATGATGCTCAGCGCCGAGATATAGTATTATTAGAAGCCAATTCTATGCACGAGCATCTAAAAGCAGTTAAGAAGGCAGTTTTGAATCATGTTATAAAAGTAGAAAATTATCAAGATACTACAGGTCAAGAAATTAAAGATGCTAAAGATTTATTAACTCATGGTGAAACTCAATTCTTACTTGAGATTTATCAGGAGTTAGTTGATTCAACATCTGTAACTGAAGCACAAAAAAAAGAATAAGCAGGATTGCAAGTCTGCATTTAACTAATCATTCAGCGGTCACTTGGGATTGTAAATCCTGCAAGAAACAAAAGCTTCAAAACGAGAGAGGTTGTATAGGAAAAGCAGAAAATCCAATCATTACTAAGAATGGATTTAAGTTTGATATTTGTCCTATTAGATATCAATTGAAATATAAAGAAGAAGTAGAACTTTTTGCATTATGGTTTAACTATAAAAGATTTAAGTGTTTACCGTATTCAGGTGGATTCTTAGAACAAGATCATAGATTCTTAGAGACAGTAAATATCTTAGATCCAATATTAGAATATATTCAAGAGATGCAACGAAAGGCTAATGCAGGCTAATAATGGCTAAAAATTCAGAAGCTAGAGCTACATTAGCAATCGTCGCTAAAGTTGTCGATGAATTTTCTGTTAATTTAAGTAAATTAAGTCAAGCGGTTAAACAAAGCGCAGGAACTTCTATTCCTGCTGATGCAAAAAAAGCTGAATCAGCATTCAAAGCATTAACTGCTTCATTTGGTGCAGCAACATCTAAAGCTTCAATTTTACAAGGTATTGGTTTAAGTTTAGGCTATACTCTAACTCAACTTCCTATAAATATAGTTAGAGAATTAGCTGATACTTTTGCAAAAGCAACAGATGAAGCATCTAAATTTCAGTTAAAAATTGCTCAAATAAAAACTATCGCCGGTAAAGGTGGTTTAGTTCCAGAAGAATTAGGACAAAAATCAATAGAATTTGCTGGAAGATTTGGTCAAGGCCCACAAGCTCAAGCTGAAGCTTTTTATAATGTTGTTTCATCAGGTATTAAAGAAGTAACTGATGCAACAAATATCATGGTTTCAGCTAATAAATTAGCAACAGTCGGTTTATCAACAACCGGCGATGCTATGACTGGTTTAATCGGTCTTTCTCGAGGATTTGAACATAGTTTATCTAATGTTAATGATGTCGCTGATGCCTTATTTGTAACAGTTGATCGCGGATTAAATGTTACATTAACAGATTTAGTTAGAAATATTGGTTTTATTGGCCCAGCGGCTCATGCAGTTAATGCTAATATGGATGAAATGTTAGCTGTATTAGCTGCTGTAACTAATAGAGGTATAGCTACAGAAAACTCTATTATTGCCTTAAATCAAATATTTACAGCTTTACAAAAACCTTCAAAAGCAGCTAAAGATGAAGCTGCTAGACTAGGAATTGAATTTACTTCTTTAACTCTTAAAACTAAGGGGTTAATTCCATTCTTACAAGAAATCGTATATAATACAAATCTTACAAATGAGTCAATCGGTAATCTTTTTGGAAACGTTCGTGCGATGCGTGCATTCTTCGGCGCGGTGATTGATGGTGGATTATTAGCTGAAGATGTCTTACTAGACATGGCTAATAAAACTGGTCGTGTCGCTGAAGGGTTTGATATTATTACTCAAACCTTAAGTTTTCAGCAAGATAGATGGGATGCTTTATTTGAAAGTTCTAGTATAGTATTAGGCAGTATGATTACTGATAGTACTTTACTTCGCGGAGGACTTACAGCTGTAAATGATGCTCTAGAAATATATCTTGGATTAGTATCTTCTAGTGCAGGTAAAACTAATGATTTATCTGATGCGATACAAGTATTTAGAGATATTTTAGCTGTTATTCTTGAATTCATTGGAAATTTATTAGTTTTATTGCAAATGATAACTACTCCTTTACGTCAAATATATAGAGATGTAATGTTGGTAGCTAAGGGATTTGGTTATTTATTTCAAAAACTTATTTCATTACCAGATATTCCTTGGCTTACTACTACTGGGCAACGAATATCCGATGCTGTAGATAAAACTTTATCTTGGAATGATGCATTAGATAAAGTAGCTGAAAAATTAAGAAATAAACAACTTATTGATTCAATGTTTAATATGATGGAGAATCCTCCATTAAAAGAGGAATCAACTGTTCGCCCGCCTTGGCGAATGATAGATATTAAAAAGTGGGAAGAACCTGAAGATAAACCAAAGAAAAATTCATTTCCAGGTTTAGATGCTGCTATGCGTCGTATGGAAAAAGAAATGCTACGACGTAAGAAGGCAGCACATGATTTTTTCAAAGCAATCATATTAGATATGAATATGATGGTTACTGTTGAATTAGCTAATTTAGAAACAATAGCTAATGCTCAACGTGAACATAATGAATATTTACAATCCTTACGAGATGATGAAGCGGAGAGACAAGAAGAGCATCAAAAAGAATTAATAGAAAAACAATTAGAACGATCTGAAGAATTAACTCAATCTCTTATGGGTATGTTTTCAGGTCCTTTTGAAACTTTATTCGATGGTATAGTAGATAGTTTTAATGATGCTACTGTAGATATAGGGAAGCTATTTAAGAAATTTATATCTGGAATGGTTTTAGATTTAATTAAATCAGGGCTTCTGTCATTACTTGGCGCACTAATAAGTGTATTAACTGGAGGTCCTGCTTCTGCTGGATTAACTGGTATATTTGCATCATTTAATAAAGCCGGGCCGGCTGTACCTAATACTGGTATTCCAGCAAATAATCTTCCTACAGGAAATGCAAGTTCTCCTACATTTATATCTAGATCTAGTAGTGGGCTCACATCATCTTCTAGTGGGTTTGGTACATCTTCTAGTAATCTTATAGCGGATACTTCTGGAACTCCGCAAACTAGAAATTATGGATATACAACTACTGGAGATACTAATGCTGTAGCTGAGCGAGATACAAGACTTCGTGATTTTCTATTAGTAGCTGGTATTGCTGGGGCTACTGCAGCTGGTGGAGCTTTAGGCGGCGCTATTGGTGCAGCAGCAGGGTCAACTATTGCTGGTGCTGGTGCGGGAGGTATAACTGCCGCTGATGATTCTGCTTATGCAAATAAATTAAAAGAAAAGAAAGCCTTTGGCACTACTTCTTCAGGTAGTGGTGCTCCAGTATTACAACCTGTAATGATGTTGCCATCACAAGCTCAAGCTGAGCGTTGGTTTGCCGATGTATTTATGCCTTTATGGCGGGATGCTGAATCCAGAGGAGATGTATAAGTGGCTTTTTCATCTGCTGCTATACCTGCTGGTGAATTAAATGCTCTTGGTAGAGCAAAACCAATTTTAGGTGGTAAGAATGCTTTTGATGATTATAATCAAGTACCGCAATGGTCTGCTAGTGGTTCTTGGGCAGATTCTGGTGTAGGTGGTCCAGAAAATAGAACTAATACAGCTGTTCCTCCTAATTTTTTACATGATGGATTTACACATTTAACAACCTACCCGAGTTCAATATCCGGTAATGTTACTGTTTATATTTTATTTGATCTAAAAGAATCTATAAATATAGATTCTATGCTAGTATTAAATCATAATTTTGGAACTATAGCTACAGCTCTTAGTGCTACATTAAGTATATTTTTAGAAGTAGCTGATAATTCGACTTTTACTACAAATTTAACTACAGTAGCTAGTGCTACAGGAATAACTACAAATAATAGAAAATGGCTTTTAGCTGGAGCATCGTTACGATTTTCTAGTGTAAGATATGCAAGATTGCGTATAACTTCTACAGTAGCATTTACTGGAGCTCAATATCCTAGAATAGGAGAAATTTGGGTCGGGCAGCGTTACCATTTATCTAGAAATCCTGAAATTCCTTGGGATCCAGATCATAAAGTTAGTAAGACTAAAACTAGTGTTTCTACGGCTGGGATTAGTGTTACTTTACTAGACTTTGCTGGAAGATATGAGTTAGCCCCATCATGGATGCCTACAGCTGGAGATATACATACCGGACTAAATGATAGACAAACATTATTAGATTGGTATCAAAGTATTGAATATAGTTCTATACCGTTTCCATTTATATTAGATCATGGATTAGGAACACAAAAACCTTTATTTATGTTCTTAGAATCTTCTAATTTAGATATGAAATATCAAGGGCCGAGGCATAGCACTGTTTCTTTATCGCTTATTGAACAGTATGGATTTCTAAGCGAAGAATAATATAAATAATTCTAAGTAGGAATAATATGCTTACTACAACAGCGGCCTGGAAACGTTCTTTTAATAAGAAGAACATTAAAAAAGTATATTTAGTTAGAATTACCGTTGATGCTCTCGGCTCTGAAGGAAATGGTATTTATACTTTTCTACATGGACGTAATACTAATTTAGGATATCCTAATAGTGTATTATCTATTGCATCTATCAGTGGAAAACTTGATGCTTTAACTAGAAAATATAGCCAAAGTGATTATGAAATTATTTTTGCTGATGATGGCTATATTAGAAATTTAATCACACTTGGTAAATACCTACGGCATAAAAAATTAACTATAAAATTAGGTACAAGTGAATTAACTAGTGAAACAGATTTTACAACAACATATTTAGGTGCTATAAAAGATCTCGTGGCTGATTCCGAAGCTGGTACTATATCACTTACTGGAATAGATGCATCGGCTTTTACTAATTGGCCAATCTACGATAAAGTATTCTTTACTCAATACCGGCGTGGCGGTGGAGATCCTAATTTAGCTAGAGGTATTGCTAGAAATCATCCTCTAGAAGTTGTGTCTAGATCTTTAGATGCTCTTAATATACCAACAGAATTATATAATGCTTCAAGCTTAGATGCTGAAACTGATACTACACGTAGTCACTTTGTTATTACTAGGCATAATGATAATCTTATACCGGTTGGGCTAGAAACAGATTTTAATTTAGATAAACCAGTTAAAGATCATATATCTGAAATGATGTTTTTGATGTATGGCGCATTTATTCCCGATTCAGATGCTCGATTCACATATAAACAATTTGATAATACAGCGCCGCCAGTTACACATTGGACTACAAAAGATATTATTTCTGTACGACAAACAAGTACATATAAAAATCTATATAATCGTATAGAAATGGCACATCCGATATTTGCAGAACCATATCAAGTGTCTTCCATTGAAGATAGTATATCTGCTGCAAATAATGCTTATCCTGGGGATGATGGAACTTCCGTATTTAGAAAAGAAAGTGAATATCTAAATGCATTTGCTACTATAGTTCAAGTTTTAGATAATTTAGATGCCCCTGTTGGTATACTTCCAGCTGGAGTTACAGATCATAAAATTACTAGTACTTATGTTTTGCATAATGGATTTTCTGGATCTTTAGTAAATAATCATGCTAATTGGTATGGACGCGGTGATAATAGTATTCGTGGCATTAATAATACTACTAGAAAAGCATATTTATTACTAATTAATCCGAGAACTAAAGTCCTGGAAGTGGTAGCAGCTACATTAATAACAGCTCCATCTGGAGCATTTGGTACTACTAATGCTCCTACTGAAGCTTTATCTGCTGGAGTTGGATCTTTACGTTTAGCGCATACAATACAATTTAATATAACTGAACGTGGATTATTTGGTACAACATCTTTAGAATGGAATTCATTATATACACCCATTAGGATTATAGATATAACAATTCCAGTTATGTCTCGAGAAATTGTATTACAACGATATACTAATGGAGCTCCAGAATTAGAAGTAGTTACATTACCACATACAGCGGACATACAAGTTGGAGATTTTATTTCTTTAGATTACAATAAGTACATAGGTTATAATCGTACGGTTTGTGATGCTAATGTAATTTTTGAAGTTACTAAACGAACTGAGAATTTTACAGAATCAGCTAGTATGGCTTGGCAACTAACCTACGCCTATGAAGTTCCAGCTGTAATTTACACTCCTGTATATGATCCTCCGATAATGATTCCAGTCTTTGAGGTAACTTTTCCTGATGAACCTCTGAAAGAACGATCAACTCAAGAGGATATGTATCTTAAATCTACTGGTGAACTTATTTATGTTAGAAATTTATGAGGTTATAAATGGCTTGGCATGATGAAGCTACTGGTACTGATCTACATTATCCTCGTGGAACAATGGGTGCCGCACAGGCATTTATAGCATTAGATTTAGTTGATAATACCCTTAAAGCATATCAAATTACAGATGCGGCCGGTACTTCTGATTTATTTACTATTAAAACAAATAACAATGATGAATGCTTTACATTTGGAGCTAAAGCAGTTATTCAAGATGTATACGCATATGCTGGAAGATCAGATGCATTATTAACTATAACAAATGGTGCTACAGCCCTTACTTCTGCGGGAAGTGCTATTGTAGTTAATTATGCTGGTGGAAGTATAAATGTAGCACAAAATGTTTATGGACTATATTTATATGGGCAATCTAATGTTGGTACACAATATTCTATTGGTGTATATGCAGACTCTGGATGGGATTATGGGGCTCGTTTCGATAGTCCAGTAAATTTCACATCTACTATTCTATTAAATAATGGTGCTGGAGCTAGTGGAGAAGTTTTAACTAGTCAAGGCGCTGGAGTTGACCCGATATGGGCGGCGGCTGGGGCAGCAACAGACCATGGTAGTTTAACCGGACTTGGAGATGATGATCATACCCAATATGCTCTCTTATTGGGTAGAGCTACTGGACAAACATTAATAGGTGGAACCGCCAGCGGCGATGATTTAACTTTTGAATCGACATCACATGCAACTAAAGGATCTATTTTATTCCGAGATTCAGATATTCAATTTAATTCAGATGCAGCAGTTGGAGTTAGTACTAGTAGTACATTAACTCTTAAAGGTGCATCTGGTACTGAATTATTCCTTACTACAGTTGCTGCTACTCAAAATACATTAACAATAATTCAACGCCGAGGTGCTACTGGTGTTGATGCCGGACAATTAGATTTAATTCTTGGAGAAGTATCAATAGTTGGTAGATCTACTGGCATTATTATGAATGCTGGAGATGCGATCAATTCGACTCAAGGTTCTTGTTATTTAGAAGGAGATGGAAGTCTCACTCTTTCAGCTTATATAGATATTACTCCAACATTCATTGGTTTAGATATTTCTGGATTGTTATTTAGAAATGAAGCTGGAAGTGATCTTGCTACTGCAGCTAATGAAGGTGCTTTATATACTAAAGACACGGCTGGAACTACACATCTTTACTATAGAGCTAATTCAAATGGTACTGTATATCAAATTACTCCAGGTGGAGCTGCAACAGATCATGGTAGTTTAACCGGTCTTGGAGATGATGATCATACCCAATATGCTCTTCTACTAGGTAGAGTTACTGGTCAAGTCTTAATAGGTGGAACCGCCAGCGGCGATGATTTAACTTTTGAATCGACATCACATGCAACTAAAGGTTCAATCTTATTTCGCGACACTGATATTCAACTAAATTCAAATGCTGTTGCTGGTACAGATGAGGATGTTTTATTAACACTTCTCGGTGGTGATGGAGCAACGGCTCTTTGGCGTTCTATTATCTATCACGACGGCGGACTTGGAATTGCAGGTATATATCAAAATCTAAATGGTTCTGATAGAACTAATGGTACTAGATTTGATATTGATAGAGCAGATGTTGTAACTGCCAGAGGTTCAGCTTTATATCTTAATGCTGGTTCTGGAGCAGCCAATTTAACTGCATATATTCAATTAGCTTCTTCAGGAGCAACTCTGTTTGTTGGTTCCATCAGTGGCATGACTATTCGTGGTGGTACTGCTTCTGGAAATGATTTAACTTTCGAAACAACATCACATGCTACAAAAGGTACATTTATTTGGTCCGGTGCATGTGATTGGAATGTTGGTGGTGGTGTTGGAAGTGCGGCGCAAGTATTAACATCTAATGGCGCCGGAGCCGCGCCTACTTGGCAAGCTAGTGGTGGTGGAGGTGGTACTTTAGATGCTGCTTATGATTATGGTGGTGCTGGTGCTGGCCGTACAATTATAGCGGATACCAATGCTGTTAGAATATATGATGGAACTGTAGGTTCTACAGCATATTTATTACAAATAGATAGACCGGCCGGAGTATATACTGGAACTCCACATGGAATCTTAGTTGATTTTTCTGCAGCTACTAGTTTTAGTAATGCAGCAGATATTTATGGTATTAGATTAATTGGAGAAACAAATATTGATACTGGGGCTAGTATTGGAGTTTCAGTTGATGGTGGATGGGATGTTGGAATTGAAATTACAGTTGCAAATCATGCATTGAAGCTTCCTGATGGATTTATTAATGGATCTGTAACTGGATTAACTGCAGTTGCAGGTACATTAGCATTTCTTACTGGAACATTTGCTGGAACTTATGCTCCAGGTAATGGTTGTGTACATATCGGTGATGACCTCGGTAATGCTAGTGCAACATCACAAGGTGCGGGTTGCGTTGTTATTGGTTCACAGGGAGCTTATGCTAGAAATACAGCATCTTACGCGGTTGCAATTGGTTACACGGCAAATGCGGCTTCTAGTTCTATTGCAATCGGACATCTTGCTACAGCCTCAGCAACTGAATCAATTGCGATCGGAAATAGTACACCTTCAGCGGGTGGAGCACGATCAATAGCTATTGGTCGTGGAGCTACTATTGGAGGTTCTGGATCTGAATCAATTGGCATTGGCTATGGAATATCTATAAATAATGCTTATTGCTTAGGATTTGGTCGTGGAGCTACTTCAACAGCAGCTAATCAAATTATATATGGTTCTAATGGATATGAATATTCTCAAGTATTTTTTGGTGAAGGCGTAGTTGCTGCGACCGTTCCGACTTCAATCTCAATTAACCCAACTGGAGCTAGCGGTACTGATATTGCGGGCGGATGCATATTCTATATCAATGGTGCGCGTGGAACTGGAACAGGTATCGGCGGTGATTTAGTATTTCAAACTGCACCACCGGGCGGAACTGGAAGCACACCAGGGGTATTAACAGAGAGAATGCGAATTGACGATGATGGAATTGTCACTTTCGCATCTACTGCGAGTGTTCGTCACAATGGATTGACGCTCGAATTGAATGCCGACGCTGCTGCTGGAACAGCTGAAACAGTCTCACTTGGTTTGTCGTCTGGCGATGGCGCAACTACTTTGCACAAGCACGTGTGGCAAGTTACTTCGGCGAGCCCAACGACGTTGAATTATGTACATACTGCGAATGGTGCTATTACTACGACAAATTTACGCCTAGGTGATCAAACTTCGACGGCAGTACAATCCCTCAATATTTACATGCACTCTTCGAACGGCACGAATCGATATATACAGTTAGGCATTGGATCGTCAAATTCAGTAACATTATCTACGAGTTCGACAACGACGGCAGGTTTGAAATTCTTTCTTGCGTCCGATGCCGCGGCTGGGGATGTTCTTCTCGGTTTCGCGGGTGACGTAACATATACGTATCTGGGTATCGACGATTCGGACGCTGACGCGTTTCTGATCGGCACTGGAACTACGGTTGGTTCTAATATAATTGCTCGTATAGCAACCGGTACAACTGATCGTGGAGCACTTACTTGGTATTTACCTGATCATTTTGCAACAGCTGTAAATATTAAAGAAGGTACAAATACATATCTATCAATTGATACAACTAATGGGGCAGAAGTTGCTGTTTTTGGTTGTCCTGGATTTGGACTAACTTCAATTACTGGATTAAATACTAGTATTAATGCTAGTACTGGATATATTGATATTGGAAGTAATAATATCACTGTATTATCATTAATAATACCTGATAATCAAACTTCAGCGTTTGTTATAAAAGAAGGTAGTAATGAATATTTAGAAATAAAAACAATAAATTCTGCGGCACGAGTAACTCTTGGATTTAATCAACAAATAATATTAGATGAAGCCGGAGCTTGGTTTTCATTTAATGCTCTTGTTGGAGCACCAGTTGATCAAACGTTATATCTTAAAACAGCATCACTTGAAACTACAAGTACTAGTCCAGCAACCTTAGCATCATTAACAACTACTACTAATACTAGTGGCTGGGCTGAAGCTCATATTGCTTGTAGACAATCTACAGATTCAGCTGCATATGTAATACGAGTAAAATGGGAAAATGCTGCTGGTACTGTCACTCTTGGTACTGTATCTTCAGATTGGAGTGATGAAGATGCTGGTATTTCTGGAAATGCAGCTACTTTTGTTGCAAGTGGTGCGGCTGTAACTATTCAGGTTACTCCAGCAAATGGTACTTCTATGAAATGGGTTGCAGATTTTGAACTTCAAGGTGTTGCTTAGGAGATAGTATGGCAGTTAAACAAGTAAATGCAGTAGAAATCACAATTCGAATCCCTTTGCCTTTAACTTATCCATTAGAAGCTAGAGCTACCATTGAATGGGAAGTTCAAGGATTAGCTGAAGTTAATGGTGGGCATAGATATATAACTGGATCTATTCCTAGTGCAGGCACTACAGTTGGTGCAATTTTATCAGTGATTAAATCTCAATTAGAAACAATATTACAAACTGAAGGCAGCGGCGGGCATACTGTCGTTGATAGGAGTTAATTATGGCTAATGCAGTTTATCCAAAGTTTAAGGAATTATGCCTTGGAGCCGGAGGTAATCTTTCGGCCGGAACAGTTATAGCTATTTTAGTAGATTTAGCTGATTATACTTATTCTTCAGCACATGATTTTTATGATGATTTTCCGGGCGCTGCTAGAGTAGCTGTTTCTTCGGCATTAGGAGCAAAAACAATTACTAACGGTGTTTTTGATCATGCTGATTTTACTTGGTCAGCTGTATCTGGTGATGTTAGTGAAGCAGTTATTTGGGTTGTAGATACTGCTGGAGCTGAATCTACAGATCCATTAGTTGTTTATCATGATACTGGAATGACTGGAATTCCTGTTACACCTAGCGGCGGAGATATTGACTATGTAGTTAATGCTAGCGGTATTTTTGCATAAGCATTAAGGAAAGGCATGCTAGATATTAAATTAACTAAACGTGAAGTTGCTGCATTACTTAGATGGCATAGAATTAAAAAATATAAACATGCACGGTATGATGTATTATTAGCTTATTCTTTAGCACAAAAAGGATTAATAGACCCTATTGGTTGGTATGCTGATGGTGATATTACTTTAGGACAATCAAAACCAGATTGGATACAAATAACTCCTAATGGATGTTTTGATACAAAACTTATGCGTTTTGCTCCTGAAATACATATCTTAGCTAATCTAACTGCTAAAGGTAAAGCTGTATTAGATAAATATTCAGATCAACTAGCTACATTACTTATGAGGTAAAGAAATAATATGATACCTGCATATATAAATGCTGGAGCCGGAGCTAGTGCAACAACATCTCCAGTCGCTGTTCCTTATCCAACTGGAATTACTGCAGGTAATTTATTAATATTACAGGTATCCGTTAGAAATTTAACTTCTGTTCCTACAGATCCGTCTGGATGGACTTTATTATATGGTCCTGATACATCAGGAACTTCTGTACGCCAATGGATTTATGGTAAAATAGCAGATGGAACTGAAAGTGGAGATTTAAGTTTAGCTCATGATGCTTCTATCGTTGTTGCTGCACGTATATATTTATTTAGATCAGTATTAGGTACTTCATATACTGAAGGTGGATCTACTACAAATATCAGTGGAAGTATTGTATATGATGCTGGAGTAACAACTTCTGGGGCTAATAGATTAGCAGTTAATTTTGTTGCTATTAGTGATAATAATACAGGTATAACTGCTTTCGTAGGTGAAACCGGCGGAGATTGGACAGAAGCAGTTGCAGAATACTCTTTTGCTACTGGATTAGATGGTACTTTACAGTTACAAACTGCAGCCATGGTATCTAGTGGAACTATCGATGGTGGTAGTTATACTATGCAGGCTGCAGATGCTGGAATTATTCGTGGATTTGCTTTAATTGGTTCTCCTGATGTATTAGGATCTTATATATCTTCGAACGAAGGTCATTATACAGGAAGTCTAAAACTTAATATTCTAGGGTCTTATATATCTTCAAGCGAAATAAATTATCCAGGAAGTTTTCCTAGCGGTGTGCAAGTTATAGATGGTGCATATTTATCATCGGCTGAGACTCATTATGCCGGAAGCTTAAATCTAAATATAGATGGTGCATATTTATCATCGGCTGAGACTCATTATGCCGGAATTATATCTTCTGGAATTCAAATATTTGGAAATTATCTATCTTCAAATGAAGTTCACTATGCTGGAAGTCTTAAGCTTAATATAGATGGTGCATATCTATTTTCAAGCGAAATAAATTATGCCGGAAACTTAATTTCTGAAACTCAGATTCTTGGAAGCTATTTATCTTCAAGTGAAATTCATTATCCTGGACAAGTAGGATATTTACAGCAAATATTTGGAAATTATCTATCTTCGAGCGAAGCTCATTATACTGGAATTATATCTAAAATTCCTTTTGAGACTATTATACTTGGAGCTATGGATTCAAAAAATACAGGAGTTGTAAGTATTAATTCTAAAAGTATAAATTTAATTTTAGATTCTAAGGATGAAGCTATATGATTGTTGGTGATATTGGAAAAGACATCTCAACTATTATTACAGAAAATGGAGTCGCTTTAGATATTTCTACAGCAACAACTAAAGAATTAATTTTCAAACATGCTGATGGAACACTTAAAACTTTTATCGCTGCATTTACAGGTACAGGAACCGATGGAGGTCTTAAATATACAACCATAGCAAATACTGATTTTGATAAACCTGGCCGCTGGGAAATTCAATGGCATATAATTATCGGAACTAGAAATCTTAGAGGTGGTGAAGGTAAGGCTTTTGTTGTTGGAGAAAAACTTGAATAAGGAATGCTAGAAATAATAATAAATAAACTTAGAGCGGATAAACCCTGACTTGACACGCTAGGGCTATCTCAGGCATACTTCCATCGGTCTTAATTCTTAAAGATAAAGGAGCTATTTATGGAAAAGGTAATCATCTTTACTGTCGGCGAGCGTATTTTTCTTAGTCAAATATTAGATAATACTCCATCAAAAGGAATGGATGCAACACGATTGCAGCAAAAAGCATTTGAAGAAACAATCTTAAATTTTGATTGGCGTGCTAGAATCGAACGTTTCGATGCTAAATCCTTAGAAGAAACTTCTTTACAATATAGTAAGGAAAGTACTTCCAAAGCATTAGAAGTAGTTAAGCAAATAATTGAGACTAATGGAAATAATCTTCCTCATTGGCAAAGTGCTCTGTTAATGAATATCCATGATAAATTATTTTCACATCTTGGATAATTAGAATAATCTATGAATGATCCACGATATATTATTCTACATTGTTCCGATTCTAACTTCGGTGATGTAGCATTAATAGATGAATGGCATAAAGCCCGTGGTTGGAATAAAATAGGATACCATTATGTTATTTATAATGGTTTTTTATCCGCGTCTAAGAAACAACCTAAATTTGATGGATTAATTCAAGCTGGCCGTGCTGAAGATGAAATAGGTGCACATTGTTTGAATTATAATTCTAAGTCTATTGGTATTTGTATGATAGGAAAGCAAATATTTACACTTAACCAATGGGCTTCTTTATATGCTTTAGTCCAGTCTTTAACTGAAAGATATAATATTTACACTGATGCTATTCTTGGACATGGTGAAGCTGACCCTAGCTCTAAAAAGACATGTCCGAATTTTAATGTTGAAAGTTTTAGAGCTAATCATAAAATTATAGCTTTTGATTATAGGCATGTACTTATGCGCCTTGGAAAAGATCTTTAAGGAAACTATGCAAGATTTAGAAACATCTTTGGCTTTGGTAGTTCAAAAATTAGAACACATAGAACGTGGATTAGACGAGATGCGCGCGCATCTAGGAGATAAATTAGAAATACATGATGATAGATTAAGAAAGATGGAAGTAGCAATAGCATTAATGGATCATGCATCTCTATTAAAACTTAGAGAATGTGTTGATACTCTAAAAGCTAAACAAGCTTGGATGATGGGAATCGGTGCAGCTATTACATTTATTTTATCTACTGCAATTTCTATAGTAGGTATTGTTTTATGACGATATCCTATTTAGGATTAATTTTATCGTTAAATATAGGATTTATTTCTAATACAAATATAGAAACTATAGAAACAAGTTCTACATCAGAAATAAGTTCTGCAGAAACAGAAATACTATTAATTCGTTGTGTTGCAGTAGCTAAAGAATATAAAAATAAAGCCGAAGCTTGTTCTTTAATAAACTCTAAACCTACTCTAGTAGAATCTGAAGGTTCAAATTTTTGGATAACTATTCTATTAGTAGTATTAGCTAGTTCCGTAGGTTTAACCATTGGAACTATTGTATTTTAATAGGAGATTAATTATGTTCAAAAATATGATGAGGAATTGGAAGACTACGGCCGGCGGGATTATGTCAATTATTTTAGTTCTTATTTATGGAATATCTAATCTTTTAGATATTGATATTGGTGCTGTGCATGAGTCTAAGGGAAACTATCTTATGCTCGGCGCTATTTTAACTGGTGCTATTTCTCAAATTGCAGCCAAGGATTATGATAAGTGATATGGTTAATTGTTATTATTTGTTTTGCTGAAGGAATAGTTATTTTCTTATTAGCTAAGGAGTGTGCAAGATACCATTTAATTAATAAGAATCTAAATCTCAAATTAAAAATGCTAGAAGATAGAAATTTAATTTTTATAAAGGATGAAAAAGTTAATAGATTAAAATTAATTTCTACAGAAAAGGCGCGTGTCTTGGCCGATGCTAGGCAAGATGTAGAAGATTTAGAAAGAGATTTAGAAGATTCGTAAGAATTTACGAATTTTTAGATATCAAATTTTGGATGTCAAATTTTGGATGTCGATTAGGCGATGTCGATTAGGCGATGTCGATTAGGCGATGTCGATATCGATATCGATATCGATGTCGATGTCGATGATTAAATATTAGTATTTAATGCTTTAATCGAATTAAATTTCATCAAAAAATCTAATGCCAACTGGAAATCTTGGCACTTGATTGCAATTAGTTATTCCCTGGTATTGGACAGTAAGCATCCGTCCAATAGCAAGAGATGGATTTTGCATATATTTTTCTAGTTCAATTAAGCTACCTTTAAGTTTGCAAGTAAAGATGTTTTTATCTTCAGTTTCACAAATGAAGATAGCTCGCCCAGCCATTCGACCTTGCCCCTCTTGAACGCCGACGATTCGAAATTCACTATCAGTGAATTCTTTAATTTTCTGCAAATTATATGAACGTTTAGATTCATAAGGTGCTTTGGCGTTTCGTGCCATAGCACCTTCATAGTTTTGTATAACAAAACTATAATATGCTTCTAGAAGATCATCTTCTGTATTGCAGAAAATGGTTTCAACCAATCTAATATGTTGATTAGGTTGAAACAGACTAGAAAGAATCTTTATTCTTTCTGAGAACGGGGCCGGCGATACCATATCATAAATATGATATTGCGTCGCTTCACCATTCTTGATAAGAGAAGTTAGTTCCTCGAATAAAGAACTATAATCATGGTCGTATAGTTCTCCGTCGAGAATTATGTTTCTCAGATTCAGTTTTTCTATCTGAGAAACTAGGAACGGAGATTCTATTCTCTTCTCTGTTCGAGAAGAAAGAGAAACTTGA
>Ga0209324_10000210_pt1 | contig 39599 bp, 41 predicted proteins | sample Rifsed19ft3_FD_184015 | JGI IMG/M metagenome (GOLD analysis project Ga0209324, IMG submission 184015) | Soil microbial communities from Rifle, Colorado, USA - sediment 19ft 3 (version 2) | ecosystem: Environmental > Terrestrial > Deep subsurface > Rock core/Sediment | place: Rifle, Colorado...
GGCGACGCAATCGAACATATCAATGCCCAGAGAAATGGCAGTGAGGACATCGGAGGGTTTTAGCCCCAGGCCCATGGTGTAGCGGGGTTTGTTCTCCGGTAGATAGTCGGCGATCCAGTCGATGACCTGCTGGGTGCCGGACATATTGTAGCCGATGTTTTCACCGCCGATGGCAATGCCGGGGAGGTCTTGGGCGACAACAAACTGGGCGGCTTCACGGCGCAGATCTTCGTGAAGCGCACCCTGAATAATGCCGAAGAGAGCTTGTTTTTTGGTATCATGTTTTTGCCATTCTTTGACTCCCCGAACCAGCCAGGTGTTGGTTAATTCGAGGGCAGTCCGGGCCGCGTCTTTTTTAGCGGTGTCGGAAGTACACTGGTCAAAAGCCATGATGATATCGGCGCCGAGCTTCACTTCGGAGTCGATGGCGATCTCGGGAGAAAGAAAGTTGACGGTGCCGTCCAGGTGGGAACGAAATTCGACGCCGTCGGGAGTAATTTTGGCCAGTCCACCCCCTGGCTCACCCAGTGACCAAACCTGGAAACCACCGCTGTCAGTGAGAATTGGTTTGTCCCAATTCATGAAGGCATGTAGGCCACCGAGCTTGGCAATAACGTCGCTGCCCGGGCGCAAGAAAAGGTGGTAGTTGTTGGCCAGGATGATTTGGGCGCCGATCTCCTTAAGTTCTCGAGGATTGACGGACTTGACCGAGGCGTGGGTGCCAACGGGCATGAAAACGGGAGTGGCGAGATCGCCGTGGGGTGTAGAAAAGACGCCGGTGCGACCGCGGCCGGCCAGTTTGCCGGTGATTTTAAACTCGAACATGCCTGTTATTATATTGTATTTGTGCCTGGGGAGGGGGATTTTCTGAAGCTGGCGCCGAGGATGTTTTAGGTTTGAGAAATTTGATGGATTTAGCCTTGAAACAGGCATAAAGTATTGATACGAAGCAATAAAGCTTAATTCTAGCCTGCTATAATAGGTTTTATGAGTGATTTTGTGAAGCCGGCGGCACTAACTAAAGGAGACGTCATCGGGGTAATCGCCCCATCGGATGCAATCGAGAAAAAATATATCAGTCCAAACATCAAACTGGTGGCGGAATGGGGTTTGAAAGCCAAGCTGGGGAAGCATTTGTATTCGATGGTTGGGGATTTTGCGGCCGGGACGCCCGAAGAAAGACGCGAGGATATTTTGAAGATGATTGAGGATCCGGAAGTGAAAGTGATTTGGGCCGCTGAAGGTGGTTACGCGGCGACAGAGGTGTTACCGGTTTTTTCCAAAGAGGTGATTCAAAAACTGCGCCAGAATCCAAAATGGTTTATCGGCTACTCTGACGTTTGTATTTTATTAAATGCCCTGATGAGTTTTCGGATTGCTTCAATCCAGGGCCCGAACTTTTCCGGAATAATCGATAAAGATCAAAAGAGTCAAGACTGGCTGAGACGGATGCTTTTCGGTGAAACGGGTTTGGAGATTGGGAGTGAGGCCAATTGGAAAAGTTTTATTTCCGGTCAGGCCGAAGGAAAGTTGTTGGTCTCAAATTTGGATAGTTTGGTGGCAACGCTGGGGACGCGTTTTGATCCTTTGATGCATGGATCGGGGGATCTGATTCTGGGACTGGAAGAATGGTGGATTGAGAAAAGTACACTCCAACGACAGATTGATATGATCCTTAATCACAAAAGAGCCAGTCGGATTAAAGGAATTATTTTGGGGAGATTTATCGGTATCGGAGAGTATTCTTATCCCGCTTGGGGTAAAAAAGTAACGGCAGAATCATTGATTGAAGGTCGGGTTAGATATCGAGGAACGGGAGTTCCCTTGGCCCAGCTGGCCGACTTCGGTCATCCGATGACCCAAAGTTGGTTAGAAGAAAAAATGCCCAAACTGGCAAAGCCGCAAACATTTTTGGCGCTACCTAATGGTATTAAAGTGAGATTTACGGTTGATTCTTCTTCCGGAAGACTGCAGTTTTTGGAATCGATAACGGCGGAGAAAGTTTCTTGATTAAACTTGTTATTGACAGATATTTTTAATGTGTGATAATTAATGTGCATTCAAGAATATTGATGAAATAATTACTTGATTCATCAATATATTTTATGATACGCATAGTACAATGGACGATAGCGAACGGGGGGACCTGAAAGATAAAAAGATTCTCATCATCTATACGGAGATGGACGACTGGAGTGAAGAAGATAAGATAACGTCTGTTTTGTCGACCGATGAGATGATGGCGGAGCTGGTCGCTTTGGGTTTTTCGAAAGTATTTAAGAAAAAAGTGACCGAACCGATTGAGGAAGCTTTTATCGAATTCGATCCCGCGGAAACTATTATTTTTAACTGGGCCGAAAGTTGGGGCAGTGATGGCAGTGACTACTGGACGATTCCGGAACATCTTGAAAAATTGGGGTTTGTCTATACCGGCAGTGACCCCGAGTGTCTAAAGGAAACGATCGATAAAGTGGCGACAAAAAGGAAAATGTTAGCCAGGGGCATTTCCACTCCCTTGACGAAAATCTATGAAAGCAACGAGCCAAACGGTTGGAATATTTTTCCGGCGATTGTGAAACCGGCAAGAGAACACTGTTCGACTGGAGTAACTCGAGAGGCGGTAGTTGATAACCAAGAACAATTACACGCCCGGATCGCTTACAATCTTAGCGAGTACGGGCCTCATGGGATTATCGTCGAGGACTTTATTGAGGGGAATGAGTATAACGTGACGGTTTGGGGAAATGAAAAACCCGAAGTCCTGCCGATCGGGATGATCGATTTCTCGGGGTTTGATGACTACCATGATCGGATCTGTTCGTTTGATGCCAAATGGAGTGAGGGTTCGAAGGAGTGGAATAATACGCCGGTAATCTGTCCGGCACCGGTTGATGATGAGTTGAAAAAGCGACTCGAAGATTTGGCCCTGTCCACCTACAAACTTTTTGGGATTCGGGACTACGCCCGAATTGATATGAGGGTGAGGGACGGGATTCCCTACGTTCTCGACGTTAACTCCAATCCGGACATAACCACTTCCGGCGGTTTGGTTAGATCCATACGCAAGGCGGGCTACTCGTATGGCGAAGGCGTGGCGAAGATTCTGGCGATGGCTCTTTCCCGGATGCCGAAGTGATAGTATTGATGTAGATGAAGAAACTGTTTTGGCATCAGGTAGTTTTGTTTGGTGTTTTGGCGCTTCTGACCCTGGGGCGTTATTTGACTGGTGCAGTTGGATTTAATATGTCACTGCTGTGGTGGTGGTTGGGTGGAATAGTTGGTTTCCTATTTGTTTTTGCCGACCGGTTGGTCTATGCCTTTATGAGCCACCCGGAGGAGGCCCTTTCGCTCAGGTTAAAAGAATTGTTTGGCAAGGGGAAAATCATTAACGGTTTGGCCTTGGCGTTGGCGGAGAGAGAAAAACAAGATAAATTGATAATGAGAAGCGCCCTATTTTTGGTCGTTTGGGCGATTTTGACTGTCTTGACACTAACGTCGATAGCCAACACTTTTTCCCGCGGTTTCATGCTGGGGCTTTCGACACACCTGGTCTTTGATTTGGGTTGGGACTACTTTTTCGCGCGCAAAGATATCAATCTTTGGTTTTGGCAAATTAGAAATGTGACAAGTGCCGAGAAAAATGTTTTTGTTTGGGGAACGTTTGGCCTTTATTCATTAACAGTTTGGTTTCTGTAGTAACAGAAATTGTGAAAATTGATTGGAAATACCAGCGAGAGCAGTACGGCGCGGCGCTGATGGCGGCGGTACCGGTTTTCGTCAGTCTTTCCCTTTATATTTTTTATCGGCGGGGCTACTACGATCTGTATATTGCCAATAAGGCTTTTGCCGGGGATGCGGCTGTCCTTCTCGGAGTTGTTTTTCTTCTCGGACCATTGAGCCGTTTTTTTGTGATATTTGACCGTTACCTGCAGTATCGAAAGGAAATTGGTATAGTGGCTTTTTTTCTAGCTCTCGTCCATGGTTTGGTTTCCCTTTTTTTTCTGCCTTCGAAGTTTCCGATGTCCAGATATGTTTCGACTCTCAACTGGCCCTTTGTCTTCGGTTTGGCGGGCCTGGTGATATTGGTGATGCTTTTTTTCATCTCTAACAGTTGGGTCGAAAACCGTCTGGGGACGGAGAGGTGGTGGCGGTTACAGAATTGGGGTTTGCGGCTGGTCGTGGGGTTGACGGTTTTGCATGTTTTTGTAATGAAGATGAACGGCTGGTTGAGTTGGTATAAAGTCGGAGGAGAGGCGGCACTAGCCCATCCTGAATTACCGGGCGGCGGGCTATTGGTGGGTTGGTTTCTGGGATTTGCAGTTTTGGTTCGTTTGTCTGAGTTTGGCGGAGTGAGATTTGGGAGAATTGTTTGGTATTTTAGCGTGATAACTCTGCCGATTATCTTCGCGGTGACCTTTTGGTGGGGATTTCGGGTAGAGAAAATCAAGTCAACGGCTTGTTTTACCAGAGAACGGATTGACAGGGCGCCAGAGGAGAAGAGGTGTTTGGTGATTTTCGACAATAAGGTCTATGACATGACCAGCGCGGCGAAATGGGATTTGACCGGACATGTCGGACGCCATCTTTGCGGCAAGGAATATGACCAGGAGACAATCGAGAGGGGGCCGCATAAAATAGTGGTGATGGAGCCGTTTTTGATTGGAAAATTGTGCGAAAGATAACCCTTGACATCAGATACCCCGGCGGGTATATTGGTAATGTGACCATTGAGGAAAAAAGAAATCTTGAAATTATGCTGAGGCGGATTGGCGGTCAGGTTAACGGCATTAGTAAAATGATTAATGACGATAAGGGTTGCGAAGCGGTGATGACCCAGGTGATGGCGGCGGTATCGTCTTTGAAAAGTGTCGGGCGGACGGTTTTGGCTGACGCCACCTGCAATGTACCAAAAGAAGAATCAACCAAATTATTAAAAAGATTTCTATAATTATGGCAGCAGTCCATTTTAGCGACGCCGACTTTGAGGAAAAAGTCCTCAAGAGTCCATTACCAGTTTTGGTCGATTTTTCTGCCGAGTGGTGCGGTCCCTGTCGGATAGCGGCCCCGATTATTGATGAGTTGGCTGGTGTTTATGCCGGCAAAGTAACGATTGGGAAATTAGACGTCGATGAGAGCCAGGGGACGGCGGCTAAGTATGGGGTGATGAGTATTCCGACAGTGATCGTGTTTAAGGGCGGCAAGGAAGTTGAACGAAAAGTGGGTTTTGCCGGTAAAGGTGGTTACGAAGAAATGATTAAGAAAGTTACCGGCTAATGGCTGAAGCAAGAAACGTTATTGTTATCGGGGGGGCGTCGGCTGGTTATACGGCGGCAATCTACCTGGCCCGGGCAACGCTGTCGCCTTTGGTCTTGGCTGGGGAAAATGCCGGGGGGCAACTGATGTTTACAACGGAAGTAGAGAATTTTCCCGGTTTTTCGAAGGGGATTAGGGGACCTGATTTGATGATGGAAATGAGGGCACAAGCGGAGCGGTTTGGAGCAGAAATACAAAACGCGAACGTGACAAAAATAGATTTTTCAGGGGGGGTAAAAAGGGTTTGGGTTGGTGAAACAGAATATCAGGCGAAGGCGGTCATTTTGGCCCTGGGGGCAATGAGCCGGATGCTTAAAGTCGGTGAAGAGAATTTTTTGGGGCGGGGGGTGTCGACCTGCGCGGTCTGCGATGCCGCCTTTTTTAAGGATAAAACGGTTTTTGTTGTCGGCGGCGGTGACGCGGCCATGGAAGATGTTTTGGCGCTGGCCCGATTTACCGATAAGGTAACCGTGATTTATCGAAAGGGTGAATTTAAGGCGAGCAAGATTATGCAGGCAAGGGTTGGAGAAAAAAACACTCCGGTCCTGTGGGAGACAGAGGTAACGGGAGTTATGGGCGAGAATAAACTAGAGAAAATCAGGATCAAGGATAAAGCCGGCGAGAAGGAGTTGTCGGCTGATGGGTTGTTTTTGGCGATCGGCCATATCCCGGCGACGGACATTCTTAAGGGTCAGGTGGAGTTGGACAGTCATGACTACTTGATAACAAAGATGACCGCACCAACAGCTTTGTCCGCCAGCAACGCTGAGAGCGTAGCTCCTGCGGGCTGGCAGTCAGGCGGGCAGGCCTCGCCGCAAGCTGTGCAAGCAGGCGGGCAGGCCATGAGTAATCAAGAAATTTGGCTAAATGATTACCCGACCCAGACATCGGTAGCCGGTGTTTTTGGCGCGGGCGATATGGTCGATATCCGTTACCGCCAAGCGATTACGGCGGCAGGGATGGGCTGTATGGCGGCGCTCGACGCCGAAAAATTTCTGACGGGGACAATTCAAGGCTGGTAGTGGTAGGATAGAGTTGATGGTTTCGGAAAGAATACGAAATTTAATCTTGGGAGATCAGTTGACGAGAGACGAAAGAGAAATCCTTGAGGAATGGTTGGCTGATTGCGACGAGGATGAGTATGAAGAATATCTCAGATTGAAGAGTGACGGGGTGGAGGTTCGAGTCGATGACGAAAGTGAATTAGAGCCTGACGATGAAATGTAATAGAATTAGGAGAAATGAAACCAGCAGACAAAATTAGACAAGCGATTGAGGGGGTAGTTGGGAAGAATATCGATTTTGTGGTGGAGCATCCGGCGGATGAGAGTCATGGGGATTACGCAACCAATGTGGCGATGATGATGGAGGGTAATCCGCGAGAGTTGGCGCAGGGGCTGGCGGAGAAGTTAAAAAAGAGCGCTGTTTTGGGTGGGGTGGTGGATCTCCCCCGAATCGAGGTGGCTGGCCCGGGATTCATCAATTTTTGGTTAAAAGAGGACTGGTTGCTTTCAGAAGCTGGTGAGGTAACCCAACTAAGTGATGAATATGGGAAAGGAAACTGGGGAAAGGGACAGATTTATGAAGTTGAACATACCTCGCCAAATCCGAATAAGGCGATGCATTTGGGGCACCTTCGAAACAACGTAACGGGGATGGCGGTGGCTAATTTGTTTGAAGCGGGTGGAGTGAAAGTAATTCGGGATGCGGTTGATAACAACAGAGGGATCGCGATAGCAAAGTTGATGTGGGGATTCCTAAAGTTTGCCAAAAAAGATGGGAAAGAAACCGAAGATGTTGATTATTGGCATCTTCATCAGGATGAATGGCAAACTCCAGAAGATAAGGGGATGCGACCAGATAGGTTTGTGGACGAGTTGTATGTCAAGGGAGCGGAAGATTCTAAGAATAAGCCGGTAGAGGAAAAGGTCAGAAAGTTGGTAGTCGATTGGGAGGCGGAAAATAAGACGACTTGGGCTCTTTGGAGAAATGTTCTGGACTACTCGTATGAGGGGCAAGCAATGACTTTGGCGAGATTGGGTAACCGCTGGGATAAAGTTTGGCATGAGCACGAACACTATAAAGAGGGTAAAGCATGGGTCGATAAGGGGATCAAAAAGAAAATTTTCAAAGTTCTACCTGACGGGGCGGTATTAACTGACTTATCAAAATTCGGTTTGACGGACACAATTGTAATTAAGTCTGATGGAACGGCTCTTTATATTACTCAGGATCTAGCGTTGACTTCGTTGAAAAAAAAGACATACAAAGCTGATCGGTTGTTTTGGGTGATTGGTCCGGAGCAATCATTAGATCTGAAACAAATGTTTGCGGTCTGTGAGCAGCTGGGGATTGGAAAAGTTAGCGATTTCTCCCATATCCCTTATGGATATATGTCGATCAAGGGACAGGGGAAGATGAGTAGTCGGACGGGAAACGTAGTTTATATTGACCAGCTCTTGGACTCGGCCAAAGATGAAATCAGTAAGGTAATTAAAGAGAGGGGCTTTACAAAGAAAGAGGAAGAATCGGTTTCGGAAAAGCTTGGTGTGGGTAGTGTTAAGTATTCTATTTTGAAAGTCGGAAGAATGACGGATATGGCTTTTGACCTGGCAAGCTCAATTTCTTTTGAGGGGGATTCCGGGCCTTACTTGAATTATGTTTATGTCAGAACCAAAGGAGTGGCGAGAAAAGCTAACGACGATAAAGCGGAAGTGATAATAGATGAGTTATCAGACACTGAAAAATCAATTCTAAGGTGGATTGCCAGATTTTCTGAAGTAGTTGAGTCAGCCGGAAAAGATTTGGCTCCAAATTTAGTGTGCTCCTACTTATTTGAACTGTCACAGAAATATAATTCTTTTTATAGTAAAAACCCGATCGCGGGTGGAGGAAGATATAAGGGTAGAAGATTAACGATAAACAATGCAGTGGGACAAATAATCAAAACAGGGTTGAAACTTTTGGGAATTGAGGTGGTGGAAAAGATGTAGGAGCGGTTTTGATTTGACAACTGCTGATTTTTAAATTAGTATTGGGGAAATTGTATAAAGGCGTTTGAGGGGAGTCGCGATCTCCGAGCCTCTTGGAGAAATACAAGACGGGTAAGCCCGAAATAGCAGGAATAAGTTCATTAGGGGTGGTACCGACTTAAAGAGTCCCCCGTCTGTTTTGATATTTTCGAAATAGACGGGGGATTTTTTTGTTATTAAATACATATAGAAATGAGCGAGACTCTGAAAAAAAGTGAGGTGAAAAAGTGGGGATATCGACAACCGGTTATTTTAGTGGAGTCGCAGTCGGCGCCGATTTTGTTTGGAGATCCGGCGGAGCAGGCTTATATGCGAGGTTGTAACACAACCACGAAAGGTGATTTGGTGGTGACTGATTTTCCACTTAATCGGCTATATGTTGAGGGATATTTGAGGGACATATTGGGTTTTGATTTACCTGATTACCTAGTGATCGAACAAACAGGAGCGGGCTGTCTTTCTGAGAACTTACTTGATCCGACAAATCAAGATTGTTTGAAGAAAATGGAACAATATTGGTTGTTAAAGGGCCGACAACCGAAGCTTCAGTTTTTTAACGTGACAGAGCATGAATTGTCTTTGGTGAGAGCTTTGGGTATCGAGTCGACTTGTGGCAATCCGGAGATGGCGATCAAGGTTGGATCCAAGCCGGGGTTCAGAAGGCTGTGTGAAGGGTTGGGAATCCCAATGCCGAGAGGGGTTATTTGTCACAGTCTTACGGAAACGATCGTTGCAGTTTCTGCGTTATTGACTGAAGGGAAAGGGGCGATGATAAAAACAGAAAATGGTACTGGAGGGACAGACTTGAAAAGCAATGTAGTGATAGGAAAAGTGGATGAGGTTACGAGAAAACTGGCCGATTTTGACGGATTTTTGGGTGGCGAGTGGGTGGTAGAGGAAAAAGTTGATGGAGAAGATGGTTCGATTCACGTTTTTGTTCAAGACGGTCAAATGGCCGAAAAGTCATTTGTTTTAGGGGCAATTTCTGCAGACAACTCTTATGTTGGGGGATACTTCCCCTTTGAGCCAAGTGACGAACAAATTGGAATGATGAAAATGGTTGACGATATCTTGGTGCCGGCACTGCAAGAGCTTGGCGTGTTTGGGCACCACTGTTTTGATTTTAAGGGGGGGTACTTTTTGGAAGATAACGTCCGACCGGGAGCGCTGGATTTCATTCACGGAATGGTGGTCCGAATCGCGGAAAAACATTTCGAGGGGAAATCTTACGCATACTGGCACTGCCATGTGGCAACAAGCGGATCGACTAATTTCGAAAGAGTTTACGAGACACTTTCTGAATATCTCGATCCCAAAAACGCTAAAGATGGTTGTGTGGCGATGGTAAGTAACCAGGAGGTGTTGCCTTTTGGAAGATCGCTTGACTTAACTGCAATTAACTTTGGTGATGATGCGTCGGTGGAGAAAGCGAAGGAATTCTTTACTGAGCTAGAGATATTAGCAAAAGAGAAACTTTGATATGGATGGCCTAACCTTGTTAAAACAATTAATTGCAATTAGATCTTACAGCGGTGAGGAAAAGAAATTGGCAATGTTTATTGCCGGTTGGTTTCGGAAGAGGAAAATAAAAGCAAATTTCCAAAGAGATAATCTGATCGTCTTTTTGCCCGGAAATAATTCCAAGAAAGCTTTTATCTTTAATTCGCATATGGATACGGTTTCGGCTGGTGACCGCTCGCTCTGGAAATTCGATCCCCTGGTGCCGACGATGGTCAAAAATAAATTGGTGGGGTTGGGAGCCAGTGACATGAAGTCGGGGTTGGCGGCGGCAATGTTAACTTGTGAAGCATTTTCAAAGGCGAAACCGGAGGTTGATTTGTGGTTTACCTACGTAGTTAGAGAAGAGCAAGATGGTTCGGGGACGAATAACTTTGCCAAATGGTTTCAAGAGAGGGGCTATCACAAAAAATATGAACAGATTGGGGCCATATTTACGGAACCGACGGGATTGTCTGAAGTGGAACACGGACACCGGGGAAACTTGTTTTTGGTCGCGACAGCGACCGGAGATTCGGGACATGCGAGCAGACCAGGGGACATAAAAATCCATGCAGTGAAAAAAATGCTAGAGTTTGCACATGTGTTAGAAGAAGAAATGAAAAGATGGCAGAAAGAATACAAAAGCGAAATATTCGATCCGCCGACGGTTGGCGTATTCACCTCAATAGAGGCGGGAGTAAGGGGGTGTGGTGAAATAGTCGTGGTGGAGTCGGTGAACAAATTCCCATCGAGTTGCCGGGCGACTTTTGACGTGCGATCTGTCCCCGGTTTTCACGAAGAGGCATTTTCAAAGATTGCAAGTTTGGGAAAGAAGCAAGGTGTTAAGGTGGAATTGCTCTTTCCGGCGGCGCCGTCTGGTTTTACAAAAGCAGATGACAAACTAATCACGGTGATAAAGAAGACAGTGGGTAAGGTGAAATTGACAGTCAGCCAGGGTTCTGCCGATATGGGTTTTCTTTCCGAACTGGGAGTGAAGGCGATTATTTTTGGACCTGGTGAGAAACAACAGTGTCACGTGGTGAATGAATACTGCTATCCGGATCAGGTGGAGAAAGCGGCTGGGATTTATCAAAAAGTCGTTTCGGATTGGGCCGTGTGATATCCTTGGCCCATGAAAAAGGAGTGGTGGGCACATCGGTCCGTGGATAGTAGTGGTAGGGTTGTAGAGGTTCTTGTCGGAACGCATCAGGTAGCGTTGGTGATAGAGTTTGACAGCAATGGAGAAATAATGTCAGGACTGTATCGACCGGAAAAAGGACTATTGGTGAGTGTAGATCCGAGGGTTCCGAAGCCGCAGGAATTGTATCGGGATGTGGCTTATTACCGTTTTTGTGACTTTTTGGGTTGGCAGGGGGTGGCCCCCGTCTTTCCTTGGCAACTTGAGCCGGGAGATAAGGGTGTAATTCGGCCATATTGGAAAGTGATAAAAAACATGGAGATTTATCATTTTGGTAAAAAGAAACTGGATGGTGGTGACCGCTTGTTCTGGAGGCGACTGGCTCTGGCCGATTATATTTTTGGGGTTGGCGACAGGGTCAGCAATGATTTTCTGATTACCCAAGATGGTACCCAAGTGGTGGATAGCGGTTTTTCTTTCCTGCCAGAACTAAACTTTCCTTATCAACAATCGATTATTCGCGACCTGTATAGGGGCGATAGCGTTGATGATTCACTGCTTACTGACTTGGAGCGACTACGGCAAGACTTTGATCCAAATTATGTTGATGGCTTGATCGGAGAGATTGAGTTGTACTGGGTTTGGGAACGGGTGCGAAGGATTCGGTCTGAGAAGACGTTTTGTTGACTTGATATTTCGTGTTATATTTGTTGTAGGATGCAAGTGCGTCGGCGTAGAACAATTAGCAATGATTTAACGGAATACCCGCTCTAATGGCGGGTTTTTTGTTATGAGCAGACAAAATCCGGAAAGAAGAGAGGCCTTAGGAAGGAATGAGGTGGGTATAAATGAAGAAGTGGATCGGTTGGCGACGACTTTATCTTGGGGTCCGACCGGGGTAGAAGCAGTTTTGGCAACTTTGATTCCGGAAAAGCACAGTTTGTTTTTCGACAAGATGGACGTGCTGTTGGCAAGAAGGCAGTACGAGGCCTTTCATGACACGCTTGAAAGAAGAGGTTGTTGTGTAATCAGGGTGAGAGACTTGGCAACGGAGGCGTTATTAAGAAGAGGTGGAGTGATGCCAGCCAAAAGTTTGGCGGAACTGAGGGGGAGAATTATTGCAAAGGCTGACACTCTTGTTCATAAGTATGGAAGAGGTATGAGAGAGGTGGGTGATTGTATCGCGGAGGTCCTGGTCGAAGACGCGGCCCTTTACGGAGAAGAGGGGGCGATTAGGTTGAATGCGATTCTGGCCCAAGTGGATACCGATTTTCTGCCGATGGCGAACCTATTATTTGGACGGGATCAAAGCAACGTGGTGGGCGACATCTTGCTTTGGTCAAACATGATGCATGAAATTCGCCGTCCAGAAGTAGATTTGTGGATGATAGCGACGGAATCATTACTGGCTAATATCAAAACGACGGTGGTAACCGGTTTGGGCAGACTGGAAGGTGGAGATACGATTGTCCATAGGGGCAACTGCTTTGTGGGAGTTGGTGGCAGATCGAATCTAGCCGGTGTTGAGCAAATTGCACCGTCAGTTTTGGGTGCCGGCTTCAGGATGTTTGCGGTTTATCATCCCGAGAGAGACGCGGGTTTGCGTGAGCACCAAACAACCATGCATTTGGACACTTTCTATATGCCCGGTCCAAAAAATACCGCAGTTGTATTAATGGAAGAGGCTCACGAAAGAACATTGCTGGAAGTAGTGGAAAACTCTAATGGAGTGAGATTGGAACCGAGAGGTACTTTTGCCGATTATCTGCTGGAGTCAGGAGCGGACATCATTCCTTTGACCCGAGAACAACAACTGAACTACCAGGCAAACTATGTGGTGTTGGATGAGAAAAGCGTCATGTTGACCATCTACGGCGATGGCTATCTGAAGGGGGAATTTGAGAAGCGGGGGGTGGAGGTCGTGGACGGCGATTTGAGCGCCATCACCAATGGATACGGTGGAGCCCACTGCTCTTTGACGCCCATACTTCGAATTTAGGAGCGCTCCCCCCTTGATCTGTAGTAAAATTGTAGTGAATATTTGTTTTTGACAAACATGTATAACAAGGCAGATAACGAAAAAATTGAAGAGATTTTGAGCCGGGGGGTGGCGAATATTATTCCCGGTAAAGAGGCTTTGGAACAATTACTGACCTCGGGCAGAAAATTAAATGTTTATTTCGGGATTGATCCGACCTCGACCAGGATCCATCTGGGGAATGCCGTCCCATTGCGGCGACTGCAGCTGTTTGTCGAACTGGGCCACAAGGTCACCTTCTTGATCGGTGATTTTACGGCTCTGATTGGCGACACTTCGGATAAGGAGAGCGAGAGGCCGGTGCTGACTTATGAACAGATCGAGGGGAACTTTAAGACATACAAGGAACAAGCCGAGAAATTCCTGGATTTCTCGAAGGTAAAACTGGTTCATAACAGTGACTGGCTCCAGAGCATCAATTTTCCGGGGGTAGTGAAGCTGATGCGCCACTTTAGTTTAAATGACTTTATCAGTCGGGAACTAATTAAGAAGCGGCTGACGGAGGGAAAGAGTATCTCGCTGCCGGAGGTGATCTACCCGGTAATGCAGGGCTATGACTCATATTTCCTGGATACCGATATTCAGATTGGCGGGACCGATCAGGTCTTCAACATGCAGGCAGGGAGAACCCTACAAAAAAACTTACGCAAGAAAGAGTCGTTTATCATTGAAAATGAGTTCCTGCCCGGCACCGATGGCCGGAAGATGAGCAAAACCTGGGGGAACGGAATTTATCTGACCGATACCCCGGAGGACATTTATGGCAAGGTGATGTCGATCTCTGATGAGGTGATCGAATCGTACTTTGTCTTGGCGACATCACTACCGACGAAAGAAGTCGAGGAGTATAAAAAAAGGCTTTCGGGTGGGGAGAATCCGATGGTCATTAAGAAGGAATTAGCCCGGGTAATCGTCACCGAGCTTTATGATGAGGAAGCGGCTAAAAAAGCCGAGGCCCACTTTGCGACGACGGTGGTCAGTAAGCAGCCGGCCGAGGACGTAGTGGTGGTGAAACTGACCAGCCTGAAGCTACTGATGGATGAACTAGTTGGCTTTGTTTTGGAAAATAATTTAGTTGAAAGCAAATCGGAGTTTCGCCGTCTGCTCGAACAGGGAGGAATCTACCTAAATGAAACCAGGGTTGAGAACGACGTCAAAGAACTGAGTCTGAATAGCGGTGAGAATGTAGTGCGGGTGGGAAAACGCAAATACTTGAAGCTTTCCGTGGAGTAGAATAGAGCCATTATGGCGGACGAAAAAGCAAACCAGCTGGAAGAAAATCTTGACCCACGCGACCATCGGGTTTTGGGGCGGGAATTGGATCTGTTTACTTTTTCGGATACGGTTGGCAAGGGTTTGCCGCTGTGGACCTCTCGGGGGACGACTTTCCGACGGGAACTGGAGAGATTTATTGTCGATACCGAACTGGCCTGGGGCTACCAGCACGTGATGACGCCCGATATTGCCAAGATAGATTTGTATAAGAAGTCGGGCCACTATCCCTATTACAAAGAAACAATGTACGCGCCGATCCAGGTCGAAGAGGAAGAGTTTATGCTCCGGCCGATGACCTGCCCGCACCACTTTGAATTGTTTTTGTCCCGCCCCAGAAGCTATCGCGAGCTGCCGATGCGAATTGCGGAGTTGGCCAAACTCTATCGCTACGAATTATCCGGGGTTTTGTCGGGGTTAACTAGGGTTAGGTCGTTCTGCTTGGCCGATGCCCACATCATTTGCGCCGACGAGGAGCAAATGAAGACTGAAATTAAACTGGCTCTCGACCTAATCGAGTATGTGGCCGGTGTTTTCGGATTGAAAATGGGCGAGAACTACCGTTATCGCCTGTCTTTGGGTGATCGAGCGAAGACAAAGAAATATTACGACGATCCGGCGGCGTGGGATAAGGCCGAGGAGGGACTGCGCCAGGTATTAAGGGAGCGGCAGTGCGACTTTTTTGAGGCGGCGGACGAGGCGGCATTTTATGGACCGAAGATTGATATCCAAATGAAGAAAATCAATGGCCAGGAGGACACCGCTTTTACGGTTCAGTATGACTTTGTTATGCCGAAGCGGTTTGATTTGAAATTTATCGATAAAGACGGAAGCGAAAAACTAGCGCTGGTGGTGCACCGGTCGAGTATCGGGGCGATAGAAAGAAGCGCCGCCTTTTTGTTAGAGCATTTCAATGGCAATTTACCGGTGTGGCTGTCGCCTGTCCAGGTAGCGGTCTTGCCGGTTAGCGAAAAGACGGCTGACTATGCCAGGGAAGTTGGAACGGCGATGAAAGAAGCCGGAATTCGCTACGAGACGGCGGAGGAGGCGGAGAGCTTGGGCAAAAAGATTAGAAACGCCGAAGCGATGAAAATTCCTTATATGCTTATTGTTGGCGAGAAAGAAGCCGAAAGCGGTCAGGTCTCTGTCCGCGCCCATGGACAGAAAGATGGGGGGACAATGGAGCTTCCGGCTTTTGTCGAAAGGATCAAAAAAGAGATTGAAACGAAGGCGTTGCCTGGAATTTAATAGTCAATAATGTCGAGGTCGTAAGGATTTGTGAAAATTGTCCAAACTTGGTTGGAGTCAAGATGGACGAGGGTGTCGATGGTGTCGAAAAGTGAATGGAGTTGTTCTCTTGGCACTATAAATTTGGAAATTGGAGCCTGCATAAGTTGTCCCGTGTGGCAGTAAAATTCCAATAGATTCTTGCCGGTGACATTTCCAATATCTCCCCTCCTGACTTTGATGGTGGTTCGGTAGAGTGTAGTAGTCCAAGGGTCAAAGCGTGGTTTGTCCATAATGGATAAACAATTCTCCTTGTTGTGCATGACTTATAGTACTACTCGAGCCTGATGATGGCAAGAGAGGAGGAGAACAGGGTAAAATGTGTTGATATGGCTAGCCGAATTGATGAAATCCTAGCGGAGAGGCGGCGGAAGATTGAAGAACTAACTCGCTTAGGTATTGATTTGTACCCGGCCAGGAGCCAGAAAGACGCGGCTAATGGCGAAGTGGTGGCTAATTTTCCTAAATATGAGGGCAAGAGCCTTAATCTAACGGGTAGAATTGTCAGTTGGCGGGAGCATGGCAAGCTTACCTTTGGTCATCTCTATGACCAGTCGGGGAAAATTCAGTTGTTTATCCGGGCTGAGGCGATTGAGCCGACGAGTAGAGAAAAGCAGGTCTTGGGTTTTGGTGATCTGAAACTTTTGGATGTGGGTGACTTTATTCAAGTTTTCGGGGAAATCGTTAAGACCAAAACGGGTGAAGTGTCGGTCTTGGCGGCGACAATAAAATTGCTGACTAAATCGCTAAGACCTTTGCCGGAAAAATGGGCGGGGATCAGGGACCCGGAGACGGCGTTTCGGAAGCGCTATCTCGATCTACTGATGAGCCCGGAGAAAAAGGAAAGATTTGAACGAAAAGCGAGGTTTTGGGAGGCGAACCGGAAATTCATGAAAGATCATGGTTTTATCGAGGTAGAGACGCCGGTTTTGGAGACAACTGTCGGGGGCGCCGATGCGCGACCTTTTGTAACTCACATGAACGCCTTGGATCAGGATTTTTACCTGCGAATTTCAACCGAGCTGTATGAGAAAAGACTATTGGCTGGAGGTTTCGAAAAAATATATACCCTGGGGCCGAACTTTAGGAATGAGGGTATGGATGATGAACACCTGCCGGAATACTACCAACTGGAGTGGTACTGGGCCTATGCCGACTATCACGACGGCATGAAGTTCGTCAAAGAGATGTATCGGTACGTGGCCCGTGAGGTTTATGGGCGGACGAAGTTTACCAGCCGGGGGATGACTTATGATTTGGCGGATGAATGGGAAGAAATCGACTACGCCAAGGTGATTAAAGAAAAACTGGGGGTTGATATTTTCAGCTCGACCGATGGGGCGATGATGAAAGTGGTGAAGGCGAAGGGGCTAAAGTTGGGAGGGGATATTAATCGGGCCAGATTGATTGATAATCTATGGAAGTTGGTAAGGAAGGATATTGCCGGACCGGCTTTTCTCACCAATGAACCGAAGTTTATGTCGCCGTTGGCGAAGAGCAAACCGGAGAACCCGGAAGTGACGGAGAGATTCCATGTCATTATCGCCGGGTCGGAAATTGGGAATGGCTATTCGGAGTTGAATAACCCGGTGGATCAGAGAGCGCGGTTAACGGAGCAGCAAAAAGCCCGGGAAGAAGGTGATGAGGAAGCGCAGATGATGGATCCCGATTTTGTCGAGATGCTGGAGTACGGTATGCCGCCGACCTGTGGTTGGGGCCACTCCGAAAGATTATTCTGGTTCCTGGAGGACGTTTCCGGGCGCGAGGGGACGCTTTTCCCGCCACTTAGGAAGAAAGACTAGTCCTACAACGCTCGCGCTTCGCAGGATGGTCAGTGATATATCACTGACCACATTCGGTTTTGACTTTCTCAATGAGGACTTGGCAGAAGGCCTTGCCGGCTTCGGATTTGGCGGCCTTGATTTGCTCCTCGGCTATTTCCCCGGCTTTCTTTTTGACATCCTCGATGACGGTGTTAACGACATTAGAAACGGCGTTATTGCTGGTAGCGGCGCCGCTAACTTCACCCGGCGTCTGGGTTTTGTTTTCCCCGGTGGTGTTACCGGGGAGGGGAATTTGGAAGTTGTCAGGGAGGAAGTCGTTAATAGTTTTGATGGCGGGGTGAATGATTTCGGCGCCGAGGACTTCCGGTTTGATAATCGGTTCGAGGACGGGTTTGAGACGGGGATAGAGCTTGTAAACGCCAAAGACAGCGGCCAGGAGGAGAGCGATGCGGGCGATTGAGGCGAACATATAACTAGTTTAGCGCTTCCCCGGGGGTCATGCTTTGTTTGGGTACGAGTTTGCCAAAGTCCTGATCGTAGGTGACTAGGACCAGACCGGTTTTAATTTGCGACGCGATCAGGCAGTCAGCGTATTTAATCTTAGTTTTGAAATAAAGCTTCAGGGCCGTTTTACTGTTTGTCTTTTCGATTATGGTTAAATTTCTGATTCTAAGAATATTTTCTAAGGTTTTTTTGATTTCCGGGAGGGTAAGCCGGTAGTAGGTTTTTAGGGTGTAAGCCAGTTCAAAAATGGTAACGTTTGAGACATAGGGGAGTATTTTCCCCACCTCTATGCGCTCGAAGAGTTTTTGGCATTGGGCAAATTGCGTTGGGGAATCCTCCAGGATGTAGCGTAGCCAGACGTTAGTATCGATCAGGGCTTTAAGCACGGCTGTAGTCAATATAATCGCGGATTTTATCGATATTGATTTTTTTGGTCGGCTTTTTACCTTTAAGCGAGCCAGCCAGCATTAAAATGGCAGATTCTTTGACGGGTTCGATAATGATTTTATTACCGTCAGCACGGATGACGGTCCGGCCGTGTCTGGTCAGGCCAACCGCCTTTCTGATAGAAACCGGAATGTGAAGTTGGTACCGGGGAGTGATAGTAGTCTGAGCGATCATCAATATTACTTATACAGTATTGCAAACTGTTTGTCAATATCACAGACTTGCTATTGTCTTTTATCGCGATAGACGGATCGATGTTAAACTAGGTAGAGATGAGATACATCTTTGTCTCGGGCGGTGTCGTTTCCGGTTTGGGTAAGGGGATAACTTCGGCGTCGATTGGAACAATTCTTCAGGCTAAGGGAATAGAGGTGACGGTGGTGAAAGTGGACATGTATCTAAACATCGATGCGGGGACCATCCGGCCTCAGGAGCATGGCGAAGTTTTTGTGACCGAGGACGGGTTGGAAACGGACCAGGATCTGGGGAATTACGAGCGTTTCTTGAGCAAGTCGTTAAGGCGGGAAAACTATATGACCACCGGACAGGTCTATAAAACGGTTATTGATCGGGAGAGAGCTTTTGGCTATGAAGGTGAGGATGTCGAGGCGATTCCGCACGTGACCGATGAAATTATTGGACGGATAGAAAAAGCGGGAGAAATGAATAAAGCTCAGGTGGTGATTATCGAATTGGGTGGGACGGTGGGGGAATACCAGAACAGTTTGTTTTTCGAGGCCAGTCGAATCCTCCGTTTGCGCCAGCCCAAAGATGTAATTTCCGTCCATGTAACTTATTTACCGTTACTGGCCAATGTCGGCGAATTAAAGAGCAAGCCGGCGCAACAGTCGGTAAAACTACTGAACGCGATGGGGATCCAGCCCGATTTTGTAGTGGCAAGGAGCGTGGCGGCGATCGATAAAAAGAGACGGGAGAAACTGGCGGTATTTTGCAATCTATCTGATGAGGATATTATCGCGGCGCCGGATCTGCCCAGTATTTACCAAGTACCTCTATTTCTTGACGAACAGAAATTTGGGGAAAAAATAATGACCAAACTTGGTTTAAGAAAGAGAACGGTAACCGGAGGTTTGGAAGCGTGGAAAAAGTTTGAAGAAGATCGTCGGGTGGCCAAAAAGAATGTAAGAATCGCGATGGTGGGTAAGTATTTCGCGACCGGAGACTACAAGTTGGCGGACTCTTATGTTTCGGTGATCGAGGCGCTCAAGCAGGCGGCCTGGCGGGAGGGCGCTGCCCCGGAACTGACCTGGATTGATTCGGCCGAATATGGGGATGGAAAATTAAGCCTGTCCGGATTTGATGGCATTATTGTGCCCCAGGGGTGGGGCAAGCGGGGGGTGGAAGGCAAACTAAAAGCGATTAGGTATGTCAGGGAAAACAAGGTGCCCTACCTGGGTCTGTGTTTTGGAATGCAGATGGCGGTAATTGAGTTTGCCAGAAACGTTTTGAGGTTACCCGGGGCGAATACGACCGAGGCGGATCCGAAAACGAGATACCCGGTGATCCACATCATGCCGGCGCAGGCGGAATATTTGGCTAAAAAACAATACGGGGGGACGATCCGGTTGGGCTCCTGGCCATGCGTCATCAGGCCGGGAACGAAACTGGATAAAATTTACAAAAAGTATGGCAATAATTCCGCTGGGCCGTGGCGGCAGTCAAATGGTTTGAATGTCGCGCCGGCCGGAACAACAAATGTAATTTATGAGCGACACCGCCATCGTTATGAATTCAACAACGAGTATCGGGAAAGGTTTGAAAAAGCGGGGATGGTCATTTCGGGGACGTCACCGGACGGCGAGTTGGTGGAGGCGGTTGAATTGTCTAACCACCCGTTTTTTGTCGGAACCCAGTTTCACCCGGAATACATCGCCCGGCCGATGACGCCCCACCCGATTTTCCTGGCCTTCATTAAGGCGACGCTGAAATAAGATAGAATACTTGTTGATGGCGAACCTAAGGCGAATTTTGAACGGTTTAGACGTAGGTAGAATTCCTGATATTGAAATTGATCAAATCACGCCCGATTCTAGAAAGGTTAAATCCGGAACCATTTTTGTAGCCTATTCTGGCGTGGAGGTAGACGGCCATGATTTTATCGACCAAGCTATTGAAAAAGGGGCGGTGGCGGTTGTCGGGGAGAAACCGATTGGGGATTTGGCGGTGCCTTATTTCCAAGTGAGAAACGGGCGATTGGCGTGGGCGAAAATGGTGGCCAATTTTTATGATAACCCCGAGAAGAAACTAACTATTATTGGGGTGACGGGGACGGACGGCAAGACAACGACAACCAATTTGATTTATCAAATGCTGATTGCCGCCGGGATAAAAGCGGCAATGGTTTCAACAATCAAAGCAGTCATTGGCGATAAAGAGTATGACACGGGGTTACATACCAGTTCACCCGACCCGGATGTTTTGTGGCAATGGTTAGTGCAAATTGTGGCGACGGGACAAACCCATGTTGTTTTGGAGACAACCTCCCATGGTTTGGCCCAATACCGCTTTGGTGACATTAAGTTCGACGTCGGGGTTTTGACCAACCTGGCGCACGATCATTTGGAGTTCCATAAGACTTTCGAAAACTATCGAGACGCCAAGGCCCTGCTTTTTGAAAAAAGTAAGGTTTCGGTAATCAATGAATGTTCGGCGGAAGTGGAGTATTTCAAATCAAAGGCGGCCGCAAAGGCAATTTCTTATGATGTCAGGAAAGAAATCAGGGGTGTCGTCCATCAAGATGGTGATGAAATTTGGCAGGAGTTTGAAATGCAAGTTGGGGAGGAGTGGAGGAAAGTGAAGACCAGACTGCTGGGAGACTATAATTTGGAAAATGTTTTGGCGGCGGCCAGAACGGTAACGGAATTGGGGGTTAGTGAAAAATATATTCTGGCCGCGATAGCGGAGTTCGAGCCTCTTGCGGGGAGATTCCAGGTGATTGTGAATGACCGTGGTTTTCGGGCCATTGTCGATTTTGCCCATACGGAACAGGGGATTCGATCGGTTCTTGGTATGGTGAGAGAACACCTCCGAAAAGACGATGAGAGAATCGTTGCCGTCTTTGGTTGTAATGGCGGGCGTGATCAAAGCAAGCGGGCACCAATGGGGAAAGCCGCTTGTGAGTTAGCTGATATGGTGGTGGTGACGACAGAGGATCCGAGAAAGGAACCGGTCGAGCAAATCTATAAACAGCTTGAGGAAGGATGTTTGGCGGCGGGTGGAGTTTTGAATAAAACTTTTTTTCGTGAGGACAATCGCAGGAAAGCAATCGATTTTGCCATCAACAAACTGGCTAAGAAAGGTGATTGGTTGTTGTTTTTGGGAAAGGGTCACGAGAAGAGTATGAATGTAGGTGGAGTAGAAACACCCTGGGATGAAGCATCAATAGTCAGAGGATCTTTATGAAAAAAGAAAATTGGCAAAAATATTTTTCCGGGAAGAAAATTACGATGATGGGATTGGGTCTTCTTGGCCGGGGTATTAATGTAGCCAAATTTTTGGCGCAGCATGGTGCAACCTTAACTATCACCGACTTGAAAACCGAAGAAAGGTTGGCGTCATCGCTGGCGGAACTGACGCCATACGAAAAACAAATTACTTATAATACACCCGGCTGTCTAGAGGCTAAAGTTTGACTTCATCTGCTATAGTGTTAGGACATGGTGGAAAAGACCCGTGAGATGATACGTGGGTATCAGAGGTTAGAGATTGGAAAAAACATTGTTTCCTGTCCGTATTACATGAATGTAGCCAAGAGATCTGTTGTCAGTCTCTTAGAGAAAGCGGGTGTTTTCGGTAATGGAATTGAGAAGTTTTCTTTGTTGTGGAAGCAGGCAGCGGTTGATTTTGGTAGATTCCAAGGAAAGGGTTTGCCGGAGGAGATTGCTCTGGCCGCTTTGCAAATAAGTAAAAAGATCGGTTTGTCTATTGAAAACGCTGAACCAGCAACGGCTGTGGAAGTGATGAAGCATTTGGGATTGGGGATAGACTGCTCCGGCTTTGTATTTAACGTATTGAAGTATGCTTTTGGGTCAAGTGGAGGACTGGGAGAATTTATGGATGGTTTGGACTGGGCAGATACTGATAAACGCGATGCAAGCAGAGCCGGGGTGTTCGTTTTTGCCGGTAAGGCTTCTTATGTGGTTGAAGCCTCTAGTTTACGAGGATTGGACCTATTACTGATGAGGGGATTGAGTGGTAAATATACGCACATAGCCTTATTGCTGGCTACGGGTGAAGATGAATTTGAGGTAGCGCAGTCAACGCTTCTTGCGGTGCCGACGGGTATTAACCTCAGTAGAATGAAAGTTGTTGGATTAAACCCAGTTTTTGAATTTACTCCTGGATTGGGCAAGAGGTGGGAGGAAATATTTGCTGAGGGAAGAATTGAATTCAGGAGATTGGTGGCGCTAAATGGTTAAATGTTGACTTCGTCTGCTAGAGTATTAGGACATGAGTGAGACAGTCAGGATTACCGGAGGAAAGAGATTGAAGGGCGTGGTGACACCGATCGCAAATAAAAACGCGTTGTTGGCTGTAATTCCGGCGGCGGTGCTTTCTGATGAGACGATTACTTTTCGGAAGGTGCCTAAAACCACTGATGTGGTCAAGCTTCTGGCCATCATTGAAAAATTGGGCGGAAAGATAGTCGATAATGGTGCCGGAGAAGTAAAAATAAACTGTAAAAACCTGGATTCGTATCGGGTAGATGAGCAGTTGGGGGGGTCTTTCCGGGCTTCTCTTAATTTTGTCGGGCCGCTTTTGGCCCGTTTCGGGATCGCGGAAGTACCGATGCCAGGAGGTTGTGACCTGGGGATGCGGTCGATTGAAGCCCACACGAGTGTATTTGCCAACGTGGGGGTAGAGATTGAACGGATTGGTAACTACGTCCGTTTCCGGGTGCCTCTGGTGAAAGCGAGAAAATATCGGGTCTGGCAGATTGAGGCGAGCGTGACGGCGACGGAAAACTTCGCCATGTACGCGGCGGGAATAAAGTCAGAGATAGAACTGATTGATGCGGCCTGCGAACCGCACGTTACTGATGTAATACGGCTTTTGAAGTCGATGGGGGCGAAAATTACCGGAATGGGTTCAAACCACCTGATGATCAAGGGGAACAGGAAACTTCACAAAGCAGTGTTTACTCCCAGACCGGATTTTATCGACATCGCGGGGATGATCGTGGCGGCGGCCGTGACCAATGGCGATGTGATAATTAAAGGGGCCAACGTGCCCGAGATTGTCGATGGAATGATTAACTGGTTTAGCATGTTTAATATCGTTTTTGAGAGGAAGAATAAAGATTTGCGGGTTTATGTGGGCAAGGGAGGGCTGATTACCGACGTTAACAAATCGGGCTTTCCTTTAGCGGCGCCTAACTTGCCGAAATTTGTACCTCGGCCGTGGCCGGGTTTTCCGGTCGACGCGATTCCAGTGATCGCCACCCTGGCAAGTAAGTCAAAAGGGAGACTGCTACTTCAGAACTGGATGTATGAGAGCGGACTTGATTTTGTCAGGGAACTTAACTTTTTGGGAGCCGATATTTTTATGGTCGATCCCCAGCGGATTATTATTAACGGGCCGGTGACATTTTCGGGTGGTGAAGTGACGCCGCCGACGGTGATTCAAGCGGTGAAGGCAATATTTCTTGCGGCTTTGGCCGACCCGGTGGTGACGGTAATTCACGGGATGGATACTCTGAAAAGAAGATACCCAAATATCATTGAGGTCTATAAAAAATTAGGGGCCAAAATTGAAGTAGTTTCCGGGCCGATTCACAAAGTAAAATGAGGGTATGAAAGCAAAAAACGTAATGGTAGTCTATGGCGGCGTTAGCCCGGAACACGAGGTGGCGGTTATTACCGCTTTGCAGGTGATGAATGCGTTGCGGAAAGCAAACTTCACGGTAATGCCGGTATATATCAGCAAACAAGGAAATTGGTTTTTGGGTGGAGAGGATTATTTCAAACCGGAAACATATAAGGACCTGGTAAAAGTGGAACGATTGGGGAAGCGGGTAATCCTTTCACCAGATCGCGACTATGGTTTGTTGACAAAAGGCTTTTTGGGATTCGGTCCAGCCGAAATGCAACCCGATGTTGTTTTCCCGGTGGTCCATGGTAAGAACGGCGAAGACGGGACGCTCCAGGGGCTATTTGAATTGGCCAATATCCCCTATGTGGGTTGCGGAGTAACGGCCAGCGCGATCAAGATTGATAAATATATTGCCAAGAAAGTGGCGGAGGGTTTGGGGGTTAAAGTTCTACGTGACTGGTTAGTCGTTAAGGGCGAACAGGCAAAACTTCCAGGAGTTAAATACCCCGTGATTGTAAAGCCGGTTGGTCTGGGAAGCAGTATCGGCTTAACCCGAGTCGAAAGAGAGAGTGAACTAGCTGATGCCCTTGAAGTAGCATTTTGCTATGACGACCGGGTGATGATTGAGGAAGCGGTTGATGGTCCAAAAGAGGTGAATGTTTCCATCATTGGTAACAATCCGTATGAATTGTCGATTACCGAACAGCCGGTAGCCAGCGGGGAAACATTATCTTTTGCTGATAAATACACCAGTGAATCGGGTAAAAGTCAGGGGATGGCCAGTGCCCAAAGATACATTCCGGCCAGGGTAGATGCCAAAATAATTAAGTCGGTGGAGGAGAACGCGTCGAAGTTTTTCCGCGCCATTGGTGGGAAGGGAATCGCTCGGGTCGACTTCATGGTTGATAAAAAAGGAACTGTTTATTTTAACGAAATCAACACCATGCCCGGGTCGCTCGCCTATTACCTTTGGGAAAAGAGCGACTTGCCTTTTCCGAAATTGGTGAGCCGATTAGTTGAGTTGGCAGTTACCGATTTTTCCCGGAAACAGGAGCTGATTACGACCTTTGAAAGCAATATTCTGGCCGGTTTTGCCAGCCGGGGATTGAAGGGAAATAAGGGAAGATGAAAAGCAATTGGCGAAGAAACGAAATTTTGGCGCCATACACGACGCTACGGATTGGCGGCCCGGCCGACTATTTTTTTGTCGCCAAGACTGAAAAAGAGTTGGTAGCGACGATAAAGGAGGCACGCCATTTAAAACTACCAGTTATGATTCTAGGTTGGGGAAGCAATGTCTTAATTTCCGATAAGGGTATCCGTGGTTTGGTGATAAAAAATGAAACAAGCGAAATGAAGATCGAAGAAGCCGCTGACGGCGTCAATGTCTCCGATGCGCCACGAGACAAAGCAAGATGGCAGAGTGATAAAAAGAAGGGGACATTCAAATATGAATTTACCGACCTCAATTATGACGAAAGTGATGCCCCAAGAGTTAAAGTCACTTTGTCGAGTGGTCTTTCGCTGCCGAAGGTGATCAATGATTTGTTGGACCGAGGGATTACCGGCCTGCAATGGTTTGCCAGAATCCCCGGGACAATTGGGGGGGCGGTCCACAATAATATTCATGGCGGAACACATTTCTTTTCGGAATTTGTCGACAGTGTTAAAGTTTTAACCAGAGAGGGAGAGGTTGTGAAACTAGGTGCCAAAGGACTGGAGCTAGCGTATGACCAGTCCCGCTTTCACGGTTCAAGCGAGATAATTCTGTCAGCGACGCTCAATTTGTTTCGGGGGGATGCCGAACGCGCAAGGGTAGTAGCTTTTGAGTGGGCGAAGCGAAAAAGTCTCCAGCCGTCCCGGTCGGCGGGCTGCACCTTTAAAAATATTAGCAATGACGACAAAGAGAGGCTTGACCTGCCGACTACTTCCGTCGGGTATATCGTCGAACATATATTGAAAATGGGAGGTTTCAAAGTGGGCGGGGCTGCGGTTTCGGCCGCCCACCATAATTTCATCGTCAATGCCGGTGGGGCGACGGCGACCAATTATTTGGCGGTGATGCGCGAGATTCAAAAGCGGGCGAAACAAAAGTTGGGGATTGAATTGGAGCCGGAGATAATTTTGTTGGGAGAATTTTAAAAATTATCTGGTAAATCATTTTCGAGAAGGATCCAGTCGTATTTTCGCGAGAAGGCGTCAATGGTAGGCCAAACGGAAGAATTATTTTCCAGGTAGTCGACCTTGACTTTGCCGGCGATGCCGCGGGCGAGATTTTCGGTCCGTTCGGATCGGCCCACCAGAACGATTTGGTCAAAAACTTCGGCGGCGAGGACGCCAATCCTTTCGTGGATGGCGGCGGTGTGCGTCCCTAGTTCGATGATGCCCGGAGTGATGAGAGCTTTTTTGCCCGGTAGGCCTTTCAGGTCGGAAATGATTTTGCTAAAACCCATTTCGTTACTGCTGTAGGCGTTGTCGATGAGGATGGCAGCGCCAATCTTTACCAGTTCCAGCCGGTGGGGTGATGGGGTAATGTCACGAACGATATTTTGAATTGCCGTCGGATCAATTCCCAAGATGAAGGCCATGCCAATGGCGCCGATCAGATTTTCCAAATTGCTGGTGCCAAAGAGTTTCGTTTCAAAACGATAGACTTTTTGTTTGCAAACGACTTCGAGGACGGACCCTGAAGGGGTGAGGCGGAAATTCTTGACAAAGAAAGTGGCCAAGGGGTTGGAAAAGGAGTAGGTTTTGACGTCATGGTAGCGTGGTAGTTTCAGGTGGTCGCTAATATATTTGCTGTCGAGATTGACGAGAGCTTGAGTTGGTTGGTGGACGGCATCGATGAGTTCAAACTTGGCCAGAGTGGTATTGGCCAGCGACTTGAAGCGTTCGAGATGCTGGCTGCCGATGGCGGTCAGAATGGCATAATTCGGCGGGACCATCCGGGTCAGTTCTTTGATTTCACCGCGGACATAGGCGCCCATTTCGCAGATAAAGTAATGGAGTTTTTTATGAAGCTCTAGGTTGACAACCTTGGCGATACCAAAGACGGTGTTGTAGCTTTCGGGTGTTTTCAGGGTTGACTGTTGATGGCGAAGAATGTCAAAGAGGAAGTCTTTGGTACTGGTTTTACCGTAACTACCGGTAATGCTGATGACGGTCAGGTGGGGGTGAGTCGTAATGGCGTGCCGGACGAGGGCGATTGTCAGCCGGCGGCGGATAATTTCGTAGGGTTTGATGATGATAAGAGAGAGGAGAAGCAGGGGAAACGGTTCGAAGGCGAGGAGAACGATGAAGATCAGGTTGGTTGGAAAAGGAAGAAAAAGAACAACTGTGAGATAGAGAAGAAAGGTGACGGCGAGAATGAGTTTTGTTTTCGGGGTATGAACTAAGGGTTTCTTACCACCGGTTTGGAAAGTGAAAGGATGAGAAAACCACCACCTTATAAAGCGAATGGAAGAATAACCCTCGAGCTGGAGAATATGGAGCTGGGCCTTAAGCGGGTTCATCTTCGAGGATTTGATTTAAAACTGTGGCCAGTTTGGCGGGATGGGTCAGGTGGGGCAGGTGGCCGGCTGGATAGATGACATGAAGGTTGGCGGTAGGAATGTTCTCGACCAGGAACTTGCCCATATAGGGAATGACGTGGTCGTCGCTGCCCCAGATGATTTCGGTGGGAACTTTGATCAAATTAACCTTGGCGCCGATATCCTGTCTGAGTATCTTTTTCAAAACCGATCTTTGGTAGGGGTTAGCCTGGGCATAGTCTCTGGAGGCGGTCAGAGTTAGAATTCTTTTTCTCAAAGAATTGGGAAGTAGAAGTGTCGGAATCTTGATGATTTTGGCGGCTAAGATTTTCAATCGAGTAAGGAGGTTTCTTTTTCTGACAATGGCGGCATCGATAAAGATGGATTTGTTGAGAAGCTCCGGGAATTTGAGGGCGAATTCGGCCGCGATCTGGCCACCAAAGGAGTGGCCGATCAGGGTAATCCTTTTCAGATTGTTTTTGGTTACAAAGTTTTTTATAAATTTCACGTATTCCGGAATTCCGGATCCGTCGGCTAAGTTTTTGGTACCGCCGAAACCGGGTAAGTCGAGGAGATAGAGACGAAATCGATCAGACACCTTTTTGGCCAAAGGAAGCCAGTGGCCTGAGTTTTGGCCCCAGCCATGGAGAACGACAACGGGGAATTTGGCCTTGGGGTTAATTAGTTCGTAGTTAGTGAGAACACCATTGATGACGGTTTGCACTGCGTCTTATTCTACCAGCCTAACTTAAATCGAGACTTTGCCGGTGGTGCCGAGGCGGAAGTTGGTGAGGTCCAGCGGTGGGAGTTTGAAATGAGCGGTGAAAAAGCCATTTTTGTTTTCGCTTTGGGGAGACAGATAGATAATTTCCGAGTCGGTGGAGAAACCGGTCTTGAGGGAAAGATTGGCCTTTTGCTCCGGCTTTAGGGTATAAAAGTCTTCTTCGGGGAGGATAACTTCGAAAACGGCGGAGTCGAGTGGAGCGAGGATAATGGGAAAGCCGGAGGGAGTGATATTGATGCCGGGAATAAGGCCTTCGGTGCTGACGATGACAGCAGCGGCGGGTGAGTAGAGAGTCAGACTGTCCAGCTGAAGTTTCGATTTCTCGACGGCTTTGACGGAGACATCGAGCTTGCTCTGGGCAATTTCTTTTTCAGCCTTTTCGTCTTCGTTTCTACCCTCGGGAAGCTTGCGGCTGAGTTTGTCAAACTCAGCCCGAACGCGGCGGAAATCAGCCAGTTCAATATCGAGTTGGGTCTGGATCGGTCGGGGATCGAGAGCGGCGAGGGGGGCGTCCTTGGTAACGATGAGGCCAGGGCGGCATTTCAACCAGGCAAGGCGGCCGCTTTCGGGGAAACGGAGGGAAACAAGGTTGGCCGTTACGTGGCCGGAGTACTCGGGCATTAAGACCAGATTAGCATATCGGGGGTATACTTTGGCTATGTTGGGGATGTTTGATTCCGGATCGGGGGGGCTCTCGGTTTTGTTGGAGATCAGGAAAAGACTGCCGCGGGCAGACGTCGTGTATTTAGGGGACATTAAAAATGCTCCTTACGGCGGACGAACCAGGGAGGAGTTGGGAGCGCTGACGGTTTTGGATATTGAAAAGTTGTTGAACGAGGGGGCAACTAAAATTGTATCGGCGTGCAATAGCGTCTCGGCTTCGATGATGCTGCCGATGCTTTCCATCTTGGGGGTACGGCCTTTTGATTTGGTAGAAATGGTTGGACCGACAGTGAAGGCGTTGCGCGATGAGAAAAGAAAAATTCTTTTGCTGGCTACCCCGGCGACGGTTTCCTCGGGCATATACCGGCAGGGTTTTGCGGTGGTTGATAAAAAGATTGGGGAGACGGCAGTACCTGATTTGGCGGGAATGATTGAATTTGGCGCGAGCGGCTCAGAAATGACGGAAGTAATCCGAAAGGCTATTGGAGAAGAGAGGGGTTTCGGGGTTTTGCTGTTGGGGTGTACCCACTATCCTTTGATAAAAAATATTTTTGAAAAGGTACTGCAAAAATTGAAGGTCAAGGCGGAAATTGTCGATCCGGCGGGGTTTGTCGCGGCGGAGGTGGTTAAAACAATGGCCGAGAATGGCAGTGGAAAAACGAAGTTTTTGATCACGAAAGAGTCTGGATTGTTCCGAAAGAGGGTTGGTGAAATGTTTGGGGAGAGCGGTGTCGAGGTTGAGGTGATTTAGCTGGTGGTAAAATTAGCCAATGAACGAGCCGAAGGTGGGAGTTAAGTTTGACCATGCCGAGATAGAGAAAAAGTGGATAAGCCGCTGGGAGGCGGAACGGACTTATGTGACCCCGCAACGAAGCGGTAAACCCGCCTACAGCGGGGCAGTTAAGGCGGGCAGGCCGAAGTCGTATGTTTTGGGGATGTTTCCCTATCCTTCCGCTGAGGGTTTGCATACCGGCCACGGGCGGATTTTTACGGCGGTGGATGTGGTGGCGAGATACCAGCGGATGAGAGGCGACGATGTTTTGTGTCCGATGGGTTGGGATTCTTTTGGCCTGCCGGCGGAAAACGCGGCCATTAAGGCGCGCAAAAATCCGGTCGATATGGTGCCCCACAATGAAGCCAACTTCAAGCGGCAGATGATGATGCTGGGACTATCGTATGATTGGGAGCGCACCTTTTCAACGGCCGACCCAGCCTACTACAAATGGACGCAGTGGCTTTTCCTGAAACTTTATTCAATCAAAAATGACAAGGGGGAAAGACTGGTTTACCGCAAGGAAGTACCAATCAACTGGTGTCCTTTTTGCAAAACCGGTTTGGCGAATGAAGAGGTGCAGGCGGATGGGACCCATGAAAGATGTGGGACGGCGGTGACCCAAAAACTATTGCCCCAGTGGAATATGCGGATCACCGATTATGCCGACCGGCTACTAAAAGATCTCGATACGGTGTGGACTGATGAAAAGGGGAATAAGCAGGCCGGACTGGATTGGCCGGAAGGAATCCTGGCGATGCAAAGAAACTGGATTGGCAAAGACCGAGGCTTGACGATCAATTTCAAAACAACTGATGGCGAGGTTTTGCCGATCTGGACGAAGTTTTGGGAGACGGTTTTTGGAACTACCTTTATAGTCGTGGCGCCGGAGATAGTTGCGACCTGGCGGGGAATGGGGAAAAAATTTTCGGCCGAAGTAAATAATTACGTTGACGAAGCGATTAAGAAAGCCGAGCAGACAAGGCTTGGGGGAGCGAAAGAGAAAACGGGTATTGATACCGGCGTAGTCGCGATCAACCCGGTTAATGGCAAAGAGGTGCCCGTCTACGTGGCCGATTATGTTCTGGCCAACGTCGGAACGGGAATGGTGATGGGGGTGCCGGCCCATGACGAGCGGGATTTTGATTTCGCGATTAACTACTTTTTACCACTGATCCAAGTGGTTGAATATGAAGATAAAACCATTAACCAGGCGGTAGCGCTGGGGAAGAAGAGCCATGAGGGGGAGGGGAAACTGGTGAATTCCGGCCAGTTTGATGGCATGGATGCCTGGGGCAAAGGTAAGGAGGCGATGGCGGACTGGATGATCAGGGAGGGAAAGGCGACCCGGAAGGTAAACTATCATTTACGCGATTGGGTTTTTTCCCGCCAGCGCTACTGGGGCGAGCCGTTCCCGCTGGTCTATTGCCCAAAATGCGGCGACGAAAACGGAGTGGTGCCCTTGCCCGAGGATCAATTGCCGTTGACACTGCCTTATTTACAATCCTACGAGCCGATGGAGACGGGGCAGTCACCGCTGTCGCGAGTTAAGGAATGGGTGGAGACGACCTGTCCAAACTGCGGTGGCCCGGCCAGGCGGGAAACGGATACGATGCCGAATTGGGCGGGGAGCTGTTGGTATTTCCTACGCTTTGCCGACCCGCAAAACGCGAGTGGGTCTTGGAGTGAGAAAGCGCTCGATGACTGGCTGCCGGTGGACTGGTATCTGGGCGGGGCGGAGCATGCTGTCCTACATCTGCTCTATGCCCGTTTTTGGACCAAAGCCTTTTATGATTTGGGGTTAGTAAAGTTTAGCGAGCCGTTTTTGCGCTTGCGGTCGGTGGGGATGGTCCTGGCTATCGATGGCAAGAAGATGAGCAAAAGTTTGGGGAATGTCGTCAACCCGGACGATGTCGTGGCCGAGTACGGAGCCGACGCGGTTCGGATTTATGAAATGTTTATGGGGCCCTGGGATCAGGCGATTGCCTGGAACCCGCGGTCGTTGATTGGCTGCCGGCGATTTGTCGAAAAAATTTGGGAACTAGCGAGTCGGGATATGGCCAATAACTGGAAGGAGTCGGACACCAAACTGGCGGCGGAGCTGAATAGGTTGATTAAAAAAGTGGGGGAGGATATTGGGCAGTTGAAATTTAACACGGCGGTGGCGGCCTGTATGAAATTTGCCAATGCCTGGGCGGAGGCAAAGACCGGCCTAACAAAGGAAGACATGAAGCGGTTGCTGGCGGTCCTGGCCCCCTTGGCACCATTTGTGGCCGAAGAACTGTGGCGGGCCTTAGGGGAACCTGGCTCAGTTCACCTTTCCGGCTGGCCGGAGGCAAAGGAAGTTGCGGACGAAGAGGTCACAATTGTCGTTCAAGTTAACGGCAAAATGCGTGGTAGTTTGGTACTCTCGGCGTCTGACGTCAAAGATGAAAAAGCGGTGACGGAGAAGTCGCTAATTAATGAGCAAGTGAAGAAATGGGTGATTGGAAAATATAAAGTGGTGTTTGTGCCGGGTCGGCTGATTAATTTCGTGGTGTAAGGTTTAACTCGTCAGTGTCGGGCTATTGACGGACAGACCGAAAGTTTAGTAGTATGAAACCCGTGGCGACAAAAACGACTAAGAAATCTGAAAAAGTGGCGACTGTATTTGAGAATCTAAAGAAACTTCCCAAGCCAAACTACAACATAATTTTAGTTGTCCTTTTGGTCGCGGCGGCTTTTCTGATCGGACGGCTGTCAGCGCAAGTGGAATATCTGAAGGGCGGGGGGAGTGTCACAGCAGTGCCGACGGCGGCGCCACAGCAACAGCAACAACAGCAAGCGCCGACGGTTACTTTGGACCAGATCAAAGGTTTGGTGGACCCAAAGAAAAACATTGTTTTTGGCGACAAAAATAAAAAGTTAATTTTTGTCGAGTTTTCCGATCCCAGCTGTCCGTACTGCCATATCGCCGGCGGCAAGAATCCGGAGCTGAATAAACAAGTTGACGAACAGTCGGGTAGAAAACAATTTACAGTGGTCGCTGACGGGGGTACCTATGTCGCGCCGGTTCCGGAAATGAAGAAGCTGGTGGATCAAGGTAAGGCGGCTTTTGTCTGGCTGTATGCCAACGGCCACGGCAACGGTGAGATGGCGACCAAAGCGCTTTATTGCGCCTATGAAAAAGGGAAGTTCTGGCCGGTGCACGACACCCTGATGACCAAGGCGGGCTACGATCTAATCAACAACACGGTAAAGAACGACAAGACGAAGGCGGGTGAACTGGCTAAGTTCCTGGCGGGAGCGATGAATGAGAACGACCTGAAGAAATGTCTCGACAGCGGCAAATATGATAATCGGATCGCTGACGATATGAAGTTGGCGGCAGACTTTGGGACCTACGACCCGCAGGCTGGTGTTATGCGCCCAGATGGAACGCCTAATTTTTATATCAATATACAGAAATTTACTGGGGCATATAGTTTTAAGGATATGGAGTCGGCGTTGAAATAGTCGGGGAAAAGTATATCTCACGGTAGCGCAGAATGGGAAGGTTCCACCTGGGAGGAGTCCAGGGTACTGGCCACCGTCCCAGGAGAAACCTAGTATAATATGGGGGATGAAAAAAGCCTTGGTGGTGCTATCTCTTTTGGCCTTGTTTCTGGTTTCTGGTTTTGCCATTTTGGCGATGCCTATTGGTCAGGTAGCGGGAGCGACCACTTCGGTTGCGGCCCCGATCGGCGACTCAAAATCACGACTGGAGTTGGTATTGGATCGGGAAATCTCCGGACCGGTGTGGTTGTCGCCTTTGAAAGTGGGAATAAGGAATGCGGTCAGTCGGGGGGTGAGTGTCAATACGATCATTCTCCTACTTCTTTTTCCGCTGACGGCGGCCCTGGTGGCTTTTTCCCGGCAAGTGGTGGGGTTAAATGGTTTTGGTATTTTCATTCCCGCTTTGGTGGCGGTGGCCTTTTTATCCACCGGTGTTCCGGCGGGACTAGTCCTGTTTTTGGCGATTGTTTTGGCGGCGATATCATGTAGATTTCTAATTAGAAAAGTGAAACTGCCTTATTTACCCCGGATGGCGGTTTTGATCTGGGCGGTGGTAATGGCGGTTTTGGGATTGCTTCTAATTTCACCCAATTTGGGTTTGGATCGATTAGTCGGCTTGGGGATCTACCCGGTGCTTCTTTTTATAATGTTGGCGGAATCCAATATCGAAGCCCAGATCACCCGAACCTGGCAAACGGCGGCCTTGATGACCGCCGAAACGATTGGGATTGCCATTGTTGCCTCGTTGGTAATGGGGGCAAGCTCGATACAGGAATGGGTCCTGATCAACCCGGAGCCGGCGGTGTTTTCGATCCTTCTGGCCGATTGGCTGATTGGAAGCTATAAGGGTTTGCGGTTACTGGAAATCTATCGTTTTAGGAAATTACTGAATAATTAAATTTTTCTGATGGCGAAGTTAACGGATATCTTGGGAATTAATGCGAGAACTGATTATCTGCGTCTTAATTTTAAGCAGGCGAGGAGGAAGGCGGATGATAAATTGGTCACGAAACGAATCCTCCGTCGGGAAAAGATACCCCACCCGAGACTTTTGGGGAGACTTAAAACGCGGGAAGAAATCGGTCGGTTTGATTGGTCGCCGCTATTGGGTGGTTTTGTAATAAAGCCGGCACAAGGGTTGGGGGGCAAAGGTGTTTTGGTGATCAGGAAGAAAATTCCAGATAAAAACAAATGGTTAGTTGGTGGGGGAAAGCCGATTGGGGTAGAGGATCTGCGGTTACACGCCTCGGATATTGTTGAGGGACGCTACAGCCGAAACGGCTTACCAGATATCGCCATGGTTGAAGAAAGGGTGAAGACTCACCCGAAATTTCGAAAACTGGCCGTTGGAGGGACACCGGACGTGCGGGTGATCGTCTATAACAAAGTACCAGTGATGGCGATGCTCCGAATCCCCACCGAAGAAAGTGGGGGGAAGGCTAACCTCCATCAGGGAGCGGTTGGCCTGGGGATTGATATGGCGACGGGAATTACCACCCACGGGGTTTACAAAGACGAACCGATTCGCTATTTTCCTGATACCGACAAGAAGGTAAACGGTATCGCGATCCCTTTCTGGAGCGAGATCTTGAAGTTAGCAATCCAAGCCCAGACGACTTCGAAGTTGAATTTTTTGTCAGTCGATTTTCTGATCGATTCGGAAAAGGGTCCGTTGGTGCTGGAAATAAATGATCAGCCCGGCTTGTCGATCCAAATTGCCAACCGCATCGGCTTGAAAAGAAGGTTGGAACAGGTCGAAGGTTTGGAAGTGGAATCGGAGGAAAAAGGGGTCAAGATCGCGAAAACACTTTTTGCGAGTCAGTTTGCCAGTCGGGTCCGGCTCGCGAGCGTTGAAAAGAAGGTGGTTGGTGTTTTCGAGACAATAAAGATAAAGACAGGAAAGAAGAAAAGGGCGACTGTCCCCGCAAAAGTTGACACCGGCGCACTCTCGACTAGTATTGATGAGAAGTTGGCAAACGAACTTGGACTACTGACAAAAGAAAACATCTTGTTGCAGAAAAAATTCAAAAGTTCTTTGGGTGAGCAGGAACGACCGGTGATCCGATTTATTTTTTGGCTCAAGGGGAAAAAGATTATTACCCGGGCGAGTATTACTCATCGAAAGGAACTGCGCCGGATGGTGATCATCGGCAGGCGTGACCTGAAGGAATTTCTGGTGGATGCGTCGGATGTAAGTGAAAAGTAGGCTAAGATATGTCTATGGAAAAAGATCAAACGAAACCAGTCATCGAATCAGATGAAATGGAACCGCGTGATGAAAATGACTGGAAAAAAGTTTTCTGGACTGACGAAGACGCGCGGGTGGTGGGAAACTTTTTGCGGGGAGAAGTCGTTGTTGTTGATGAAAGTCCAGAGATTTTTGCCAGATTAGCTGAAAGTACGGACTTTTTTAAAGAAAAGGAAGCGAGGAACCGTCAAAAGAAGGAATTAAAACGGATTGCCGCCGAAAAACTGGAGGGAATAGCCACTGAGAAGGGTGAAGAGAAGGAAGAACCATATGGAAAAATAGAAACAGAAGAAGAGTATGGAAGCGTCAATAGGCTAATGGGCAGGACGATACTGCGAATGGCGATTGGTAGTCTGGTAAAACGAGGTGTGATATCAGCCGAAGCAAAGACTTTCTTGGTCGGAGGGGAGCTGCGGAAAAAGGAAGGCGGCTATGTGTACGACGACTGGATGGGTGAGCGACCATCAGAGAAGGAAACACCCGAGGTGACGATAAAAGCTCCGGTGTATAGGACAGATGGGGAAGAGGGGGCCATCGTGAGGGAATTCGGCAACCGACGGTTACGGGGAAGTTTTGCCCATGAGGTAGATCATGAAGTGCGCGCGCTCTCAAATCGAATGTTGTGGAAAGGAGTAGACCGGGAAAGAGCTGCGGTTCTAAAGCCGGTGGAAAGGCTTTTTGTCGGTGGTTATCGTGTCGGTTCGAACAAACAAGGTTCGGAGGGGGTGGGCAATCTTTTTTCAGAAGTGGTGAAGCTGAAGGCGGCCAGTTTGGAGACAAAGATTGCTGACCTGGCGGGGCCAGTGGCGGCTAAGCTTTCCGATAATTTGGGGAAAGATAAAGTTGAGCCGCGGTATCGGGTTGCCCTCACGGCACTACTGGACCATCTGATCCAGTTAAAGAATCTGGGCTACCAAGACCTGCCGGCGGAGGATCTTCTTGCCCTGGGGATGTGCGGATATGGCAGTTTGGAAAAGATGCCCGACCTGATTAGGGCGGGGGTAATGACAAGAGAAAAATACGAGAAGATGAAACTTGTAGCGAAGGACGTTTTGGGTTGGCTAACGTCGGAATCGGAAACGGGGTATCAGCTGGCTTAGTGTTCAGCCAAACGACTTTCGAAGTACTCGATAATCGCTTTGGCGGCGTTTAGACCAGTGTATTTTTCGAAGCCGGCGAATTGGGGCCCGCGATTGATTTCCAGAACGTATGGGACACCGGTTTCCTTATGGATGATAATGTCAACGCCGGCAATTTCGCTTTGATTGAGTAAAGCCATTTTTTCGGCAATTTCCTTGATTTGCGGATTGCTATTGAGATCAAACTTAGTCCCAAAGCCGCCACGGCTGATATTGCTTCTGAAGTCTCCCTCTTTGGGCGTCCGCTTCATGGCGCCTAAGGCTTTGTAGCCGATAACGAAAACACGAATGTCGCCGTCATTGGGAATGAATTCCCGGATAAAAAAAGAAGGCGATTCCTTTTTGTTTTTGGCGATTATTTCTTTTATTTCCTCGGTTGAATTGACCAGTGAGACGCCGAGGCCGCGCTGGAGGTGGTTGGTTTTGACAATGACCGGGAAGGAAAAGTCTGTCAGTGCGTTCTCGACCGCTTTGGTCGAAACGATGACGGTTGTTTGGGGGAAATTGATACCGTTTTCGACCTGCTTTTTCAGCTCAGCGGTAGGTGAAAAGAAAATTTTGTAGTTTGGATCGACTACTTTTTGATCAACTATTTTGGTGCCGTATTTTTCAGACAGGTATTGGCAGGCGAGATACCATTCCCATTTACGGTCGCCGACGGTAAGAAGATAGATAAGATCAAAATCGGTGAGGTTTCCAGCGGTGATTTTGGGGAGGAAGTGGTTCTTGTCAGCGGCAATGAAAAGGTCGTAACTGCCGCAATTAATTAAATTGTGGCCCCGTTTTTCGGCTTCCTCTTTTAGACGAGCGCCCTGGTTATCCGTAACTTTGCCGACGACAAGTATTTTCATTGTTAGCGGGCATTGGTAAGCGCGTGTTCAAGATAAATTTTAGCGATATTTCTGCCGGTGGCTAATTCCATGCCCTCAAAGCCGGGATTATGATTCACTTCAAGAACATATTGTTTGTCTTTGGTGACTAAAATATCGACGCCACCGATGGTCATACCGACCGCCCTGAGGGCTTTTTTGGCGAGGTTGATCATCGACTCATCCGGCTCGAATAATTCGACAGTGCCACCTAAGGAGAAATTGGCCCGGAAGTCTCCCTCCCGGGGGATGCGGCGCATGCAAAATACATGATCACCGATAATTAAAAGTCGGAGATCGTAGACGTAGGGGATAAATTCCTGCATGATATAACGACTGGCCGAGTTGTCTTCTTTGATGGCGTTGCCGGTGAAAACCAGGAGGTCTTCTTCGTTTTCTATTTTTGTGACACCGACGCCCTGGCCGGTACTGGTTGGTTTGGCGATCAGCGGGTATTTAAGCTCACTCGCCAGGGAAACAAAGTGTTCGTAGTCGTGACTATGTCTGGTATTGGGGACAGGAATGCCGGCCATGGCCAATCTCATTAGGTCGGCAACTTTATTGATAGAGTAGCTGAGGTTAATGAGGTTATTGTCGAAGACCTTGGTCCCTGTTTGCCTCAGGTGGGAGAGGAGGGCGACCACTTCTTTGATTGAGTAGAGTATGCTTCTGGCAATAACTAAGTCAGCCTCTTGATCAGTGACTCCGGCAATGACCAGTTTATTGTCTTGGATAACGGGGTGGCTGCCGTGGGGATTAATAACCGTCATCTGATGACCTTGAAGTTCGCCCTCGTTTTTTAGGCGATCGATTTCTTCCTTTGGGAAATTAGTGAGGATAATTATTTTCATGAGCGTATTATCTCACGAAGGGGTGGTCAGGGTGCGGTAAGGTAGGATATATGTTATATGACAAACGCGGAAAATAAATACGGCTTGAGAGAGGTTACTGCAGATGATCCCCACGGAGAGATAGATGTCTGGTTGGAGAGGATCGTCGAGGTGGTTAACTTTATGCTGGCGCGCTGGCACAGAGATTTTGAGATAATCCCCCAGTGGGACGGGCCGAAACGGCTAATTTTGACGGCGGGAAAGAAGGATAACGGCAAAGCGATTTTGGCGATCCTCGGGGAAGAAGCTCCCGAGGCGCTACCTAAGAGTTTTTCTGAATTGGCGGAGATTGTTTCGTTTGCTTTGATCAGCAACTTTGAATTGGATGAGGGGTGGTGGAGCGAGGAGAAGGAGAGCCTCTTAGAAATGGCGGCGGCAATGAAAGAAAAGAAGATTAGCCCATAGTTTTGTGATAAAATTGGGGCTATGAATCGGGAAAAATCCATTCGGGTAGCGGTTGGTCTTTCCGGCGGAGTGGACTCAGCTGTATCGGCTTTACTCTTGAAAAAGCAGGGTTATGAAGCGGTGGGCGTCCATTTGTATTGTTGGCCGCCGAAAAGCGAGATCGAAAAAGATGGGTTGACCCGGGCGGAGTGGATAAAAAAGAACGGCTGTCGGGCGGATGAAGATAAGGCGGTGGCCCTCAAAACGGCATTGGAATTGGACATCCCGTTTAAGACCTTGGACTTTTCAGAGGAATACAACCGGCGAGTGGTTGACTATTTTTATCGTGAGTATGAGGCGGGTCGGACGCCCAACCCGGATGTTTTGTGCAACAGTGAGATTAAATTCGGCTTATTTTTGCAGTGGGCGCTGGAGAACGGATTTGATTATGTGGCGACGGGTCACTACGCAAAGCTGAGTGATAGTCGGCTGATGATCCCTAAGGATAAACATAAGGACCAGACCTATTTTCTGTGGAAATTGACAGCCAAGGAACTAAAGCACGTTTTGTTTCCTTTGGCCGACCTGATGAAAACCGAGGTAAGGAAAATAGCCAAAAAGGCTGGCTTGTCAGTTGCC